>Ga0065711_1047584_pt1 | contig 12256 bp, 9 predicted proteins | sample Hoacrofraction12_FD_59098 | JGI IMG/M metagenome (GOLD analysis project Ga0065711, IMG submission 59098) | Hoatzin crop microbial communities from Cojedes, Venezuela - Epithelial fraction 12 v2 (version 2) | ecosystem: Host-associated > Birds > Digestive system > Esophagus > Crop | place... | reverse complement strand
GCGCAGCCTCCGAGGGGCCCCACAGATCACTGAGTTTACAGTGATGGGCTATCCCCCCTTACTTTTGTCTGATAAGATAAGCACCAGTTATTTACTTCCTTTGTTAGCTCTTCGGCTCTTGACACCTCAGTCCGTTTGTCTTTCGTCTTGCATTCGACAAGTCCAGCAAGGCCATCGATTACAGGAGTCTAGCAAGTAAGCAGGGACAGAAGAAGAGAATATAATTAGAAATTACTGATGGATTGGACAAATGCTATATTTATCCCAGTGTCCTACTACCTGTGTTTACCAGTAAGATTTTCTGAATAGTATGTTAGCAGTGTGAAATTACCTGTTCATACACTTTGCAACATGTATTAATGGTTTTTCTTGCATCTTGGGAATGGATTTAAGGAAAAATGGTTGGGAGGAGGAATTTATTTTTAGAGAAAAGAAGAGAAAAGTTGATAGAACCTATTATAATTGTGGATGCTTCTGTTGTCACACAGACAAGGCTTTTGCATTTAAAATACATAGGAAATCAGTGTCTTATTAACTTTGCATATGTTGTGAGCATTTCACATTATCTCCCTTCCTCTCTCCTGGGAAATGTCCAAGACCTGGAGACAAATCCTGAATTCTAAATTAGTAATTTCAGCAAGAATCTTAAAATCAAATCCTAATATCATTTGTTTTATAAGTTCTAAAATGTTTCATTTTATAATTATTAAAAAAATAGGTTTTTTTCATTTGTGTCTATCTATTTCCACATGACACAATGAGACACTATTCATTGTATAGAAATGAAAGCTGCCAAGAACTAGTAAGCCAAGTACACAGAGGTCAAAGAGTTATTTCCCTGGCAAGGGAGATCATGCAAGAGCATTTGGAATAGATCCTTCTTCCTGCTCATGTTTGTGTTTATTCTTTAATGGTTTTCCAGTTGAAGAACTGAATGATAAGTAGCTGGCTTGAATTTTAATAAGTCTATGACGGTAGTGCTGAAAGCTTCATTGCTGTGTGACTGTAATCACAAAAAGCCCTTCAGTGCTTGGACTGCCATAGAAATAATTATTGTTACAAGGTATTTTAAATCCACTATTATTAAGTACACAGTTTAGAAATTTTACTAGAAGAAATACTGCAGATTTGGGAGTTCTAGCATTGACACGAATTGGCTGAGGCTGTGCCATTCTAGTTGCATACTGCTTTCACCAAAGTGGTCTGAGTATTATGTATGTCCTTGCAAATTACATTGGTATAAATAGTCAAATCCAGTAAAGGATTTAACCAAAACTTTTTTACTTAGTTCCAATGCTGTGACCTAAAATCTCCTGGTCAGTCACTACCTAAACCTAGGGTTACTTACATTCTTTTGTACTTATTCCTGATGGAATTAAACTTCTGCACATGTCCACAGTAGGGTTTAGTCTCAATAGGTATCAAACTGCCCAGGCTCTGTCATGCAGCTGGACTTGATAAGGGCTAAAATTGTCAAAAAGGTCCATTTCACAAAAACGTCATAGAGTACAGAATGGTTTGGGATGGAAAGGGCCTTCAAAGATCACATAGTTCCAATCCCCTCACATGGGCAGGGAAATCTTTCACTAGATCGGGTTGCTCAAGACCCCATCCAATGTGGCCTTGAACACTTCCAATGATGGGGTATCCAATACTTCTCTGGGTAATCAGTTCCAGTGTCTCACCACCCTCACTGAAACAAATTTCTTTCTGTGTCCCATTTAAATCTACCATCTTTCATTTTAAAACTGTTGCTCCTTTTTCTGTCACTGCAGGCCCTGGTAAAAAGTCTCTCTCCATCCTTCTTACAAACCCCCTTTATATATTGAAAGTCTAGATCAAAGTGTTCCCAGAGCCTTCTCCACACTGAACAACCCAACTCTCTCAGCCTTTCTTCATAGGAGAGGTGTTCCAGCCCTCTGGTCATTTTTATGGTACTCCTCTAGACTTGCTCCAAAAGGTCCATGTCTTTCTTGTCTTGGAGACCCCAGAGCTGGACACAGGACTCCAGGTGGAGTCTCTCCAGAGCAGAGAAGCAGGGCTGAATTACCTCCCTCAACCTGTTGGCCATGCTTCTTTTGATGCATCCCAGGATACAGCTGGCTTTCTGGGCTGCAAATGCGTATCGACAACTGATGTCCAGCTTTTCATCTACCAGCCTGCCCAGGTCCTTCTCCCCAGAGCTGCTCTCAATCTCATCATCCCCCAGCCTGTATTGATGTTGAGGATTGCCCCAGTCTAGGTACAGGACCTTGCACTTGGCCTTGTTGAACTTCACAAGCTTCCTATGGGCCCACTTCTCATGTCTGTCAGGGCCCCTCTGGGTGGCATTCTTTCCCTCATTAGTGTCAACTGCACTACTCAGGTTGGTGTCATGCACAAACTTGCTGAGAGTGCACTCAATCCCCTGGTCTATGTCACTGATGAAGATATTAAATAGTATTAGTCACTGTATGGACTTTTAAGGGACACCGCTTGTTACCAGTTTCCATGTGGATATTAAGCCATTGACTGTAACTCCTTGGCTACAGCCATCCAGCCAACTCCTTATCCGTCTATTAGTGTATCCAACAAATCCACATGCTTCCAACTTAGAGGCAAAAATACTGCGAGGTACCTCATCAAGGGCTATTCAGCTGTCCAGGTAGATGACATCTGCAGCTATTCCTTTGTCCAGTGATGCAGTCACTCTGTTTTAGAAGGCCCCTAGATTAATCAAGCACAATTTGCCCTTGGTTAAGCTGTTGTAATGGTTTCAGCTGGCATAGAGTAAATTATCCTCCCAGTAGCTGCTGCATTATGGATTTAGTATAAGGAGAATGTTGATAACACTGATATTTTTAGTTACTTCTGTGAAACCAAGGACTTTTTTCTGGTTTCTCATATTCAGCTGATGATCAGGTGTGCAGGAGCGGGGAAGGAGCATAGCCAGACAGCTAGCCCAAGATGGCCAATGGAAATACTCCGTACCATGGATGTCATGCTCAGTTTATGAATGGGAGCTGGACGGGGAAGGGCAGAAAACCTCTTTTTGATTCCTTTTTTTTTCTTGGAGTTTGGTCTTTTCCATGAGTTTCATGAAATTCACGAAATCCACGTGTTCTGAGTTCCACAATAGCTGCTCAGGGACCAGCTGCAAATCGGTAATAAAGTGGTGAGAAAAAAAATTGTACTGTGTATAGTTTGTTTTGTATATTCATTGTTATTATTATTACTATTGTTATTATTAGTATTAATCTTAGTATTTCCTTTTTTGCCTTAATAAACTGTCTTTATATTAACCCAAAAGTTATATGTTTTCTTATTTTCCTCCCCACCCCACCGGTGGCAGGAGGAGTGAATGGGTAGCTGCATGATCCTAGTTGCTGACAAACGACTGCATGATGCTAGTTCCTGACTGCTGGGTTAAACGACAACAGATATGTTGACTGTCTCTTACTGCCTTTTTGCCTTCCGCATGCCTTGACGTAACTTCCAGGAGAATGTCTTCCATGATCTTACTGTGCACTTAGGTGAGGCTGACCAGTAGTTCCCAGGCGCTTCCTTATTAGTTTTTTTAAACAAGGGTATGACATTCCTGTTTCTGCAGTTACTGAGGACTTCTCCACGGCTTTTCAAATATGATGGGTAGTGGGTTGGCATCTACATCTGCCAATTCCCTCAGGATCCTGGCACATATCTCATAACCTGTGATGAATCTGGTCAACTCTGGAATGCATCTTGTCTAAAAGCCAGCTCAAATAATGGATTTAGGATTTTCTTAGATTGGTGGGTTAAGCTGAAGGTAATTCATGTCCAGGCTGAGCACTTAGACTTTTGATCTGGAGGCTTCTTTGACCAGCTGATCTTGAGCAGGATGTCAGAGGAAATGTGCTGTGTCTACCATATACATCTTCTATCCAAAACCTTAGGGACTATCACTGAAGAATCTGCCTATAACCTGGATGTTGCCTGCCATCTGAGAATTTTGCCTTGCTGTTTGAGGTTTTTCTCTTCTGCTCTACTGTAATTTAAAGTCAAACAGGCTAGCCTAAATCACAGGTATTATAAGTTAGTGTAGATAAAGGAACATCACACAGGTAGCCTAGCTTCCAGTGTAACTGTGCAGAGAAGGTCTTGAGCTGGCTGACTAGGCACTTTTCACAAAACACATTGTACAGGGGTGTACACTCAGTACATATGAGAATACTAAGGTGCTTCACAAAGACGATCTAAAAATGGTAATAAAAATCTAGAGTTGTCCAAAATAAACTGTTGAGGACAGATCTATATTTTAATCTTCAGCACTTTGTTGCTTAACTTTCAGATTCATTGTGTCACCTTTATTAACTGATATCTACAGTTTTTAAAACAGAAATACTTACATCTGGAAAGAAAAGAGATTACTTTTTTTACAAACAGTCTTCCCAACGTGTTAGGAAATAACTTCTTGGTAAAACATGCTGTGAACCCAATTTTGTTCTCAGGTTGACAAATGTTAACTCCCCTTTTGTTTTTTTCATGAAAGTTGTGTTTATCACAGTACTTTAGGCTAGGATGGATCAATTGTATTGAAATTATGTCTGTTAAAGTTGTGTGTCTGTTGTAGCTTAACCCTGCAGCTGGCAACTAAGCACTAAACAGCTGCTCGCTCACCCCTCCCTTTCCCCCCCAGCAGGTTGCGGAGGAGAAATGGATAAAAGGAAAAAGTCTTGGGTTGAGATAATGACAGTTTAATAAGGTAACAAAGGAAATACTAACAATAGTAATGATAATAATGATTATACAAAGCAAACTATACAGAATACAATTTTTCTCACCACCCAATGATTGAATCACAGCCTGAAAAATAAAGTTCGAACTCCCAGCCAAGGGAGAATTGTAGCTCCCAGAAAATTGGAAAGCCAATATCTCGCTCCCCCTGGCCAACCCCAATTCATAAACTGAGCATGACATCTATGGTGTGGAATATTTCCATTGGCCACCTTGGCTATCTGTCTGGCCATGCTCCCTCCCAGCTTCTGCACACCTGGTCATTGGATGAATATGAAAAACTGGAAAAAGTCCTTGATTTATAGCAACAACTGAAAACATCTTCTTATACTAAATCCAAAACACTGCACCTACTGAGAGAGAAAATAACTATATCCCAGCCAAAATCAATACAGTGTCTACAAAGAAAGAACAGTTCAAGATTTGCTGTTCTAGGAAGAAAGAATCTAAATTGCTGAATCTCCATGCACAGAACATAGAAATATTCAGTTGCAGTCTTGGAACCTGAAGTGTATGTGTATTTTATCCAGCGACTGTGTCATGCAGAATGCATGGACCTAGACTGAAGTCTCTGCCCTTCAGCTGAACAGCTTCTTTCCCTTTCTCTTGTTTCCCATCCTGGGTGAATCTTGTTTTGTTTTATTTGTCCCCTCCCCAAGGCAAGGCTTCAAGAAGAGAGATAAAGAACAGCCTAAAATGATTACCAACATATCCTGCAAAGTAATTGTTAAGACACTTTATTGTGCGGTTTAAAATGGAACTTTAAATCTTTTCACATAGCAACCTCATATCCAGGGCAAAGGAAATAAACACTAGAAACCATCACTCTTACCTTAAAAGAAACAGGAAGTCTGTGTTTAGGATAGCGCTTGCAGCTGTGAAGGCCTGTTAACTGAAGTTACCACCCTACAGTCTCAGGATGAGTCAACACAGAGCATGACAGTTCTTGCTTTACAGCTGTGGGCAAGTTTCTGCTCACCATATCACTAACTGGAATCTCATTCTGAACTGTTGTGTTTAACTCTTGCCAGACATAAGATAAGAAGCCCATACACCTAACATAGGACTCTATAATCCATTTCAAGGGCTAGACATTAGAGTTATATGCTTGCAATCTCAGGATGTGAGTCTGCTTATCTTCTAGTAGGTCTACTCTAGAGTAATTTACTTAACTTCCTTATGACAAGCAAGATACTGCTTATCCTTTTGTCCTTCTGTATTTCGTCTGTTCAATCATAGGTAAGATTTTCTTCCATCCAGGCACCTCATGTTCAGGATAGTAAGGATAATTACACTGCAATTATTTCAGGTAGGCAGAAACTAACAACCCTAATTATTATTGTAGGACCACTTGGCAGAGATAGAGCATAAGGTCATTCAAGAGGGATAGAGAAAAATAGCTCTCTGGGGGAAGCTTCCAGGTAAAAGGTGCTGTACGCTCTAAGGTGGGCAGAGATCTTGATGTTTATTTTCCTGTTATTTTCTACTTGGTATTGTGTATAAGGTATGCTTGGAGTACAGCTCTTGTTTAGGAACGTAGAATAAATTATTTCTTAAGTTTCATAAGGAAAGTAAAAAATAAAGAAATGTTCTTTGAACAAACTAGATCCACTACTCTGTAAGAGACGAAGAGGAATTATGTAGCAGAGAAATTATTTCAGATTTCTTGAATTCTTCTCTTTCTTTTTTCTAATTTTACATTAAAATTATGCTTTTCAATGAAAATACAATGAGAAAATGTGGAAGGTTGATTTTTTTTTTTCCTTCTCTGACAATATTGGATCCCACTGGGTTATTTATTTGCACTATTGGAGAAGACCCTGTATCACTGCATCACTCTTTAACCCTGTGTGTTTGTTCATTTGGGTGAATTCAATTTTCCTTTAGCTAGAGTTCAAATTTCTTTTTGATGAATCCGCTGGAATAAAACCTGTCTGTTATAACAAAAATATATTTTATATTAAGTGAACAAACAAATAAAATATGGTACTAAACAACAATAAGATACTAATATAGTACTAAACAGATAGTATATTATTTTCTGCTCATATATTTCCAACCTGGTGTAGTTAAGCTTGGTTGCCAAGTCAATGCTGCTACTCCACAGTAGTTTAAGTGGTGCTGCATATAGCCTTTTGAAAACACACATGTGTCATCAGTTGATGGGAAATAGTAAGAAATACAGTATGTTTAAAATCTCAAATTTCCAGAACCAAAGCTTCTGATTGTGTAGAAAATATGTCTATCCAGGAAGAAAAACTCATGTTCTGCTTCTTCTGGTTGTTGTTTGCTTATATTTTTTAAAAGAAATAAATAGTAATTCCAGTTTAGTTTAAAATATGACTGGAGGAGATGCTCCATTTTTTGTATCCAGGATATGTTCACATACAACATATGCAGCATGTTGTCGCTTCTGCATCTGATGGGATGAGGGCATTGTTAGTATATCCTACTGATGTTGTACTAGCAGAGACAACACAGAATTCTTTTTTATTAGAAGTATATGAAGTACACACTAGTCAATTTTTGCTTAGAGAACAGACAATAGAAAATTTGCATTTGGATCCTCTAAAGCACTGAACCTAAAATTTCAAAGTGTTGCAGTTAATAGACTATGTTTTCAGGGCAGTTGTAATAAGCAGATGATGTATAAACTCAGAAACCACTACCTCCATATCACAGAATCACAGAATCACAGAATGGTAGGGGTTGGAAGGGACCTCTGTGGGTCATACCTTCAAACATTTTTTTGAAAAGACAGGTGCTATAGCTGAAGTTTATGAGGACTTGATTCTCTTCAAGAATATGGAACATGCTTTGCATCTGATGATAGACTTTATATCCCAGTGCTCCACCATCTAATTTCTGAATCTTAGCAGAGCTTGAGCACAAGATTCTGGGCTGTTGAGCTTAGGAAAAAGAGGTGAAAGCAGATTTTCTTGTATTTATGGAAAATGTACGTGCTTTTATTCAATGCAATGAATTTTAGTGCCTTCTGGTCAGCAAACTCAGGACATAGTTTCTGGTTTTCAATTCTGCTGTTTCTATAATATACTACCTTAAAAAAAAAAGAAGAGTGAAATAGGACACCAGCAGAGAAGGGGATATAGCATCAGCAGGACTGACTTTAGCAAGGTTTTTAATAAGGTCTCCCATAACATCCTCGCTGACAAACTGAGGAAGCATGAACAAGATAAGTGGACAGTAAGGTGGACTTGAAACTGGTTGAACTGCTGGGCTTAAAGAACTATAATTAGCACCATGAATTTCAGCTGGAGGTCAGTCACCAGCAGTGTGCCCTAAGGGTCAACCCTGGCTCCAGCACTGTTTAGCAGTTTCATTAGTGATCTCAGTGACTGAGCGGAGTGCAGCCTCAGCAAGTTTGCAGACAATACTACACTAGAAGAAGTTACTGAGAGAACAGATGATTGTTCTGCCATTCAGAGGTATCTTGACAGGCGGGAGAAATGGGCAGAGGATAAAGTCATCAAGTTCAACAAAGGGAAATCACTGGAAGTTTTCAAGATGTGATCAGGTATTTCATCTAGGCTCTCTTTCCCACAAAAGGTTGGACCAGATGATCTTTCAAGATCCCTTCCAGCCTAGGCCATTCTATTATTCTACGACATGTAACATTCTGCACCTGATCAAGAATACTGCCATGTACATGTGCCCTGTTACACGCCGAGTTAACCATGAGGCACCTACGTGTCCTTGTGTCAGAGAAGGCAAACAGCCTTTCAGACTGCACTAGAAGAAACGCTGCCAGCACCTCAAGGGAGGTGATACTTCCTCTCTGCTCATCACTGGCATCTGGACTGTTGAGTGCAGTTCTGGGCCTTTCAGTACAAAAGAGACACGGACCTAGTGAATCAAGTAAACAACAGGCCACAAATATGATTAAGGTTTTGGAGCATGTGACCTATAAGAATGGGCTGAGAAAGCTGCGACTGAGAAGGTTTAGGGGGATCTTATCAGTGTTTATAAATACCTCAAGGTTAGGAATAAAGAACAGGAAGTAAAACTCTCCTGAGTGGTACTTAGTGAAAAGATAAAGGTCACAGGTACTAATCAAAATACAGGAAATTCTATTTAAACATGAGCAAAAAATATTTTCACTATGAAGGTGATGACATAATGGAACAGGTTTCTCAGAGAAGTTGTGGAGTCTCCATTCCTGAAGATAGGCAAAATCCAACTGGACACAGAACTAAGGCATGTGCTCTAGCTGATCCTGCTTTGAGGAGATGTGTTGGACTAGAAGATCTTCAGAGGTACCTTCCAACCTCAAAGATTCTGTGACTATATAACATTCTGACATTAGATTTAGCATTAATTAATCCATTAAAAAATCTCCCTAACTATTTTCAGTAATCATTGGTAAATTCTTTTTACAAGCTGGCAGCTATCTATAAGAAATAAACTTAAATCTTGCAGATGGTTGCTTTTCCTGACTATTTTTCCAACAGTGGACTCTACCCACAGCACCTGCTTCGATCACTAGACATGTAATGTTTTAAAACAAAAATTCCTCATGAAGTTTGATTCTGTCACCTCCTGATCATATCATAATAGCTGAAGAAGTCTAATGAATGAACAGGAAAACTCAGAGTGCAAAGATTTTTTCATTATAAACAAAAATGGCAGTATGTCTCCACCACCAAAACTATGCTTTACTACATATTTTCAAGCAATGTGCTGTAAACTAAATGGTTAAATGAAATTTTACATTGATAAAGTATTGTAATTCAGAATATAGTGTACATAGAAACCTCTGTGTAACCTTTGTGCATTCCAATGTTCTGTTCTTGCAAAAGTGTACAGCAGAAATTATTAGTACAAGTAATGACTTAGTATTTTCTGTTTTTTGCACGTAGTAGAAACTTGTTTAATGTGGCCTGACAGCTGAGTTTTCTTGCAAATATATATTTTGAAGAAAGAGATGTGCTCTCTGCTCTGTTGCCCCTCACTTTGAATTGGTCCCACATTTAACTTCTCTTCAGGAATAAGAACTAATTACTATAAAGTTATGTTTTCAGTTTCCTGAGCATCTGTCTGGTTCTCTTATAGTATCCCAAAGGTACTTACCAGTTCCAGATCTTGCATCATTTCCTCTATTCCTGGCAGGACTTTCATTAAGACTTAGCCCCTAAACACTAGTTGGTAATGTTTCATGAGTTTTTCGTTTTCTTTTTGGCATGTGAAGACCTTAATTATATCCCTATGAACTTCTGGCGTAGGTCCAGATGCTGAGAAAATAAACAGCAGCAAGTTCACTTAAACAACACCTCTAATTGAGAAGCAGCAGTATGAAAAGAGGTAACTACCTTTTGCCTAGTAATTCTCTATTAGGAAGCCATAGTGAGATGAATTCTGTTCACTGTTCTGGCATTACATCCCTAATGAGAACTGAATTTGATCTAACAATATTTGTACCAGAGAGTGTGTTTACAGTCTTCTCAACTTGTACATATGATGACAAAGTAATAATTAGGTAAAGAAATAACGATGAATTTAAAATAGTTGTACAAGTCTGACAATACATACATTCTGCTCATATATCTAAACAAATTAATTTTGGCTGGCTCCTATGTGGCATATGCAGGAAAAGTGAAATGAGCTTGTGATATCAGGGTTTATGTGTAAAAATACATTAGTGGTTCACATGGGGTCCTGTTCAGACTTTATTTACCTCAGTGTCTCCAAAAATGGAAGACTTGAGGAAGATGTAAAAACACGGTTCCTGTCTTGGTTCTGTGGAGCAGTGCTCACTTTGAAAGAAGAAAATGCTGCAATTTTTTAAGTGACTTGGACTACAAGAATTCTGCTTATGTGATTTTATGTAGGTACACCTACCTACCTTGGATGTGCTTGGGATGCAGGGGAACAACATTTCTCACCATGGTCTTCACCATGGGCTGAAGGGATATCTCTGCTCCAGCACCTGGGACAACTCCTCCCCCTCCATCTTTATTGACCTGGGTGTCTACAGGGCTGTTTCTCTCACATTTTCTCACTCCTGTCTCACAGCTGCTGCTGTGCTTTGTGTGAGGTGTCTTTACCTTTTCTTAAATATATCTTAAATATGTTACCACAGAGGTGCTACCAGCATCACTGATGGGCTCAACTTTGGCCAGCAGCAGGTCCTTAGAGCTGGCTGGAACTGGTTTTTTCTGACTTTGGGGTAGCTTCTGCCATCTTCAAAGAAAAGCCACCTCTTCAGGCTTCTTGCTACCAAAACCTTGGCAAGTGAAGCCGATTTGAATTATGCAATATTCAGAAAATCAGAAACAGAGAGACTTTGCAGATGACAGCTATGATCTGTGAATTTTCTTTAATAATAAACTGATGTAAAAATCAGTTTCCATACCATTATTTTTCATCTGCAACTCTAGTTTTAGCTCAGTAGAAAGCACTAGAAGTACACAGGTATTACACCACTGTACTGTAACCTCTTGTTCCTCATACACATTAGTATGGGACAAGTTAAGTTTCAGGTTAGGATTTACGCAAATTTTTGGTGAGTATCCTTAATCAGGATTACTTTTTCTTTTTAATTTTTATTTTAACACAGATCTTCTCAGGAGCTGAAATAATGCATACATACAGACTTGTTGTTACTGTGCAAAGCAGAGATGCTTGTATTTATTTTTATTTGAATATACAACTATTTGAAAATTGATTTGAGTTTTCATTACAATATTCAAACATCATGACAACAGTTTGCTGTCAGACTTCCATGGAGAAGGCTACAGCTGTCATCTCTAACAGTAATTATATGAATATTACATATTATGCATTTTCACATAGCTATTGGAAAAATTGACCTAGATAAAAATCACACAGGAATTGGTGCAAGGCTATTCTAAGCACCTGTACAAACTAAACAAAGACATTTGTAATAGCAACCATTAAATCTACCCCCACATCTAGCACCCTCTCAAATGGTTAATTTGTACAATTTTATTAATCTAATACACTATATTGGAAAAAATATTTTTTCTTTGTAAAACAGAGTACAATCTCCATTTGCAAGGAATATTTTGTTTCTTCTACAAGAAATTCATGCAAGTACTCAGAGGTCATCACTCAGATACATGTCATAACAGTGAACAAGTTAGTAGAAAGTGAGACTTACCACTGCTGAAGAAAAAGTATAGCGCCATTCAGTATGCTGACTTCCTAGATCTCTCTCATTTCTGTGACTACTCTGTGAATATTGTGCAGAACATCATCAAATTCCTACCACTGCATGTTAGTGATAACCTATAATCACAGTTTAATATGGAAAAAGAAAGCTCTATTATATTTTAGTAGTACTACTAAATTTGAGTGAACGTATTACTAAAGATTATATACCAAATAAACACCTCAAAATTTCCATTTATTATTTAATCACAGAATCACAGAATAGTAGGGGTTGGAAGGGACCTCTGTGGGTCATCTAGTCCAACCCCCCCGCCGAAGCAGGGTCACCTACAGCAGGCTGCACAGGACCTTGTCC
>Ga0065711_1047583_pt1 | contig 12256 bp, 3 predicted proteins | sample Hoacrofraction12_FD_59098 | JGI IMG/M metagenome (GOLD analysis project Ga0065711, IMG submission 59098) | Hoatzin crop microbial communities from Cojedes, Venezuela - Epithelial fraction 12 v2 (version 2) | ecosystem: Host-associated > Birds > Digestive system > Esophagus > Crop | place... | reverse complement strand
AAGAGGAGGCTGAGGGGGGACCTTCTTGCTCTCTACAACTACCTGAAAGGAGGTTGTAGTGAGGCAGGTGTTGGTCTCTTCTCCCAAGTCACTAGCGATAGGACGAGAGGCATGGCCTCAAGTTACATCAGGGGAGCTTTAGATTGGATATTAGGAAAATTTCTTTACTGAAAGAGTGGTCAGGCATTGGAACAGGCTGCCCAGGGACGTGGTTGAGCCCCCATCCCTGGAGGTACTTAAAAAGCGTGTAGACGTGACACTTTGGGATATGTTTTAGTAGGCACGGTGTTGTTGGGTGGATGGTTGGACTTGATGATTTTAGAGATCTTTTCCAGTCTATGATTCTATGATTCTATGATTGTTTAAGCATGTTTCTGATTGCCTGTTAATGGTAAAGTTTCATCACTGCTTAGGACATGACAGTGCAGCTATTTCATTTTTTTCCCTTCCAGCCTCCACAGTTCATTGTACTGTTATGCTACACATTCAAACTGTAACGGCAGAGGTTACTGTATGGTTAGAATACAGGTTATATAGCATAGTCTGCTTCATAGCTTGGCAGTAGTGTTTATGGATTTGTGTTTTAAATATAGCTGGCATACTAAACAATATAGATATGTCTGTTTGTTGTTAAAAGGGCTTTTCAAAGGAAAAAACAATAGTAAGACAGAGCAAGAAATACAATTATGTGAAGAGAGGGCCAGAGGACTAAAACTCCTTGTCAAGAGTCTGAAAACAATTGTCTATACAGTATAAATTCTTCCGTATGAGTAGGAAGAACGTTGACATACCAGTTAAAGAATATGTGAGAGTACAAGCTGTAGGAGGTGGAATTAATGAGGAAAAAACAGAGACAGGAAATCCAAACAAAGGAAAAAGGTGGAGAGATCAGGTAGACATTCTGTCATAGAGACCGCAGCAGAAAAGCGCTATACAACTCCTGTGTTGCTGACATAGAGGCCTGTACTTTAAGAATGTGATACTCAAATAATGTAGTTTCTCTTCCTGCAAAAGGCTTAGGCTGTTCTAGATACACTGGGTAGAAAATTTTGGCTCACTGAAATTGAGGAGCTATATAAGGAACATAAATATAAGGAGCTATATTAGGAACCTAAACGTACAGAAGTCCACAGGACCTGATAAGATGCATCCCAGAGTCCTGAGGGAACTGGCTGATGTAGTTGCCAAACCACTCTCCATGATATTTGAAAAGTCATGGCAGTCAGTGAAAGTCCCCAGTGACTGGAAAAAGGGAAACATTGTGCCCCTTTTCAAAAAGGGTAGAAAGGAAGAATAGCTACCTTGCTTCTTTCTTGACAGGAAATAGTAACCAAGCAATAAAGCAACTAGTTTACATTAGGGCCTTTTGTACAAAAGCTAGAACCATTTCAGTGTTTGAATTCTGGTAAAAAACAATCTTGTCTTTATAGATCAATGATTCCTTGGCAGTGGATCAGGATCAAATATCAGAAAATCAGAAGGGAAACTGTTGGTATCTGTATTTAAGACACCGCTGACATAAATTTAGTATTAGCAATGAAGGGTGCTTTCTATTTGTAGTTGTTTTTCAAAAGTAAAGTAGCATCCAAGAAAGATTGCTTTCTCTCTGCTGAAGAGGATGACTGTTTTGCTTGGAGATGTTTCTCACCTGTCCACCAGAATGTATTCTGGTAGCATGGCCTACTGGAAATTGTAAAATGATTTAAAAACTTTATCTAATGTATTAAGTACCTGATTACTCCTGTAGCTCTTGTTCATGTACAGGTCTGCACTTCTGTGTTGAGTAACCAAATACAGTTGCACGTGACATCGATAGTTTCTCCTGATTTTTGTGTGCTTTGAGTGTAATGCTCCTAAGACTATTCGTCTAGATGCACACAATGTGGCACAGTGCTTTTTAGACTGCCATGTCACATTCAAATCTACCTCTATGACCTTATAACAGCAGCAGCCACAAGGTGAACCAAGGCTAGAAAGTGTGGCGGTAAGACTTCCAGGTTGTGTGGTGGTTACTGTTTATGTGTTTCCATACAAAATGAACATCATTGTTTTTCCTTTAATTTTCAGTTAACTGAAAGCACGCTGGACTTTACCCTCCTTACTACCAGCAAAGAACCCAGATGCATCAACTTCTCTGGCTGGCCTTCAGGGTTCTCAGCATTGCTTGCAGACATCCACTTTCTGTATAGACTGCTGTGCTGCCAGGGACCCTACAAACTCCCCTAGGATTTCTATCCTTAAAGTTTCAAGCTTTCATATAGGAGCCTGAGCACCTTGGCTCTCTTTGGGGTTCTTCACAGCTTTCTGCTGCTTTTGCTGTTTGGTTACTCTCACACGTTTACAGACTTTCAGCTGGAGCCAGGTACCAGACAAATCTACCTGCTAAGCTGCTGGTGTCTGCTTCAGAGGCCTGGCTGGAGTCCTATGGGGCATGGACTTCACCACCACCAGGGAATCAGAGCTTACCAGATACACAGCTTCCAAATGGGCCTGCCACTGCAGCTACCTGCAAGCCAAAGATAAGGGCCTGGCATCTCCAGTTTCAAGTAGTCGAAGAGTTCCTGTAGATTCCCTTAGAAGACTGTTTGGACTTGGTGAAAAGTAATGGAAATTGTGGTGCTTCTTGTGAATCAATTAGCACTCAACAAACGTTTTTCAAATAAATTATTTTACTGGAGCATTATTAACTTCTGCAGTAGCCAATGTGTATGCCCTTGGATCTTTGTTCTTAGGTAACTTGAATAATTTTATTTTTAAACCAAACTAGTTTACAATAAATCCTCATCATGAAAGAAGATGCCACAAAATTGTGAGCATCTATATTAATAAATTATATGTAACATTGCATGCTGGGCCAATGATAGTAAGTCATTATTTTTTTTCTAAATTTGATTTCATCATTGTTACAATATTCCTGTAGCATAAGCTATATTATAGTCAAATTCATGTCTCAAAACTATCAGCTGCAGATTTCACAGCTGTTTCTATGATCCGGCTTTACAAATAGAACATGTTACCACAAATTGGTAAAAATACTGAAATACATACTACCTCTGCAAAGGGGTGCCAGATGATTCCTGTATGCAACCTAATGTTTTAAGGCATGACCACATCAGAAATTGCACAAGTCTTCTGAACCTTTTCACCCTGGAAATATATGTGTGTATATGTACACATAATTTATAGCTGAATTACACAAGACAGAATTTGGAAAGGAAATTATAAAGGCAAAATCATCTAATCATATTTTACTTTCTTTATACTTTGTTTAGAATCAGAAAAGACCTTCTGCTCCGCTTCTTCTTGTATAGAAGTAACTAAGAGTGTGTTTCATCTCTAAACCAGTGCATTTGCAGTGACAGGGGATGAAGGAAACAGTAATGCTGCTAATTTTACATGACTCCAAATACCCATCCAGACCAGAGTTGCAGAGTCGCCTTGCTGATCATTCTGTCATCTAGCCTGAGGTATACAAATATCTCCACTGGTAGAGGTGAAGAAGTTTAAACTGGTTCATGTTTCTGGTATGCTCATTTCTTGTCTCTCAAGGACGAATTTTGAGTTTGCACTAAAATCTGTAGAAAAATCATATGGCTGATATTTGTGTTTAAAAGCGGACAGCAATGCATACACTGTCTGGTTTGGGACTTCACCAAAAACATTTGAGAAATCTGTCAGCAATGTTCTGAAATACAATTTCTGAGTATTTCTGTCAATCCTATCCCTCCTCCCCTACCCTCCAAGTGATTAGATCTGTGCAAGGTCTTGGCAGGTTCAGCAATAACCTTACGAGAGTTTAGAGTTCTGTGGGCAGCTGTACAACAACAAAAAACACTGGTATTTTATCTTTGTTTTCAAGTTATGTTCAATTCCCCTTCTGTACTGAAAAAGTCTCCAAATGTTGTTTCAGAAGCACAGAACTGCATATTATGCCAAGATCGTCAGCCAAAATATGCACTCCAGCCTGGCTTCTAAAACTTCTGTGGAGTCCACTAATCACATCCCTACAGGATGCCTTTTGGTGTTGTTACCTTCCCTATAGGGAAAACCCCATCCCTTTATTATTCTAGTAGTAATATCCACCTTTTCCACTTGAACTAATAACTTCCTATATGGCATTGTGTCAAATTCCTCCACTGAATTCCAAAGAGAAGAGACCTGGAGCATTTTGCTTGTCCAGAATGCTAATAGTTTTTATCTGTGAAAAATGCTTGATGACACAACCTGCCTTGTTAACACTGTTGCATGTTTAGTTGTTTTTCAATTTACCCTCAATTTTTCAAGTAAAGACTAACCTGAGCCTTAACTATTGCAGAGGCCAAACTGTTGCACATGTGGCTTCCCAACTGATTTCCCTTCTAACTCTTCCTTTTTGAACCTATGCTAATATTCTATTGAACCGTGTCGTGGTTTCCAGTTTGATGATACCTTTCTCAGGGATAAAAGATTCATTGTAAATTGTCACTGCTGGATATGTGGTTTCTTTTCCCAACTCCTTCAGAATGCTGGAATAAAAATTATCCTGTCCTCCGGTGGAAAACCAAAGCATCTCTTTTTGCCTTTGTTTGTGCATTATAAGTTCTTATATATCTTGAAAACTCAGGTAAAGTATTTATCTTTTGAGCCATACCTACTTTATATACTTAGGGTTTTCTTGTAATTTCCTATCAATGGAAGGCACATTGGTCTCTAATCTTTTTACTAACAGTAACAAAAACAGAAAGTATACCAACTGTATTGGCAGGCAGCAGTTTCAGCCAGTGACACTGTATAGATTATTCTGAAGCCACTGACCCTGCAAATCCTCAGACTTTATAAACTTCATATCTGTGCATGTCTGTGCATTCTTTTCTCTCCCTCAGTTTTGTTTTTGCTTTTTTAAATTATAGCAACGGAGGGGGGAAAAAACTCTCTATTTTAACGTCCTTTACCAGGTTTAATTCAACTTGACTATCCATGTAGTCTCCTTCCTTTACCTGAAGAACTGTTCTGTATCTTGTGATATAATTTAAAAAAAACCCCAAGACCTAAGTATAATTGTCTTCCTCTCTGACAGTAAATCTCTATGGAAATAGACTTACTGATACAGATCCATTATCATTATTACTACTAACAAGACCTAATTCTGGGTCTTTGTTTAGAGATTAGTCACAGACAAACATAAAAAAAAAGCAAGTAACAGTAACTGAGTAGCCACTACAGGTTAAGATATTTGAATGTAAGAATTTCCAGACAACTCGATTTTCTTCATCGGGAGGAAGAAAAGAGTGGAAAAGATGCCATGAAAAAAATTACACTTAACAACCTATTTCGGTGGTGGCTTCTCAGAAAAAAGAAAAGGCAGTTTTCATTTGGACAATTTTCATTAGGAGAGTTATATCAAAGAAGTATAGCTAATGTTTATTGTAACACTGTTTTCCAGAAAGAAATCTCTCAATCATATCTTTCATCTTGTTTTTAAAAAAGAAAAGATGACAACTACCTTTGAATAGAGTCTTTCATGTGTGGTTTTAATGTATTAGTTGACTTAATTAAGGGATATGTAGCAAGGGACCAAAAGCTAAACTAGAATAACTACATTCTCCTCTCTGTTATTTTGGCAGACTAGTTAGAGCTTTTTGAAGACAGTGTTTGTTTGCTTTTCTTGATAAAAAACTCTAATTTGAATTAAAATCACAGGCACAAATGTTCTGGGTTTATTGCATTTTGTTCCTGAGGACCCAACAGGACATGAGTTCTATTTTGCAAAGCACCATGGCAGCACATAGAAGGACCTGTCCTTGTCACAAGAATATTTCAGACAAAACAGGCAAGGTAAGTCAGGTCAGAGGGTCAGTACAGGTACTGAGAGAAGTTACATCGGATTTTACAGGACTAAACCAGTGCAAAAATCAGGAATAAGATAAAGATCTTTGAGCACCTGCCCAACCTTGTACCTGCTGGGCTGGTGATATTCTTCTGTTGCACACCCTACGTAACCACAGAACAGCAGATGTACTCAGCTCATAGTCTTGGTGGCTTCTCACAGCAGCTCCCAGTTACTTGTGCAGAGATGTTTCCTGGATTCATAGTCCTGTACATCAGCAATTACATGCATTCAGCAACCACCAGATTACAGACTCCGTGCTGATTTAATCATGACTCACAGATAAGCAGCTCAAGATGGGCACTGAGGAGATCTTACACCAGCTCTTGCCTGCTTCCCTGAGTGCAGGTTCTTACCTGAGCCGTGGACCAGCCAGCTCCTCTGCCCACAGGTCTCCAGGACATGTGTCAGAGGTGGGCTGGCAAGGCAGGATGTGGCAAAGAGCTCAGAACAACCTATGCCAGGGTGGGAAAGCAAGGAGATATGATTAGTGGTAAGTGTAGGAGATAATAAGGGGAAAGATAGTGTTGTGAATTTGGGGAAGACAGAGGTTATGTAACAGGGAGGAGTGGATGGACATGCATTTCTTCTTTCTGCCTGGACCTGAACACACCCAGGTACTGCGGCTCTAGTTCATCCGGACTTATGCTGCTATCTTGAAAATCATGTTTGAGACTTACATTATTAAAACAAACATCAATATAAGCTACTCAAAGTCTTCTGGCAGCTGTGTTTTTAGGAGGGTATGAATTTAGGGTAGATAAAACAACCATGCACCAGGCTCTGAGCAACATCACAGAAAAAACCACATGCTGCTCAGCACTTCTGCTGCAGATCAATGCTGCCCACTTTTCCAGACAGACTGGCAAATTAGTCACTGGTTCGCAACAGAGGAATCCTACTCCGCAGTGTTGAATTCCACACTGGAAAACAGGCTAGCTCAAGACAGGGCACTATGACAACTTCTGGCTAGTGTTGTCTCTGTGCATCAGCCAAATGTTACTTCTCTGATCCCTAACACCTGCAACTTCCTTTCAGCTGCTGGAATGATTGAAATTATTTTGTACTGTGTGTTGCATGAAGTAGAATGCTGCAAATTAAGCAGCGACTGTATTAATCATATGGGCAAATGGTTTATAGTTCCTTGTTTGAAAGATGTGATTTCCTGACTGGTCAGAAGCTTGCTAGAATTATCAATGGTTCAGTGCCTAAACGAAAGGCCATATTGAGTAGGATTCTGCTGGGGACTGTCCTGAGTGATGTACTAGTCAGTATTTTCATTACGATCTAGATTATGGAAACAAAAGCACAGTTCTTACATTTGTGAGCAGCACCAAGCCAGGAGACACAGCAAGAACATTGAGCTCAACGTAATCACATCAAAATGGAGGCACAGCCCCCCTCTACTTCAAAAACCACAGAGCATATGAGCACTCCTTAACTGCTCAGTATAATTTTAAGTTACAGTGAATGTCTTGGCCTTGGTTATTTAATAAGAACTTCCCATGTGTAAAGTTGAAGTCATGGAGGCTTTTAAGGAGCTATGTTTTAATACTTACATGTGAATTCAACATGTATCTTAAGAAGGGTTTTACAAATGTCTCCTTTTAGGAAAAGAAACAGTCATTTGCAACCTGATCATATTGAACCTATAGGTATATAAGGATGTGCTAATGGGACCTGGAGCATAGTACAAACTGAGTGTATGCTGTGGCCCTGTAAGACATTGCAGAAAGAGCCAAAGAGAGAAATGTTGATTGGGTTATACTTAGGAGAATATTCCAGCTCACTGCACTCCCCAGATAGATATTAAAGCAGTAATAGGATGAGATATCTTTAATGTCCTAAGGAAAATTGAAAGCTGACCTCTTCTCACTAAATCCTGAAGATGATCTAGTTGTGGCTTAATGGTAAGAAACAGGGGACAGTCACTTTCTCACAAATGAGGAATAAATTTTTCCCACATCCACTGATTCCCTATTTAGATCTTTCCCTGTCTGGAATAGCAAAGCCCTCAAAGCCATTACAAGAGGTCTGAATCCGCTGCAGTATTCCAGAGTGCCAGCAGCTGTCAGGCCTGTCTGAAAATGGCCATTCTTTTTGCCATTTGGCTATACTTTAAAAGATTCTTCACAGATTACTTTACACATTTCAAGTTATCAGAAAGTCCATTTAAGTGCTTCTAGCCACAAAGCAACTTTACATAATGTTCAAGCTCTGAGGAAGTAGCTTTACCATACCCACAACAAGTCTGCCTGAGAACAATGGTTCTGGTACTGTGTCCTAGATTTGTAGTTTTTCTTTTGGAAGAAAGGAGATTTTCAGTAGGTTAAGGTAATTTGTTTTCTGCTGCTTTCTGGGAAAGCCTGTAGATATGCTACACTCAGATTCTTCACAGCCAGCTGCATGTTATCAGGGAGGACCCTTGTGTGGAAACTCGGACCAGCAGAAGACTGTAGCCAGAAGGCAGGGGTGGGTGGCCATGGGCTGTGGAGGGGAATGTGGGATGACAGCACCAGGTTGAGCTAGTTAAACACCTGTGGAGTTGAGATAATGGTTTATCTGCTAAACAGAGTTAACCAGGCTCTCACTGTACAAGGGTCTCACGAAAATAAATGTGTTCTCAGAAATTTAGGCATTTAATGCTGATTGGCCTAAAGGACCCCAAAGGGAAATTAGAAATTTTGTCTTCAGAGCAGAGTTTGAATAATATTATAACTACACAAGAACAATGAGGAGAAAAATAAAATAATGAACAGCTGCTTTCAAAGTAAGTACTATCCTTCTTGTGCAGTGAATAAATCAGGGATCCCTGGGAAAATGGTGTCTGATCATATGTTCAAATTTGTATTCATTGTACCATTGCATTAGCTCTGTGCAGAAACTTGTAATCTAACACACTTTGTGCAGTTGTGTGACTTAACAAAAGCATGTGTGAATTGTGATGACCTGTTTGCACACACAATTTTTCCTTTAATAGTTTTCCCCCCACCCTCTTTTTCTGGTAAAAGGAGCTGCCACAATGTTGTAGGATTCTTTCAACACCTCTTGGCTAATCAGACTGTGAACATCTTGCCCTGGACTGCTATAGAGGTTTGATAAAACCCAGGATTTTGGGATGCTGCTCCCCCCTCAGAATGGAGTGAAATCCTCCCTCGACGTGTGTGCACACTTTGGAGTATGGTCGGGGAAGGCACCATGCCACCCACCCACCCACCCACAGGTAGGACAGTGGCGTGGGGGAAGCCCCATTTCCTTCTCCACACCGGTGAGCACCCCTGGTTCAGTCATACCACAGGCATGGAGATTGCTGCTGGCATTTTGGAAACGAAAACATTGCCACTGAGCTTGCCTCTTGCACTTCTTTAGTTCTTAGCATGGCTGTGAACTGTTGGGTCCCTTGGTGACAGGCACCCAAGGAGCTGCGGACACTACCTTTACAGATGCTGCCCAGCTCCTGCATAGCCCTGCCTGCGGCTGTGAGCCCACCCCTTGCCAGTGGTAGCAAATAGTGTGTCAAATGAAGGACAAATTTCAAGAGCAAGGAAGGAACTGTCAACAGTGTTCAAGGAAAATGATGGTAAAACAGGGAGGTATAAAACCAAAAAATTACACATTTTGCACCAATGAGGAAGATTCCTGTGCTTCATGTTGCAGAATACAGTCTATTGCATCACAGTAAGAATCAGCAAAAAATTAGATGCATGTTACAATGCCGTTATCAATTAATAGATCAAGTGCACAAATGTCATTGCTTATACACGTTTACTGAAACAAATATACCTGGAAATGAACTGAATTAATCCACAGGTCACCCCTACCTCTGTCTTTTTGAGAAAGTCAAATCAGTTCCCTACATGCACCCAGCTGCAGTAAGGAAGTAACAAGAAGAGAGTTTGGTATGCAAGCAGCTGTTGTTTGGCTTCTGCCTAAGTGAGAAAACAGGATGCTTTCAACAAGCTGCAAGTAATTCTGTGTATGTGCTGTGTAATGTGTTATGCAAATGCACTCCTTTAAACATTAATTTGCGGTCAGTCTGGAAAAATGCCAATATTCTTATAGTTAGTTGAGAAACTGCTCTTTGATAAGGTTAGTTGCTAATTTTGTTAATTTATTATTGCAACACATAATAAGCCATTTGATCTTGTCACTGCAAATACCAATTTTCTTACACTTTAATCATTTCAGTATTTATTAAAATTATACCAGCCTGCTCAGTTAATAATTGACCAAACAAAAGCCTGCACTCAAGTTAACAGTGTCATTTCCTTACTTGTGTAATTGCTACCAAATAGTGGACAGCTGGGCTTGTTGTGGGGCTGAATGCCCAGAGTTTTCAGGAATGACAGAGCAAAACAATGCTATATAGGCTGAGGCCAAGCGGTGTTACGAAGACTTGGACTTGAAATGGTGCGTTACATATTCATATCTGGAAAAAAATATCTGGTTATCTCTGCTGGGATCTAATAGTTGCTAAACTGGTAGCTAGAGTGAGGTGCTTTCTGTAGAAGACATAAATTGTCTTTGTGGTTTAGCTGCTTAAAGTGAAGTGTTGAGGGTTGGAAGACTGCATCACGCAACAGAATGTCAGAGGATATGCAGGTCACAAAGCGTCTGAATTGGCTTTCATAGGTACATGGCATTGCACATGAGACAGCTCTGCCTGGAGGGCCTGCTTCGTTTGTGATTAGGTTAGTTAACTCATTAAGGAATATATTATGCGTATTTTGGAAGACTAAAACCAGCATGAAAGAGTAGTGTGTATTTTTCTACATTTTTTGGGAGCTGCAGCTCATTGGCATTTCTAGACTCTACAGTATTGCCACTTGACTAATAGCATACTTGCTATTGGTAGTATGTTATTTGCCATACTGCCTTATGCAGATCAATTAAGACATGAACCCAATGCCAGTCTAATCTTTGTCTAAGGCTAAATTTCCTGGTTTCTGGGGAGGCATACTAGAGGACTCTGTAGGAACACTGACTACAGGAAAATGGGTGAATGTGAAGCCATTTTGCCAGTTTTAGGAGAAATGTGTCATGAATGAGGTAAATGCCAGTAATCATAGGCTGTATTTATCCTGCTGTGCTCAGAGGTCAAAAGCATCAAAGATTTGAGGGCCTCAGTTAGTGCTGGTGATTTAACAGGTGTTAAGGAAGGAAAAGGGATATATCCTCATCTCAGGCAAATCTTTTGTCAACAAACTTCTGCATGTGACATGGCCAGTCATATATACTAGTTATTTACGACTGTGAAAACATTCATGTGGAGTCTGCTGCTCCATGGAATGACACAACTGTGAAAGCACAGGATTCTGCCTTCCAAATGGTACATGAGAACATGGCTGAGAGTTCTGCAGTCAGAACACTAAATTTTCAATGAAGATCCCCCACAAAAGTTCTGACTGCAGTCTGTGTGCACTTATTTCTTGCAGAATAAATGCTGAACACCTCCAGCCGTGAATACACAGAGAAATTGTGTATTTTAAAAATAAAGGCTGGCTTTGCAAACTGTACATGCAATTGAGTGGTTCAGTTGCACAGAAGTTTGCCACAGCTATTCACACAATATATTTGTGTGTGTATACGAGCATCTATATGTGTACAGGTTCAAATATTTTTTACCGTTGTACTTTAACTGAGAGCAAACCCGTCTTCTGCAAAACAACAGACAATTCCTGTTTCGCGTTTCTAAGTAAGTCTCCTGGTTTTGGCTGGGACAGAGTTAATTTTCCTCCTAGAACCTGCTGTGTTTTGGATTTAGTATGAGAACAATGTTGTTAACAGTGATGTTTTCAGTTATTGCTGAGGAATCATAGAATCATAGGTTGGAAAAGAACTCTGAGATCATTAAGTCCAACCATCCACCCAACAACACCGCGCCTACTAAAACATATCCCAAAGTGCCATATCTACACATTGTTTTAACATCTTCCGGGATGGAGCTCAATCACCTCCCTGGGCAGCCTATTTCAATGCCTGACCACTCTTTCAGTAAAGAAATTTTTCCTAATATCCAATCTAAAGCTCCCCTGATGCAACTTGAGGCCATGCCTCTCGTCCTATCACTAGTGACTTGGGAGAAGAGACCAACACCTGCCTCACTACAACCTCCTTTCAGGTAGTTGTAGAGAGCAAGAAGGTCCCCCCTCAGCCTCCTCTTCTCCAGAATAAACAGCCACAGTTCCATCAGCCGCTCCTCATAAGACTTGTTCTTTAGACCCTTCACCAGCCTCGCTGCCCTTCTCTGGACATGCTCCAGCCCCTCAATGCCCTTCTCGTAGTGAGGGGCCCAAAACTGAACACAGTGCTCGAGGAGTGGCCTCACCAGTGCCGAGTACAGGGGCACGATCATCTCCCTACTCCTGCTGGCCACGCTATTCCTGATAC
>Ga0065711_1008743_pt1 | contig 12256 bp, 3 predicted proteins | sample Hoacrofraction12_FD_59098 | JGI IMG/M metagenome (GOLD analysis project Ga0065711, IMG submission 59098) | Hoatzin crop microbial communities from Cojedes, Venezuela - Epithelial fraction 12 v2 (version 2) | ecosystem: Host-associated > Birds > Digestive system > Esophagus > Crop | place... | reverse complement strand
CCTTTTTTTTTTTTTTAAAAAAAAAAAAAAGGAATGTTTAGTACAAGCATGTTAATGTTTGCTGCCATGGTCCATGGGCCAGCCGCTGGTCAGCTGCCTAACATGCTCAGGCCTTCTCACCAGCTCTCTGACCACCACGTGACAAACTCCATTTATAACAGAAGCTGTTACTAGGTGCTAAACTGCACACCTTGTGCATTGCACAATCAAAAGTGCTCCCGTTTACAGCTTCCTGAGCTCAGTATCAGTAGCTGATACTCATATTCGGAGCTGCTTCACAGTGCCTGCACTCATCTCCATCTTCTCCAGTTCAGCTGCTGGTTTCTGAGCTGGCACCATATCAGGCACTCCACTGACACACTGGCAGGTTAAGTCTAAGAAATAAGGTGAGGAAGGTAACAACTGATCAACTCAGTCATCAGGATCGGATCATTTGCGGTTGTACTTTTGTCACTGCAACCATACCTCAGCGGTTCCTCAAACACAGCCCCTCGCAGGCAGAGTGACTCAGAAAATGCAGCGCTAGATGTTCATGAACGTAAAAGTTGGATAACCACAACCGAAAAGCAGCTACTAGCAGGAAAAGCAACAAGCAAAAACCCTTCCAGCTTGTTTTCTTAGGGAGCCCACTACAAAAAAACCTTGAAAACTCAACTGCCCCATCCATCATTACTTCTAAAAATACGATACTGAAGCCTGACTAAGCCCTAAACTTCTGCCAGGCCTAAGAAAGTCACTGCAAAATTGTTTTAGGTCAACTTCTGGTGTGAACAGTCTCTCCTGGCAATCAGACTTCACACGGCCACCTTGTCTCAGGTCCATTTTCTCACCAGCAAAGCATACTAACACCCAGCAGCGGGCTCCCTTTCACCCAGCTCTTGGGTTTGAAGCCAGGCAAGTGCAGAATTCATAGCCACCTTGCTGGAGTGACTGCACGCCTCTCTCAGGGTCAGCTGTTTGATTTACACAGAAATAAATTAAAAATACTTGCAAGCATGCAAATCCAGCAACATTGAATTAAACTCTCTTACTATAAAAGGGACTCTAAACAGATGGATTAAATCTAATTTTTTATTAAAGATACCTCAAAAATATTCATCACACAAAAAACAGGCATTTGCCAATTCCAAAACAAAGGGAAGACTGGAGATAAAGCAGGAAACCATGCTCAAAAAAACCACTTTTTAGCAAGACCACCTGAAGCAGTTCTCCAGGTATCCCCCTGAAGTACTGGGTTAGCATGGCAAGGTTTTGGTAGCAGGGGGCTACACGAGTGACTTCTGTGAGAAGCTGCCAGAAGCGTCCCCCAAGCCCAGCAGAGCCAGCGCCAGCCGGCTCCAAGATGGACCCACCGCTGGCCAAGGCCGAGCCCATCAGCAACCCAGTGCCTCTGGGTTAACACAGTTAAGGGGAGGGGTGGGAACCCTGCGCAACTGCAGCTGGAGAAGAGGACGGAGACAATGTGAGAGAAACAGCTCTGCAGACACCAAGGTCAGTGCAGAAGGAGGGGCAGGAGGCGCTCCGGGCACTGGAGCGGAGATTCCCCTGAAGCCTGTGGAGAAGACCCTGGTGGGGCAGGCTCTTCCTGAAGGGACTGCACCCCGTGGAAGAGACCCACGCTGGGCCAGTTCATGAAGAGCTGCAGCCCATGGGAAGGACCCACACTGGAGCAGTCATGGAGGACTGTCTCCCGCGGGAGGGACCCCACGCTGGAGCAGGGGCAGAGTGTGAGGAGGAAGGAGCGGCAGAGACAACGTGCGATGAACTGACTGCAGTCCCCATTCCCTGTCGCCCTGCACCGCTGGCAGGGAGGAGGTAGAGAAATNGGGAGTGAAGCTGAGCCCGGCAAGAAGGGAGGGATGGGGGGAAGGTGTTTATAAGATTTGGTTTTATTTCTCACTACCCCTCTCTGATCTGGTCGATAATAAATTACACTAATTTCCCTGACGTCGAGTCTGGTTTGCCTGTGACGGTAACTGGTGAGTGAACTCTCCCTGTCCTTCTCTCGACCCACGAGCCTTCTGTTTTATTTTCTCTCCCCTGTCCAGCTGAGGAGGGGAGTGACAGAGTGGCTTTGGGGGGGACCTGGGATCCAGGCAGGGTCAACTCACCACACTTGAATATTTCAAAATCAAGAGAAAAAGGAAGTGGTGTGTTGAATAATATAAATAAATCCAAATTCCTAATTTGAAGTCCTACCAGTGTTTTCTGAAGAGAGTGACAAATGCTTTCTTATTCCGAGATTTATCACACCTCTTCCTTTCCCTCAGTTAAAATAATCCTTCAAATTCTCTATACTTAGATGGCAGGTCATTACTTATTGCAAAATGTTACTGTATCGTTACCAAAAGATGGAATAATTAATCTGTTTTACATAACTTAGTTCATCAAGCTAGTTTGCTATCAGGATCAATTGCTTTCTCCTAAATAAATCAGAAGCACCAAATCAATTTAAAATCTATTCACTAGAGAAAACTCTTCTGCGCTTACAACAGCTGTGCGCATCAAAACCCCACTAGATTGTAATCAAAAATATACACGAACCTCAGCATGCAATAGATAATTGCAAGAACTTGCTACAAACAACATGGCACTATGAAGTATTTCTGATGATCTAACTTCTGTAAGTAATCTCAGATTTTGATTTGACTACACTTTGCACACAATGAGCAGCTCCCTATTAAACAACATTATACATGACCATACCTTACTTCATAGAGCGCAGTTCACTTAATCCACTAAGGAATCTTCTTCTAAGAAAGAGAAATTGCTGTTTTGCATACAACAAACACCAGATGTCATTTTTAACAAATAGAAAGCAAGAGGTACATCCAAAATCAATAAAAAAAAGTTTAAAAAACCCAAACCTGATGTCACTTTTAAAAAAAAAAAACAAAACATACATGAATTAAGCTTAATATACCACATCGCATTAATCTTGTAGTGAGAATAACAAAGATGACAATGCAGAAGAAAAAGCCAAGGAGGTTCAATGAGTATGTCACAAAGCAGGTGAGACCTAAGGGCCTTAAGAGAGTTGAAAATTGTGTAGGAGAGACGAGACAAGCTAGAGGTGGCCAGCTAGACAGAGGTTAAGCACTTTGTTCAAATATTTCAACAGTGCTCCTAGCCCAAAACAGCCGTAAACCAGCAGATGCCTGTATCACACTTTGGAGTTACTACATACTAGTTTCTCCAGATGTTGGCCACACTCTGTAACAACTGTTGAACAGTTTCACAGATTTTTAGGTGAAAGGAGCTGTTGACATGTTTAATCTAACCTCTTGCCGGAAAGCAAACCATTTGCCCTGATAGCTGTAGAGTAAAACGAAAGGCTTCAAATGAAGTGTTTTAACCTTCAATCGCATTCCACAAGAAAAGACGATGTCTGCTAATGTCCAACACTGCGACAGCACAAAATGACTGGTCCGGCAAGACATCCTGAAAGCAATCTCAGCAAGCATGTTGCAGAGGAAAGCAGAACAAAAACCAGTCATTACTCATCTGATCTGGGGGCAACTCCTTCCCAAACCAAAGCCTATAGATTTGTATGAATGTAAACTCGCATCACCAATCAATCACCTGAGAGAGGTCAAATCCTTTCTACAGCCTGCAGGGCTGGAACATTCCTAATGTTTAATATGCTCTGGCTAAAGGCTGATGTTTTAGGAAAATTGGGAATGGGGGCAGAAAGGTGATGGGGTTGGGAGGGGAACCACTCAGGAAAACTGGAGGAGAGAAGAGAATCCCTCCTGCTTATTGCTACCAACCACCAAAGCCAAAGCATGAAATGCAATTATACTCTTCCAAATACGAAGGTATAGTTGAAGCCAAGACAAATCTTGACTTACGAACTCTGGATTTTACTGTCTTAACAGTAAAGTGATTTTTAATGTATTTTAATTTTTCTTTCCAGCCACCAATACCTCCTGATATATCAGGCCAGCGTAGGAGGCAGATTCAGACTCACAAATTACAAGGTCAGGAAGGTCCATCATTTTTTGTCCTGCCCAAACCAAAGTGCATTATCCTCCTTACGCAAAGTCTAGGGATCCTCCTAAAAGATGTTGCCTATTAGAAAGCTATTTAACATAAATTTAAAATTGATTTCTACTACCCTTACTGGTTTAAATGCAGTTTGAAGAGAGCAAAGAGATTCATCTCTATTTTCAGCCTAACATTATCAACCAAAGACAGGTTTTCCCTCATTATTCCAAGATTAAGGCTAAAGCAAGCTCGTGTCAGCAGTTACTTGTATTTCAACTCTGACCCAAAACCATAATCATTGCCAACTGCATATGTGTGAAAGATGCACGCAAGGTACTGGTAAAACTTGAGTGACTGAGGCTCAAGATCTGACATGGACTACACACACCACCTGCAAAAGGCCAGGGAGCACAAACTCTTAGTGACTTGTTTCTGAAACTGCCTAAGCTATCAAAATTCAACATCATTTAACATCCATTCATCAAAATGCATGTAATTAATAGGCCTGCTTGACTCAATTCCAACGTGTTCATTTGAATTAGTCTTCCCTCATGCCTGCTTCTTACATAAAGAAAACAAGATTACGGGCTTTTTCTTTCTGCAGTATACAAGCCACTCTGAAAATACTGAGCTGCACTTATATATCTGTACATACTGGTCTCCACATCTAAGTCCTGTGTGACGGTATGTACATTCACTAAAATAAACTGTCCGCATCCTGTCTCACTGGGTAGAACATCTATCCAAAATACAACTTAAAAAATTTTCTCATAAATACACAGCAAATCAATAAACTCAGAATTAATAAGCTAACAGAAGTTAGCCTTACTTTTAAAGAAAAAAGTACATACGTATTTAACTATACTGGGCTTACACTGGAGATGTATTTACTAAAACAAAAAAAAGGAAGTTACAATTAGCTGAAAATGATACAAAAATACATTCACATTGCAACAAAGTCCAAAGCAACAGTTGATACTTATTTTTGGGCCATCAATGAAAGTGACGCTTTGTACTCAATTCATACTTCAAACAATAGCAAAAAGCCACTGCAATTTATTTCATTTCATTTTTCATTGGTAGCCTTATTTTCCTTTTCCAATTGAGTATTTAAAACTTTTCTGTGAAATTAAAGATTTGTATAAATGTAAATCACGTTGTAGGAATGATTTATAGCTAACTGGCAACGCAGAAAAAAACATTAACCTTTTCCTAAGTGATAGATGTGTTTAATTTTTTAAGCCTGCCCTACTATATAAACATATAAAATGTATAATACATTAATGTACATTTATAATTTCAGCTAATTAAGGAATGTGAGAATTATTGGGTGCAGACCAGAGATCCACCTAGTATCTTCTCTCCAAGAAAAAATGCCTGACAGCAGATACCAAGAGCAGAAACCTTCGAAAAAGGAAAGCACACCCTGAAACTTCCCCAAGAGCCAGGGGCGTAGCTCAGCGACTTCCCCAGTTCGGCAGCAACTGATACACTGTCCTTCTGCATAACTGCCACGCTGCCCTGTGAGCTTCCAGCATCTCCAGCAACCTGCGTGCACATGGAGGCCCAGGCATTCCCCACCCACCGTGTGCAGCACAGCCTGCTTTGCACTGGTTTGAGGTCGACATCTCGCAGCTTTGCTTCATCCCTCCCGTTCTGCCGCTGGAGGAGGCGGCGAGCAGTCACTTCCCACCTACCCTCTCCTGACACTCTCTATCTTCTAGCCAATTTCACCGTTTTATGTTTACCAAGTCCAGAAGTGAAGCCAACAAGAACCAGAAGCTTCATTCCCTTTATAAGACCATGATGAGAATCAGAAGAGGCTTATAATAACTGGAAAAGGAGAATAAAAGAGTGGGAGCCACTGCTTTCCACCAGATAAAGAAAAGGTTGAGCTTACTGCAATTGTCCAACACTAGCAGAATCTAATTAAAAACATTTCATTAACAGCACAGTCCAAGAACAAAACCTTAGACAGAGCACTGAATGCTGACCTGACCTCCCAACAGAGCCTATGGAAACGGGCCCGATCCTGCAAAGTACGGACTGCTCAGAGACCAAAGCACCAGGCCATATGCTTAAATTTTAAGAATATGAATATTGCCAAAGCTGGAGCAGGAGCCTTTGCACTTTGCTCCATCAGAGCAGCGAGTAATTAGTAATGTCAAGCTCATCGGTCACGTATGAACATCACCCCCGAGCACGGAGGGAGCTGCAGGTGCTCTGCTGGGTCCCACCAGGACCAGCGCACTTGTCAGATGTTTCAGAATAAGACTTCTCCAGTTTTCCTAAGCCTGCTAACCTTCAAATGCCATTCTAAAGCAGTTCCATTTTTCTACAGAAATATCTTTATTAGGACTTCCAGCTCTCACCCACAACTTGTATAACCTGACCTGTACCAGTTACATACGCCCAGTTCTGTTCACAGTGCTTCGCCTTTTATCAGCTGCACGTTTTAAAAGCACAGCAGTGCTCTTGGAGGTACACTGAGCCTAAACAGGTCAGCAGCCTAGTTTGTAGCACAATTTCTACAAGCAAAAATGGTAAAGCTCCTCTACATAATATCTACTTTCATGAGAGCTGCGATTTCAGCTTTGGAGCTTGTATGTCACAGCGAGGGTCAGGAATACAGCGCGGGGCTTTCAATACGCCTCTCGCTTTCCTAACCATCTCTTAGGCACAGCGCCCTGCCAGACACTGGAAAGTGTGCCCAGTGACAGAATATTTTGTGCTTTTAAAGCATCATTTTGGAACGTTTACAACTGACTATTCTTTTTCTTATTAAAATGTCTGTTGCCTTAAATGTCCATGAATATGGCACATTTGACTATAATCAAACTGCACACATAAACACATAAAACTGCAAAATTACAAAACAGACGAAGAATCTCTTTTTTTTTTAAAAGCTGTAATTCTGTTTCTGTAGAATTTCTTTCTCAAAGAAGAGTTTCTGTGCTTTTAAATGAGAAATTGTGAACACATTTGTACAGAATGCAAAAATTAAAAGTTCAAAGAGGGAACACTCACAATGTGATATCTGCAGCACAAAATTTTCTAAGCTAGTTTTTAATCCAAAGAAACACTTTACTCCACCCAAAACTTGCTTTCTTTGTCTCAAAAGTCCAATTACTAATTTTAATTTAAATGGTACATCCTTCACCTTCTTTTATATATCTTTTGGATATATTAGTGTGCCAGCTAAGTATACAGAGACAAGACATTGTGTAAATAAAAGTAGATCATAATTCCCTCTCCCCCCCAAAAAAGCCCCATGGGGGTGGGGGGGAAAATCTGCAATTAAAACACTAAGCAGCTAAGATCCCACTATGATTTTGGTTCTAGACTTGAGACTCTTGGAATGTACTAAGCTGTTCCACAAAGCTCATTTTTCTTACAGGAAGTGATCTAATATACAAAGTACTTTACAATTTTCAGAAATACAGATATGAATGTATTAAGCCAATATCTATAAAGCAAGACATTAGGTCACTTCCTGACAACTAATATCTAAAATCGACATTTGTTACTGCACGAAAGCACGCTCGTCCAGCGCTAGGTGAAACAAGAACGTTGTCTTTCTACAGAGCGGGTATATTGGCTCTGCCACCTCTGCAATCACTGCTGATGCATAATCCCTGCCCTGCCACTCCCCTGCATGTCACCCTCCACCAGCCCTTCCTCGCAGCCCCGCCACGTTTCAGCACAGCACTGCTAGTTAGAAAACAAGCTTTTTTTCCTTTTTTTTTTTAAAAAAAAAATCGGCAGATTCAGAAATCTTGCTGTGATAAAACCAAAACTTGGTTAGATAGTTCAGCAGTGAATTTAAGCAGCTATGTGCAAGAGGTTTGGGGTTTTTTTGGGGGGTGGGAGGTGTCTTTTTTGAGGGGAGGGAGAAACAGAAAAGGAAGGGGGCTGTTTGTTTTTCAAAGCAGCTTGACAAAAACATCCCTCAAGAAAAAAGAGGCCTCCATCAAAAGGGTGTCGGTGGGGGAGGAGGGGACAGACCTGGCAGTAATGGAAAGTCTGTTCCATACAGGAGGCTCATGGTACATTAACTATTTATAACGAGCAAATGTGCTTGGTCTTTTTTGTACCCGGTCTGCGACCCCCACCCCAGTTTGCCTGAACTGGGGAAACATTAACAGCACTTACATATTAAGCGTAGGGATACTTGGCAGTGTGTAAATGTTGCAAGCAAAGCCAGTTGTGACCAGGTAGCTACCCGTGAGCAGGGAAGAGACAGAAAGCGGAGTGGGAGACGGAGAGGCTGCAACGGCATCCCGCAGCCGCCGAGCCACGCACGCCGGGCCGCCACGCGCCATTTACTCGCTGGGTTTTTCTCAGTACTCCAAGTCTCTTGCTGAACAATCCTAACCACAAAGCAAGCTGTAATCTAAAAATCAAGCCACAACTTGCTTTAATGTTGAACCAAAACTGCAATGACTAAGAAATAAAGCCAATGTTGCTGAACTGGCTACGGCTGCCTTTTCTGTAATATGCATAAATGTAGGTTGATCATTATCACTTAAGCTGGAGTTTAAAATTTTTCCCTTCAGTATTCAATTCTGGCTGTCTGCTAACTGTATGTGGCACAAAGACCAACTTCTGACTTGAAGTTTTTACTCTTAACAGAAACGCTCAGCTACTGCCCGCCCATCGATACAAACAACAGGTATTTTCCAGCAGAGCAAAACTGCGCCGGTGTAAGGTTAAAGACACAACGGCACACGGCTGTCTCTTACCATTATTCATCTGTCTTTGGTGGTTTGTTGAGCTAGATAGCCTTGATATTCAGCTCAGATAAGGATGTTAAAGACACAGCTATATACATTCAAAAATAAGTAACTTAAAAAAAACCTATGAAGACAATGCAATGGAAGAACAAAACAAAGAAAACCAGCAGAAATCCAGCCCAACCAGGTATGAACCTGACTCAGTACAAACCACCTCAGCTTACAGTAACTTTCTGAAGAAACAGATGAGTCCAAACTATCCTGACTGCATAGTCAGCAATTTTCTATCTATCAGAAATGACTTCACTGCCTTGAGTAACTTTGTGCCTCTCCTGCCCAAAGACCTTTCCACAGTCTTGCAGCATAAGTAGGATTTTTGTGGTCCTCCGAGCAGCTCAGTGACTGCCGGTCACTGAATAACTCAGTAAATCATACTACCATACTGCACAAGAATCAACAATAGTTGTCTACAAGCCCTGACAATGGAAATCTCAGGCTCGCTTAGAGAATTTTTCCCATAATTAGCAGTTTATCCAGAGAACTCGCTTCCTAAATATGACCTGTACACTACACATAAGTTTTATGTAAAACAACTTTCAACAAGATTTACAAAATAGCTACAAAAATAAAAGCTGTGCTTATGAATTGTGTAAGTTGGACGCAAATTCCAAATGGAATCTCCAGAGTTTAAAAATATCATCAACCCAGGACGGAAGTTTAGCTCCAGTGGCTACTCCATCAATGTAAACTCTGTTCAGGTCAAACTTTCTAAACAAAAAGCCACAGTAACTCCACACTCAACAATTTACTCCTAGAAGAAAAGCTGAAGTGTTGTGAAGTGGTTCCTCACTCTTCTGCTCATTCACTTTACTATGTGTTAAAGCACATTAATGAAATATTCAACGTTAAATATTGTTTAAGTGGTAACACTCCTCCTTCTGAGTACATTCCGATGACAAGCTTAAAATCGTGATGGCCTTGTTTTCTGTCTTTTTAAATCACAGCATGCATCTTTTTCTGCCATCTGTTTAAAATTAACTTAATTAAATAGGAAAAGTCACATTTTGTTGTTTCATCCTATATGAGATTCTGAAACCAACAAGGACTATGTTTATTTCAGTCCGTTATTCCCTAACTAAGTTGCAAATCCTCTGTATTTTATTGCACTAGAGCATAACAACTTTGTGGACTTGAAAGGTTTTTTTCAGTCATTCTACCTAAGAGCACACAATATACATAATTCATTTAAAACATTTATCTTTTTAGTTCTATTTTTCTTTAGCCAAATACGCTAGCTAAAATTATCTGCCAAAGTACTGCACTTCAAGTCTTTTCGCCTTTTATTCCTTTATATGCTCAGTTTCATTACAGAATGGACAGATGAGCTGTAGAGATTTACTCAGAACCACAGAACACATTAAATCAGAGTTAGAAGTGATGCATTTTTTTCCTTTTAACTCTCCTTCTTGGACAATGCTGCACTCTGCAGCACAGCCAGATTTATTAATGTAATTCAGAGAGCTAGAAACTACATTTAAGGTAACACAAACACCTTGCTGTTGATCTTAAGTGTGAAGCTGCCTTGAGCTGCACACCAGTCATTCTACAGTCACCAACCAAAGCCATTCTTAGATTTGTTCCTCTTACTGAACACTCTGAAACAGTGATTTATTTTCTCTCCTCCAGCCTCTTCACATACCTATGGTTTCTGGCAGGTCCAAGAGCTCATTGTGCTGCAAGTCAAGGTTGGTGATCTGCATGCAGCTTCCAATCTCTTCTGGAAGATGTTCAAGCTGATTGTGCGCTACATCCAGCGTTATGAGGTTACACAACTCACCTAAAAGCACACAACAAAAACCAAAACATCAAGTTCTGTACAAGTACAGCTCTAGACAATGACTTCCACACAGACTTTAATAGAATCAGACAATAATTATCAGGGGATAATCTGAAAAAAGTTATTCATATAAAATAAGGCATTACAGTATCATAATTTCATCACTCAGATCTAAAACCTGATCACAAATTTTTAAAAACTCAGATAAAGCTTTTACAGATTCTCTAAAGAAATCTTACTTACATATTGATTTTCTTCTGACAGTTCAAGCTGTGCAATAAGAGTACAAAACCTATACCTCACACTTGTTTCAGGCAGACTAGAAGTTTAAAACATTATGAAGCGGATTGTACTGAATTTTCTGAAATTAGGATCTGTTTTTATACCAAGAATTAATTGTTGATTTTGTGCCTGAAAGTAAGAGACATCAAAATTATTTGGCTGACAACCTAGATAATCCACCCAAAGTGCTGAGTGCTATTTTTAATCATTTTTAGTCATCACAAAAAAGGCAACACATGGTAAGTCAACTGCAACCCTATTTACACAGATTACTATATTTTATATGTGTGAGCAGAGCTATAGCAAATAAAAGTTTGAAATAAAAGGCTTATCTCTTAAGCCTTAAAAAAGATTGGACTTGCTTAGAGCTACTTTACACTGAACTGCCTCACTCCTGACATTTACACACTAATTTAAAAGTACAGCTAGGCACAACTGTCTATGTACAGTAGTTTCACCTATTTTAATGTCCAGCTTACTGTGTTCTGAGCAATATCTTGTTGAGCTTAAAAAAGTAAAAAGTGTGTGCATGAATACAGGTGTATGCGTTCACATTTTTTGCATCTGATGGATGTGAAATCAATGCAAATTATTTGAACAGCTTCAACTCTGTCCAGCAAAGATGAGGTCACTGTACTTGTGTATAAGAGCATGACTCAGTGAGTAACAAATTTGGAAGAGTAGCAAATTCCTTTTGAGGAGCAAATGTCTATTTTTAAGCTTCAGTGTTGTATCTGACACAATCTTTAAGGATTTTCCCACAGGCCTGCAGGACTAGCTTGGGCAAGTTCTGACGTGTAGGCTGTCTATCTATTAGATGAGCAGATAATCACAAATGGTGATGTAATAAATCATAAAGTATTTATGAATTCAGACTCTGTATTGAGTTGCAGGTGTCATGTAGCCACAATGCTTACTACATATCAAGAAACAATTGCGAAAGGCCAGGGAAAAAAAGCCTACCCCAACAGCTGCATTATTCCGTTGTTCTTAGATTGTTAACATATAAGAGATCTTATTTCTTGCATTTATGAACCCAAATTGAGATGTTTTTCCACAGACTAGGCAGATGGAAATGTAAAGGTGGTGGTGCTTAAGCAGCTCCTCCATCACCGTGTGTGTGTCCGCTCTCTTACGTCAGCATTCAAGTGTATTCCAGGCAGCCAGAGATGAGTCCAACGTGCTGTGTCCAGCACTGCATAAACCACACATTTCGATGCCATTGGTATGCAGAAGAAAGCAAATTTAAGAAAAAAACTGAGCAAGAGTTAATGTTCTGTGCTAAGAGCATCTTTTTGTTATTCATGAAAACAAGTGGAGAAAGTGTAGAAGGCAGTAAGAGGAGGAAGAAAAGCTGGAGTAAGACTTCAAAATCCCTTCCTTTAAACAAACAAATAGAAATGACCCCCCCCCCCCA
>Ga0065711_1047582_pt1 | contig 12257 bp, 15 predicted proteins | sample Hoacrofraction12_FD_59098 | JGI IMG/M metagenome (GOLD analysis project Ga0065711, IMG submission 59098) | Hoatzin crop microbial communities from Cojedes, Venezuela - Epithelial fraction 12 v2 (version 2) | ecosystem: Host-associated > Birds > Digestive system > Esophagus > Crop | place... | reverse complement strand
CTCCAAAATGCTTCAGTAAGGGCAAAAAAAAAAAAAAAAAAGAGTGCAAAGCTCGTTGCCAGAAAGCGAGATCCAACTTCAAAATCCCTAGGCATCGCTAATGACCTTCTAATAGCTCTTATTACAGAACGTCTCACTCAGCCCTGGTATATCCCCGCCTGCCAAAACAAAGCCCAGCGTTTCCACAGGCAAAACCCAGCTGTTTAACTGATCCATTCACAGACTTCAGAAAAGTATTAATAATGCAGCTCTGTCAAACAACAGGCTTCACTCCTTTGCGGCGGATGCCTGCGTTGGATGGCAACTCATTTAACCTGCCTCTTTAATCAAGCATTTCCCAGTCCCAGTGGAAGCTGCCGTTGAAAATGCGGCTTAGAAACAAAGGCTCAGCAGTAGAAAAGCAGAAAAAGGAATGATAAAATGTCCCTTTTTCACTCTGAACAGCCATACCTAACCTGCAGCATCTGTTCCTACTGAAGTATATACACACACTTATTACAGAGGCACACAAGCTCCCCAAAACACAGCAGGTCTGGGTCCCGCGTGGTGCTGTAGGCATAGAGAATATCCCAATAAATTCTTCTTGCACCCCTTCCTCACCCTACGACTCTGTGGTCTGCATGCCTGGGGTGACTTTGAACAGCTCTTCTGATTCACACCGTTCAGGTCTGAGTTGTGCCGTTCTCAGCTCCTGCACTGCAGCACGGCATTTTCCCCCAGCTGGTGAGAGCTGCTCCAAGCAAGCCCCTCAACTCCCACATTGCTCTGTTACGATCCAGAGCGCTCTGCTGAAACTCCAACAGCATAAACATTGGCACTGACAGGGGTAGGGAGAGAGGGAATGGATAAGCATAAGACAGAGCAAGCTGGCAAAATGACAGCACTTCTTCAAAACTTCATGTCTAGCAGATTTAAAATAAAAAAAAAGAGAGAGAAAATGAGGAGCTAATGGAACATCATCTACTGCCTAGCTGCATTTTGTCTTGCAAAGAGATCTCACTCAGCTCAGAGCCATTACAGAGAGAGTAAAAGCATGCATCTGTCTCTCAGCCCACCCTGCTTCACGAATGGAAACCACTGGCAGAGAAGCAGCAGCTCGTGCAGGGCCACAGCAGAGAGCGATCAGCCAGCCCCAGCCCTGCCCTGTGTGCTGGCCACCCGATCCCACTGCTTCCCAGTTCGGTCCTGACTTCAAAGGCTACGAATATTTCATTTGCCAGGCATCACCCAGTTCGTTATCGTGCACCCATGCGTGGAGCCCCTCCACCAGCGAGCTCCCAAGCGGACAGAGCGCTCGGCATCTGCTCGGTCCTCAGCTGGTCCCCAGCCATCTGCCAGACGCACCTGGCATCCAGCACCCAGAGCCTTCCCCACCCAAAAAGAAGACAGGCATCCTGGACCAGCTTCTCCCATCAAAACTATGCAGACAAGCTGGTGTGAAAGGTCCCAGGCCCTTCTCTGCAGTAAACCATCCTCCCCCCAGCCCCCCCCATGCTCTCCTGGTTTTCTTTGCCGGCTCCAAACAGTGGGACCGGCTGCGGCATCCTCCACAGCTGTCTGCAGGAGAGGAGCAGGAGAGATCCCCCCTGCATCTGTCATGGATGGCTTTGGGACTCTGAAGCGCTTTAAGATGTCTCTGCAATATATTAGCTGCCTGCTTCTCCTATTTCTTCAAGTCCTGATGGAAATATTTTCTGTTTTATCTAAATATATTCACTTAGAATACGTTCCTGTTCTGCAAGTGGGAAAGCATATCTCTGCATAATGCTAGTTGTGAGGGCAGTCAACTTTCAATGAATAAAAGTTAATTACCTTTCCTTAAGTTTTTTCCCTTTGAGAAAACAGAAACTGCTATTGAATGATTTTAATAGACCAAAAATAAAATGAATTAAAAAAACCAACCCAAACACCTTCGTTTGCGGTCTGGTAGAAGCAACAAAAATCAACAGTTTTTCCAGCGCTAAATCAGTTTGCCCTGTGCCCAACCCCTCTCATTTCCCCCCAGCAGGTTTACAGGGGATGAACTCTGCACGCCTGCCAGCTGGAGTCCTTACGCACAACAAGGAACCCAGGTGTTGCAGCAGCAGGTCATGTCCCCAGGGCTGGGTCCCCACTGCCGAGCAGAGCTCTTGAGTGAACATCAGTGCCAACTGACTCCTCAAAGCAGGAAAAAAGGCTATATGCACATGCAAAGGTTCACACCACCCTGGGAATGGGCTTCTACTCCAGGAATGGGCTTACACCCCATGGGAACCTGCTTCAGCCTCACCCCGTGACTCGGCTCTCGGCAGCAGCCTCTCCTGCCCGCTTATTTTTGGTGGCAGGAAGGTTACCCTGCCATTGAATGGCAAATGCCCAGCCTCTGGGAAAAGCACTCAGATTAACTCCTCAAAGCGGGGCCAGAAGCTGCAAGAGTTACAGGAGCTACAGGAGGTTTGGCCGTTGCTTTCCATGAGATGCGTTGCCCCCGTGCATCGCCAGCACTAAATCCACACTGCAGCTCTTTTCCACCCTGCAAGACTGACCGGGGCAAGACCTGAAGCCCCTTACACGAGAGGCTGCAGCAATATCTCAAAGCTCACCCTTTGGGGCAGCTGGGGCCAGAACAGACTCAGCCCTGCTCAGCCTGGCACGAGCCCCCAATGCCCAACAAACTCCAGGGAACACGAGGAATCCCAGCCTAGGGGAGACGCCAGCATTTCCACCCTCGCCTCAACGCCCGGTTATGGTCAGATGTTGAAATACCCCCGCCCCAATGTGTCTTGTCTCAGAGCACAGAAAACTTGCTGGGCAAAAAATAACAAACAAAAAAAAGCATGTTTTAAAATAGCCAGGCATTTTGGATAAAAAAGAAGAAATTCTGACATTCTTCCCAAGTGAAACAATTTGAATGAGATCTGTGGAAATGGACCATAACATTTCTTTCTGAGGGAGCTCGGTATTGACCTTCATTGCCTCGTGGAGCTGTATTAGTTCCCGGGATTGATGGACCCGCTCTCTTCCCTACTCACCCTGCTTGACTGCGACAGGGATGGAGAAGCAGAGCGAGGCACAGCAGCCCCCAGGGAGAGGCGATTTGATGTCACCTGGGCTGCACAGTGACTTCCCCAAGCTGGAAGTGGTTTTACTGGGATTGATCTGCCCTGCGGTGAAACATTCTATTTCTGTTTTCTCCATGGAAAAGCTATATATTTTTCTAAGGGAAAGTTTTATGTAGAAAAATCTCCGCACCTCAACTGCAGAAACTGCATTTTTGTGTTGAAAACACACTGGAAACATGTGGGGGAAAACATTTCCAGCTAGCTCTGATGCTTGGGACTAGATTCCCTTCCCAACACAGCTCTGTTTTCTGCCAACGTGTTTGATAATCACTCCCATCTTTCAAATAACGAACTAATTAACCAAGAGCTTGACTGTGTCAAAAGAAAAGAAGAAAAAAGCAGCGATGCCCTCGCAGGCTGAGCTGCCACAGGGGATGCCGTGCACGCTCAGATCAGCCCAGGCGTTTTCCAGACACAGCACAGTGCGAGCGTCTTCCCAATTTTCAGGTGCAGCCCAAAGGGCATCGTGCCTGTGGAAAAGCCCAGCTGCCTGCCTCTGCCAGGGGAGCTGCAAAGCTGCGTGGTCCGCACTAACACCTTCCCTTGCTTCAAAAAAGAAAAGGAGACAGAGCTTGGTGAGCCTAAAAAGAAAACCCTGCATGTCCAGAGAAGGGTGGTCACTTTTTGCTCCGCATCAGGGATGCTGAGAGGGGGCCTGGAGAAGCATCCAAGGATGAACATGCTCTTGGAAGGATGACACAGTGTTCACAGAGCGGGATTTGTGCTAGCGGCAGTGTTAAGCCTCGGAGAAAGTCTTCTGCAAATTAACTGCTTGGCGAAGTCTTGAATGCACTCAGTTATTCAATAAAGTTACAGCAGCTCCAGCGAGCTGGTACACGTCACCTGGTGAACGCTGGCACGATGGCTGGAGCATTCCCTGAGCGCCTGTTCTGGGAGTCACGGGAATCCACCAGAAACTCCCCTTCTGCTCTGAAAAAGAAGATTTATGACCCTTCTTCCTTTGGAAATCGGCACAGAAGTGTGTATCTGTGCCTCGATACTCCAGAAAGCAGTATTGGGTCCTTTAACAAACTGTTCAAACGTTTTCTACTGGCGACAGTGACAGAAAGACCTGACAACCTGCAAGCACCAAGAAGGACACTGGTGGAAGGAGCGATTTTGATGAAGCCATCACTGCTCGCACGATGCCTGTGGTAACTCAGAACCAGCCAGAACAACTACTCCACCACAGCGTTCTGCACAGCTTGGCTGAACGGCCTCGAAAACCCTCCCAAAACCCCCAGCAGACCAGCCCCGGCTGCAACCTCGTTAATTAACCACCCCGTTGCCCTCTCCTCCCAGGAGCAGACCCCTATGGAGAGGCAGGAGGGGCGGCTCCACAAGCAGGTCCCCATTTGCCTTCCCCAACAAAAACTCCTGCAGCAAGAACTCCCCATGGCAGCTCCCATGAGCTTTAGAGGAGGGACTGAGCCAAGCTTTAGGGCTTGCACAGGGCGATGGCTCAGCAGGCTGCGGCGGGGCACGTCATCCGGCCCCGGCCACCGCGCAGCGGATGGGAGGGGAGGCAGAAAACAGAGAGGGGCTTTGAACATGACCAAAGGGCTGGAGAACATGCCCTGTGTGGAAAGACTGAAGGAGTTAGCTCTGTCCTCCCCGGAGAGCAGGGAAGGGGAGGTGCCGGAGGCAGCTTTGCTCCTGGAGAGCCATCATGTCACCTTGGGTGTCCTTGCCCCCTCCCAGCAGCACTGCCCCCTCAGCAGTCACCGTAGGCAGGGAGAAGAGGGCAAAGAAACCAGGGAAAAGAAATCCACCTTATCACAGCAAATCCCAGTGTTCCTTCCCGCAGAGCCGCCGCAACCCATCAGTGAAACCACTGCAGCAAATCCCATGAGACAAAAAGACTCACGGCCGCAGGGTGAGGGGCTGCTGCGTCCGTCCCTCTGTCCAGCTGCCAGCTCCATCCACCCAGCCAGCACCAACGGCCATGCACCACGGCACCCATGCCCCCAGCGGCACCAGGATCTGCACAACGTGACCTGAGGTGGCCTTTAACCCCACAGGAGTTACACTGCTGGGAGGGACGGGGGAGCTAGGCAAAGTTCCACCTGGGTAATTAGTGCTGCACTAATTGCCATCATTGTGGGACAGAGACGCACTGTCAAGGTTGACATGCCCTAAACAGAAGCTGATTTTTACCACTGTGTTGCTCTCTTGAGTTCTTGGAGTGGGAGAGGCAGGGGAGGGGGGTGCTGAAGTCTCACAGAGGTTGTTTTCCTAATTAATGGCCACAAGAGCAATGGTTTTCAGCAGACTGCTCTGGCACAGGGGCTGCAGGTTGAATTGAGATTTTGCACAATGAAAGAACCACAGGGACAAGGAGACCCTTTGCCACCAGCTGGCAGCCAGGAAGCACGTCACTCTGCCAGCGTCCCCGTCTGCAACCCGCAAAGCAGAGCCCACAGCAGCACCAGGTCCCACCGCGCTGCTACACCCCACGGTGCAGCCGGCAGAGCCAAGGATGCTCGGTCTCTCGCTGAGCTCTTCCGTGCTCGCCGTGTGATGTGAAGGAAGGGGACCGATCCAGCCTTGCCAGCCTGGGTTGTTTAAACGTGGGGAGCAAAGCACACACACAAAAAAAATAACCTTGCTATGCGATGGTAGGTTGGGGCGAACAGCCATCTGCTCTCTTCTCAGCTAAAGGAAACAGGGTTTCTGCGCTCAGATCTGTCCCCCAAAATGCTGTCAGGGTCACAAGCAGGAGCAGGGAGAGACCCTTTCCCCACCTGCCTGGGCAAGAGCTGCAACACCAGCACAGATCCTGCCAGACGCCAGAGCATCCCTGGGGAGGAAGGCTCCTTCCTCATGCCCTGCAGAGCCAAGCCCCGAGCCTGCACCCAGCTGGGGGGACAAGGACCAAGCCCCCAGCACCCAGGAGTCCCCATGAGCCACCTGGTAGCCACCACCTCTCCAAAGGGGCTTCTGAGCTTTCCTTCCCAGACTAGCCTCAGACAAACCAAGACCCCGGAGGAAGGAACGATCCCGTACGCCGCCGTGATCAGGGGAGCGGGCTCCTCTCCTCGGAGGCTGAGCCGTAACTCTTCGCAGCTGCTGCCAGTGGTGCCGCAACCAGCATCCCTTGCCTGCACGGGCTTAACACCAGCCCCACAGCCCCACAATGACTCCAAGGCTTGTGAGAGCGAAGATTAATGTTATGTATATACATAGCACATACTGAACATACACAAAGAGCTCTGGCTTCTTCAGCCAGCGGTGGAACGACGTTACGTCAGCCCCCGCGGCGCAGCCGGGACCTCGACCAGGAGCAGACGGCAGCTCCCCCTGCAAGAAATGAGGAGACTTTTGGGAGCCTGCCCAGAGGCAAGGGGTGGGGACAGCCACCCCGAGCTGCTTCGTACTCCGAAACCCCACGTCTGCCCCCCAGACGCCTCCACCTCGCTGGAGGCAAACCTGAAACCAGCCCAGCTTAGCTTGGGCTTGGGCTGCTTCCTGGCACTGGGCTTTGCCTGGGAGAGCAGCGCAGCTGCTCTCAATATTCCGACAAGGGTAGGCACCAGTTTAGGTGTCAGAGTGCATGGCCCAGCTCAAACTGTTTATTTTTCTGTGGGCACGATGCATGAATCATCTAGCTCAACTCCCTGGTAAGTTTATACGAGCGTAAACCCGCAGCATGCAGGCTATCCATCACGTTTCTCCTCTAGAAAAACCTTCCCCTAAGGAACAGCGCTTCTTCACCCTTGCAACCCTGTCCCAGCACGCTAGAATTTAAATGTAATGATTTCCACCTATTTCATGCAAAAAACCAGAGGTGCAGGCAGCGCTGGCAGTCCTGGCTGTGGGGCAGGCAGGAGCACCTTGGTCTGTTTTCATCCGATTTGCTCTGCCCGGCGGCACACGTGGGGACATGCGCCCAGGGCAGGATCCAGACCCGCTGCCGCAGAGAGAGCAGGCACTTAAAAACACAACAGGGAGAGGGAGGTTTTAGGAAATGAGGCCCCGTATGGTCCATTGCTTGTGGAAAGGTTGAAGATGTTATGACTTGGACTAATCTGGAAGGATTTCTCGTGGGAATGGTGCCAAACTTCAAGCCTGCACTCCAGCCCACGGGAATACAACTACACGCTGAGGACAGGGATCCTGGGAACCTCTGGACAGTTTTGGCTGAAATGTTTCAAATAATTCACCGTAAGACAAGACACATACCAGAAAGACTTTTCAATCCAAACAGCTCAAGTTCGGCAAAGTTCAACACCACAGCAAAAAGCATCACCACGGCAGCAGTCTGGATGCAGCAGCCCCAGGAGTGGTACCCCCTGAGTGTCCCTGCACCCCCGGGTCCCCGTCCCTTACGGCTCTGCCATGAGCATCGTCTGTCTCCCATCACCTAGGGAAGAAAGCAGTGGCAGGTGAGATGGCAGCATTTAGGGGGTGCAGCGTGAAATCCTCCATCACATGCCACGTCCCAAAAGGCAGTGTCACGTCCCGGGTCAGCGCCTGCTCCTCCAGACACATCAGAGCAAACTGAGGCCACATCCAGGCCAGGCTTCCCAAAGCACCCAAGCACGCAGGCACCCAGCTGCACCGAGTTTGGTGCGAGCGTGGATAAAACCGAGCAGCCAAAAGTTATCAAGTGCAAGCGATGGTGTTTGTGCCACGTGCATGTGTCCAGGCAAAAGCAGCGAGGGGTCCTGCCTCTACCCACCTCCTCCCAGTTCCCAGGCAAAGGAACCGGAGGATTTTAGGGTGGAAAAGGGCTCCCTCATCCAGCATGTAACGGCTGGAAAGTCAAGGTCAGCAAACTCTGACTTCAGCTGAGGGAGGTGTTTTACAGCCGCGAGCGCAATCGCTCGCTGCAGCCCGCCTGGGAACGGGCCAGCTTCGCCATCGCCCCACGTCTTCACGCTACAACGGGACATCATCCACATCACGTAGGAAAGCGGACGCGCTCCTCCAGGTCCAGCACCGAAATCACTGCACCAAATTCTCCAGGTTTTGATTCTTCTTTTTGCAGGGGAGTGCAGCAGACGGACCCCCCCGGCTGGCCATCTCCCCCCCGGCACCCCCGCATCCATCCTTCGCATGGACCCAAAGCACAACAAACCCGGCCGGCTCTCCCCTCCGTCCTCTGGTGCACAAAACCTCGGCTGAGAGGAGCACACGCGGAACCTCCGAGATCAAAGCTGCACTGGAAAAACACACTGGGAGGCTCTGTCCGGGAGCTCTCATAACTCCTGCAAGCCCTGGAGTTTTGATCGTTCGTTCTCCGCCTTCGCGGGGGCAAACAGCCACAGGGAAGGCTGCACAGATGCTCTCTGTGGTGGGGATAGAGGCAGTGACCCCTGTATTTACACCACTTTAAATGGATAATTTAAAGTCTTGAGGAGGGTGGGGGGGACCCCCCAAACCATATAATTGCCTAATTGAGGACTCCACAGTAACATGCAAGCACTGGACAGTCAAATGGAGATGACTTGAAGAGTCTAAATAGGGTATTTCTGCATTTTTAAGCCATTGGACTTGAAAGTAGGTAAGATTACCATCGTTTCGTAAGCTTTATATACACACACACGGACACACACGACTGCGATCTATAGCATAGAAAACATATGCTGCCGTACTTACACAAACAGTACTAATGCATCACAACTTATGTATGATTTTGCATATTTACATCAGGCTAAATGTGGAGTTTACAAAGTCCACGTACACATCCTACAACAAGCACACGACAGCAGAAGACACCAGATCGGAGGAGCCTTGCTGCACAACACCGTACTTGACATCCTGGAGCACCAGAGCCCCAGGAGGATAATTTGCTGAAAGACTACCTTCACCAGCCCTCGAGCAAGAAATACCATCTGCAGGAGCCAAGCGTTGCATTTTCAGATACATCCCTTAATTAAGGAGATTTTAATTGGGCGATTCTAAGCTGTAATTACTGGCAAATTGTTCGTGCGCATTTATTTTTGGATCACGTTCCCAGAAGGGATTTTTCTGAGTTGGTTTGGGGAGTTTTGTGGGGCTGGGTTGCAGTTATGGTTACTGCACTTTACAGGGAAAAACCAGCTCCCCGGAGCCACTGGACTCCCACCACGCCAAGGAGGTTCCCCGCTTTCCGCTCCGTCTTACCCAGAGCATCCCTTGAACGGTGGAGTGAGCTCAGCAAAGCCCCGGAGACACTCATGTTGTGCCCACTGGTGCTAGCACATCTGGGCACCGGGGACATGGAGGGGAGATGCTCAGAGGCAGCTGGGGCTCATGCAGCCCCACGGCACCCCAAACTCCAAGCAACGCTGCCAGTGCCACCTTCCCCTCGCCGTCACAGACCCACAGCACTGCACGGGACCTCGCCCAGGAATCGTTGCGGCTCAAACTATGAAAAATAAGTGCGAGTTGAAAAATTCAGCCTTGGGAAGGAGGCATCTGGGGCTTCGCCTACCCCGCACAACGTGCCCTGCATGCCAGCTCCCACACAGCTCCACAGCAGCAGTGATCACGGGGAGGTCAGCTCCCACCCGCTGCCTTGTAACGCTCCCCTAAAAAGCAAACTCTCTGCCACTTCCAGGCCGGCTTGCTGCTCCGGGTGATGCGTGCATTAAGGCTCAAGGGACAGATTTGATCCAGTGCAAACGCTGTTTGCTTAAAGGTCATGGGTGTGCGCCGAGGGAGCCGTGCTCACGGAGGACAGGACACCAGGCATCCCCATTCCCAGCGTGCTGGAGTCAATCCCCACCCATTTCTGGCACCCTCTGCCCACCTGAGATCGTCATCAAGCATCCTTTTGGTAACAGCTACAAACAGCACAAATGGCGAGAGCCCAGTTTCCCCCCCAGATGGATCCACCTCCTGCTTTTACAACCTAAAGCCCCAGCTGGGGCTGATGAACTGAGAAACTGAGCTCGCCCGAGCGCGAGCCGTGCAAACCACTCTTCCAGCCTGACCCAAGGCAGGAGATGGTGCCACCTCTGTGACAGCGATACTGCAGAGATACCAACTGCTTGCAATCCCAACGCAAGCAGAGGTCCAGGAGGCATCAACAAATCCCCTAATCCCGACTGAGCTGGACTGAGGAAAGGAGAAGAAATGGATCCTGGTTTCCGAATGGATTCACCTAAGAAATGGATCCTAATTTCCTTCCAATCCTAGAGTGCCACAAACGTCACACACCATGTCCTCTCCTCTGCTGCTACAGGGAGTAGAGGGAACGCGCAACCTTAGCAAGGTCACACCAGCTTTGAACCCCAGCTCCTGACTCGAGACATTACCTGCTCTCCTGCGGCACTCGCTCCCCGCTTCAGTTATTCCCCACTCGAGTTGGGCTTAGAGCACAAAGCACCCAGCAGGCGCAGGTCACTGCTCCAGCGTGCAAAGCCAAGCCCAGCTCCCAGGTCAGGAAGGCCAGCCAAGCTCTGCAGCCAGCTGCCCCTCATTCCCCATCCCTTTTCTGGAGGATATTTACTGCAGCTGTGCTACGCAGGCCTTCCTCGGAGCAGAACCGCACCAGCAGCAGGGACTGGCTGAAGAGCAAGAGCCCCAACCCCAAAGAACTGTTTTGGTTTATGCCAAAGCCTGAGAAACCCACACCTTTGGAGGATCATGCCCCATCCACTGGCAGGGTCTGCAATAAAACCTGAAAACCTGCCTGAGGTCCTGACCTTTATCAGCCTGGGCAGCAGTGATCAAAGGGTAAAGCCACACACCTGGACGATGCTCAGTCAGATCCTCCTCAGGGCTGTCCCACGACCCAAAGGAAATCAAAACACAGAATGAGCACAAAGCTTCTTAATGCTGCCACGGCCAGCTGGTGCTTCCAGCTCTTCCCTGTCATGCCCAGGGAAAGGCTGGGCTGCAAACACCCCTCTGCCCTCTCCCTTTCTCCCCACACAGCCCAATACCCTCACTGGGGTTTTCACCTCCCAAGTTCCTCAGTTCAACCCCAGTCCACCTGCACCTTATTCCCACTCCGATTTTGCTCCGGTTCCAGCTCCTGGAATGCAACTCCCAGCTCAGTTTCCCAGGCTGTGAACTGCATCACTCCAGCCTTGTTTCCAAGCCAAGGTTCAAGTGGAGTTACGATGTCAGGAGGTAAATTATTGGTTTCCTTCTGAGAAACACATCCCCACCGATGTGGCTGTATTGCAGCCTCTGGCATACTCAAACACACAAGTTTTTGGGCAGGGGTTTGCCCAGTGGGCAGGAGCAGGGGGTCACCAGCTCTGACTGGGACCCGTACACGTTAGCAGAACACAAATGCAGCAACGAATGTCCTAGGAAGAGCCAGTGCTTCCTTCAAAATAAACATCACTTTTTACAGTCACTCCATCAAAGTATTCTCCATCCCCCCGCACAGCCCCTGACTTCCCAGTGAAAAATCCCTGCCCCATGTGCCAAACTTTGGCCGCATCTTCTTGGCGTTCTCACGAGGCAAACCAGTCCTGCGCCCCATTTCAGAGGGTGGGGGCCTGGACCCCACTGTGTCTGTCCCAAGTGGGAGCTGCCCAGGGGCTCCGGCCACGGGGAGGGACAGGCCTCAGCGTTCCCAAAAGTTCCGTGACAAATTTCAGGACAGCGACGCGGTGCCCAGACGCAGAGGGGAAAGACGAGGGGCACGGAGACGCGCTGCAGTGCCCCGGGTGCGAGCAGAGCTCCAGCTGCGGCACGCACAACCCCGTTCGGTTATATTACACACCAGAGAAGCCACGCACAAATCCCGGCAAGCCCGGCTGCTCTGCTCCTGCGGCGAGAGGAACACCGTGCCCGGCTCCAGCCACCGAGACCCTTCTGCCACACTGAGACCCCCCCCCAAAGAGAAACCTTCCCTGCCAGCCCCCCAACGCCGCCCGATCGGTCCCACGGGGCATGTCTTGGGGGTCCTGGGGGAGCCTTTCAGCCCCCAAAGCGAGCGCGGCCGGGACGCCGGGACACCGTGGGGAGGGGTCCCCCCGCCCCCTCCTTGCAAAGCCCCGGCTTCTGGCGGGGTCCGGGGGTGCCCCTGGCAGCGCCCCCCGCCCCGAAGGGCACCGGGCGGTCCCCGGGGGCTGCAGCCCCGGGATAACGGGGCATCCCGGCGGGGACCGCCGCGCCCAGCATCCCGGCCCGGGGGGGGTGCGGGAAGGGGGTGCGGGAAGGGGCTCCGCGCCTTCTCCCCGGGGTCTTCCCCAGCCTCACACCCCCCCC
>Ga0065711_1047581_pt1 | contig 12257 bp, 4 predicted proteins | sample Hoacrofraction12_FD_59098 | JGI IMG/M metagenome (GOLD analysis project Ga0065711, IMG submission 59098) | Hoatzin crop microbial communities from Cojedes, Venezuela - Epithelial fraction 12 v2 (version 2) | ecosystem: Host-associated > Birds > Digestive system > Esophagus > Crop | place... | reverse complement strand
AAAAAAAAAAAAAAAAAAAAGAAAAATACAAGATGAGTTTGCAGTGAATTATTAGCAGAACTGAGGATTTTTTGTCCCAATGAAAGTGCCCAGTAGGCTGGCTATGTCACACCACTTTTTACACTTGCTTTAGCCCAAATGACAATCCCATTTGGAGGAGTTGTTAGGCACAGTCCCGGCAGGCTGGCTGGACTGTACTTGGCTAGTGTTTCAACACCGCTGTAAGGAATGCATTGTCAAAACAGTCCTCTCCCCCTGCCATAAAGGACTTGATTTGTTGAAGCAGATGAAGCCATGCCCTGAAGTTTGTGACTAGTTCATCAGCCCAGCTGTAAAGTTGTTGAACCCATGTTAAGTACCGAAGTGAATCACATAGCAAACTCGAAAGGGAGATTCACAAGCAGGTTAATAAGAGCTGGGCTTAGGCACAAGCAAGGGTGGCTGCAGGATGTCTACAACATAAGGTACCAGCAGATCTCTCAAGGACAGGAAGCAATGCAAGTCCTCTAATGGCAGAGGGAGAGCAGAAGGCATGAAATTAATCTCTGCCTTTAGCCTGCAGAAAAATACTACTGTCAAAGTCTAGTCAAAACCCATACAGAAATAGAGGCCTGCTCGCTGTTGTCTGAAATTACCAAAGTCCAACTCTGTACCGTTACATAAAATACGGTTATAACACCCAGCAGAAGTTATAGATAAAGCAACTGGATTTGTCTGGATGAGAAGACTTGCTGATCTAACTCAAGTCCTGTGCTGAGATCATGTCAGGTAAACAAGTGTGAGACCTTCAAGAGCTGAAGCAAACAAGAAGAAGGAAATTTGTCAAAATTAAACTCTTACCTAATACTTTATATTTCGAAGGTTTGATTTTTTTCCCCCTCTCCCTCTGTTTTTTCTATGGAGTGCAGATAACTGTCAGTTCAGATGGGAATGCTATAGGTATGTTGGTACCATAGCAATGACAGCCACAAAAACTCTCTTTAACCTTTCATTAAAGATGTAGAAAAAACAGAAGGAAAAGATTGAATATTTGCTGCAGGATTTTACAGGCTGAAGGGCCTGGTCTCAAAAATTCAAGCTTTGTTTCACCACTGTAATATACAGTGAGGGACCTGTGCTATAGCCTTTTTTCTCTGGACCCACTTACTCCATTTAAATTAACCTACCAGGTTCCACATATTTATGTGGGAGCCTTGTCCACTGACCAGTGGGTATTTCCTGCCACCTCAGACCACTGTGGCATCTTCTATAACCAGAAGTTCCAACACTAAGTAGCACAAGGCTGACTTTGAGAGCTCTTCTTTGCTTCCACCAGCTAGTAGCCAGCAAGGTGACACATACTTCTTGGTGAGCAATGAAGTTTACTCACCAAGTTTGATGAAAAAGAAAAAAAAAACAAACCCCCCAAAACCCACACATCTTTATGATGAAGACACTGAGCTAGGAACAATCTCCCCTGGAGACTTCACTGAGCAGCAAAAGCAGTAAAACTGGAGATGACATACTGAGGCCATTTCATTCCTGTAACCTATACATGTACCCTAATGGGCTCATCATCCATTACGGTACCTTTGTGGATTGAAGTTCTGTTACCAGAAGTCTGCAGGACCCTTGTCTGTGCTACTGGAAGCTTCACACAATTAATGAGGTCTGTAAAAGTTCCTTAAAAGAAAGAAACTGCCAGTAATATCAACTGAGGCAAAAGACTGGAAATCCCTCAACCAAGCAGATAAACAGGGGACTCAATTTCCTGGGGTGCACATACAGCTGCTGAGCATGCACTGCTCTTGCCTGGCTCAATACAAATGAAGACGGATTGAACCAGTAAGGATCACATCCCCACCGACCAGACAAACTGCAAGGTAGCTCCCCACAGAGCCTGAGGTAGAGCCCAAAGCCAGGGTATTAATGCTGAGGATTTTAAATAAAAAGAAGTGATCTGGCAAAACCCAATCATTACAACAATAATCAGAGAAGTGCCCTTCCTGACTGACATCTTCACCTACCTCTACACACCCCGTTCAACACTAGCAAGGTGATTGGGCTTTATACCAAGGAGCAAAGGAGTGTGGATTCATATTCTAGATTTTAAAGCCCTGTCAGCAAACTCAGAATTGTTTCTTAAAATAGCTCAAGCCATAATCCAGCTCAAGGACACTGCATATAGCCAGTGCATCTGTTGAGGTAAATAAAACTCACCATGAATGCACACAATTGTGTTATCTCTAGCCAGTGTAGCTGAGAGGTTGGGGTTAGCCAAGCTCACCTCTTCCCTGGGAGCATTTGGCACTGCCTAGTCAGATGGCTTTAGGTCCAGCCCCACCAGCACCCGTCCTGCCAAGCCCATAGTGCTGAATTTTTATTCGGCATTGCCTCATTACTTGGCTGAACTATATGTGCCTGATGATCCTGGTGGGAAATACAGAGAATTTTCCAGGATCAAGCTCTTCTGAAGGTAGATGTAGATGCCTCAGTTTAGCTTCATTTGTAAAAGCTCTGTAAAGCGAGGGTGAGGAACTTCATACCAAGAGGAGCATCATATAGTCTGCTGGTTTGTAATTCCACTATGGGAAACATGCAGGACAGAGAGAAAATATGTATTTATTTATACGACAGGAGATGCACCACTGACAGGCATTTGTGGATGATGAATCCAGTTCATTTCATCCACTTCCAAATCTCACTGAAGGACAAAACAATACCGAGAGTGGCTCCACTCAGCCTAGCCCAGCCCTGCTTTGCAGCTGTCATTCATCCCCTGCTGAACATGGTGCCATGCAGCTTCCACAATCAACCCCTTCGTGTTGTTGAAGGCAATACAGCTCCTGCAGAGAACTGTGGGATGGTTGCCAAGTATTTCTGCTAATCCACAAACACACCATTAGTTCCGATACTCTCCTGATGAGAGTTGAGGAAAAGATTAAGATTTCCCTCTATGAAAAAAAAAGACTTTTTGGAGAAAGCACCTCTCCATAGCTGAGGAACCCAGAAGGACTTATATAAATGAACTTCCTCATAGACTCCCTTCAGATAGAGCCAAGTGACAATCAGGACTACACCTGGAAAAGTGTTCAGGTACTTAACTCCTATTTGAGCACAAAGGCATCAGTGAAATCAGTGGGAGGTTTAGATGACCAGATACAGCTCTTCCAGAAAGATGTGATGCTGGAAGACCTTTGCTGTGCAGGAGCAAAACTGGATGCGGTAAATTTGGGCAATCAATCTGTTCACCTTGCAGCACCTTTCACAGGCTGAGCTGAACTTGACGTTCATGATGCCTCTGCAAATACGCTTGTCACCATCTTCTTTTTGTGTTACAACAACAAGACTGAAACCAGCTGATGGGTAGTTATTTTCTCAGTAACTAGGGAACAAGGCAAGGAGAGCTGAGGGTAAAGAAGTGCTCATGAGAAAGGCTTCAAAATTTAGTCACATTTCTGACATTCAGCTAAGTCTTACCAGATCCCCATCCAGAAGCACCTTGTCTGAAGCAAATCCAGCAATACAAGCACTGCCTCAAGTTCTGTATCACTTTTGCCACTGTGTATTGGTGCAAACAGAAGCTCTCAAAACAGGAAGAAACATCTAGGCTGGGATCTCTCCATGTTTTTTTCCCCCCAGTTGAAAACTAGGGATAATAATTCTCACCTGCATCTTTGCAAGAGTTGGGAAGGCTTACTGAAGACATGAAACAAAGCTCATGTGCCCCAAAATATGTTCTCTTCACCTTCTCCAACCGTGCTGTTGATTGAACAAAAGGTATTTCTTCTTTTTACATACCTTGCCTAATTGCTGATACCTTAGCAGACCCCTGATGAAAATGAGCATTTTAAGTTTCTTCATTCACCAGTGAGAATATCAAAAGTCATAAATAAAAAGTAATTCAAGCAATGCACACATATAAAAAAACAGTGAAAAAAATATGCCTGTCCATGTAAAGAACACATAGAAAGCTTACCTTTGGACCTGCTTGCCCAGGCAGTCCAAATGCTCCTGGCTGTCCTGGTTCACCCTGCAAGTAACAGCAATAACAGTGGCAAATGTTAATGTTTTATATATAAAGGCTAAGATGGCTTAAAACAGTCATTACATACAGCTTTAGAAATGGAAAGTCTATCCTGTTCTACAGTCCTGAGTACCATGATCCAGAGATCTGAAAGCTGGCGGTGTGCTTTCTACACAAAAATAAAAGCAGAAAGAGGCAAATCGAAAACTGAAGCAGATATTAATCTGCTCTTCAGACTCAACCACCTAAGTAGCAAGAAATGTGCTACTTAGGTTGTGAACACCTTCTACCGACTACCATCTACAAACATGGATTCCTTGGAGATAACGTAATGCATGTATTCTTGAATAGTGACCTTTCAGTGCAATAGACACATCCTATAAGAAATTCTACAAGTTCAAGTAAGTCACTGTCCAATCCCAGAACATGCCTTGCATGGTGTGATAAAGTTGTGTCAGTTCTGGAAGCTATATTGGAAAATTATCACAGTTTTTCCAAAGTGGGACGAGTGTGGCACAAAGCAGAAACAAGATGTAAGTAACAGGAAAAAAAGAGCTTTTCTGCTGTGTACCATTATTTTGTGTATGCCTACCCTTCCAAAGAGTCCTTTCCCCAAGATCCTCCAGTTGTCACCAAATGACTGCCACAAAGGGACAGTGAATGAGATGATAAAGGTCCAACATCGGGATGAAGATAATCCATAGGGATGATGATCAAGCAGGAGAAAGGAGGGAAAGCTCTAAAACACACTTTTACAAGATTCTTGAAAAAGTGGATTTGGTTTTACGCCTCATCTGTAAGGCAATATTTGGTATGCTGCATCCTTCTTTGAGCTAACCCTGCATCTTTTCCTTTGCTCTAAGCTTTAGTAGTGCACTAGACATGTTCAGCTCCTTCCTTCTGTGACCAAGACATCTATTCCTCTAAATCCTGTCCATTGTGGAAAAGCAAGATGGTCCTCTACACCCCCTGCTCTCTCCACTAGCCGATGAGTCTTTGCCAGACTTAAAACAAATGGCCAGGTTCTGCAGCTGCAGCTATTAACCAACACAACCACAGCTGTGGGTGCCAAACCACAGGCTGCCGTGACTGTCCCCTTCCCTATCTTAATGAATGCTGACAGAGCTGCCCCAGGAGCCTCCCAGGATGGCTCATCCATACGACACCTGCCACTGCTGCAAACGTGCGAGGGAGAGTGCTAGGGCTATTAAACTCCTGCCATTTGTTTCTGTCACTGCTCAAATGGCCATACAAATCCCCAAGACATGTTCCACTCAATACAGATTGATTTCCACTGCCTGCCTTGCACAGAAAGGCAAGGATTATACAGGAGGAACAAAAAGGCTTACGGCTTCTCCTTTTGCTCCATCCTTCCCAGGGGTGCCAGGTGAGCCCAGGGATCCCTGTAACAACAACAGAATTATCATCAGCACAATATTAACACCCGTTGCAAGGGCAAGGACATGAGTAATGCCTCAAGACAAGAATAAGGAATAAGGAGAATCATTTCAACACGAACATTTATTATTTACAGTCTCTGGAGGAGCTGCTGCTGATATTAACATACTATGGCCAATTGATGAGCTTTTAATGAGGAACTAGGTACTCTTGGCCACTTAACTCATTTAAGAATTAATTAATATAAAAGCTCTGCAGCTAATTAAACATGTAACCATCGACTCATCCTAATATCATCTCCCCTCAGTCTCTCTGTCCACCATTCCATTGTCTCGAAAACCTGTTTTGGCACTAAATTCTCATTTATTTTTTAGATAATTTTTTTTTACTTGATGCTTGTACTGTGTCCATCGCAAAGCTCAGAACCCTCTAGGTACAGTTATAATGCACATAAGTAATAAGCCTAAAAGCAAACAGAAAAGAAGTCTCAGAAAAGAAGTCTTGGAAAACTCAAGCAGCCCTCAGGAACTGCTCTGGGAAGTGAGTCTCAGAGCTGCAGAAGCGCAAAGCCATAGAAAACAAAGAAACAAAACACCAGGCACCACTTTTTAAATCTTCCTATGCATCAGGATGAGTGGAACTAAATATGTTGAGGTTGGCAGCACCACAGCTAACGGGGACTGTGGCAAATGCAGGGAAAAGGCAAGATTTCCTGCGTGCAGCTGGCAATTTAAAGAGCAAATAGAGAATGGAAAGACAATAGACACACAACAGGCAAGCCAATGTACACAGTGAGGAACTGGCTCAGTGTTTTTACTTCTAAGCACTGCAGCACTTTCTTTTTCAGTGTATTTTAAAAAAAGTCTCAAATGAGAAATAGACACAGGCACTGCAAACTGCCACTCTGGGCTGTGATTATACTGAGCTGCTTTGTTGTGTACTACTTGGAGAGGGATCCTGCCTTGCAATCCTGAATATTTAGTATTTTACAAGAGGTGGGAAAAGTTTAAATTCCTAAAATTCCTCCTGCAAATGATGTTTAAGGCATTTTTGACAAATGTGTCCAAAGTAAATAGCAGTCAACAGAGCTAGCTCAGTGTGGGACAATTTTTTTTTTTTTTCAAGATGATGACACAGTAAGCAGCTCAAGGCCATCTCAGTCCAAAAGCTATTTATGTTCAGTGCAAGACAGGACATGATAATCTTTGGCCTTCCATGTCTCATACTGAAGAGACACCGGTGTTTCTGTATATGGAGGCACTAACACTGAGCTTCTATTCTGTTTCACTCTTCTGTTTGGAGTTTTGTAACATTCAGATGAAATTCATGCTATTGAGGTCTCCACACGTTTGTCAAATGTGGCTGAGCATCATTAATAGGTTTAAAGATTTTAAAGTGCACTTTGCCAAAAAATAATACAACAGGATAGTCTCTTTTTCTTAGCACCTCACTAGCACAAAACAAGAAAACACAGAGGTGAAACAAAAGACTTAAAAGAGAGCCTGTTTCATTAGCCTTACACAGCAGCTTTATAAACTCTTAAACTTTTCACAGCATAATTAATGAAAACTTGGACTTACTTTTTCTCCTTTATTCCCTTTCAGTCCAGGAAATCCGGGGGGCCCTTCTTCACCCTACAACACCAATGGAAAAAGTAGCTCATTTGAAATGCCATACCATTCTGTGGTAGATTTGTGGATTTTGGATAGCATAGTTATCAGCTGTTAGGACTTAAGGCCAACTTCTCCTCCTTGCTGTAACAATGCTGTTCTCAGTCACCTGTAACTTGCCCATATTTGAACAATTTCACTTTCAGTTTTCCATTCCAGTGCCTTCCTCTGGCTGATGCCTCCCTCACCTCCTTTTTGTAAAAATCATGCGGAACCAGTCTTTTTCCACGAACAAGACTAGACAGCTATCCTTGTGAAATAAAAGTATTTGAAGCATAGAAAAATTCCACTGAGAAACTGTCCTGTTGCCACTTTTCAAAGTACGAGGACTTGAAATTCAGCATGGCCAACTTACTGCCACACCAAATTTCTAATTGCATGGAAAATTTTGGAAAAACATAAATGTGAGAGTTTTTTTCTCCTTTACTGGCTCACTGAAGGCCAGAATGTAACCTTGGAAACCACTCCATTTAGACCATATCAATAGGTACCTATCATAGTCAACAGCTAACTTCACCAAAGATTCAAAGTAGATTTCAGCAAAAGCTCTGTGAATGGAGCAGGATTGTGCCCATTGTCATGGGGTACTTGGTCATGATCCAACAGCCAGCCTACACCTGTCCTGCATGTTTGTGCTCCCACTGATGGCACCCAGGTTTCCGTTACTGGATTTTACAGGAGATGTTGGCATGAGTCCTTCAATGGACTGTCACCAGTATCTCTTCTACCTGAAACAGAGGACATCCATATGTGGGATGTAAAGTCACTAGCACAGATGGCAAATGACATGCTGCAAAGCAGAGCTGAGTGACTGAGCATTTTTTCCCTATCTGCTTCTGTAAAATCCCAGTAATACAGAAGAATACTTTTGAAAGAGCATGAAAGTGGCTAAGCAGTTGATGCATGTAGTTCTATATTGCCTGTATACATATAAGCACTACCTACACATGCAGACAAATTCAGGCCAAATTCTGCCACAGACTTGTTTGTGACTGTTTCTTCCTGCATGAGCAGACCAGCAGACTTAGATGGATGTATTCCTAGGGCAAGGTTCCAGTCAATGTCAGACAGAGTGACAAAATCTGGCCTTATGTATTTATAGGTACATTAGGCACTTGAAGGTTAATAAATGATAGTATCTGGGAAGTATCTGTGCTGTATATGAAAATTAAAGTAATTAGATACTTTTATAATCACATTTCTTGCTAACTGAACCTTCATGAAGCACTCTGTCTAGAATTTGCAACGCAGCTAGTGGTAAAAATCAGATCTGGTGTATTTGAATGGCTCCCTAATGAGACAGAAAATCCATCAAAGAGTAAATGTGATTTTTAAGGAAATCGTTTGGTCTAAGAGGTCAATATAACTTGAAGGAACTGATGTTCCATGGCAAAGTGTGCAGCATAGGTAGGAGAACTATTTGTATCTTTTCTACGCAAAGTAAAGGAATATGGTTAATTAGCTCCTCCTCTTTTTTTTTCTTTTCTTTTTTTTCTCCATGAAGTAGCAGCTCCTTGGAACAGCTGAACAAATTAAACCTAGCCTCAGTCAACAAGTTTGATGCAGAGTGCTCATAGAGCCATTCATGCTGGACAGGACCTTGTGAGGTTTCTAGTCGAACTTCCCACTCTAAGTACCATCAACAGTGAATTCAGATTAAGTTGTTCAGAGTTTATCTAATTTGGTGTTGAAAACCTCCAAAAATAAGGTTAGTCTTCTCCTAAATGTAAATCATAACTTATCTCCTAAGCCAAGAGGACCACAGGAAGAGAAAAAGCCTTTTCCTTTTGCATTTTTTTATTTATTAAGTAAAGCAGCGCAATTTTGTCCTTTTGAATTTTAACAGATCTCAAGCAGCTGCCTACAAAGATGTGAAGCCCAGAGAAAATCTGTTGGCCCTCACAAAGAAGAGGCTGCATGGGCATTTGCAGGAAAGTGCTGTAGAACCTCTCCCACTTGGAGACCATACATGCCAGAGACAGCTGGTCAGCCTGAACAGCCCCCCACAGACCAGGGTCACCAAGCAGTGAAGAAAGACTGGATATAAGGAAGAACTTTTTTACAATGAGGGTCGTGAAACACTGGAACAGGTTGCCCAGAGAAGCAGTGGAGGCCCCATCCCTGGAAACATTCAAGGCCAGGTTGGATAGGGCTCTGAGCAACCTGGTCTGGTTGAAGATGTCCCTGCTCACTGCCCAGGGTTTGGGCTAGATGACCTCTAAAGGTCCCTACTAACCCAAAGCATTCTGTGATTCTATGATTCTATGGGCTTCAGGGATGCAGCGTGCTCAGGGAATATGTGATCCAGCAAAGCCCAACAATCTGAAGAGCTCACTAAAGACATTTTCTTCACTTGTATCAACTGCCACCGCCTCTCTCTTGCTGCATAAACCTAAGCACCACACGCCACACATCAGACAGCCTGGCACAGAGCTGAGCCTTTACCGGAAATAAAGCCAGATTTTTTTACCAGCTTGCAGCGGAAATCTTCAAGTATCCACTGGCTTTACTAGTTCCTCCCCAAGCAGCAAACTGCACAGAAGCAACCTAGACTCTAGAGACAGATTTAATGTCCCCTGGGGAACCACCAAGCTACAGAGTGGAAAGGGCTCCTACTTCTGCCCTTTCCACCGACTCCTGATTAACCCTGGCTAGCTGCTTTGCATCCCTCACTAAGCAAAAAAACCTGTCAGGCTAAGGGTAGGTTCAGCAGATGTCTGAACCTTGATAAAGGCACAAGAAGAGATTGTCTTGCCTATGTCAAAACTCTCGCATTCATGAAGTAAACTGTGTAATCCACATGTGTGAGCAGTGGAAGAGAGCAGGAAGCAGAAAAGCATTGGTACTGCTGTGCTCGCATAGCGTCAAAGTAGCTGTGACAGGCAGGGGTGGGAAAGCAACCAACAGCTTGCACCCTTAACTCACAGCCAGCTGCCAAAGCCCCCACTGAGGATGCAGCTAACTGGAACTGAGTCATGTTGCCAGAGCAATTTACTTCACTAAGCAACTCTTTTTTTTTTTTTTTTTTTTAACTAACCAACTTCATGAACTGCATTGCAGAACAATCACCTTTTCTTTTCCCTTGTCCACCAGATTTTTTCAGTCAGGTAAAATCCCAAGCATTGTGCTCAGCATGCTGCTAAGACCCAGGGAAGTGCTGGTGTACCCAAAAGGTATCTGTTCTAGCCCCTCAACCCCTCCAATGAGGTCAGCTGGGTTAAAAAAAGAGCTCGCCTCTCTCTCCAGCACTTGTGCATTGAGGGGCTTTGCCAGCACATCTATCCTGGAAATCACTTTCTAAAGCCAGGGAAAGTTGAAGTTAAAAAATGACAAAATAGGCCAAAGAAGAAATCACAGGGGCCTGAAATAGCATTGTTCAAGAGGAGTTCTTGCTGAGGAGGTTACAGCTTCGGCAATTAGGCTCAAAAGGAAGGCAGCAGATTTCCCTGAGTACTTTTCCCTTTCCAGGCTCATGAGCATGCTGTCCTTTTCTTACTCACCGGAAAACCAGCCACTGATGTTTAGTTTCATCCTCTGTGCTGCACAGCCATTGGCCTTTAATCAAACATTTCCACCAAAGCAAGAGAATAAACACATTCATTAGCTCACCATTGACAAAATATTTGTCAAAAATGCCTAGATTTGGCAAACTGCCATCTGATCTAAAGCAACCAGAGGACTTTTCTCACAATATGGCTGTCACACAGGAGCAGATGCTGCTGAGCAAGAGAGGGCAAACAGGTACTGCATGTACTGAAGTCATATATTGACACAGACTGTGAGTTTACAGAGGTTGTGTAGCACACAGGTAGCTACGTATTTCTACAAATGCCATTTTTTGCTTTTCTGTAGTTATTCTGTGAATATTTACTTCAATTACAGCAACGCCTCATTTGTTCCCTGCTTGGGTCACTCTGCTGGACACTGTATCAATAAATATTAAACGACAGACACTATGCTCCAAAGCTCAGTTTACAATTGCAAGCAATGTGTAAATATAATACAGAAATAGAAGAAGCAGAGAGCACAGGCCAGTGAAATAGCTGCCAAGCAGACGCAGTCTGCAAGTGCTCTGGGCTGGAGGACCCAGGCATCACACTGGGAAAAGAGGTAGGCTTCAGCAGCTGGCATTGAGCCCTGGGGAGGACAAGTACATTCCTTTCACCAAGGCCAAACCTGGCTGTGCCACCGACAGGGATAAAAATGATAGTATATACCCACAGCCTGGCTGCATTCCCAGCTTCAACACAATGAGAATCTGGCGGTGGCATGTAAACCACACCTATCTGTTTCTGCCATGTGTTTCTACTGCCACCCATCTACTTTGTGGATATCTGAACTTCAAAGGCTGTCCCCTATTTGGAGAAACATCTGGACCAGAATAGGAAGGTAACAAGGATCAAGGAAACGAGAAGCAGCAGCAAAAGCAGAAGAGACTACTGACATGGAGGAGAACAGAGTGTAGCATCTAAGGAAGCTTCCCTTAGGTTTAGCCTACATTTTCTGGAGTGGTTTTACACTTTAGATGGGGTGACCTGTGGCTTCCTTGCTCAATGGTTTTGTGGACAAAAACTTAAATGTGTAGGTTGTGATAGCTGGGAGGAAGTGCATTAACAAATACAGCAGCTTGCCTTAGGGAGTTCCTAAAACACTGAATACTGCAAGATCTGAGGATGTAGGACTAGACAAATCACTCCAAAAACTCCATGTTTTCTCCTCAAAGAATAGATATAAATTCTGCAAGCAAATTAGGAAGGTTTTCTGAGCCATACTAATCCAAAAAGTTCAAGCAGATTCAGTAAAAAGGAGATAATTTTGAATTGGCTCGTATTTACTTTTTAATGAAAGTGTTCAGAGCCGTACAAAGGATAAAAAGCAAGACCTAAGCACTTCTTGTGTTCTTCTTGGGGGATCTCAAAGCAGGGCTTACATGGGCACATGGTTTGTGCAGACCCAATGGACAAAAATTAATGCCACATTATGAGGAAATTCAGAGCACAAGCAACTCTCAGCTGCTGCAGACAGAGTACTGGGGTGACAGACCTTCCTGTGCCTCAGTTTGTGCCCATTGCCCCTTGTCCTGTCACTGGGCACCACTGAAAAGAGCTTGGCCCCATCCTCCTGGCACCCACCCTTCAGATATTTGTAGGCATTTATAAGGTCCCCTCGCAGCCTTCTCTTCT
>Ga0065711_1047580_pt1 | contig 12258 bp, 7 predicted proteins | sample Hoacrofraction12_FD_59098 | JGI IMG/M metagenome (GOLD analysis project Ga0065711, IMG submission 59098) | Hoatzin crop microbial communities from Cojedes, Venezuela - Epithelial fraction 12 v2 (version 2) | ecosystem: Host-associated > Birds > Digestive system > Esophagus > Crop | place... | reverse complement strand
CCTCCTGAGGTCCAAGGTTTTGATCCTGCTTATCGCCCTGCTTCCTCCACGCAGGATCCTGAACTCAACCATTTCATGGTCACTGCAGCCAAGTCTACCTCCAACCTTCACATTCTCCACCATTCCCTCCTTGTTTGTTAACACGAGGTCCAGCAGAGCGCCTTTCCTTGTTCGTTCCTCCACCACTTGCATCAGAAAGTTATCATCAATGCTCTGTAGGAACCTCCTGGATTGCGCCTGCCTAGCTGTATGGTCTTCCCAGCAGATGTCAGGGTGGTTGAAGCCCCCCATGAGAACCAGGGCCTGTGACTGTGAGGCTGCTTGCAGCTGCCTGTAGAAGGCCTCTTCAACCTCCTCCTCCTGGTCAGGTGGCCTGTAGTACACACCCACAGTATTGTCACCCGTGTGAGCCTGTCCCTTAATTCTAACCCATAAGCTCTCAACTCACTCATCTGCCCCCAGGCCAAGCTCAATGCATTCCACTTGCTCCCTCACATATAGAGCAACTCCCCCAACTCTCCTTGTTTCCACATTACTGGAATGTGTTCAGCTTGGTCTCTATCAAGCTCCTTCTCTGCAAAACTGCTTTCCAGCCAGTTGGCCCCCAGCATATACAGGTGTATGGGGTTACTTTGCTGAAATGCATAAGGTTCCTGTCAGCCCATTTCTCCCGCCTGTCGAGGTCTTCTGAATGGCAGCACAACTATCAGGTATATCGAAGACTCCTTCCAGTTTTGTAGTATCTGAAAACTTGCACTTTGTTCCATCATCTAGGTCGCTGTTAACTATGTTTAATAGTATTGACCCCTTGGGTACGCTGCTAGTGGACTGGCCTCCATCTGGACCTCGTGCTGCTGCTCATAACCCTTTGAGCCTGGCAGTTCAGCCATTTTTCAACCCACCTCACTATCCACTTAGCCAGGGCATCCTTTATCAGTTTGTCCATGATGATGTTATCCTGATCAGGTGGTCTGTAGTAGGCACCTATCTAAGTGTCACCTGTGTTGGTCTCCCTGGCCATCTTGACCCATAATCTCTCAGCTGGCTCATCATCCATCCCAAGGCAGAGCTCATGCATTCCTGCTGCTCTCTCACATAAAGGGCATCTTCCTGTCGTTGCCTTCCCAGCTTGTTCTTCCTCAAAAGCCTTTATTCATTCATGGCATCAACCTTGTCATGTGAGTCATCCTACAATGTCTTCATGATCCCGAGGAGACCATGGCCTTGTAACTGCACACGGAGCTCTGTTTCCTCCTGTTTGTTCTCCATGCTGTATGCATTAGTGCACATGCACTTCACATGTTCATCCAATCTTGCTGATTCCCAAGAACAAGAGCTTTCCCTGTAGTGTTTTTCTGTAGGCCTTTCCTTTTAGTGCGTATGCTTGGGGTGACTGCACTTCAGCCTGGTTTTTCTGAGTTTGAGGTATCTGTTGTTCACATCATCCCACACCCTTTGCTTACCAACAGAGTCCGTTACTTTGTCACTTGATGTTTGGCTGTATTTTCCCTCCTCTGTTGTTTCTTGTTTAAAACTGTTCTTACCAGATTGGCCAGCCTGTTGGCAGAGAGCTTCTGCCCACCAAAGTCAGGTGGATCCCATCTCTTCCAAGCAGTCCTTGATTCGCAATGAGGGTTCTGTGGTCATAGAAACAAAACCCCTGTGACCAACATTAGTACACAGCTAGTTGTTGACCTGCAGGATCTGTCTGATTCTCAACCCCTTCTTGCTAACTGGTGCGACTGGAGAGACCACCACTTGTCTCTTCACCATGGCTTCCAGAGCCATGGTATTCACGCTTGGTACTTCACAGTTCTCCCTAGCTGTATAGTTGGTGCCCAGGTGGAAGACCTGAAGGAGTAATAGCCTGAGGGCTGAACAAGCTTTGCCAGTCTTTCAACAATGCCAGGAATTCAAGCCCCTAGCAAACAGCAGCCCTTCTTAGATGATGAGTCAGTCAGAAGATGAGGGTCTTCCATCCCTTGCTAACGGTTGCCACTTGTGTCTTGTGCTTCTGTGTGGCTCAGGTTTACTGAACACAGAAGATTCATTTGGCAGAGCTCCTAGCCCCTTAACTGGTATGAAGGCACTGAATCTGTTCTGTAGTTGGAAATCCTGAGGTGGAGCAGGGGCCTTCGTCCTAGTGATAGAAAGAGCCTAGTTCACAGGAGAAAAAAGGGGGAAAGAGGAAATCTCGATGTAGTCAAGCATTTCAAGGGAACACTTTTTAGTATGTGGAAAGGTGAGATCTGGAGCATAGAATCCCAAAGGCTTGAAGTAGAGAACAGTTTTTTCTTTCCTACTTGAAACATCAGAGAAGATGTAAATGCTGCAAAATTTCTTTCTGCACATATTTTCTGCTTCTGTGTGGAAGATGAGGCATCACTTACAGGAACTGTCCAATCTCTATGTATTTTTGCATCAAACAAAACTAATTTCAAGTAATGTCAGCAGTCCACTTGCTTCAGAGTAAATGAAGCAGTATTTCTAATTTAATTTATTTTGCTTGTACCCAAAAGGTGACACAACACCCCCCCTTCCCAGCGGAAATGGATCTTCCAACCCAATATTTAAATCAGCTCCCCTGTAAGTTTTCTGAAGTCTGAACATCAAGTCTGAAAGTAAATGTAGCGTAAATCGTATACTGTCCCCTTTTTTAGTATTGGAAGGATACTGTCCGTTTTCACCTTCTGGAGTATAAAAAGGTGATGACCGTATAAATGGTTTGTTCAGTAAACTTGATAATAAGTCAGGATATCAGTGTAATCATCTATGAATCTATTTTCAGAGCATTTAGAAAAAATGTAATATTGGCAAGCATTTAGAAAAATGTAATACTGATGTATTAATATGGGTATTTATCTGTCTTGAACATCTGTAGTTCTTCCCGTAGGTACAGGTTCCACTTAACTTAATGGCGGACCAACAGTTGATAACTGTGTATATTCTTGATTGACTAGTTCAAAGACCAGTCAGAATTTGGATCTAAAACATGATATACCTTGATAAAAATCAAAATGAAACTGCAGTGTTAAAGGCCCATCAGGAACCTTATTGACTATTTTAGCCTCGTACTACCATGACTTGAAATACTGCCTTTCTCCCTGCCTTGATATTAAGAAAGGAAAACTGCTTTGAGATACTGTTTTCAGCTGTTGAACCGATGTTTTAGAAAGAGATGTACAACACAAATACTGCATTTCTGTAGCATGATTTTAAAATATTTCCTGTAGCAACTGCCATACTGACACTGAATGGTGGGAATTTTTTAGTTTATACGTTTTATATGTAAGAATCAGCTAAGCAATTTAAAGTTGCTCTGTACCCTGATGATTTGAACATGACAAAATTAGTATTTGGCTGTCTTACTTTCCAGTAGATGTGCTTCAGGTTTACCATTTTGCATACTTGTGCAATGAATACATTGATTCTTATGCAGAGATTTAGCAATAGCATTACTGAATCTTGACTGCATTCCTATTGAGATAAACTTTGAAGTGCAGCAGCAAGCTGATCTGGGATTGTAAAAAAATAGTGATAACATATGAACAATTTTGAGGGAAAATTATTGCTTTTTTTTTTTGTTAGGAACAGAAGATGGATCTAATAGATTTTTGAAGCAGATACCAAGGGATGCAGAATAGCCAAACATTGTTTGTTTCCCTGGACGTGAGAGATGGGAACCTAGGCCAAATACAGCATTTATATGGTTGACTAGCAAAATGGTCAGGAGCATGGTGACAAAGCCATTCCAAGTATTCTTTCATGAAAACAAAAACAAATGTGACACTAGCAGTGAAAACCTCCTTTTGCTCCTTCAAACAGGTATCACAGGAAGAATACTTAGTCAGGAATCAGGGAATGTTCAACGATATGAAGCAAGACTAGAGCAGGCTTTTCCACTCTACCATTCTTTTTATCTTAGCAGCACTGGCTTTCTCTCTGCCCTGAGAAAGATAACCACATAAAAGAAAATTTTTGCAGGTATAGAAATGCGTAAGAGCAAGATAGCTGGGTGCTCAAGGTTATTTGGAAAAGTTGTGCAGTGATGTTAAATAGCAAAGAGCAAGTACAGCCTGAAAGCACTCGGTCACTGCAAGCATGTTGTTTACAGTGAAAACTTGAACGGTTGTGGCTTTAATGTGAAAATCTCTCAACAAGTTGACCTTCAAAGGACAATTTTGTTGTCTCGATTGGAGACACAGAGCTTAGACGCTGTTACGCTTATTCCATTGAGATGGGTAAGCTACTGTTTCTGTAGTGCATGTTCCTTGAAATTTGTGTGTCTTTCAGTATAGCTGCCTCTCGTTTGGGATTCTTCATCAGTGTATGTTCTTTGAGGTTAGTAGTACTAATAAGTTAATTACATTAAAGGTGGAAGGGGACAATTCTGACAACTTCTGAGTGCATCAGTGCTTTTACTACAGTAAGTTCATTAATGTTTAAAAAACAGCTGAACGAGCAGATTAATATATTCACTGAGAATTAAAAAAAGAAGAAAAAACATTTCGCTTTGAATGGAGAAAATGCAGTCAGCGAAGAACTCAAATTAAGTGAGACAGAGCATGGATGAAAATTGAAACATGTTGGGGTGATCCAGTGATCTGGATATATCTCCATAGGAGCGTAAGGGTATAATTTCTTCTTGAAAACTGTAAGACTCTGAATTCTCTATTTTTTCCTGTTGTGTTTTTTTTTTTTTTAACCTCCACCTTCATAAAAGAGTCCATTGGTACTTATAAGGGCAGGAGGTATTGGAAACAAGATGAAATAAAGACAGTAATTTATGGTGAGGAATAGTTGCAAAGAGATCCCTAGTTCAGAGATTTAGTTGCTTTCGATACAGAGGAAATTTGCACAGCACAGAATGGTAGGATGATTTGTTGTCAATGAAAGAAAAAAAGGATTAATATTGCTTATTCATAAAAAACGGCTGTGCCTTGTGTCGTGTTTCGAAGGGGCCAGCAGCTCCTGCCATTGTTCTCAATTTTTTATATGTTGTTCTCTATCTTTTGTACTCAAGGTAGCAGCCCATTTGTAAGTAAGGGCCATTCATCAGAAGTAACAACTGAAGTAGCAGAGTTTTCTGTAACAAAACTGCTGAAAGAAGCTGTGAGAAGAAAAAAATACAGAGGGGATTACTGACACCTTCAGAAGCTTTTCACTGACGTAGTTAGTGTGTGATGTAAAATAGCAGAAATATGTGCTATGTAACCCAGCATGAGCATTTCGCTTACAGATTCAGTTGTTAATAAACAGGTGTTGGTACAACCCTGAAGGACAGTTTCTTTTTAACATAAAACCTTTATCTTCGAATTTCAGGTTGAAGTACCATTGAATTGAGTTCTCCAGTGCTAATGTATTATCTAGGGGGAAGAAATTCAGCCTGTGCTTTAGCTTATCTTTTTGGTATTATTCAGTAAGATTTCACTGTATATTTGTGTTCAGATGTGAAGGTTACTGGTCCCTCTGGCTAGAATTGGTATGAAATACAGTAAGATAAGATGCCTGTACATTGTCAGTGTTGATGATTGTTTTACAGAGTGCTGTACTCGAGGAGTAAAGATTGGAAGCAAAAGAAAAAGTTTGAACTGTGTAAGAGCAGACTGTCTGCCTAAAATCATGTAGCTTATGCTGTTTAGAGCAGATAGAAGTGCCATGGCTTGCTTCTGAATTGCGTCCTCTTCATGTTTTTGTTTGTAGCCCTCACTGATGTGACATGTTTTCACTGTCCATTGGCATCCCTAGAATAGCATAATTTCCTGTTTTATACTACTCCTGTTTTAGATTTCGTTTCATCCCATTCTGGAGACTGTTTAGTACGAGGTGTCCCTCTTGTTTTATTTCTTTCTTTGTCTGTCATACTGGCCTTGGTAAATGTAAGAGATGGTATACGTTTTCATTTGTCATCTGTGCATTGTGCCCCACTTAATAAATTATTCATTTGTAATATTATGCATTGCAGTGTGCTGTGTGTGTTTTGACACATGGAGAACACAAAAGCCATGCTTTTGTACATCGCTGTGGGAGGGAAATTTTTGTAAACAGACATTTCTTAAAGCAGCTTACTGCACCACTGTTAAAATGAGTAATAATCATGAGTTATACTACATGCTCTGTGGGTTGGTTTTCTTCAGAAGAGTATTTCTGTCTCTTGGCATCTATGATGTGAAGAGATGATTGCTTAAATAAAGGAAATTTTTGCATACAAAATAAGATGGAGATGGTGTAAATGAGCACTGCTGAAAACAACATCACATGAAGTGACAGAGCATTAACAACAGCGTAAGTATCTCGTTGTTATGGTTTGGCTGCGCCCAGCTCTCCCCCACCGGACTCCAGCATGATGGCACATGGTATGGAATACCCAGCTCTGTTTGGCCAGGTGAGGTCAGTCCGCCCGGCTGTGCCCCTTCCTGGATCCCGGTGAAAATTAATCTTGTCCTGGCCGAACCCAGGACACTCGTGCTCTGAAGAAAATTCCCAGTTATCTGCAGTACTGTTCAGACACTAGGCAGCAATCAACTGATATACAAATACCTTTATAAACCTGGAAAGTTATGTAGTGCAAGAGACTGTCCAAGTTTGGATCTAGGCACAGGAGCTTAGTAAATTCAAAGTGCTTGGTTCAAAGAAGTCACCTCACGGTAGTGATGATGCTCCAGTCAGATTTTTGCTGACCTTTTTTCATGCAGTACATCTTCAAAATGAGCTGGTAGGTTTTTTTTTTTTAATCACAGCTGCTCCTGCTGTTCTCAACCACGCATTTTCGTATTTTCTTAGGTGATGCTTTTTCGAACACTGGAAGAAATGACAGCGTCTTTCTTAAAGACATGGGCTAAAGGAGTTAAAGAACTCTGGAGTATGATTGAATCATTATTCCCAAAGATTCAGCAGAGGGAGACTTGTTCATAGAAGGGCTGTGAATGACCTAATATTAGTCTGGAAGCCCCTTTTCAGAAGTGCTTCTAGAAATTCTGATGAAGTCTTTTATTTCAGATTTAATTTCCATTAGTTTTATATAGAAAGAAAGCATTGATGTTGGTATTAATTCTGAACCTTAATCAAATATTAGAGGACAGAAATGAAATTATAACAGCACGCTGGGAATGGTTCTGAGGTGACTCATGGATGAGAAAAGGATGAGCATTCTAGATTTGCTTGGTGTTGATACCCAAGCTGCTGCTTTTCTGCTGCTTGTGTTGCTGGCAAAGTGTTTTTGCAATACGCTACTAATTGTTGTGTAATCTGCATGGAGGTGCCATAAAGAGAATTCTTGGTACTATTCTGACCAGTGTTACATGTTGATAATTTAGAGTGGATTGCTTATCAGATGCTGGATGCTTGGATACTTCAAAGAAAAAAAACGAATGGGATCTGTAGGAGAAGACTACCACAACGACTTTAGATTTAATTCTCAGGGACCTTCCTTATATATGTTTGATGACATATAGAAAGCTGTAGGTAGCCCAAGACTTCCGTCAAGACAATGCAGGCCAGTTCCTGGTCCACATGTTGCTTTCATTGCAATAGTAAGCTACTTAGTTGCTATTGAGGGTACATGCTTTCGGAGGGGAATGAGTTGGAGTTGACACTGAAATCTTGTTACTCTTCCTCAGCTGATGCCCTTATTTCTGAAAATCGGGTATGCAATACTAGCCATCCCATCAGTCCAGATATAGTTCTGCTTGTGGGCAGTTGCTTATGCTTACCCATGTTACTCCTTAGAGTCATTATTTACAGTGAAATTGGTAAGTCAAGAGTTGATGTATTCATGGCACTGCAGCCTTGAAGCAGCTGAAGATGTTAGTGACCAAGTGCAACTTGAAGTGAGAAGATACAGTCCTTAAGAAAGTTCTGTTGGTCTTTTTTGCTAGCGAAGCACAGGTAATATAGCATAGCTGCTTTCTCATTCAGCTGCATAAACGCTTTGTAGTTGTGAGTCTGTTGTAAGCAAGGCTCACTTGGCTGCTGGCAGTTCCCAGAAGACCCATCTGAGGGTTGCTAGGGTGCTTTTTGAACTCCACACCTCAAACGGAATCTGGTGGGGCTACATGGGGCTTGAACTCTCTTTTTTTTTTTTTTCATTATTGTCCAGGTGATTTTGTTGTGATTGAGTGGAAGTTAGGCAAATTAAGCCTTTTTGCAAGGACAACCGTTTGTTTCATGTAAAAGCTGAGCCTTCTTCATCTCTAGTAGATGTTGTATGTATTAGAATAAATTTTATTCTTAGGTTTACCTGTCTTCTGAGGGCAGAGAGGCCATTTGAAAGCTATTATGAAAACATTGATTTAAAAAACGGATGACACTGGATAAGACATTGCTTTTTCTGTTTCGTAGTTGAAGATTCTGTCTTCTGTGCTAGAACTGCACTGTTTTTGAATGGGAGTAATTTGGAGTCATCAAGTTAACTAGTAATTAAAGCTGTTCTTCCAGCTATATGTTTGCGGATGCCATGTCAGAGGAAAGGAAATATGCCGTAATCTTTGCCAGAGTCTGTAGCAGAATGTGTAAAAATAGCAATTGGAATGTGTCAGTAAAGAAACATTTGTGATCTGACTCCATTGCTGTGTGCTATATCATGGTCTACTTGCACACCTTGATGCATTGTGAAGAAGATGTTTTGGAGAAGATAGAATACAGGAGATACTGTGCATTAGGTACAAAGTGTGGCTGCAAAGTCTGTGCCCTCATATAAGTACTAATGTAATTTCTGGTGTACAGCATATATGATATAGATGTTATTTGAATGCCCAGGCAGATTCATAGTTTTCTTGAGCTTTTGTCAAAAGATCTCATGGCATCTTGCCCGTAAAAAAACCAGCTCGATTCAGAACCCTTCTATCTGTAGAGGGTACAGCAGAAAATCTAATAGTACTTGGTGGCAAATGCAGCAGTAGAAGTCCAGAAATTAGAATACTTCATGTAAAACTCTAACCTGGCCTACCACACTGACTCTTAAGAGGCTTAAGCTTACAAAAAGAGAAAGTTGTTTTTTCCCCCTGTCTGTACTAACTTTATATGTTAGATGAAATATGAGCCTTTCCTTCTATTTTGTTGACCTACTCCTTTAAAACCAGCTATTTGTAGTGCCTCTCTTCTTAGTTCTGATCATACCATTTTCAAAAGTCTGTATGGTAAAAGGAAAACTTGACTTAAGCGAAAGGCAGAAAAAGTTAGCCTTTTAGAATATCTTAGAACTTGGGGGCAAGAGAGTCTTGGGAGTTGTCTTGAAGAAGGTGCTTGTGAGAGAGAAAGGGAGGAAGTTCATAGAAGTATACTCTACAAGCAGTAGGTGTTCTTCTTTTCTTTGTCTTGATTGCCTCATCAAAAGTGCAGAAGATAGAAAAACTTTTAAGGAAAGGTGTTCACAGAAAGATTTGTTTAGGGTTACCATGAAAAGAGATTAGCAAAACCTGATGATGTTTGGTAGATGAAGTAATAATGAAGTGTGTTCTCAGTAGTAAATACTTTTTAACTCTTCTCACTGTACAAAGACAACATGTCTTTTTCAGTCTCCAGCTTCCCATTTAGAAGTTGAATAGTTGTAAACATATAGCAGTAGGGATCCATAACGTGTGGAAAAGTAATATTTTTTGTAACACTTTCAAGTAATGCAAGCAAATATTGCTCCAGTACCAGCTGATAAATTAGATGAAGAACTTACAGAGGGGAAAAACTGGCAAAGTGCGTTCCAAGTACAGCAGCTTTCTCAAAAGTATTGGCTACTGCTGGCACACAAATAAAGCTGTGCTGTCAACAGGGTGCAAGAAAACAGAGTAGCAACAGGATTCTGAACTACTATATATAGGCCGTGTATATAGTGGTGGATTCAGTGGTAGTAATTTAAAAAACCTCAGCCTGAGATGGGGGCTTAGCCACTAAGATATGCTCACAGTTTCTGTAACCTGTTTTTAATGAATATTCTACATTTTTTGTGTTTCAGAGATCCAGCTTACTTTGACGAAAACTGGCTGAACAGGATCAAAACAGAAGTAGGAGATAATTGGAGGCTAAAGGTATTTGACTTCCTTTGATTGTCTGCGAATGTGTGTTTCAGTTCTTCATACAGTATTCTATCTAAATGTTAGCGTATTTCTAAATTATCACCTTGCTTTGCAGTACAGCCTTTTGAATTATAGACCATTTTAATTACATTTATTTGTTTTTTATGTTGTTGTAGTCCTGCACAGTTTAGCAAAGAAAAAACGTTTGAAGTTTGTAAATAGGTTTCAATAATTTAAAAGGAAAATATTAAAATAAGTTTTATTCATCAGTTACCTCCCTTTGTTTTTCAAATATTGAATGAAAGATCTTTTTTAAATGCAAAGTGTGAAAGTAGCGTTAAAAAAAAAAAAAGAGCTTTGGGAAACAGCCCTACAAAGCCAGCAGAATAGTAAGCAATTTATTTACATGAAAATGGCAAAGTGTTGTTTCCTTTTACTTTATCAGCTCTGCACAACTACTGAGCTTTAGGAGAGGAAGTCATGTTTTTTCTCTGTTGTTTGTACTCAGCATGTTTTTAACCACAGTCTGTTTGCTGGGTCATTTGTATCACCTGGTATTCTAGTACATTCTCTGCAGGCCTTAAGACAATAAGGTGGTACTGCTGTACCCAAAGAACATAAATTCACATGCAGATGTCAGGTAGTTTCTGACCAATTTTGTTCAGAGAATGATACATCTGCCTTTCTAAATTGCCATTTCCAGCCTGACTACTTGGGGAAACAAAAAGGTTGTGCTTTTTGTGTTAGTTCATGCTTATTATAAAACCATTTTCTTCTAGCCACCAAAACCCTTCTGAGCATCTGGGGAAGGGCTACACCTGTGAAATGCTTTGGTACTTACAGGCTGATCAGCGTCACTGGCTGAACAGAAGGGACAGACAGATAACTGCTGCCTGAGACAAGGATGCAGCATACTGCTGCTGTGTATGTTTTGACTTGGCCAGCAGACCTGTCAGCCTGGTCTCTGCTGCCTGGCCAGCTGTGTGCAAGTCTGGGCTGCTTTAGAATGTCTTGTCTACCAGGGCTGCCAGCAAAAATGGGTACATTGATGAAGATATTTGACTGGCTGTTGGATGAAAGACCTAATCCCTAAAAAAGCTTGGTTAGTCCTTCTACTGCTTATAAAGCAGTTAATTTAAATGAATTTTTCAAAGAAGCTCATAGAACTGCAAATGAGCAGCTGGATACAAGGTTTTAGTTTTCTCAAAAATATTTCTGTGGCTTTTTTCTAAGGAATATTTAAGTCTTGGATGTTAAATTTGGAGAACAACAAATTGAGATCTGTTTGTTATAATAGCATTTCAGCTGATTTAAAGCAGAGCAGCAGCTTCTGTAACTTGTGGAGCTTGAGGAATAAATTTTTTTAGGTCTCCCACCAATCTGGCAGATCCTAAGGCTTAGCAGGTGTGAATAAGAAAAAAAAAAAAAAGACTGCAATCTAGTTACTTCCTTACGTGATTGAGGTTGGAAAAACATTAGGTCAAATTTCAGTTTCTTGCTGATGCCATTCCTTCTTGTTTTTCTTTTATCCATGTAAACAAGAACTAGAGACTGATTATTTTTTTGTTTAAAACACATGTATACTCTAGCTTTTTTGTCTACTTCTTTTATATACCACTTCCTTTTTCAAGAAGAATACCAAAAGGGACAAATGTGATACTGTAACCAGGAAAGTAATCCTATGCTTTGCCGACTGCTGTTCTTTATATAGGTGTAAACGCTATTAGTAATCTAGTTGTTCAAATGTCTATCAGTCAATCCGTCATTTGTAGCCTGGCTTGGAAGAACATTTTCAGTCTGTGTATTTCTATTTGTTTGTCACTAGATTTAAAATGTAGGCAACGTACTTCTGCGTGTCTCAATGATATAGATGTCCCTTCATTTTTTAAGAAGCACCATGAGAAAAGATAATAGGGTTATCTCACTACCTCGCAAGTCATGATAATGAGCTGTATTATAATCTTGTTGCAAAACATGGTTGGTCTTTGCCTCCAGTATCATATAGTGTGATAGTCACCACTTGTACAAGCTCTTGTTATAAAGAACCGCATAAAGGATCCAGTCTAGTAGGGGAAATAAGTTAAAACAACAAACCAAAATGTGATCTGCAGGTAATTCTACTGATGCCGTGAAAAGCCGGAACTGAAGACTCAATAGTCGGCAGACTATTAAGCAGGTATTCTTTATTGCGGCGCCGGGCACACGGGGGATCTCTCCTCCAAACGTGTGCACCGAAGAGACACAGTTACTA
>Ga0065711_1047576_pt1 | contig 12258 bp, 6 predicted proteins | sample Hoacrofraction12_FD_59098 | JGI IMG/M metagenome (GOLD analysis project Ga0065711, IMG submission 59098) | Hoatzin crop microbial communities from Cojedes, Venezuela - Epithelial fraction 12 v2 (version 2) | ecosystem: Host-associated > Birds > Digestive system > Esophagus > Crop | place... | reverse complement strand
ACTCTGAGAGTGACGGAGCACTGGAACAGGCTGCCCAGGGAGGTTGTGGAGTCTCCTTCTCTGGAGATATTCAAGACCCGCCTAGACAAGGTCCTGTGCAGCCTGCTGTAGGTGACCCTGCCATTCTGTGATTCTGTGATTCTGTGATATGGCAGGAAAGAAGTCAGGAATATGAAGGCCACAGCCAGAAATGCAGGAAAGGAAGCAATTAAGATTTTCTTGACAAAATTGCAATGACTTTTAGGAGATGATCACAAGAGTTTCTCACAAATGGTAATATCTGAATACGTATGATCACCATCCTCCCACAGAAAAGGTGGTGATCAAAATTACGCTGAAAAACCCACATCAAATCATCATAAAATTCAGTAAAATAAGTATTTGTCTAAGGCAAAGATATTCAGTGATATTTGTAGCTCTGCAGAAACCTCAGCTACTGTCTGTAAGTCTTTGGCTGGCAACGGAGCCAAATGGCATGGGTTTTAAGATTGGCTTAAACTATCTGCAGAGGTGACAAAACTCAGTAGCATTATTCATATTATTACACTTCTTGCCTGTCTGCACCATCTCCCAAAATTACATACATTTCTGAGACCCTAAGATGAGAATCAAAGGAACTGTTCAGTCAAAGAAAAATTATCTGTAACACATGACGAAAGGCAGTGGAAAATATCAAGCCACTTAAGCCAACAGTGGCTGCTTAGCACTAAGCACATTTGAATGCCAGCCCAATTCTCAAGGTGCCTATTGTTTTGGCTCTCATTTTGGAGAAATCTTGCCTTTAATGGCTACATACAAATAATGAGAGACCCAGCAGTAAGGTCCACTTCACTCATATTACTGCCTTCACAGTATTTCTTCAATTCCTCAAATATTTTTAAAATGCATCCGAGAGACTCAATTTTGTCCTCAATGTCATTATCTGGACAAGAAAGATTTCAGCAGAGAGGTCAACAGTACAGAACTCCAGGAAGAGGGCAGAATGAGGAATGTGAGGATATAATGATACCTGGTGCCTCTGATCAGAAAGTATTAGACTTCAAACCAAGAAATGGACATAGACACTATGGCAACATATGAGTAACAGACTACCAAAAACATAATTCTGAGAAATTAATAAAACGTTGGCATGCATAAGGAGAACGAACAACTGGAAACATCTGAAAAGAGTTGATCAGTAAGTACTCAAAAACGTTAATGAAGAACATACTTTGAAAAAAAAATCGTACCTGGAAACACCAAATAAACATGTCTATCTGATATACGTATCAATAGCTTAAGGAATTCTTAAGGAATTAGTGAGGACAGCTAACAAATGTAAAGCACCTTTTAAAAGTTTTTCCAGGAAATCTACACAGGGAGAGTTAGTTCTCTTTCCTCATTTCTCTTTACAGGCTTACTACTGTGGATCAGTTACTGTACCATCAGCTAATTTTCCTCTGCATTCTATCGTATTGTACTAGACTTAAAAACATATATGTATAGACCTACTTCCTTTCTGGTTTTCAAATAAAGAAGGGAATCTTGGCAAATATTTGCTGGACATTGACACACAATACAGAAGCAAAATATAGACAACAGAAACAAAACATCAACAATACGGAAGCAAAATTAGGAAAAAACGTCAGACAAAATGGCAATCAAAAGAAGAGATGACTAATGAACAAGGCATCAGATAAATTTATTATTTTAAAAAATGCACTTAATCAGTGGTGGAACAAAGTGACAAGAGATAATATTTGATACAATTTCTCTAAATATCTTGTTCTGTGGACAAACTCCCAAGAGCTGGATGTGATACACTATCTCATAAACTGAAAACTGGCTGACAGACTATAAGCGAAGGGTAATGATGAGTGGCAATGTACTGAGTTGGAAGGGAAGTGTCCAGCTGTGTGCCAGAGGGATTAGCGTTAGTCACAGTTTTATTTAACATCTTTATTAATGAACTGGACTACTAAGGGATACACTACATACTGAATCAATTCTTAGATGAAACTCGACGTTGAAAACACCATAGAAGACAAAAAAATTAGTACAAAGAGGCTAACAGAACTGAGATCTATGGGCAGAAAATCTACGAACAAGATAGAGCACAGGGAACTACAAACAATTAATTCTAGGGAAAAATAACTCAAAATATGGATGGGTTCAGAGATAATAGTGCCAACAAACTCTAGTCCAATGCCAGAAACTGAATTAAGTGTTGCAGAAGACAAGAAAAAACACCCACGTACACTGGGGATGTGTTTTCACAGCTGTCATGGATGGGAAAAGTACAGGAGGATAACAACGTAATTTTACTAATGAAACAACACAGAGTTATTAGTGCTCTGAAAAAGAGGACAAAGGCTTTTGTAGTCCAGTTTAGGAGGTTTATTAATATTTTTGACTGGGCCAAGAGGATGTAACACAATACCTAAAGCTTAGCAACAGAAAAGAGGGGGAATTTAAAATAAAGCAAAAATAAATTGAATGTCAGGATAAACATTCTGTCAACAAGGTCTGTTAGGAATAACCTTCCACCAAAGTTTTAAAAGGTGTAACACTTCAGCAATTTACAGTTGCTCCAGTTTGAAAGGGACATTCAAATATAAACTGTACAGAATTTTTAAACTTGGCAAAAGGATAAACAGAAACTCTAGAGATCTTTCTCAGTCATTGGCATCAGTCAGCATCATACAATTCATTCCAGTAAAGCTGACAAAACCCGCAGTGTGTTTCAGCTTCGCACTAACCCTTCCTGGGCTGGGTTGAGAACTTTGCCCCCTGCACTGTCGTAGCTGAGCCCCTTTCTGCTGCCAGAAACACAGAGAACGGCACTAAGTGGGGGCAATGTACGGTAGCAGACATACAAAAAAGCACTTGAGTGTAAACAAGCAGCTTCCACCGCCCTGAAATTAATGTAATAAACCCCGTTAAGTGGTGAAATAAACAAAACAGCAGTGCTGGGAAAACATTTGTAACAAAAACCTGCCGAGGCCCATGGGCCCCCGGCCGAGGCCCGAGCGCTCCCCTCCGCGCCGGCACCACCGTGCTGCCGCCCCCCCCACGCCGCCCATGTGTGTTCGTGGCCCACAGCTACCACGCCTCAGCCGGCCCGTGGAGAAGTTGGTTTTTTTTTTACGAAGATAGTGTAATAAATTTGCTGTTTGGTAAATGACTTCTTGTTTGTGTTGCTGGTTAATGTGGGTTTTGTCATGACATGACGTCCAAGGTCCCTTGGGCAAAAGATGACGCTTGATGAAGGGGTAGTTATGGGAAATATGAAACAAAATTGGAAATTGACAATGTTTCTTTGAGTACAGAACCATCACTGCAAATCATCAGGAGACAGAGGCAGGTTTGTTGCCTCTAAATCACTAAGACTTCAAGAAAATCTTTTCATTTGGCATCCTGTCTCCATCCTTGCTTGCCCCAGCCTGACTCCCGACCACTCCTCAGGCGCGAGGGAGGGGACAGCCCACAGCTGCCTCAACACACGCCAACGGCACACAGTTGTATGCACAGACCCCACCTTTGGCACAGGTATACTTTTAAATCCTTGTTGCTTAGTTTTAACCATCAGAAAGGTTTTAGCAATCACAATGATAAAGCTTTTTGTTCCTTCTGCGCTTCAATAATTTTTCAGTGGCACTACAGACTATATTACAACGAGCCATGCTGGTGAAGGGACAGGAGGTGAAGGGGACAAAAGCAACAATTAGAAGAGAATTTTGTCTTTCGTCAAAACCCCACCTAGGCAAAGATCTTCTTAAAAGCAAAAAACCCCAAAATCCTTCCAAAGTCTCATCTCTAAATAATTCCATAGCCTGTGTCATGCTTGGAATTAAATACAGACTCAAAATACATGGACTCATCGCTATTCACTCACTTTGCTTTCTTCAGGAAGTTTTCACTGAATAACAGCCCCAAAACAGGCTAGTTCATCCTGGAATGCAACTTTTAAACACTCTGGTCGCAGGAAGGGAGGTCTCAAGTACAGAGGCCATCCTGTTAGAGGAAGAAATCCCCAGTAGTGAGACTAGCTGGGAGAATAAAGTCTTACTTATATAATAAATACTGCCGTGTTTGGGAATTATGAAGTAGTAGTCCTATTCATGCAGAGCAGAATTTGTTTTCACCTGCACCTTTTCTTTCCAAGCTAATTTCTCACAATGCAACCCATTATGACAGAAGGATCTGAAAAAGCTTTTTATATCCTACCAAATATACACAAGAATAATTAGTTCTCTTTTGTTATTCTTCTGTAAGGGTTTATTATCGTAGAGAAGCTTTTGCAAATTGAAACAGGTTGCATTGAATTCTGAAGGCAGAGCTGGTCTTGGTTTTTATTGTGTAAAGACAATTGAACAGAACAGTTCACAAAAATAGGGGAAAATATAATTCATTATGAACTCTGTAGGAAGATCAGATTACCACATCTTAATTCTTTTTAGACCAGTATTTTATAATCACATTCCACAATATGTTAGGTCATGCAATGTATGTGAAGCTTCATACTAGAGGGAAGCAACTGTCAATGCAAGTTTTGTTTCCTATCATTATAAGCATTTCCTACAAAATTTGTAAATCCCATCTTATCTCTTTATAATCTTTAGGTAGTTCAACAATCAGTGAAGAAATTAAGTGTTAAAGTCTCCAAATAACTTAATTCACTGTGATAGTCACGTTATTTCCCTCAAACACTTCCCAAAAGTAGCCTCTAATATTGACTAATTCTATTTTAAGAATTTTAGGGATCTTGCTTCTTGTATAACGCGCCTCCTGGATTTCACTTTGTCATTGCTATTACATTCCATGCTTTTAGCCAATTACCAGTTAGACTGGGAATAGAAGAGCTACTGGCTTGTGTCCATCATTGTTCCATTGTCTGGCTCTGCCATTAAAATTCGCATCTCATGGAAGACGGTGTTAGTGAGTCAGGTGCAATTATTTTGCCCCCAGTCTACCATCTGTGCTTTTTGGAGGGTTTGGGGTTGGAGTTTTTTTGCCCCTGTCCCTTCTGCCTCACAGACCTGAAGCTGGCTCTGTAGATCTTGGAAGCGTTAGTCTTCTTTCTAGTAACCTCTCCCTGCATAAATTGAATTACAATGTACGTTTTGAGATAAGGCTCCTTGAAGACTTCTAAACCCATACTCTCACTCTTCCACACCAGGACCTCAAAACATACCTACGAACAAGATAAAGGGCCAGACTGTGCCTGAAAGACAGAACAGTAGATGGTGAAAGCTTCATTGTGTTTAGAAAATCAAAGGTGTTCTCTTCCGACTTGGGAGCACAAAGTTCAATGTCAAGCTCTGTTTTACAGTTTCTATGGCAGTTTTTGTGTGACAAATTCCTCAATTTCTTTGTATCTCAATCCCCCTTCTATAAAATGCAGCAACAGGACTTCACCTCAGAGAAGTTCAAGCACACATGTAAATCCTTCCAAGACCATAAGCATTACTCTTTAAGATGTATCTTTCAAAGGCACTAAGATGTCAGAGGAAGTAACTCTGTAACGTATTTGAAACAAAAATACCTATTTAAAAACTAAAGGCTATATGCTTTTCTCCACATCTTAGGTCTCACATTTATCCCAACTACGCTTAAAACAATTCTATTTCAAATGGCACATTTTTGTGTCATTAACAGTCTTCAAGAAATTAAATCAAGAGGTTTAAAAGGAATTTTTTTTTCAGATTAGAGATTGCTGCTTTTTGAAACATGCTAATAAAAAAAGAAAATTTCTAGAATGAATCAGTCTGTGCATGTGTTAAGTTTTATAGCGGAATTATAAACCCTTGGGAATGTGATGTCTATAACAGAAATGTTTATACATCCTTAACTACAGCTGTGCAAGCAACAGCAGTCTAATACAGCACACAAAGATTTACACTAGAAAAAGAGAAAATCCTTTACATTTCAAATGCAAATGATACATAATTTTGAGGCACTGAATATTTCCTATTATAGTAGAACCACACATATGAAGTGCTGAACTCTATGTATTGTCATTGCTTTCGGTCTTTCAGTTCCTTCATTTATGCTGAAAAATTGCAAATCCTTTATGCATGGAGCATTGAAAATATATAAATATTTTTGAAGAGGTTTCTTAGACATGAAAATGCTCAGGTCTTATTTGAGTCAGCCTGTGATGTGATCATAATTTGTGTCAATTATGAAGTGTTGGAGATTGAGGGTTTGTTTTAAGCAAACTGGGGTTTGTTCTTTTTTTCTGTTTTATGAAAACAAAAATTTCATGCAATGTTCTTGAAGGAAACACAAGATATCAACTTTTTAGATTCAAATTTATTATTGTACTTATTCATACACCGGAGATACTGCTGGGTCTAACTGCTGTTAAAATATTGACAAACACTCAGTCCATGCCTGCAGAATGGATGGAATAGCGTGCCAGTATCTGTTCACATTACTTACGCATATAGATGCCCCCAAGCACATTCACATCAGTATTAGTTTCCTTGTCCCTTTTTCCCAATCCAGATGTAATTGCCTATGTTGTAATATAATTGCTTCTTCCAAGCTTTTAGATTTCATTAACTACTTTCAAAGAAAAAATGAACTTGCAAGTTTGTTCATTGTTAAAGGACAGAATAGAGACAATTCTAGTGACTTACTTCATAAAATGAAAGTTGTGACTTTCAGGGAATTACATTATTCCAAGCAGTAAGACTGAGGTACAGTCAAACACTGCAAGATGCCTTCAAGAATCACAAGAACTGGCAAAACTGTTTGAGATATTCACAAAAGTTAGCTATAAGTGAAGCTAACCTTCCCATTGTTCCCTCTAGAATACATATGAGGTGGACTCTTCCATGAAAGCCACTAAATTAGGCTCCCAGTCTGAACTGGACAAGCCAGGAAATTCTCTACAGGCTGTTGAAAGTAAATTAACTCAGGTAGGTGACACTTAACCTTTGGGAAAGCCTGCACTGGCTTCAGTGCCAGTTTCACGTGTCTCACTGCAGGAATTAGAAAGTTATTCCTAACCATGGAGGATCCAGTAGTAATGCAGAGCAAGCTACAAGGTCATGAAAGACGTCTGGCACTGCAGAAATACAAATTCAAGCTCAAAGGGTAAACATTGATGGTATCACATCCAACAACTAACACCTAATTTTAACTATGAATCTGCTACATTATGAGATTTCTCCTCTCTCAGTTAACCACAATTTCAAAAGATTTTTTTTTTTTTTCAAATGAAAAATGGTGTTGTGCTTCGGTCCAAAACACTGGACCAAATTGGTTCAGGAAGGAACGGATGGAGAAGAAATAATGGAATGGCAAAGTGAGTATAAACCTCATCACATCTTGGGCAAGCGACCATGCTATGAAATTTAGAGCTGTAGACACACTCCACTGCTAATAAATTAGGATATTGAAAAAGGATTTGGACTTCTACTCTACCAGTAACTTTTTTTCCTTATAATGAGAAAGTTCCTTCACCAAAACATTTTGTATCTTCAACTTCAGTGGTGAACTTGGAGGAGGAGATGCTTCAGTCTCCTGCTGATTTATCTCTTGAACTCCCTGTTAGACTACCAACAAGACAGCCAGTTGGTACCAACAACAAATTTGGAATGAGTATCAGAAAGAAAACAGCAATGCTGGTGCAGCAAAGGCTTAGCTTATTGCAAAAAAATTTTGGTCAAAAGAGAGTAGAGAAAAATTCTAACAATTTTTCTGGCAAGACAAATTGTTGACATAGCTCTTACCCTGCCCATCCAACTCAATCTGTATGTGCTTTCTTCAAATATAAAAGATGTTAATCACTCAATACAGTGCTGCGCAGATACCCTGTCTACAAAGATTTTTCGTGCGCTGAGAAATCTTCTAGTAAACTCTACACAGATGATTGGTTGGGCGTTCCTGGCTTACTAGGCACCCTTTCTGGATTTTGAGCACAGTACCTTTATATCAGTGTCCATTTGATGTAAATGTGAAAAAATTCAGGAAACATTAAAAGTTGAATAAAAGGTGGTAAATTCATGTCGACTTTTTTTAGTTATGATAATTAAAATATGCAACAGTATGGTCATCAGCTCACAGCAATGGCCAGATGGACCTGGCAACAGGGGATGATTATGTGGAAACAACACTCAAAAGTTGATTAGAAACACACTGTTTAAAAGTCTCTTAATTATTGAAGTGGCACGGAGAAAACAAGATTCAAAACTGATGGCCCAAAGCAATTAACACAGCATCTCTCAAGAAACTCAATACACTTACCAACTGACATTCCCAAGAAGAAAATATAACATTATACAGTTTCTCTCTATTTACAGGGAACTGGCAATTCAAAAACATGCAGAACTGGCAGAAGCAGGAAGGAATAATACTTCAGTAATTCTACATTTGTCCTGTAATTAAAAAGTATACAGCCATTCTAAATTAACTATGGTAACTGCAGCTTGGCATGAATCATATCCTTGAAGAGTCAAAGGAGTAAGTAAAAAAAAAAAGAAGACTTACTTATTCCATGCTTGTCTAAGGTTTTTAGGGCTGTACTGGGTAAATCGTTCTGTAACAAAAAGAAGAGGCATATTCAATTATTTACGCTAAAACCAGGATTTTTTTTCAAATATATTTATCTACTGCCAATTGTCATCATTTTTATGTAACTACTACAGCTCAAGTCCCAAGACAGGGAAAGAAAACCAGCATAGGAGCAATTGCCATACAAACAGGGAGAAAAAAAACACCAAAACCCAAAAAAGACCCCAACTCATCAAAGCAAACAAACAAACAAACCATCATGACGTAAAGCTCATTTACTGCAGCATCACCAGAAATGGAAATTTTTACAATTATTTCTGAAGTAGTTTTTGACTGCTAGGTAAAAAAAAGAAGCCTGAAATCTAGTATTTTTTATTCTCTTCATCATCATAAATACAATTCTCTGCGACCTTACTGTCATGTTTTTATGCTTCTCAGGAGGCATAACGGTAAGCATGAGTCTGCATGACACACAGGGACACGTAAAATATGACGGTCACATGAGAGTCCACTTTCTAAAGAACACATATAAACAATGAGAAGAAGTAACAAGCACAATGACAGCTTATTTACTCAAACATTAAGTTCTCAAGTTCAGATAGAAGTGCTTTCCTTCTCATATTCAAGAACATGCTTGCTGTGCAGTAGGACTCTAGTTGGCAGAGGAAGACACTATGAAAGCTGCTGCAGAAGTGAAGAGTCAGTACTCTGTTAGCCCTTTGAGCTAAGCACTTCTCACGAAGAAACAACTGCAATCCAGCTGGAGAATACAACATTTTCCATGAAAGCTCATCACACTGAAATCCTACCATGTAGACTGGTACTCACCCTGGCTAACTAACCTAGTGTGATGGCATTAGTTGCTGTGAAGAAGGCCTAAACTTACAAAATACTCCATAAAACCTCAAAAATTAATTTTGCTTCCTCTCCACCCATGAGCACAACATATAATAAGCACACTGTACAGTTGCAACAGTATTTTTATATATATATATATATGCATACACATATACATGCATCTTACTGTGCAAAACAACTGTAAATGTAACTTGGGAGGGGTTATGTTCAAATTCCTGTACTTGTATACTTCACTGATGTCAGTTCTAAAGTTGTCATACATACTTCATAGGTAGTCAGTTCTAAAGATGTCAAAACTATGGCACACAGAAAATTCTAGCATCATAGTGGATGATTTTGTTTCTTATAACTATTTGCCTTTTTTTTAACTAAAAATACATATGCAGAAAATTCAACACTCATTGACTTGACTATCGGAAATTTTTCGTAAGTGGTAGCCCTGCAAACTGTGTCCGAGGGCCACTTCACATTTACGAATTCTGTCGCTTTAACCATACTGATGCAGTTAAAGCAAGGAAATCACTCCCTCTTAGATACCTACAACAAGTGTACTGGAAACTGGAAGCAACGTGACTGTAACTAGTTTTAGCACCAATATAAATTGTAACTATCTCTTATGTAATATTGTATCTAAATTTACTCAAACAACTTTCTTAGCAATAAAAGCCAAATGCTAACTACATAGCCATATTATTAAAGGCTTTTACATGTAGATGAACTTAGAAACAAAAGTTTGAACGGGTTTTTTTGTGGGTTTTTGTTTGATTGGTTTATTTTTGTATTACCAACAAACAGTTTCCGCACTTGGAAAATCTTTGACCACTGTAGACGACCACTGAAGCAGCACCTAGCTGACTTCTCTGTCAGAATGAAGAAGTTTAGCTAAGAAGACAGACGACTCGCAGCAGCTATCAGATGTACTATCATTACACAGTTCTCAACAAACTAAAATTATTAGGTTGAATTTTTATGAACAATGTTATACAGTGTTATAAACCTTTATTATGTTGTTAGGATTAGGATGTTGTAAGAAATAAATTACAGGTCATGTGGCACATTTTACTAACAGAAAATATGTTGCTCCATAATATATATCACACCAAATAAAATATTTTTATTGCCAATTTCATACACATTTCTTAACATATTTGAATTAATTTCTAAAATGTCTCATTGTTGAAAATGCTACCATACTACTTCGTGTGAACTTGAGAAACATTTAGATTGAATACCACACTACTGACATTATCCTAAATTTTGTAAATTAGAAGCTCTACAGTACTTTCCAATTACTAATAATGTGAGTTATCCCAGGCACTTAGCAGCTTGGATACTACAAAAAGGAAAAGCAATTTAAACCACTGTAGTAGCTTTTTTCTCTATTTTCTGTTGTCACAATACTGCAATGAATGCAGAACATGAGGGTTAAAGAGGAGAAAACCAGAAGTTGCTGGGTACATTCTTACCCAGAGCAGCAAGTGAAGAGACTTCTTTACAATTTGCTGTGTGCATATTACAACAAAATAACTTATCACACTTGTGGCATCCAGATTAAAACTACAGGAAGTGCCAACTTCTTTTCATCTCTATTATACATTGCATGCAATGCATCTACTACAGATGTGCCAATGCCCTGAGGCAGGGCAAGGCAAAGTAATCAGGATCATGATTAGATGCAGCCATGGTTCAGTACCAGCAACATGGCACCAGAGTCAGTGCTTATGTTTTAATATCCAATAGCACAAATAAAAACTCAGTACTGAAGTACATGTTCAGTAGTAATTAGGTCAAGCATCATATTGGCATTGAGAGTATGACTCAAACTTACAAGGGAGAGCAACGTTACAACTCAAATTGTACCTGTTGTTTACTAATTCAGCTTCTGCTCTCCAGAGGAAAAGCCTGAGCTCCAGTGAGGTTAGTAGCTAAGTTGCATTGGCCTCAGCAGGACCTGAGCTCATCCTTGAATTTCAGTTTACAAATGTGAATTAAAAACATATATGCAAGCAGATACTTATCCATAAAAACTGGAATAAAAAGAAAGACTTTCTGTATTTTGTAAGTAAATAGTCCAACCATAACACTGTCCATTCATTTATGACAAAGGACTGCAAAGTAAGATGCAACTAGCCAGTGCTGCGTGAGAACAAGTCTGAGATTTCAGCTAAAGAAGTGCAGATTTGCACATTGATCTATTTTGGTGCAGAAATGTGCTGGGTGGAAAAAGAACTGAACTGACTTGAAGCATCGCTGAAAAGCTAACCTAGACCTGGGGAAAGACAGATTTTGATTTTATCTGTCATTCTGCAATATGTTTTGGTCAGATACTGAGCTGGTTCAAACTGGCACAGCAACACTGACTTCAACAGAGCGACATTCACTTAAAACAGTTGAGAAGTATCATATACGACATATTTTCTTGACTGGACTGTTAGAGGTTTAGTTTAATCAATTTAAGCTATTTTCACTGAGGGAGGAAAACATGGAGTCAACTACTTGGCCAAATTGCCTTAAAGCCTTAATGTCCAAAGATCTGTTTCAGTTCTCGAAGAAACAAAAAAAATTGCTACGCCACATGAGGTTTTACTGGAAAAGTGATACACTAGAACCAGTTATATAAACGCTGTTATAAGGAACATACAGAAGCAAAATGAATAAATTACTCAAAGGGATCTTCCTTCTTTACTCAGTCTACTGCTCTACTCTAAACCTCTTTTTAAAGAAATACCTTATATACCTTATTTATCAGGCAGGGAGAGGGAAAACTAGGGGGAAGACATGGACAGGATCACAGAATCACAGAATGTTAGGGGTTGGAAGGGACTTCTGTGGGTCATCTAGTCCAACCCTCCTGCCGAAGCAGGGTCACCTACAGCAGGCTGCACAGGACCTTGTCCA
>Ga0065711_1008744_pt1 | contig 12258 bp, 9 predicted proteins | sample Hoacrofraction12_FD_59098 | JGI IMG/M metagenome (GOLD analysis project Ga0065711, IMG submission 59098) | Hoatzin crop microbial communities from Cojedes, Venezuela - Epithelial fraction 12 v2 (version 2) | ecosystem: Host-associated > Birds > Digestive system > Esophagus > Crop | place... | reverse complement strand
TGCCCAGGGAGGTTGTGGAGTCTCCTTCTCTGGAGATATTCCAGACCCGCCTGGACAAGGTCCTGTGCAGCCTGCTGTAGGTGACCCTGCTTTGGCAGGAGGGTTGGACTAGATGACCCACAGAGGTCCCTTCCAACCCCTACTATTCCGTGATTCTGTAAATAGCTCTAAGCATCTGCACTGATTCACTTCATTTTTTCAGAAAAGAGAACTAAATATGACTGGTCCCACTTGAATATATACTGCACATGAATCATTTAATTTCCTCAAAACAGTTAATTAGAAGAAGTACTGGGCAAAAATTTTTGCTAAGTAGAAGGTTTCCCCCCCAGTAATACCATGATATCAGTCATCCCAAATACATTAATGAATTCAAGAAGTATGTTTCAAATAGTTTCCAAATTTTTATTTAGTGACTTGATTAATCAAGACTGCCATACCATAGAATCAAATTCACTCAATAGAGTGGTTTGGGTTGGAAGGGACCTTAAAGCTCACCTAATTCCAACCCCCTGCCATGGGCAGGGACACCTACCACTAGACCAGGTTGCTCAATTATACCACAGCACAAATACCTTGAGCCCTCTTACCCAGACTGTGGGAGAACCACATTCAATTCCTTATTCTGTAAAAAGGAACATGAAGTCATGTTTATGGTTAAAATGATTCGAGGCTGCAGAAAACAGAATCAAAGCAGCTGAGGTTGGAAGGCACCTTTCAAGACCATCTAGGCCAATCCCCTTCTCACGCAGGGCCAGCTACAGCTGGTTACCTAGGACCACATCGAATCAAGGTTTAAGTATCTCCAAAGGGTGGAGGCTCCACAACATCTCTGGCCAACATGCTCTAGCATTCGTCCCCCCTCTCAGTAGAAGAGTGATGGATAGAATGGAATTTCAAGTGTTTCAGTTTGCGACCCTTGCTTCTTGTCCTGTCACTGGGCACCTCTGAAAAGAGCCTGGCTCCGTCCTCTCCGCACCCTGCCCCCCAGTATCCATACACATTGACGAGATCCTCCCGAGCCTACTCTTCTCCAGGCTGAGCAGTCCCAGCTGTCTCTGCCTTTCCTCGTAGGAGAGGTGCTCCAGACCCTTCATCTTAATGTTCTTTTGCTGGACTCGGTTCAGTAAGAAAGAAATAATGAAACACTTTTTGAGGCCAGGACCTGTATCCAGCTGTCCTCAAAATTAAAAAGAACATCCTCATTTCTAGACCAGCTTGAACCAGGGTCTTCTCATTCCCTGACACTGTAGCTGTTCCAGCTGAAAATCATCAAGAAGCAGGAGAGTGCTCTCTTCTAGTGTCCAGACATTCACATGGGAATCTCTTCTCTGCTGTTCACCATCTTTTTTTTTTAATGTCAAAGAATTACTTTACTGTAGAGAGGAACGCATTTTCTCTACAGTTCAGTCTTCATATCATTTTCCCACACCAGTTCCCATACTCAGTTCTGTGACTCAAGTCTTTCTCTCCTAGAATCTGAGATCTTATTTCTGTGAGTTTGTCCATAAGTTAAAAAGATCATGTAGACAAGCAGATGCTGTAAGATTTAAGCAAGTGCCAAGAAAAATAATCAGGCACTTAGCTATGTTTTTAGACATAACAGAAATGCATTTTCTTGAGGAATATGCAAAGCAAAAATTCTTGTGATGTAGTTCAGTGTAGGGGCACTACCAAAACGGCAGCAAAGAAGAAGGTAAGAGGATCCAACACGCTCTCGGGAGAGTTGTCTGAACTCTCCCAAGTTCTGGAGAGGGCCACTGCAGGTGAGGAACAGCCAAGCATAAGGCACAAGATGTGTTTAGACCTTTATTTCAGGGTTTTCTATAGTTCTGACACTGATAACGAATTCAGCACTAGACAGGGTCTGAACAGCTTGCTTAGCTTGGCAAGAATGAGAATAGATAAACGAGGACTTTGGCAAAAAATTGCTCATAGCAGAGGTTCATTAGACGGATTCTGCAGAGGAAGCCAGTGGGTTTGGGCCTGTCTCATGCAGAGGGAATGACAAACCGATTGGTTCTAAGCCATACAAGAAGAATACCATCAAATGGGCAAAGAAATCTATAGCAGCTCCACATCCTAAAGCAAGTAAGCTCCAGGGGAAGTGTCAGCAGAATCTGTATCACTCCAAATGAAAATGGCCAATTACAATTTCAAACCATCCATCTAAACAGAAATATGGAACAATAATAAAAATAGAACAAGGATTACATGAGATGACCACACTAGCACCTAAGAGACTTCTAGAGGGAAGATACCAGTTTTCCTAAGACACTATCTTCTGGAGCTTAGCTGTAATACCTGAATGAAACATGCCCCACACTGTGAAACTTCTGTTACAAGGTCTTTGTCTAAACAGAAATTTTTATTTAGCAATTTTGACAGCAGTTTGCTTATGCATTTTAGCAGTTTAAGAATCTAAAATAAAATGCTAAATTGTTTAAGTTACCCTTCACTTGCTACACTAAAACTTTAAAAGGAATGTTTTGAAAATCAATGTGGAAGAACACACAATCATTTCTACCTCACTTTCGAAACAGACTGAAGCAAAAACATACACATTAAGCTTTAAAATCTAACAAACAAAAAAAGAATGAAACGTGCTAAAAGTCTACTCAGACAGGAGCTAGAATAAACTGCAGGAGCATTCAAAGCAACTTTAAACTCCTGCAATAACATCATTGAGATTTTCTGAACTGAAATGAGATAACAGTAAAACTGTGCAAGAAAAAAAGAGTCATCGCAGTTTGGTGAAGTTCCCACTGACTGGAAAAGGGGAAACGTAACCCCCATTCTTAGGAAGGGGTGAAAAGGAAGACCCAGGGATCTACAGACCAATCAGTCTCACCTCTGTGCCCGGCAAGGTCATGGAGCAGATCCTCCTGGCAACTGTGCCAAGGCACATGGAAAATGAGGAGGTGACTGGTGACAGCCAGCATGGCTTCAGTAAGGGCAAATTGCGCCTGACAAATTTGGTGGCCTTCCACAAAGGGGTTACAGCCTTGGTGGATAAGGGAAGAGCAGCTGATGTCGTCTAGCTGGACTTGAGCAATGCATTAGACACTGTCCTGGAGCTGTGGGAGCGGGGCCAGAGGAGGCCCCAGCAATGATCCAAGAGCTGGAACCCCTCTGCTGGGAGGAAAGGCTGGGAGAGCTGGAGCTGCTCAGCCTGGGGAAGAGAAGGCTGCGGGGAGACCTTAGAGCAGCTGCCAGTGCCTGGAGGGGCTGCGAGAGAGCTGGAGAGGGGCTGGTGATAAGGGCATGGGGTGACAGGACAAGGGGTGATGGCTTCAAACTATAAGGGGGGAGATTTAGATCAGATCCAAGGAAGGAATTCTTCCCCATGGGGGTGGTGAGGCCCTGGCCCAGGCTGCCCAGAGAAGCTGTGGCTGCCCCCTCCCTGGCAGGGTTCAAGGCCAGGTTGGACGGGGCTTGGAGCAGCCTGGGCTGGTGGAAGGGGTCCCTGCCCAGGGCAGGGGGGTGGAACTGGGTGATCTGTAAGGTCCTGTCTAACCCAAACCAGTCTGCCATTCTATGATTTACCTTGCAAACTGCAATTTAGCATGAGTTTGTACAACACATGGCACCGTGGGAACCCAATCCTATCTGAGAGCCTCTGGGCACTGCTGCAAAAGAAACAGCAGCAACAAGGGGAAGGCAGTGAAATGGAGCACAATAGTTGAGGAATCTGTGACGTGCATTTCCATACTTCTAATATTTTGCTGTTTAAAAGTGACTACCTGATGCTGAATTGCCAGCATTCATACAATTTAAACTTTCCAAGAAAACCCACTGTATTCATCAGGTTTTTCCTCCAGAGGTAGTATCGTGCAGGTATGAATAACAATCCCCCCCCTCCCCCCCGAACAGCAAGTCTGATTCACTAAGGCAGTAATCTGGGACCACAGAATGCATAAAAAAATTAATGTGTTCTTGATTGCATTCTTTCATTCCTATGAGTGCAAAATCACAAGGGTAGAGTTTACTGTGTCAACAGTCAATGTTCTGTTTAAATATTGAAGAAGTCCTAGTAGTTAAACTAATATTGAAAACACACTGAAAGCTGGATCCCCAAGTGCCTGTTTCACAAAGCATCTTACGTTTTAGCAGTACAAGCACTGCCAACATTAAGTTCTGAAAGTTTTTAATTACAACCAGCATTTCAAGTACATTTCACAGTTCATGTATTATTAGAGGAGCTTTTGCCAAGTGAATTACTAAATTGCTGCACTGAACAGAATGTGTACATACCCATTTTCAGTTTACTATTTCAATATTGCGTATTACAATAATGTAAAGTACACTACAAACTAATTAAAGTAATAAATTCTTTCTTTCACTCTAACATCTGAATAGTAATAATGCATTTACCATGTACTTAATGCTACAGATACATCTCTTTTAATGACAAAACAATTTTTGAGAGACTTTCCTTGGGAACTCCCATTACATTGGCACACGGTAACACAGCACCATGTAAGGTTTTCTCTTTACGCAGCACTGACTTACATTATAAACAGATCCTGAAGCTGCCTAGGGTGACATAAGAGAGTCAGCATCAAGCTCCTTCTAGCAGCTAAACTGCATAGCTAGGTAAATAGGAACAGAGGACAACTGACTGGCGTAGAGAAGGTCTGCACGGCAAAGGCCACGCAAGGAGCAAATCCAGCCTTTGCAAACTGAGGCAAAAATACATTACAAATCGAAAGGACAGAAAATGACCAGGAGGAACAGTGTCACAAAATGCCTACACAGAGCTCCAGATGAGTATTCTCACAGGCTACACTGTGCTACACAGATATAATAAGCTGCTAAAATTCAAATTCCAAGCAAGCATTCCAATAATTGTGTGATAAAGACAGTACTGTTTGTCGTAACTAAAGGCATAAAAAAGAAAATCCTCCGATATCCTCACCCTGATTCTCTCTAGCTCACTCTTTCAACCTTATAAAATGACCCAATCCTGATACACTTTCAGAATCTCCCAGAGCTTCATTAACCTCTGAAACATTTCTGCACCTCTTTCCTTATTTTTATAATGGTTTGCAGGTTTTTTTCGTCTTCAAACTGTTCACAACTGATTCTAAGAATACCTGGGGAAAAAAAGAATTTAGAGGGTCTCCTCAAAAAGAATAAATCAAATGAAGATGCTATATAGCAAAAAAGGTACCGCAAAATTTGCAGGAGTAAGTTGAGAAAGCACGCAACAGAATGCTGTTCCAGCACTGGGGAAAGAATGAGCATTTCCATGGTGGCGTCACCATCCAACTACAGGCAATAGCAGCTGCAGCGACCAGGGCTGCATGGTCAAATGTCAGAATGTGATGACAAGACAGCTAGAGATTCGAGTACTGTTTAAAGGAATTCAATATAAAAAAAATCCTAAGCATAAAACAAGGAACTGCAGAATGCATTTACATACATTTATCCCACAGTTCTCACTGGTCACTCTGCAAAGCGGGTAGGAAATCCCAGCAAGTTATAGCCATGAAGTGTGATTTCATCTATCACAGTCGGGGCAGCACAGACTACCTGAGCTCGGTGTTACGCTGTGCACGTCATCTGTGCCAAAAATCAGTACAAGTAGCAATACTTGTACTACTGTGTGGCAAAGCTCCATGTTAGGCTACTGAAGGTACCCTTGAAAACAGAGAACCAGTTCAGCAGCATTTTGGCTTGTCCAGATAGAGCCCAAGTCCTCATTCAGAACAACGAAGTAAGTTCTAGAAAGGATGAGTGCCACATTGCATGGGAACCTGCATCCGCTCCCTTTCCATGGGATTATTCAGGCTATGGTCTCCTAGGTCATCTAAGGCTTTCCCACAGCTACTCACACTGCACTTATATGAAGCTCAACAGAAACAGGAAGCTTGGAATCCGAGTCCGAAAGCACAGCAAGAAATGCCCGCAGTTCAGATAACCAGACTGATCTACTTCTATTGCCAGGACTAGCTCCTCTCCTTTCCTACCCTCCTTCCCAACTTCATTGCGTCACTGCCATCTTCTCTGCCCAGCTTTTCTGCCCTGCTTCTCACTGAATCATTTATCATGATCTCATTTATCTTATTTATGGTAAATCAGAGATACCTCTATTTTCCCAGATGGAAGCCACAAGGCACAGAGGGAAACAAAATGCCTCTTAATTGCATGTTTGGATTCAAACCATATCAATCATGACATTTTTCCTTCACATTTTTAAGATAAGGACTGTAGCCTCAGAACAAGCTGGTGACCTGAGGAATTCTGTTTACAGCCATTTTAGAGCTATGCATTTCTAGTGTGTGCTGAAAAACAGAATTAAGCAAAACAGATGTAAAAGGTGATTAAGTGATGAAAAGCTATGGACTAAAGGAATTACAACATTGCAACATTAGATCTTCAGTAAGGATATTCTTCTCAGTTCAGTTCTTCATGGACACATCATCCAATCAATGAAGATGATTTATTGAATTTGGCAAACTTCTTATTTCCCCACACAAGAGACGGTCATTACTTTTTACCTACTATAGAACTGGCCAAAGAGCACAGTCAAGCTGAGATCACTAGAAGATTAACATGGAAAACTCATTAAAAGGTTACTTTCATTACCAGCAGTGTAGCCTCTCCACCTGCAATATAGCTTAGTCATTAATATGTCAGATAAGAGTAGTGCATGCTGATCTGTCTCTTGCCTGAACAACTCCCATTCCAAGGTGGAAAAAGGAAAGAATTTTAAGAAAGAGGGGAAGGAAATGTAGAGGAAAATAAAAAACTAAAGACCTAGTCTCCCACAGAAGAACAATGATTTACCCAGATAATTTCTATTAAGGTTATCAGAAGTTAAGCACAAATATCACTTGGGTCAATGGGATAGTCAATCCCTTAGACTTAAATATTTTGATCAACCCCTCAGACAAATATTTTATAAATGGAACAGGACAATAGAAGTCCGTGTTACAAAACTAAACCAATTTTAAGTCAGTAATTATACAAAAATGTCTATTCATTGACTACTAAAAAATTATGCATTTCATTTAAAAAAAATGTGTTTTCAAACTTACTTGCATTCACACAAAATTTCTCTTTAGAAACCCTACCTCGACTACTCAAACACTTGCGCAGTGGGCATCTCCTGCATTTTTAGATTCCCAGTGAATGACTTCTTCGCCAAGACTTTGGAAGCCACAGGCAAATTTCGCCCTGACAAAGCTGACATCTCAAAGGAAACTGGGATATAGTAGACCTGCTACTGATGTATAATTGTATCAACTGAAAGTGAAAAAACAACTTGCACTAATCAAACTCACCACACACTGAAAATATAAAATATTAAGTGTTATTCTTCAAGGTAAAATGAGAATAGAAAGTGTATGTATATATTCCTAAATGGAAAGACAAAGAGACAGGTGCCTCAGGGTGTGAGTACTAGAGCTTATAAAAGGGAAAAAACTAAAATGTACATTAAGAACAGTTCTCTGGAGTCTAAAATATTACAGACGGGGGAGTTTGTCAAAACAATGTGAAAAAGCCAATGTTTTTTAAACTTGGGAAGTCCTAAAAAGTCCTTTTTTATAAACATCATACCTATTGTTTTCCTTTTCTTGTGTGTTAGTAACGTTATAAACTGACATGAACATTTGAAATAGAAAATGTGTCAATTACTAGTTTACTGTGGAAGAGAGTTCAGGAGGCTCCATATTAAACATCACAATTGAGTTCAAATATTCAGCAAGAATCATTGCTGAATTGCAAGAATCATTGCTCCACTTGCAACACTGCAAGAATCATTGCTTCTGACCACCATGTGCTGGTGGTAGGAGCCCAGAGAGCTGCAGTGATGACTTCCCGTCTCCTGCAGCAGGTAAGCAACACGCCGGCCAGGCACCCTGCTCTCTGTGCTCTATGGCACAATGCTTGCACTTCTGCTGGCCATCAGCTTCCAAATCCATGCTAACACCTAAGCCTAAATACAAAAACCTAACACCCCCCCACCCCGAGCAACAGGGGTTATGGGGCAGCAAATGCTCTGAAACAGCAGGTCACTTGGCAGTCCAGCAGCGAGAAATGACACCCACTTTTCTTGGGGACAAGACTTAGCTCTACTGCCATGGTGAAGAACTCGGCTGTATTATGTTTATAAAGAGTGTAGCCCCTCCCAAGACCACACAGTTAACACATGAAGTTCCTCAGGACATTAACAGGTATTGATATCAACAGGTACGTCAACAACATAAACTGTTGTGGTATTAGCAGAAGAATCGCAGAAGAATCGCAGAATGGTCAGGGTTGGAAGGGACCTCTGTGGGTCATCTGGTCCAACCCCCCTGCCAAAACAGGGTCACCCAGAGCAGGCTGCACAGGACCCTGTCCAGGCGGGTCTGGAATATCTCCAGAGAAGGAGACTCCACAACCTCCCTGGGCTCTGTCACCCTCAGAGGGAAGAAGTTCTTCCTCATGTTCAGACGGAACTTCCTCTGCTTCACTTTATGCCCCTTGTCCTGTTGCTGGGCACCACTGGAAAGAGTCTGGACCCGTCCTCCTGACACCCACCCTGCAGATATTTATAAGCATTTATAAGGTCCCCTCTCAGCCTTCTTCAGGCTGAACAAGCCCAGCTCCCTCAGCCTCTCCTCAAGGAGAGATGCTCCAGTCCCCTCACCATCCTTGTAGCCCTGCGCTGGACTCTATCCAGTAGCTGCTCATCTTTCTTGAACTGGGGAGCCCAGAACCGGACACAGTACTCCTGATGGGGCCTCACCAGGGCAGAGCAGAGGGGGAGGAGAACCTCCCTCAACCTGCTGGCCACACACTTCTTAATGCACCCCAGGATCCCACTGGCCTGCTTGGCAACCAGGGCACACTGCTGGCTCATGGTTAAGTCTCCAATAACTTTCAGCTGTAGAAACCTGTTCCTCCTTCTCTAGACCAGCGATTCCTCTACACTGAAAACTTCTGAGCAGCACGTGGAATCATGCCCAGACTCCACAGGGTCTCAAACGACCAAACACCAAATGGTACAAGGTAACAGCATTCTGCTTCTGACTGACTTCCACAAGACCTACGAGAAGTCCAGTATTAGAGCATTTGGCAATGGGATAATTAAGAAATAATACACTTAAAAATTTGTTTACTTCAGAAGATAAACTCATTCTGGCTGCAATTAGTAAAACAATGGAAGTTCACATCCCTAGTAGATTTTTGACTGTTACTCTTGAGCAGCTTGTGCTCCACAGGCTACCTCTAAGACATCTGCAAGAAATAATGGAGCAAAGCAAGGCTACCGGCACTAGGATTAACTTTGCTACATAAAAAGAAATCCATATCCACCTCTAGAAAAAATTTGAGAATCAGAAAATGGTTAAAAGTTACTGTTTTGATCATTAACAGAACCGTGGACATTTTCCTCAGTGAGGAAAGCATTTAAGTCTGAAAAGGGGGTAGGAGAGAAAAGCATTTGAGCATAACCTCAGTCATAACCTGAAGAATAAAAAGATACATTGCTTTCAGTTCAGAAACTCAGCCACTAGGTCTAGGATTGGTACCTATAAAACTTGTGATCCAATGCAGGACCAGTTTTAGTTCCCTGGGGCTGAAAGCATGTTAAAAAAAGCTGTGTAACTAACGACATAACTACATCACTGGAATTGGAAAGAACGTGTGGTTATAAATTACACTACAAACACAATTTATGAGACAGCCAATACCTAAAGTCTGAACTTCTATTTCTCTCTGATTAGTATTTACTAAACTGCTCTGAAATACAATGTAAGGATCTGGATAATATAATGAGCATCTGATTATTTATCTTTGCATTCTGCTAATGACTTTTTCTTAATTCACAAAAAGGACAATTTTTTTTCATTTGTAGCTTAAAATGCAGAGAATGTCTGCTTTTTACGCACTTCATAAATTGGTTTATCAACTGCTTCTGTTGTGTGCCTATTGAAAGAAGAAGGAAGAACATTTCCACCTTTTTATTGTGGCCTTACAGTTGCATCACCCTAACAACGAGCTGTGAACTGCATGAGGAGGTAAGAAAAAACATTTGGGATGGTAAACCCTTAGATCTGCCATGTCCTCCGACAAAATATCGGTAATACATATTGTGAGAAGATTTCAGAGAGGATGATAGGTTCAGAAATAACAACATCATGCGACAGAACACACGTGGTATAGGAAAACAGGGGAAAAAAGGAGAAGTGAAAGGAAAACCAAGGAAAAATTGCAGAGACAATCTCTGCCTGTGCTTCAAGCTTACTGCGTATGAGCTTCATCTGACCCAAAAGCCACGCAGTTCATCAATGCTGTGCTGACCTCACACTAATAAATCCAGGCATATTAGCTCTGGATTAAAAACATACTACTGCATCAGAATTGGCTCATCTTTGGTGAATTTTAAAATCTTACATTTTTGCTCATATCCATTTTGGAGATATTTAAATATTTATTTTTTTAAAAGTTCCCTGCAAAATGATCAGATTACACTCAAAGTATTGATATCTATCCAGACCTCTTTTTTTTAACATTCAATTGTAATATTTCAATGGTGATCTCTTACGTCAGTCAAATCACTCAAATAAGTGACTTGACTATATGCTGAATAGGGAGATACTAACTTTTTTCCCCTGGGTTTACTGACACATCCTTTCTTCTCATTATATAGGAAGGGAGAAGGAAGGCAATCTGCAACATGCTTTATATGATTCGCAATACCACATTTAATGCCACCTAAATCTTTTCCTTTTGAAATTGACTTGTCTTAGTTTCTGCCAGGATAAGTAAAGAAAGAGTTGCTCTCCCAAAAGTCACAATGTGTTGCAAGAGATTTTAGTACTGGAATGGGGATTATTCCTGGAACACAAAAACGGAAAGAGACAAGATTTAAAGCAAGGCAGGCACACAGCTTTATGCTAAGGAAGAAGAAGCCCACCCTATGCATCCAGACACAGGAGACTCAGCTGTCCTTTTGTCTACTGTTGTAGGTCTTCCCTTGAGTGTCCTTTTAAAATTGTTTTATATGAGGAAGGAAAGTACTGGATTATAAATATTTTAAGATAAATTCAATAGAAAAATAATGTTTTGAATGCATGCCAGATGCCTTGACCGAATTTCTAAATGTATTCCAGCAAATACTTCAATCCTTCAAACATCAACTGTTAAGCAGCACCCTACTCTTAAAAGATTGCTCGCTTTCACTTCATTACTTAACTACCTTGTGACATAGAACAATTTGCTTCTCTATGTTGTTTAGAAAGAGGAACTTGACATAGAAAATCTTTTTTTACACAGCATCTGCTACAGAACCCTGAAAGTGGTTAAATCCATACAGATATAAAAAGCATACCAAACACAAATGATTATTGATCGCTCATTGAAAGTGTAACCCCTGCCACGCTTTTGTTCTGTTTTCCCACAGCAAGCAGGGGTGCTAGAGATATGTACCAGAAGCACTTCCTCTTTAAGAATGCACAGTATATCCTCACTAGTGTTATCCATTTCACACTATTTCATTCAGATGTCTACCGTACGGCCCTTGTGATTTTTGTCACCTGAGCTTCTTGAGTTGTTTCAAAATTCCTCCTTAGAGACTCTGATTTCTGTTAAGGACACACATTGATCTTCTGCGAGACGGAACACTGAATAAGAATTTGAAAGTCATTTCTTCCCCCAAGTAAAAACTGCTATGAAGATTAATTTAATTTCTCTGCTGCTTTACTTCTTAATTGTTATCACCTCTTGTCAGTCACAAGGCCTAGAGTCTCACTGATGGCACAAGTTGCTTCTAGTGCATTTATAACAGCTTTAAATAATGCGTTCCTTAGTCTGTTTGTTACACCTTTGGTTTGTTGCTGACAGATGAAAAGAACTGTATACAAGTTAGGTCATATCATGTGGCTATTACAGTAACAAAAAAATGCATAGCCTGTCATGTGAATATTTTCTTTCTCTCTTGCATTGCTCAATCTATACTACAATTAGGAACAAATTGATACACACACACACAGAGAAAGAAACACTCTTTTGAAAACCCCCATAAACTCAAAGACTCCAAAATTTACAAAAAGATATTTTAAGTTTAAAAAACTTATTTTTAAGTTTAAACTTATTTTTAAGTTTAAAATTTACAAAAAGATATTTAAGTTTCAGAGGCACAGGAAGTTCCGTCTGAACATGAGGAGGAACTTCTTCCCTCTGAGGGTGACGGAGCACTGGAACAGGCTGCCCAGGGAGGTTGTGGAGTCTCCTTCTCTGGAGATATTCAAGACCCGCCTGGAC
>Ga0065711_1047579_pt1 | contig 12259 bp, 8 predicted proteins | sample Hoacrofraction12_FD_59098 | JGI IMG/M metagenome (GOLD analysis project Ga0065711, IMG submission 59098) | Hoatzin crop microbial communities from Cojedes, Venezuela - Epithelial fraction 12 v2 (version 2) | ecosystem: Host-associated > Birds > Digestive system > Esophagus > Crop | place... | reverse complement strand
TGGACTAGGTGACCCCCAGAGGTCCCTTCCAACCCCTACCATTCTGTGTTTCTGTGAAGGTGTTACCTGAAAGCCAGAGTATGATCTGAATTCCTTTCAGACTGAATTCATGCTGCTATCACGGCCCTTAGCAGGACGTTTTCAAGGCATTGAGCTCAAAGTGGCCAAACTCTGTAACTTGATAATAAAACAGATCTTGTTTATAACTTTAAATGGAAAGCTAATTCTGTATCACCTACAGAAAACCTAAGAAATACATGGGCTGCTTCCCAGCCCCCTGGGCAGGTGATGTGTCCAAGAATAGACTTAGCGTATGTATTTCCAGTTCAGAAATTTGTGCATAAATGCGTGTACCCTCTTCTGTCAGCTAAAAAAAAGCAGAGGGTTTCTTTGACTTAGGTTGTTCATTTTTGGTTTTCTTGATATGCATGCCGTCACACCAATTAAGTAATTTCTATCTCAGTGTTAAAAATAATTTATAGGCAGATTCTCCTGAGCTAAAGCATCTTTTGTGAAAGATTACAGTGAAAGTGTCTATCTGCTGTTATCAGACAGCTTGACTCTGAACAGCTGTTTTTAATCTTGTATGACTTCATGCTATGACTTGCTAACAGTAGCCTGTGCCATGTGCTGTATCTGTACAGTAAGTTCATCAGGAGATGTGAAAATAATACAAATATTTAGTAATTAATTTAGAAGTGGCATACTGCAAAATACAGATGGTGAATTTCAAAACTGAAATGAATGGTTTCCAGGGTCTGATATTACCCCAACATTCAGAACACATGCTTTAATTCTTAGTGAAAGTATATTTTTTTTCAATTGTCAGCGTCTCACTGGTGTGGGAAGCACTGGCCAGGTCCATCCTGAACACCCAATTGTTTTTGGACAGTCTTGTTCTAATGACAGTCCTAAAGTCATGATTTTAAACCATTTCTCAAATTCAGCCTTTCCAAAGGCCTAATTCTGACCATTCTTCAGCAGTCGAGAACCTGTAAGGTGTGGACAACCATGAATGTGGCAGGGTTTAGCCTTGGTCATCAGAGCAGCTACCTACATGTGGACTACTCGACATGGGGCTCTTGTTTTTGAGAAGTGAAAGGCTCAGCAGCCTTTAATCATCATATTTTGGTACTAAATAAGACCAGAGCACCAAGTGATGGAAATGCTGAATTTTTTAGAAACTCAGAGTATTGAGAAAAGGGATGGAGGTGCAGAAGAGCAGGTACCTCGCCTTCCTCTGGGCTTTTATTAGAGGTTTTACAGTTGGGCAGCTGGTGGTGGGGCTGGCACTGGGGAAGGGACAAAGAGCTCAGGGTGCCCAGGGAGATCAGCGGGATGTACAATGCTGCTGCACAGTAGGAGTCTACAGAGCTAAAAACAATAACTGAGCAAAGCTGGCTGTTGGGCAGTAAACAACAACAGGATGAAAGATCCTCTGACAGCAATCAAACAGAAGCCATGCTGTGGCAGAGGTTTGTCATTCTGCGGAGGGGTGATGCTTACTGCCGTACCGTGGAGGGTGGCTGCGCCAGGGCCCTGCTTTCCCAGCATGGGCCCTTTGCAGGCTCCAGTGGCTCTGAGTGTTCAATATCATTACACTCATATAAAACACAGTACTGCTATTTCATAATTAGAACAAGCTACAAGAACAACCCCAGCACTAGCCTGTTTTTGATGTCTTGCAACACTTCACTTGATTATTTCGTTTAATTCCTTCTGGGGGTGAATTCAGAGTTTCTTTCTAGAAATCCAGTGTTTGTGCTGCACTCACTGCCTCCTTCCCAGTGTGGTGATTTACAAGGTAGCGGTAGTTGCTTTTAGAAACCCTTGCTATGGACAAAACCCAACTGTGATGGTCTAGAAACAGCAATGAGCAGCTCTGCCACAGGGAGCCCACTAGACTCACAGGCCTCGCACCAGGCTCCTGAACTTCAGGCACAGAAAAGCACTTAACACCCTTGGCTTTCAGAAAAAAAAAAACAAAACCCTAAATATGCATTGTAGCTTGGGTGCAGTTTTGCACTAAAGAGGCATTTTTATGAAAGAGTGAAATCTGTTGTCCTTCAGAAGATGGTTTTGTTTACCTCAATCAGTGCTAAAATATTCATTAAAGACAGAAGAACTGCTTTGAATTATGCAAAGACACTTTGTATTAAGTGTGTCTGTATGTGTTCAGCATATGAATGCATAATGTTCTTCATACTCAGGCACTGCAATTAGTTGTTTTGAAAAACGATCCTGATGACTTTCTAAAATGTACATTTGATTAAAGAAAATTAGCCCAGGATTACATCAGCCCTCTGGATAACTTTTATATGAAAGACTGGACAAAATTTGCTTCCAAGGTTTTTCAGGAGTAAATTAATCTAAATAGAAAATGTGAGATGGGAAAAGACCCCAACCAACTAATGTAACTTTTCCATTAGTTGTTACCTCTTGTTTTTTACAGGCATCCCTGCGTGTTTTTTAGTTTTTTGTTTGTGTAATATGGAACTCCCTGCTGGGGTCCCCAAGAAACACCTAGGTTGCAGTCTTCCAATATGAAGTAATTTCATTCTAGTGACATTACTCGCATTTTCCACTGAAGCAAATGAAAAATGTTTTGCAAAATTCACAGAAATGCTTTATAATCCTCAGCCTCAGAAGCTAAGGAAATCCCAGTTAAAACTGGCTTTGAACATGTGCATTAGTAAGTGCAAGACTGAGTTGGTGCCCTCTCACCCTGTACTTGTGTCCTACTGGCATTAGTTTTGTTGTCAGGAAATGAAACTGAGATTAATGACTAAGTACGAACTGATTGGGCATGGATGGAGATAAATCAGGTTTCTTTAATAACTAGTCTTAACTATGGAGTAACTGAGTGTAACTGACTCATAATCTGCTTTGGTTTGTTGTACAGAAGAGAAGAGCAATACTTCTGCAATGTCTAAGAGTATCTAATAACTTCTGAAAGAGGAATAGAAAGAGATGACTTGATACCACTTAATAAGGCCATTTTTAGTCAAAATATTGGTTTTTCACTTGGAATTATCCAATTCCAGTTTTCTAATTTGGGTCTTTTTACTTCTCTAATGGAGGCTTAGTTATTAATAGCATTATTGAGATGAAACAGTGGTGAATTTCTATTCTTATTCATCAAATGTCCTGAGCATATTCTTCTGTCTTTTGTCATAATCTTCTGTGGAGCTACATGCAAGCGAGTATTTTCCTATTCCCCCAACTGCTATAACTCAATGTGATGGCTTTAAATAATGGGAAGCCATATAATATGATGGAGTTTAGCAAATTCAGGTGGAAATAATGTGAAAAATACTATTTGGAGTAGATAAAGATCTTAGTTTTGATTTTACCTGTCTGTTGCTGCATTAGAAGATGTTCCTTTTATGGTCCAAATCAACAAAATATAAAACTCCCAGAGGGAGATTTCTTCACTCCTGCCTGAGAAATGAGTTCAGTGGTGCTCCTCTCCATATGTCTTATTAAACAAAATATCATTTAAACTGTCCTTTGTGAGGACATTTAAACCTACTTGATGGCATTTAGTTTTCATTGCTATGAAGCGAGTTCATGAAGCTATGACTGAGGTTAGCCAGAATGAGCAATCAGGGAGGCTGACGTCTGAAGGTAAATAGGTGTCAGCGTAAGCCTGGCTGGTGGCTGTTTGTATATTGGCAAGGGTGCGTCCATGTTATTGAGAGGAGGAACGTAGGTTGCTCACCACAAGTCTGCAGTTGCGGTTTTATTCCCATTTATGGCAAAAATTCAGTGGGGAAAATTCAGGTTATATCTCTCTTCTGTGATTTCGGGTGTGATGCCTTCAGGATGTGATTACGTATCTTCCACTCTCCGGGCATCCAGGCAGCCTGTGGTATGCACAGGGTTTATTCAGGCTTTTTTCAGATGGACAAATAGAGTGTAAGCTATCAGAGCAGCTTAATGATGAGTCTAAATGGACCTTTCTTATCTTCTGCATCTACACACTGTGTATACTCTGAATGCTTTTTTGTGCTCTTTTTGCTGCATAGTGAGCTGTATTTTAAGGTCTTCCCTACTCGTGGCCGCTGACTGACTGTGCAGGCACTTGTGCACTGCTCAGCTCAGTGAGACCTCGACCTGAAGTGGCAGAGGTGACAGAGAAGATGTGGCCCTGGAAAAGGGGCACTGCATGGGGCTGCAAGTGCTGCTTAATAAAAGTACGCCTGTGTTCAACACGCTCCATAAATCAGAAGACGAGGATGAATAGCTTTCATTGATATTCTGCATTACTATGCACACGATGCTTTTTGCTGGAGAGAAGAGGGGTCAAAACAGGTGATATGTCTGAAAAGAAAGTCTGTACTGACTGCTGGACCAAGGCCAGATGCATCCCTCACCACATCACCTGCCGAAATTGGGAGCACAGCAATGGTGACATGGTTTTTAACTGGGAAGGATGCTGATCTTTGTGATTCTCCAGCGATTGGCTGTGTGATTGAAGAAAAATATAGCTTAATCTGTACTACCATTAAAAGAATTATGGGTTTTTCATGTTGTCTGGGACAACCCTTCTGGTGGAGTCTTAGAGAAAAGAAGTGATGGTGCTAAGCAGGCTCCTCACTTGGTCCTCACCTGCGTTGTCTGCATGCACTGCCTGACTCTGCATTTCCAGCATTTAGTGACTCTTTGGACAAAATATCTCCAAGTAACAAGATGTGCAGCAGTTTTCTGTAAGTTACTGTTGTAACCCTTCCTTCCACCACTACTTCTACTGTTTAAATTAAGCTCCAGGTTCACAGAGGCTGATAATCCCACACAAATGCCTAGGTCTAACACTTAAGCAGGCCTGTCTAATTTTATTTTTTTTTTCAGTAAATACAAGATTGTACGTTTTTGTTTTCACAACTGAAGTACAAGTTTTGACTGAGCTTTTCAGAGTGGAAGTGACATCCATGTCTTTGGATGTGCGAGAAGAGGAATTGACGACATATATTTTAGGGTTCTTTATTTCTCAAGCTCTGCTTTTTAAACATTCAAGTGAACTCATGTCTCTTTGAAGATCTGTTTCCTTAGATTTCAGAGCACCGCTGTGCCGGTTGTTCTTCATCTTCCTGTTGTGTTGGAGTTCAGTGGTGAAGCAGCAACACCTTCTGTGACAGCCATGTGTACTGACAAAGGAAATTTTTTTTGCCTCAGTAGGCTGTTCCTGAACTACACAGCCACAGATTTACACTTATAAAATCAGCTGTCTGAAAGCTGCTAGGCTTCTCCTGGTAAAGAGCAGTGTTATTTACAGCCTGCCTGCCTCGATGATATAAAATACTCCTTTCACACCAAATATTTATACTTCTAATCAGAACAGAAGATTTAATGAACTTGATATTTTTATATCCATACAGGTAAAAACTAGTTTCTTCTGGTCTTGCTCTGAATTTCTTGTAAGCTAAGAAAGACTGTTAAAAATGCCTCACTTGAAAATCAGGCTAAGACAAGAGGTGCAAAATAACTCTGGGGCTAGTTTCTTCTCCTCTGGGTTCAAACCTGCTGACCTGCAACTCTGCAGCTGTCCTAAGGTCAGGGAGGCTGAAGGACCCTCAAACAGGGAGGTATAGTGAGCTGGGGCCCTCTCCCATCATGCGGGGTCCTTGCAGGCTACTTCACCATACCCTGTACTCTGGCCATTTTTAGTGACAGAAGGCCAGAGCTTTTAGCTGAGTAAGTGGAAGTTTCGTATGATGTAGGTATAAAAATAATAAATAAAAGCTTTTTATTTGGAAGGGAGAAAAACCCTAACAAACCCACAAAGTAAGCTGTTAGAAGGAAAGTATCTTCAGTCTCTCTACAATTTCTTCTAGACTAAGCAGGGAAATTATTAATTGGTGTTTTGGGAGAGGTAATAAAACTTCAACAACTAAAATTAAATCCTTATCTCTTTGGCAAGAGAAGACTACAGAGGTTATATTGGGAAATATTGTCAGTGTTCTTCAAATTCAAGTGTCCTCTGAGTGCAGGAACACTTGCCAGCTCCAGTACCAAAGTTTTCAGCAGTTATTCTGCTCTTGTTAAATCGGAACACTTCTCTTCTGTGGCTGAAGGGCTACAGGAGGATTTGCTGAGTCCATAGGGCTGACAGGGTCCTGGAAAAGCAGAAGGAGCCCTTGGAGAGGGTGGAGAGGGGCTGTTTCTCACCGCAGCACTATATGGTTTTAAGGTGTGATGGAGTATTTCAAGGTGTCAGCCCATTCCCTAGTGGATAATGATAGCAATTCTAGTTACAGGTAACTGTAAACACATTTGTACAGTCCCATCAGATGTGGAGGACTGATGTGGTGTGGCTGCTAAATGTAGCAAAGTAGGAGGTGCCATAAGCAAGCTGTAGGGGCTGTTTGAACTTTGGTGTGAAGACTCTGCTGATGGTCTCCTTGAGTGAGAATAAATTCAAGGAGACCCTAAACTCAGTTTTTCTAAATAAAGTACACCTGGTATGTTCAACAGAAACCAAAACGTATATCTTTCTTTAGCTGTGATAGGTGAATGTCTAAGGGTGGGTTTTGTTTCCTGTCTTGATGTTTTATGCTTTCACATGTTAATTCTAAGCCTTGCCAAAAGCTCTGACAAAATTTACTTTTATAAGAAATTTCCCTTTTTAGTTCTTCGCTTGTGCTTTCTCAAAGCCAGTGGTTTACAGACATAACCTGAAGCAGTTTCTATAGCTTCCCAGTATGTCTGCAAACAAAGAAAGCACAGGTACAGCATTTCCCTGTGTTGTAAGCTGCTTGGCAGTGCTACAGCCTGGCCCCAAGAGACAGCTCCATCCCTCTGGCTGTTTCTTCCTTGTGCTGCTACTCAGCAGTGGTTCGCTTTGCTCTCCATCTCTGTCACAGCCCTTCCACCCCAGCCCCCCTCAGTGTGTATTTAATAGGTGCACCCCTCCTTGTGTCTTCTTGCTGGCTCTTTGGTGGTACCATTCATTTTGCTAAAGTTTTGCATCTCGATGGCTTTGAATCTGAATTTTGTAGTCCAGGTCCATCGTTAATCTGTACATTATATTGCTGGCTTGGAGCATTTGACTGCTTACCAAGTTGCTTGCCTTCCAAGCTGTGATGTGATAGTTGAGGTTTTAGGCCATTTAGCTGCATCACCTTGTTCTAGAACTGGTATTTGCTTGTTTCCTAGGAGCCACAGATCTGGATCAGATGATTTGCCCAAGTTACTAAAACTCAATGTGGGGCAGCACTTGACTATGTACTTATGGTGTGGAGGGTGGGTGGGCTGTGCAGCAGCAATAAGTTGGTGGACCTGCACTTCCCTGAGGCTGGTCAAGGTCCCCACCAGATGAATGTTCATCAGCCTGGCTCTGCCACAGGCAAAGCTGCTTTTTCTGTATTGCTTCTAAAAGGAGCCTGAAGTGAGCAAATCAGACATACGACACTGGGGGAGATGAAGACACTCAATCCTCCCCCAGGCAATTTTGGTCTTACAAAGTATTCTGCTTTCTATGAACATAAATATTTCTTGAGCTGGAGAATGGGGATGAGATGCATTTCTGGAAAGGCTTTCTCACACCACATTTTCTGCATTTTTTCAACTGAGTATTTTGTAAAAGGTCTTGCTTTTAGTCTACTTCAGACAAAAATCTAAAGAGCTCGTATCACTGCCTTTCACCAAGCAGAGGTATTTCCTGACAGTAGTATTCCATGGAGCTATTGAAACGTGCCCTGTGCACTGCTCTATAAGGGATGACTAAGTTATCATTGCTTAAGATGAGGCATTTTCCCCACAGGTGTTCCCAGGCAGCATGTACATGCTCCTGTACAAGGTGCAGTGTGCCACAGCTGTCTTTGATCTGGTTGTTTGCTACATTCTGTCCTGGAGGAAACTGCACATCTGTAGTGCTGGGGTTATACAAAAATAATATGCTTTAGATGTCTTCAGCCAGAAACATGTGATAGACCATGCCATGAATATTACTAAGATACCAGCTTGGAACCTGGAGTACTTCTTGCTCCAGACAAATATTCAGTTGTAGGTTTTTGCTGTGGCTGCAGTGACGGATGCTGCAAGGGGAAAAATATCCTTCAAGCTCCTTCTCCAGTTACTCAAAAGAGAAGAATAGAGAATGCTTCCAGAGGTTTGAGAGAGAAGAGAGGTTTGAAGGACTGTGGGTCCAACTATCCTTTAATAGAAAAGTGAAGTGTAAATCATAGTTGGATGAGAACCTGTTGCAATTGTTCCCCACTAGCTTCCTCCTAACATGGAAGGGCTGTTGCAGTGAGCGTTTCTCCTCTCTTTCTGCTCCGTGTGTTGTTGAACTGTTTTTCTCTGTAAGTTGAAAATGGGACATCCATAATGTAGAGACGTTCTGGCAAGTGGGGTGTCAGAAAATCTGTGTATGATGCTCTTGTAGTGATGTTTTCTAGTGGCTGCAGCTTTTGTCAAATGAGCAGAGACATCCATCCGTGGTAATACTCCATAAATACACATATATGTCCAAATCACTTGGCAGCACAATACATGGGCTGAATAGGCTTTAGCTTAGAGTTGAGCATTCAATTTATCTGTTTTGGCAGAAAAAGATGATTTCCTGGTATTCCTTATCTTTTTACGACGGCTATTTCCTAGGCCATCCTTACTTTGCTTTTATGAGCCTCAGGGTGGCTGGGAGAAAGTGTTTGCTTCAGATAGCTCCTCTCTTGTTTTGTAGTGCTTTGGGTTGTGGTTTTACACAAACATTGCTGTGTTGGCTCCCATCATCTTCACATCCTTGGCACCCCATTACACAAGGTGTTTGTGATACGCTGTGCAGTCTGGATGAGTTCTCAGGTCTACTATTGTCATATGTCTAACAGCAGATAAGCAATATGCGGCTTGTTATCTCCACAGAGAGCCGGAGCCTTACTGTAGTTGGTGGAGCCACAATAGTTTATATTAGCTGAACCTAGTGCATCATTGCAAGTTTTTGGGTAGCATAATGCACTTGCCTACAACTGAGCTGCTGATGAGGGGAGCTGGCTTGTTTTTTGAGGTGGTGATGGTGATCTGAGCAATTGTATCAGCAGAAGGTGCTTCTGGTCAGTTTTTAACTGTGGCCTCACTTTTTCAAGCTGCTGTTGTACCCCAGCACTAACTTTATTGCTTTTGTAGACAGATTAATCGAATGGCATTGGAATACTGGAGTACCCAGAAATACAATGTAGGAGCTATGCTCACACCCTCAAGGTGTCTCCAGCTATCATCAGTTCACCAAAGCAACATGTGGTAATCTCCAGAGAGTAAATCTCATAGAATTGTAGAATGGTTTGTGTTGGAAGGGATCTTAAAGATCGTCTAGTTCCAACCCACCTGCCATGGGCAGGGACACCTTGCACTAGACCAGGATACTCAAAGCCCTGTCAAACCTGGCCTTGAACACTGCCAGGGAGGGGGCAGCCACAGCTTCTCTGGGTAACCTGTGCCAGTGCCTCACCACTCTCATAGTACAGAATTTCTTTCTTATATCTAATCTAAATCTACTCTCAGGTTAAAGCCATTACCCCTATCACTACATGCCCGTGTAAAAAGTCCTTCTCTGGCTTTCTTGCAGGCCCCTTCAGGTACTGGAAGGCTGCAATAAGGTCTCCCCGCAGCCTTCTGTTCTGCAGGCTGAACAGCCCCAGCTCCCTCAGCCTGTCCTCACAGGAGAGGTGCTCCAGCCCTCTGATAATTTTTGTGGCCTCCTCTGGACTCGCTCCAGTAGGTCCATGTCCTTCCTGTGCTTGAGGGCTCCAGAGCTGGATGCAGGACTTGTGGTGGGGTCTCAGATGAAAATGCATTTAATCTTGTCTTTTTGTGGCATCTCTCTGTCACAGAATGCTGAAGCTCTCTTGCATAGGTTTGTTTTGGTATTTTCACCATTTGACTGCTCTAATCTGTCAGATTTATGATCTGATTATTTTACTTTATTGTTAGATTCCAAATGAATTAACACTGCAATGGTGCTGGCTCATTAGCAATATTCATTGGGGTCATCCCACACAGATAAGCATGTCATCAACCTAAGGACATGGATTTCCTTTTTATATTACCGCATTATTCACTTGCCCTTCCCATCTCAGTGACACTTTGTTACTCCGTAACAGCGAAAGAGTCCACTTAGCTGTCTCACTCGCTACATATTCTCCATCATCAGTTCCCATATGCAGTGTTTTAATGTGTTTGCACTGGGCAGTATGATCTGCTGCTGCACTCACATCTTCCCTGAGCATTCTGCCTTTGCTACTTGTACGCAAAGCAGCATTCATGGTGTCACTGCAGGAATAATTTGATATATTTTGCGTGTAAGAGGGATGCATCTCATTGAGTTCTCCTGCTTTGGCAATAACCAGGTATCAATGTATCAATTGTCAGGTCAAGTCTCCTAAATAACATCTGGCTGAGCATCCTGTTTCTTTATTTGCTAATAAAACAATTTTTCCTCCTATCATCTTGCAAAGTGCTATTACTCAGAGGTTGTGTCTTCTTTATGTTGTGGCTCTTAGTCTCATTTCTCTAAGCCCCAGATGTGATGAGATTGTCTGTCAGAGCCTGTGTTTATTAAACACTGCATCCCTTTTCTGCAAAATGTTAATCGACATTGCCTTATAGTGCTGTGTGTCTCAAACACTTCAAGTGCCTCATGGCTATGTGTCATGGACTGAGGCAGCAACTAACTCATGTACTAGACACTAGATATCACCTGAAATTTGAAAAATGTCTCTCTTTGGGTGTGTTTAACATTTAGAATCATTAAGAATCATTAAGGTTGGAAAAGACCTCTAAGATCATCAAGTCCAACCGTCAACCCAACACCACCACGCCTGCTAAACTATGTCCTGAAGTGCCATATCCACACACTTTTTGAACACTTCCAGGGACAGTGACTCCACCGCTTCCTTGGACAGCATGTTCCAATGCTTGATCAATCTTTCAATAAAGAAATTTTTCCTAATATCCAATCTAAACCTCCCCTGATGCAACTTGATGCCATTATAGAATCATAAAGTAAAGCCACTGTACTTCTTCCCTGGACACAAAGTTCTTAGCTGCACAATCTTATAAAAAAAATCCCATGGAAATAAACTATATTCTTTACATTACCTTCAATTGTTTGAAATGTATCTTGGGCTCTACCCAGAGGAGTTCGTAACTTCGAAAGAACAGTAAACTGAGCTGCTTCCCAAACAGCCCATTGCCAAAGGACAGCATCAGTCTTCAACAGATTACGAGGGATGTTTGGTTGATCTCTTTTATCTAGTCTTTGATAGCTATAGAATAATCTTTCTAACCAGTTATTCTTCCTGAAAGAAGATACCAGTATGTTAATGCAAGTTCATGTGGTAACAAGTTTATACTCCGCACACTTCAGCTCCCTGTTGATCTCAAATAGCGCTCTCATAGGATTACTTCCAAGCAGCAATGTACATAGGCAAATATGCAAAAGGGTGTGTATTTGAAGATATTCTGTGTTAGATTACATGAAGCAAGTGAGCAGGAGGTCTAGTGAAATACTGTCATCCTGGTTTCTGTAATCGCATTGGGGTTCCCCAGGTCACCCACTCTTCATATGAGTTTGTGGAAAGCCAAAACTTGCATGGTCCTGGAAGTGGTAACACTCTACTCATTTAATTCATCCCGTGAAACACAAGACTAAAGACTTTCTCTGTTTAATTCTTGCCTGGATTAGGTCACTTGCTGCTGAGAAGGAGCCAAGTGAAGTGTGTAGTAATTTCTTTTTTTGCTGGAGTAGTCTAGGCTGCCCATCCTTGAGCATCTCAGAGCTGTAAACAAACTGTTTTCCCCGTCATGTAACCAGACGTATATCTGCTGTAGAACCACCAAGAATTGGGAAATGCCCGTGGCCAGTTAGGTGTTTCCATCTCTTGGCTGGAGGTTTTGGGAAGGGCTGCAGGACAGGCAGCTGAGTCCTACATATGGAGCAGGGATGGGTTGGTGAGCTTGAGACTACAATATTACCAATGTTTTAGAGTTCACCCCATCTGTCAGATAAAAGTCAAAAGAAATTGATTAAAATTTCTCAAAATACATTTGACCTAGTCAAAATATTTTAATCTCCTTGACCTGTATTTTACTAGTGTCTTTCATGTTTCAACTCTCAGCCAAATTTTGAAGCCTGAGAATTTCCCAGGGGTGGATTTTGCTCTTTCCTGTCAGCTCTCTGCCCTGCACTGGGGTCTTTCTAGCGCGAGGAGATGGTGAGTTGTGGTGGCCTCTTGGGGGGGGGGGAAGGAGGTCTGAACCTCTG
>Ga0065711_1047578_pt1 | contig 12259 bp, 4 predicted proteins | sample Hoacrofraction12_FD_59098 | JGI IMG/M metagenome (GOLD analysis project Ga0065711, IMG submission 59098) | Hoatzin crop microbial communities from Cojedes, Venezuela - Epithelial fraction 12 v2 (version 2) | ecosystem: Host-associated > Birds > Digestive system > Esophagus > Crop | place... | reverse complement strand
TTTTTTTTTTTTTTTTTTTTTAAAAAAAAGAGGTAACATTGTGCATCATAGGTTTTCAAAACACTTTTAACACCTAACACTGAAACTAAGAGAATTGTGACCAGATTATCCACTGCTTTGGCTTTTCCTAACTTCAGAGAACCCCATTCAGCATAGACTTAAGTATGTGCTTTAACACTTTACATCTAGTTTTAGCAAAACAACTAAGAACATGCTTCAATACCACTGATTCCACACTAGTTCATGATCACACGCTGCTACGGAAATGCTCAGTGTAAGATCAACTGAAGCAGTACAGGTGGAGTTGTAACGCTGTACCAGTAAGCTTTTGCACTGAACAGCTTTAATTGACATTCTTTAGATGTATGTGGATGTCATGTTTATAAAAAGAAATCTTAAAGAGGGCTCATGAAACAAATGATAAAGAACCGCAAACTATTCACAGCTGAAGGAACATATGATCCCCCCCAAACACTAAAGAATTCCTAAAAGCTACAGAAGCTTTTGTTAACATACAGCCTTCCTTAGAAAATTTAAACATGTAAACCACAGAAACGAAAGCATTGAACATAATAAAAAGATGAGAACATTTAAAGTTTTCTTATTCTTGCCATATCAATTTCTCAAAGATCAGCATACTTATTCCTTCTACAGGTACCTTCATATCATGCAGTTTCAAGACAGACATGCAAGCATCCTATAAAAATTCTAACACATTACTCAGTAATTATTATTTACATTCTCTTTGTTCCCGAGCCAAACTCTGCATACACCTGCTTACAGAAGGATGGGATGCCTGTGCCCAGGCAATAGGTGTTGCAGTATGGACTTCAACCAGAGAGCAGCAAGCCCTAATAGAATAATAGGGTACCTGGGTTACCTAACCGAAGGGTTTAAGTGTTGGCAATATCGTTGATAATAAACTAATAAGTTAGAAGAGCCTTCTTCACCTAGAAGTCCAGCAACGATTGGACTAAATAAGGGCTGAAAATTGTTTAGAATTAATGTTGTTCACATTTAAATACAAATTATCTTAGTAGGGTTTTGCATATTGATTGTGCACTGCTGTTAAGTCCTCTTATTTCTACAGAAATAAATGATCTCTACTCAGCATATAAAAGCTGTCCTAGTAGTAAATAATGATCTCAACAGGGGGCAAACCCGAAATGAAGTAACTGGAGGGGACTAAATTCTACACTCTGCAAGTAGGCAGCCGAGAAATACCTAGGACCCAGAACAAGGTACAAATGACTTCCAAGCCTAGCAGAACATTTGATTTAATGAGGCCAACTTCCATTTTACACAGATGATGCTTTCTGAACAGATCTGTACAAAACACATGCATCCTAACAGAGGATGGAAATAGTTCAAGAGGCTCCCCTCTTATTTTTTAACCATTTTCCTATTTCAAGTAAGAGGAGATTAAGAAAGGAGGAAAAGTTGTCTTCAAATCCAACTTGAAAAGGCATGAGCAATACTCCTCCTCACTTTATCTGCCAGCCCTGCTTCTCCTGACAACATGTTTCCCTAGCACTGTGGCAAACCACAGAGAGACCCTGAGAAAATTTTTTGTAGTCAGACTCCTGCTCTGGTACATATACATGCAGCTGGAAGAATGCTGAAAGCCATTGCTTCTCCTTTAACTTATCTTTGGTTCGCTCTGTTTTGTTCAGCTTCATCACCAGCATCAGAAAAAAAGGTGGAGAGATTATTAGCATGTTAAAAAAAAAAAAATCAAGGACATTTTCATTAACAGAAACTATAAAATTGTACCACAATTTTCTGTAAATAATAAAATATTTCCTCCAGAATAAATATAATTAAACCAAGAATAAAAGTATAATTAGTAAAAGATATGATGTGCCATAACAACAAGCAACAATAAAAACTGTCTGAGGACTTATTTGTAAATCTATATTTGTAAAGGAGCAACATAAAAAAGTCTTTCACTCTGATAGGTAATATTTTATTGGACTCAAATATATGAAACACGTCTTCAAAAGTCCAATCTCCCAACAGAAAATCTCGTCAAAGCAAAGTATACCCAGAAAAATAGTCTCTGTCTGATTAAAAACATCAATATCTTCTGAAAAAGGTACATGAACAAATGTCATGCACTTGAAGAATATGGACTAGCCAGACGGTTTTTACAGAGGCATCAAATCTATTTTAGATGTTCATACCAGCTACAGAGCAATGAAAACTGTGTTACATTAGACTATACATGTGTAAACAGTTTTCAAAACCAGCTGTTTTTATTAAAAATGTAAATCATAAATTGCAATACCTTTCTCAATGTCACAGAAAAAGCCTGCATGATAATTCATTTCTCTCCACAACAGAAGTTATTTCATCGAATGGAAGTTATGTCTAACTTAATGGTGGACATGAATTCATGGCGAAAGTTGTATTCGGTAAGTAAAAGGTTAATAGTGTGAGTCAATGAGTTAGTACCATGACCTGTGAAGTAGCAAATCAACAGCTGGTGTTTGAAAGAGGCCAGGATATCATATTTACAAAGCAGTATTTTTTTCTTTTTTTTTACTTGTACAATGATGACTTCAACTAGAAGCAAGGTAAATCTGAATCATCCTGCTCACACCTGAGAACAAGATACTGTATCATTGACAACTATGGACTCGGTCATTACAACATTCATGAAGGTCTTCAATTCGCAAACTCAGTGGTGAATGCTGATCATAAAAACACTGAAAAAAGTATTTGCAAGCTTGGACCCTGTGAAATTCACAATTCTCTAAGAGAAAGGCTTTCACTTTTCAAAGGGTACCCAAGGGTCCCCAGTTCTCACCTATACAATAGGTTCATGGTGGCAGCTGAGGGACACTGAATGACAGTAGAAAGTCAGGCAGTGTGGGAAACAGGAGAGGGAGGGGAGCTCTGGGTGCTTTTCTAAGACCCCTCTGTTATCAGTGGCAGAAGCCCCCTGGAGAGGTGCAATGCCTCCTCAGACTGCCTGAGTCTGTATATTCATAAAGCAGCCGTCAACAGCCACAAGTTTGATCCATCCCCAGGATAGCTCTTTGCCACTTACACTGTAAAGCAAAATAAATTAAAATCTAGACTAACTCAATGCTCATCACAAACACCTTTTTAAAAAGAATTTAAGAGTTTTCATGCAAAGGGTAACAGTCAGCCAATATTTTACTCATAGGATTTTACTATGGTTAACCTACCAAGGATCTATTTTATACATTCTTCATGTGTAAAATTCCTATGGGTGCCAGCGGCAGTAAAGGTACAAAAGGCTGCACACATATCCCCAAACCCACCTCAGCTGTAGGAAGAATCTCACAGCACTGCTAGATCAGAGATCAGTTCAGACCAGTTCTAAATTATTAAGATGGTTTAACCCACCTACACCAGGTATTTAAACACAGGTTCAGGGTCTGACCTCAAACCTTTGAAAGCCAACTACAAGATGCTCATGGTTTTCCATGGACTTTGATATAGAAATATTCTAGCTAGCAATTTTTTGCATTATTACAGAGGGTACTATCTTGTCTATACCTTACAAGTATATATAAAAAACACAGCATAATTTTTAAGATCAAGTTAGAGGAACACCATTGATGCTGCTTAGATCTTGTAAAAATCAAAGTTGCACAAAAATTGAAGACCAATAAAAATGTTTCCATGATTCCTTTTTTAATCCCATTGAAAACAATTTTTCGTTGTAAACATTTTTGCTAGCCAAGCACTGCAGCATTGTGCAACTGCATGACAGCCAAAGAGAAACCGATGAAAAGCTGACTAGATTGATTTCATTTTTCCAACCACAGTGAAATACGTAAAAGGAAATAAGAAATGGGTGAAGTTATTTTTATATATAAAAAAATCTTCACATTTAATAAACTCACATGGAAACTGCACAGCCAATGGTAACTGCTTTTGAAATATCTCTACTGATCCCTTCAGTTCTGCATGGAAACGAAGGTATCAGTGGGATACTGCAGCACCTTTCTACCTCCTCCAAGACCACAGAAACACTCTCGCTGCTAGAGGAGTCAGACATGGGCCTGCCCAAACTCCATATCACCCGTTCCCTCTCCCCCCTCTGACCTCCCAGGTTTCTGCGTAGAAGTCTGGCAGGGGGATACTACTGGAACTCAGAGCTATATTTATTCCTTTGGCTCCTATCCATCACTATTGCAGAGCAGCCAGAAGGGGAACCAACCAATACAGCATGGGATCTGCCAGAGTTGTGCTGCCAGAGAAGTTAAGAATGAAAGAGAGAGGAGACAGCAGCTATCAAAATGAGTATTTCTGCCTCTAAGGAAATAAGGGTTTCCTTCCTCCGCGGATCCCCCTTCTACAGATTAAGACCTTTCTTCTCTCCTTTTTAAGAAAGCCCAAATGAAAAACCCGACAGTTCCATAGGTCTTTCACATCTCGCATGAGTTTCTTCATGAGGGATGGAACACTAACACCATAGTTCCGCTTGCATCTCTAAGGCATCTGTTGGCATTTACGTGGCATTTCTCTCTGCCTCACAGTACTACCAGATAGACTGCCTTCCACAAGCCCTACACTGTACACAGGTCCAAGGTGCTTGCAAGGGTGGTTGCTTGGAAGGGTCTAACCCTGCTAGACACTTGATGCTCAGGGGGATGTAGGAATCAGCTAACCAATTCAAAAACATAATCCACAGAAAAAAAATGATGGCACCAAAACTCCATTCTGGTATGAAAATTCTTTGAATTATCAAGATGTATCCATCACCAACTGACTTTTATAATCACTGAATTATGAACTTTTTGACAAAGATATAAAGCTGAGTAAGAAACAATTTTCCCATATCACAAACACTTTGAAGATTTCAGAATTGCCTTTTGCTCCCCACCAGGATTAACCTGGTACCTTTTGCAACTTTTCTAAAGGAAGAGCCAGAAAGACAACACTAAGAACATAAATGTTCTCACCACATCATACTCTGCAGCACAAGGATGTAAGACTCCGCAGCACAATGAAGGTGGACCCAGTCCCTCACATCACACTCAAGTGCTCAAGCCAAGAGCCAGTCCTCTTCTGACCCACTGAATAAGTAAATGATTATCTAAATTGGAACAGCCTGAAGCAGGAACTTAAAAAGACCTACCCTGGAAGTGCCACAGTATGGTTATTAGAGCACTCACTTGGGATGTGAGAACGTTGATTTGAAGAAGCTAATTCAAATCAGATACGAGAGGAAGAATCTGAATCCAGCTCTCCAGTGACCCAGGTGTATTTCATAATCACCAGTCCATAATGAAGTGCAGAGATGCAAATCTTTCATTTTGAGCAGAAATTCAATTGTAGACCTGAGAAATCCTTCGAAGATGCAGCATGTTGATGCAAATTAATGAACTGACATTTTTCAACTGCAATAAGAAAATTCCAGCCAGTTCTGGCCAGAAACTATACTTCTGTATTTGGAAAGCACCTAGCATGCCAAAGACACTACCAACACAAGCAATAGATTGACATTCTAATCCAGAAGTGATTGTGGGTTTCCTACTGCTCATTTACCTAACAGCACGTCCATTTATCACATATATGTGCACATAGCTTTGTGTATTCAAGTAAAAGAAAGATGCTTGAATATTTGCTCTTTAAAACAATCAAATATAGTTTAAAACACCTGAGCTATTTTAGAAGAAATTTCATGGTGAAATCCAAAGAAGGGAGTAGTTAGAGCAAGAGAGTTTTGTTAGCTGGTATTATGGTACTAATGAGGATGCTGGGTTAGCTTCTACTGGTTATCTTATTAGCCCTAAGAGGAATTACACTCCTACAGAAAAATCTCAGTGAATCAGTGAAGAAGAGACCCCTTAAAAGGTAATAAATAGTCATGTTATTATACATTTCAATTCTGGGTAGCCTATAAACTTTGCAGTTTTTAAACACAAAAGATTGGGTTTCATTTTGTACTTGAAATAATGAAACAAGAAGTTTCATCAGAATCTCTTTTTGAGAACACCAGGCTTTGCACTGAGTTTACAAATAGTGGAGTTACCCAATGTATTTATAGTGAAACCAGTCATCACATGAAACTCACCTGGTACGGAAGGGAAGCTTTACCTACTGAATCAGTCCTACCCCAACTGAAATAAGAGGAGCAGAATTGGATACTAGAAATTACATGAAATCAACCAAAATTTGCTAACCTTTATGCACTTTCCTCTGAGAAGAGATCCATCATTTTCCTCAGAAATGTGGGACGTGTTCCAACAAAACAAAGGTTCAATGAAAAGCTACTTGTAGCAACAGTTTCAAAACTAGTGTTGCTTTCCAACATCAAGTCAACCCTCGACATTCAAAAAAATTAGAAGTCATCGCACAGACTGAAACCCATGAAAACGTTCATGCAAATGCTTGAGAAATAAAAAAAAAAACAGTGATAAGAAAACCCACCACAAATAAAGCTTGTCTATATGCATGTTTTTTCAGAATCGTTCCATCACTGATTATGCTTGAACCGGGGCAACCACCTATCAAAAATCCGTGGCCACTAGAGCAGAAGGCAGTTTCTGCTTCTGTCAATTATAAACTAATGCCAGAGAAGGCAAGATCTCTTACTTCACTCGATCAACACTTCACTGTCATGTCACTCCCTCAAATAAAACTGGCATAAAAACCAAAATTTTGCACTGCCCTGTGTTTTAATATTTCTATGGATGCCTGAAGAAAAAAACATGTAGCCAATGTTAACAAACACACATGAAAATAAAATGTAACCATCCATGTGTAGCTATCAAAAGCAGTGTCAGGAGATCAACAACCAGCCCACCATGTTAGCCTTTGTTAACAGAAACCTGACTTTACACCTCCTAGCTTTCTTCGCCCTAGCTCTCACATGCTCTTTCTCAAGAAACAAACTTAGGCTTGCCTTGAACTCATTTATCCTTTCCTTGTTGGTAATTTATTCCATATGTATATTATCCTTTGCATGAAGTAATTCTGCCTGAGTTTCCTATTTACCCATGCTTTTCTAATAGCGACCTATCTGTATCTATCTATACATCCCATTGATATTCCAATGACAAGACTGATGGTAACAATGTTTGCAGAAATCTATGCAGACCACCTTGTGAGAGTGAAATAAAACAACATTAATACAATACGCTATCATTTAGAAAAACAAATGTAAGGCCAGCCTGGCAACCTAGCACAGTGCTATCTCATGGGTTACCAGGGCTCATTCCCAGATCAGCAAGGGCTGGGACTATGGAGGAAGCAATACACATAGCCCTGTTGTGACTGAGTAGACCGTGGTACTTGATAGCAGCCCCTTTGTAGCATCAATAAGCTCAACAGGGCTCCTATCCTCTTCACAAAGAACCACAGTGACTGCGGCAGAATATCCCAAAGGCATAAAAAAGGAGGAAAAGTTTGTAACAGTGCCTGTCAACAGTTAAAAAAACCAACACAGAAGAAACTATAACAAAATTCACATTAAGGCTGAAACAAGATTATTATAAAACGAAGAATCAGGACTGTCATTTATCCCTTTGCACTGTGATATCCTGACCTATTTGAGGCTGATGGCGAGGAAGGCTCCCCAGGACATCCCTGGCTGCCCCAAAGCAAAGCAGGGACCACGGGCAGCCCCTCGCAGCCAACTTCCCCTACACTGGCCATGAGGGTGAAAGTCAGCTCATACTCTTCTTTTTCTCCCCCTCTCTTGGTTCTCCTGTTCACAAAACTGAGACAGGGCGAAATTTTCCCAAGCAGCCTTTCCCTGGCACTGTGGGTAGCCCACTTCATATAACCCCTGCTTGATCTGCACCGACTTCCACCCTCCTGGCAAGCACGCACTTCCTCTTGGAAGTCCGAGATGCCTACAACTGGACAGTTTAACACTAATGCTTCAAAAACGAGCAGCCAGCTTGAAGAAACTAGCTCTACTGCTTGCCCCACGCCTTGGGAGTGCTATCAAAGCCATCATTGTTGTTTTCGGGCAATGCTACCTGCAGAACTCTCTGCTAATGTCCTACCACGATAGGCAGTGCTGCTTTTTTTCACACGAAAAATACTTGTAAGGAATTACCTACTTTTGCTTTTGGTTATATGAGTCTTGAATACTGCAATGCACAATGGAGAAAAGATCAGATACTGAGGCTGCTGTGGCTATTTTAGTTCTGTTTTCTTCATCTGTGTTTAAAAGACAGTCAGACTGTAACAAAATTGTTTGTCTTTAATATAGTTCAACTTGACCTGATGAACCCATCTCTTTAGAAAACAATCTCACATGAAGTATTTATATTAAGACCTCTAAAAAACAGCAACTTCAAAATACTTTCAAGGTCCCATCCTACAATTTTTGAAAAACACAGACAACTAGGCTAATTATAATTACTCCTCTATAATTCTTCTGCTTTTTTGACGCATCTGGTTATCTAGTAAGATGCACCTGAAAATTAGAGCAATTTTAAATATAAGGGAAAGGTGCCAAATTCAGAAATCTGGCAGAATCTTCCCTCTGGGAGCGTTTTTAGTCACAGTATCGGTGCAGTTGGGCAGAGGCAACCCAATTTCCCCCTTGCTACCCTATTCCCATGACTCGTTCCTGATCTGGATCTCTGCTACTGAAAAGATGCTTTAAATTTCTCACTCAGTGCTTGGTTTCCTTGCTTAACCTGCCAATAGGAGTGAAAATGTCACGGCAGTTATTGTGATCCACTCAGATTCAGACAGACGCTACTCAGTTATTTTACCTTAAGCAACAAACATCCATCAGATCGTTACAATTTTCACTTGTTTCTATCCAAGGTCAGATTCTGATCAGTGACTTGGTCATAAAAAGTTCATACTTCATATTTGGCCACACAACTGGAAGCTAAAACCGCACGTCCGCACAATAACCCTAAGATCATCCAATTAAGCATCTCAGAATCATTTTACGTTTACATATTTTCTTTCAGCAGCTCATCCTTTTTTCTTCTTCTGTGAACATCTGTGCCCAAAGTGTCTTCGCTAGAGAAATTTGGATTTCCATCTACAGTTGCCAGAAATCAGTGTATTCATGTTTCTATATATAAAAAAAAAAGTATTCTGTTTTTTCATCTGTGTTCTCCTTCCCCAAATCCAAATTGCTTGCACCTCTGAAACAGACACACAAAATGCCTCAAAAAAATGGGGTATAAAGAACAAGGCAAAAAATGCAAGGTGTGAATGAGAGGACAGAAAAATGACTTTTCAAGATCGCACTGCTTTTAGCACTTTGAAGAGCCGATATACATCTATTCAGGTATCTGAGAGAAATTCAGAGTTTAGAATTTAAATTTACTTACAAATCCTATTAAAACACACTAAATCAGAAGATACTAAAAAGCTTTAATTGTCTTCATTCAAACCAGAAAAATAAAACTATTTATAGCTTTCTTTTCTATTTTTATAAAGTTCCTACAAATCCATACACTTTTTTAAATGCCTTTTTTTTGTTAGTCAAGGCACTCTAAAAACACCTGTGCAATTCAAAGCCAACTTTAAACAAAAATCAACATTTGGAAAAATGACTTCTACTGATTTTCCTACACTTGATGAAACTCGTGCTTCCCAGGGAATAAGCACAGCCCATTTTAAAGGACTAGCGCATTTTCTGCATCTGTTCTAATGCAATTCTCTTTGGTCACCTAAGGCTCCCATGGTGGGTAAACAACCTAATGTGTCAGCTTTCTGTACTGAAGATCACAATTTCTGATCTCAGCACTGTCTTCATTGCTGCAAGCAAAACAGTGGTACTGATGTTGCAACTTCCAGGGTACTCTCTCTGATAATGAATGGGTTGGGTTATTGGCCTCTAGCATGGACAAAAATATGACAATCAGCCTCTTCATTATATAAAAGTCAACAGTGAAGACAGTGCCAGACAACTTGCTGTTAGAGCTCAAATATGTTCAGAAGTCGAAAAGCCCGTAGAACAATTCCTTCTTCTTCTTTACAATTGATAATCTCATAGTCAATTTACTAAAAGTGTTCTAAGACAGTATTTCCACCATAGCAACTTGTATCTTCAGGAACTCCTTTGCAAAACACAGCTTCAGCATGCAAATAGACACATTCCCTGCAAATGTAATAGAGAGACTAACCTTTCTTACATCTGCAGTTGTTAATTGTCATCATCTGAACAGCAAATGAAAACAAAGTTTAAGCCACTGGCACTTTAAAAAAAAAAAAAATCATATTAAATCTCATTTACCTGCAGCGACAGAAATTCAAAGTCACAAGCAAAATCTGAAGACAAAGCAGATATGAGAAAGTGCACCCAACTGCAGGGTTTAGCAACTGTACCAAGACTCTTTTCTAGTGCACATTCTGAAACAGCAATCGATTCTCTCAGCACTTGTTACCAAACTAGAGACAATTCCTTTCTACAACATTCTGAAAACTTTAAACAACTAATTTATGATTCCTTTCTTCAAAATATTAACCGCACATCCACTAGAAGATGAATTAAAAGTAAAATTTAAAAAAGGATAGCAGAAAGGGAAACACAGAACAGAGTAGAACAAACATCTCAAGCTATTTACAAATATTTTTATAATGACTAGAAATCATAGAGCCCTCTTTAGCTAACTTAAAAATAATAATAATAATAATAACAAAAAAAACCCAAACAAGCCAACAAATGCATCAGCCGTTGACTGAACACAAGGCCTGATTTTCAAAGCTGCTGAGCACCCACAACTCCAGTTGTGAAGTCAGTGTAAGTGATGAGTGCTCAGCAGCTCTGCAAATCAGGCCCAAAGTGCACAGGGGTCTACTAGCAGCCTAGCAGACGTGGTATTTAGGGAAGGGGTTTTGTTGCAGAATCGAGGAGGTTCAAAGTAATCTGTCAAAGAAGTGCTGTTACATTCGTGAGTCGTAAAGCTAGCTAGCTCTCGTCTATGGGAAAAAAGTTAATTCGCAGGGCTCCTAGGGCTTGCATTTGTCAAGGAACAGGACGTCAATGCTATCATTATCAGGCAAATCAGCCAGGCGTTTAATAGTAGAATCAGGAGACATTTGCTCTCCACTATCAGAATGACATCATAACTAAAGCAGCCTTCGGCGAGGAGGGAGAGCCAGGGCAAGGCTTGGGCTGCACGCAGACTTTGCACTTCTGCTCGGCTCGCCCCACCGATCGCTGCTCCCCTTCCCCGGGAGGCGACGCTTTTAGCTGCCTTCGCTCCACAACTTTGTCCTCGCAGTGTCTGAGACACCAGCATCTGATTTTACAAAATACTTCTCAACCTGCCCGATCCAAAACTGCGATACTGTAAGCCAGCCACTCGGTTAGGAGGGGATGGGTTTTACATATAATCCACAAATTCCCTCTAAAAATTTTGGGCATTTTTAATTACTTCAGCCATCTTCATCCTCCGTCAAATGGGGCGGACACACACATTAAAAAACTAGTTGTCTCTATGATTTAAGCAGTAACAGCTTAGATAACAAAGTCAATTTTTAAGCATACACAAACACACACACAATCTTTGCATAGTCTGAAGTATTTAGTGATGATCTATTAAACGATCAGCAACATAACAGCAATACACATTTCCCTTCCACAGTAGCTGTAATTATACAACTCAAACAGCATGAATTACAAACTGTTAATCTCTTTTCTTTAAAAATACCACTACAGGTACACAGGCACGGTAGAAAAGCCTCACCTTGTATAAGAACTATGAGGGAAAAAGTTATGAAAGCAGACAGAAAACCTAAAATCCCTGAGGCTACAAAAATTCCCGCTATTGAGAAATAACCCAAGAGACCACATAGGGAATGTACAGCTTTCAGAAGCACTTCTCATCTTATTTGCACTTAACCTATTGATGTACTTATGCAGGTCACTTACTTTTCGGATATGTTTGAACCCTTTATAATCATGCAGATCGCCGCGGTTTTCACTTGGGCTTTTGTTTTTTTGGTTTTGTTTGGTTTTTTGCAAACAAGTTTCATTTAAAAAAGATCCAATTATGCAAATCTGCTCCCGGATAGGTAGTGAATATTCAATATGATGGTGATACCCTAATAGTTCAATGCAACGCACTGTACTGGACAGATTTATGAGGCAACGTCACTACTACGCTCTGGTCCTCGCCGAAGCATCTTGAAGTTAATTAAAGCTGCAATGTCCACTTTTCCAGCCACCCTCCTCATTCAGGTTTACTATTTCAACATCAAACCAGTGAGGGGGCCTCCCCCCTCTCTCCGTACATTTAAGCAGCCTTCCACAGTCAATGAACAATGAACAAAGATTTGAGTGATGGCCGGG
>Ga0065711_1047577_pt1 | contig 12260 bp, 8 predicted proteins | sample Hoacrofraction12_FD_59098 | JGI IMG/M metagenome (GOLD analysis project Ga0065711, IMG submission 59098) | Hoatzin crop microbial communities from Cojedes, Venezuela - Epithelial fraction 12 v2 (version 2) | ecosystem: Host-associated > Birds > Digestive system > Esophagus > Crop | place... | reverse complement strand
AAAAAAAAAAAAAAAAAAAAAAAAAAAAGAAAGGAAGAATATAGTTCTGGAATGATTGGTTTATGTCATGTTACAGAAAGCTCTTTTTTCAGCAGCGTATTACTTCTAGCAGTGCCTGAAAGATATCGGCATTTTGAACTCTGATTCTGCTATACAGTCCAAATTAAGAAGGGACAAGTAAAAAGGGCAGAATTTGGATGAACACAAGTCACAGTTACTTTCAAGAAATAGAATGCTTCATATTTGGCTCTGTAATTCACTTTCTAATTGTTAAGTGCTTCTCAAATGTTATGTAAAACTTTTTCTGTGTAGGTTTATTCTTAACACAGTTCGTGTGCAGTGGAAAATTCCACAAGTGTGCTTGTCTCTCATAATTCAAATGAAAACAGGTAATCAGGCAGCTCTCACCATACTAGATACCAGGGCAACCTCGGAGCAACTGAAACTTGCTCAAATTAAGAAACTTGAAATGCTCCAACCAGACTGTAGGTTATCTATATATGCAAGCACTCATGTTAAACATAGCAAACGTGCTTCCCCATTCTAAACTAAACTTGGTCCAGAAGTCAAATTTTTCACTGGCACGCTACAAGAAAAACTATTTTTCAACTAGATGCCTATGTTGTACAATTTTATGGTATGTTACCCAAACAGCGTATCTTTTTCTCCTGTGGACTGGCTGACCAAAAAAACCCATCAACAATCAACATTATTTAGAATTATTCTTCCTACCTTTGTCACTGTAATCATCTACAAGGATAATTTCTTCCAAAAGTATGTCTGGAGATGTCTCTAGAACACTATGAACGGTTCGCAGGAGTGTTGACCAAGCCTCGTTATAAAAAGCTATCACAACAGAGGTTTTCGGCAGGCTGTAATAATCATACTTCTTCTCTCTACATCTGTAAGGGAGGGGATGACATTCAGTACAAGCACAAAAGCATTTGTTAATTTTAAAAAACTATTCGTGAACAAAGATTTTGTATGCTATTTACCCACCGTAAGCAAGAACATATAAAGGATCTTAAAAGAACTGCATATACACAGAAAAGTCATGCAAACGCTTTCAGAAAGCTGGTCTTCCAGAAGTCCCATTTCCGCAGCAGCTTTATGACTAAAATTCTGCAGACCCCCCCTAAATGTCTAAATAGAAAAATAATAGGAGGTATTCTGGGGTGGTGTATATGCAGTAGCTGTCTTTCTACAAAATTACCCCAAGCAGAGGAACAAGAAATGGCCAAAACATGCCTCAGGTTACAGAACGGGGAAAAAAAAAATACAAAACATAAGTGTGGTAAAAACAGTACCATAAATTACTGATAACTTCTGCTTTGGAAAATAAAACAAGTGCTAGACATTAAAAATGTAACTGTGAAGGAACAGCAATATATAAGAGGAAAAAAAAAAAACAGCAACAGAACTGAGACGTATGTACACTGAAGCAGAATTTGGGAAGACCACAGAACTGCCAAGATATAACAGTGAAATCCACAAAAAACACAGACAGACACAGAACTGCATGTTTTTGGCTCTATGGAGAGCCAGGAAGTTTGCAAACCTTTGCATTAAGCTCCAGAATGTATCTCCTACAAATATATATATGAACTTCCTTAAATGAACATAAGGATGACAAGAAACTTACAGCTGAGCCAAATGTGTAAATTCTTAAAGATCCCCCTGGTCTGAAAGAATTTTAAAATAAAGATGGTATTTGTTACCATTTCTCCCCTTTTCTTAGTGCATTCTGTATGAGCAGCTTTGTTAAAAAACAACAGAAATGGTTTAGAGATGACCGAACTTTTCTATGCCTCTAGCTTACTGCCTGGAGTCACCAGGGCTTGTACAGAGCAGAAGGACATACTTCAGCACCTGTAGACTACTGGGTCATGATAGATACCGAAGGACATCCCTCCCAAGAATACAGACCAGCAGCGAGTCCTCCAAAACCTTGCGCTATGGGGAGCTGAAGAGGGAAACCAGAACTCATCAGTAGAAAACACGACAGCAAAATCCCTTAGGTCAATTTAGGGGAACCAAAATTCCCCAGAACACCCAGAAATGACTCCAAAAGAAAACTGCTTACCTATAGCACATTGATAATATATTTACTGGCTATTTAATGCTGCTGCATTTCCAATGAAAAGAACTTCCTATAGGTATCTTTAAAGATCTGGCAATAGCTATTAAGATCGTAGTACAGAAAGCAAAGAAAAAAGTCTGAATCTGAATATTTCTAAAATTAAAATTCTTATGAGGAAAAAAAAAAGTCTGTAGAGTACGTTTGTAATAAATACCTGAAAATGAGGAAGCAATGAGGAGAAATGACACTTGGGCAGAGGAGGCACACAGAAGGGTGCTTCTCAAACATGAAAGGAATGCTGTGCGACAACACTCCTTGTGTATGATGCGTATGCACGCACATGCACACACAGATACACATAGATAGGTAGATACATATACACACACGCTTATACAGTGAAGTACAAAAATCCCCGTCCCTCCAGGCTGTAACTTCTCCCGAGGCAAATCGGGGCATTCACAGAGAACTGCCTCACACCATCGGCTGGTGACAGAAGTGATTCATTTTGCCAAATGTTCATGTATTAACACATGAAAATGGAGTGACATTTTAATTAACTTATTTTTTAAAAAAAAAAAAAGGCAGAAAAACCTACTGTATGAATCTAATTTCAGAAATACATATTGACTTTAGCCTATTGAAAAATGTTTATGCTCAGTGCTGCCAGGAAAAAATTCTTCTTATATAACACAGTCACAGTCACTTGTACCAGGTAATTTCAGTTCACTTCTGGATGGAAATGGGATCTTTATGTACCAGTTTTAAAAAACTGAAAGAAAAAGGAAATAAATAGGAAAGCTCCAGGAAAGCTTTCTGGGGAAAACATCTCAGAAAGGTTCCTGGAAGCATAACGTTGTATTCCATTCTTTAAAAAAAGAAATCCAAAAGGTGTAAAGCAGCTTATAAACCTAATTATAGATTAAAGACTTCAACGGATTTTCCTGAAAATTACATGATGAAGACAGGAAACACGACTTGGCCCAGAGCAAGGCAATCCCCAAACCGTCTGTGACCCCGTGTGCATTGCTGCCTCCCCCGATAAGCGCGCCCCACACCACGGAAAAAGGTCGGCTTACTACGGGCCGTACCATAGGCCACCTTTCTTAGGTTTCTGAGGGCAAAAGAGGCCAAAACTAGACCGGGCTGGCCGGCTCCGCTGCACTGCCCCGAGCGGTGCCCAGGTCCCCTGCCCAACGGGCCCGCTGGACAAGGCTGACGACCCTCTCTCATTTTGCATATTGAAATACAGGGAGCACGACTGAAAGCTTAGCTTTTTAGCACATTGAGTTTATTTTGGGGAAAACACATCACCACATATAGACCAACTAATATTTCGAAACTTTTGCTTTTAAAAAATTAGGAAAAAAATAGTTATTCAACTTCTATGCAGATTTGCATGTTTATCTCAGAAATTATCTCCAAGATACATATTCCTTACTAGATTACTGCAATATCTCAATGGCTAGCAGTGTCAAATACTGTTGACAAAATGAAGCATAATTTCCCTTCCTGTTTTGAAAGAAATTTCAAAGAGTTTTTCTCAGTCTTAAAAAATAATCCCACCGGGGAGATTAGAAACCTCAAGTGTCTAAACTCTGGAAAAATAATAGTGTAAGAAAATAATTTTAAAAAAGAATGAACCCCTGTAGCGGAAATGCTTAGAAGTCTTGTTGAATAGCAGTTGAGCAGCATGCATCTGGACACTAAACATTACCACTTCACAAGGTACACAAGCTTCAAAAAAACTGACTACAAATACGAAGCTGACTTCAAGCCTAGTGTTCATAACCCAGCTTTTCCATTTCCCACCTCCTGTTTACAAGAGAACCACCTAAGCAGTGCATCTTCTGTATCCACCTTTGCAAACCTCAGGATGCATTTTTGTTCTCTGCGTGCCACCCAAGTAACTGAGCTTCTACTTTCCAAGTGAATCACTTCACTCCCACTTTGGGTTATTCACAAAAACAAACATGTATCAGTTATGATAAGTCATTAAAATGACAGGGAGGATACAAACTGGTGACAGCAGTCCAAAAATATGTTTTTGCAGATATTGGGAATGTATATTAATAATACCCATACTGCAAGCTGCTTTCAGCTTCTGACTACGGTGCTCTTCAGTGCCACCCTCAAATGTGTAACACTGTCCCTTTCCAATACAGGGGATCCTGTTAGCACAGGATTAATTGCACCTCACATTAGCCATCTCAAAGCTAGCTGCTATCTTTGAGCTAATTGTCTGGATGCTGCATGTCCACAAAGACAAATCCACAGGTGATTCGCCTCACCCTCCTTAATCTGTTTATCTAGCACAGACAAACAGACATCCTCCTTGTCTATAGAGGTTTAACAATAGAGCAGGTGCTTAACTTTTCTCTGGCTGAAGTTAAACGACAGGAAACTACCTATAGTCCCTACTACTGGCTGCCTGATACATCACCTTGAACCTAGTTCTTGCAACTGCCACACGATTTGTAAAAACATAACACAGACACGAAGAAATGAGTTGCCTGTAAACCTGACATTTCCAAGCACGGACAATGAGTGTAGAAGAACTGTCATTTGCGGTCCAACATATTCCTTCACTACTCTCATTATCTTACTCAACCACAGAGACTTTACCATTTATATAGATAATAATTACGTACACTAAAAAAAAAACCCAACACTTAAGTTAAAATGTGCGCATGTTGAGTGGGTTCCTTTTCTTCAGAAAAGTACACATAGCTCTAAGTCACGCTGATTCTGGAAAAAGTTACCAAGTACCTGGATCAGTCACTGAGAAAAAACCCATTGCCAGCGCACATGAGCAGCTTTTTTAAAGCCAACAAAACCAAGGCACGTTTTAAATAGCACTTGAATTTCACTGAAATACACCGATATATAATGGATAACGACAACGAGTAATGCGAAGCAAAGGAGCGGCATCTTCTCAGCCCTCCGATGGCTCCCGTTCTCTGCAGCCCCACTGGAAAACCCACAAGCAGCGCCTTTGGGCTCAGCAGAGCAGCACCCAGAGCAAAGGCGGCCGGGGGTGCCCCTAAGCTTCCCGCTGGCACTCCCGGCCGCGCTGGGTCCGTGGATGTTCCAGGAATCCTCCTGCCTGACCACCACGGCTTAAAAGGCAGCTATAGACCAAGAAACACCAAGCCACGCAGCTTTTCTTTATCAATTTGTAGTAAAATAAACATCTGCATTTAAAAAATTTTAACTGTATTCAGCCACGGATCTTTAAATTCCTATATGGGAGGAGAGAAAGAATAACACTGTGCCTAGACACAAAACCAAGTTCACCACGTACCATTTTTCCTGGATCTTTCGTTACTGCATCTACTCAAACATCTCAATCCCACAAAATGCAAACTGAAGCAAAGCACGTAAAGGTGTATCGTCGTACATCTGCATTCCTGCGGGTTTTTGGTTTTACCTTTTTATGCTGCATTTGCAAGTCACAGTCTAAGCAAGACTGTGTAGCTGACAAGTTTAATAATTTAACCTTGTAATCTACCACACTACAAAGTCTCCCGTTAGCAAGTCTTACAATAGGTTATTTATTACAAACTAAGGAGACATCAGTCAGGAAATGCCTAAATAAAATTAAATGGGCTATTTTAGAGAACATTTGTGTCAACTAATGTAATCACTCAATTTATTTCATTGTAAGGAGCTGTTGCTCTCTTAGAGATGCGTGTCTATACACAGGGAGAGAGAGCGTGAATGTGTGCACACCGGGCATGCTGCCATGAGTTAATTAGAAATGGTTGCTGAAATAGTTCTGTCGGAGACTTTCACCACAACTGCAACAACAATACGGCAAGAGAAAAACATGTTTTTAATCTTTAAATTCTATATGCCAAGTTACTTGTATATTAAGAAAAAATATGAAATGTTCTGTAAATTTTCCAAGATTTGTTAAGAATACAACTGCCTCAAATTATTTCATGCTTTCTAAAGGTCTGCTTCTCTTTTGGAAATAATGTACTGGAACATTTTTAATGGAAAAAAAGTGTGTTTCGAAAATCAAGATGTTAAAATTGTTCTTGGCAATCCACAAAACCAGAACTGTTCTAGACTGCTGCAATTTTTAAGTTTTGCATTTGAAGCTTCATTACGAATGCCTGAAAATACGGAAAGTTCTGGATTCCGCAGCTTCGCTCGGGAAGTTCAAACCAGAGCGTGTCACTGCTCTATCTGATTTAACGTGATTTATGTGACTGCATTACACAGCACCACCGCAGCATCACCCAGCAGAGCTCGTCGGGACCCTGCCCCAGGCTGGGCTGCATGCAGCGGGCTCGCAGCCTGGCTTGCTGGGTTTGTCACGGCGGGTGGTGGACGTGCACGCTCACACCACCACCTCCTCCTCCCCTCCCGATTTGAAGAGCGCCGGGACATTGAATCGAACAGCAGATGCCCTTTCAGTAAGAGGCGTGCTCAAACGCGGCCGTAAGTAAAGACCGCTGATCGGGACGAACGGGCGTCTCGATCCGATTTCCCCTGTTCCGCTCCCCACCACACGCACTGCAGAGGCGGCGATGTGAACTCAGGACTCTGCCAGGCATCTCCACCCAAGAGACCACATCTCCTCCTCCTCCCTCCCAAAGCCACGGCAGAGGACACATGGGTGCTGGGGTCCTCTTCTCCCCTGCATTTCCACTGCTCCCTCCCCTCCCAAGCAGCTCCAGGCTTGGCAGGGCCACCCCCGAGCATCCCAAGCTCGGCACCAGGATACGGGTCACGGCGCCGGTTTCCGAGCCACCCTGCCACGTTACCAAGGCCGTGTTACCCACTCCAGGCTGAACACACATACAAACAGCCACTCCACACCCCTCCTCGGGGGAGAGCAACCTACTGATAAAATCCAGCGCGCCAGCCAACAGCGACACAGCCCTTTCGCATCGAAACCCGGGATGCAGAGGCGCAACATTTCCACTGAAATTAAAGGATATGATAAATCAGACCATTCTTATCTCCTCCAAACACTACCCAACTTTCCACGCTAATTTCTTTTCTCATGTTGAAATACCTTGAACCAAATATATGATCTGTTTTTTTGGTTTTTTTTTTTAAAAAAAAACAACCTTATCTGAGCCTGGAAAGGCTGCACCTGGTTTTGCACACCTACGTACCCCACGTGTGTTTGGATATTACAAAAAAGGCGCTGACGTTTACGGAAGGCGTGTCTTGGTCTGACCAGCAAAGCAGATAGCAGCAAGGTGCCGATAACCCCCAGAACGACCAAATTATTCAGGGCAAGGCTGGAACACGTAAGCAAGGCAAGTGAAAGCGATGCTGGCCCATGCTTCCCCACCACCCGCTCCTAGCCCAGCAGCCTGGGTAACTGCTCCCCAAATTGTGTCTGCTGAAACGAACCACGTTAGCGAAGAGCCCCCCAGGATACTGTTCAGTCTATGACATAGAGAGATGATTAAGTCTTTGAAAACAGAGGCTATGAAATGGTTTTCCAGATTATTTGATGTTTTAAAGAACAGTTCTCCCAGTAACCATAAGGTCTTGACAAGACAGGGTGCCAAGCACCGCTTTAAGATTTCAGATAATAAAGGGCTGCGTGAGCTAGTGTAAAAAAGTTGTGAGAAGCAAGGAACAAAGCTGGGAAGTCTGAAATAGAAGAAAATATTTGCAAATAAGTAAAAAAAAAAAGGCAAATCTGTTTAAAACAGATTAAAAATACATTAAGAAATAATTGTCTAGAAAGCCCGTCTATGAGGGTGGACTACATCTATATCCTAAAATCCACAAATTTAAGAAATCTATAGATCCTCCGAGTTCCAAATTGTTAGAAGGTGGCAACAGAAGTTCCTGCCTCGCCAATACTCTGGATGTGCAGCTAAGAAGGCATTTCTGCATGTGTTCGTGGTGAAAAAGCAATTAATTTTTATTTCAATTTGCCGATTAGAAATAGTGGTTTCGTTTTGTTCAAATGGTTACCCATGTTTGCAATTCTCTGCCAGGGTAGTGAAATACACTTAACATTTGCACAGGGCCATACGATTTCCTACACCTACATTCAGAAACTTACTTTGATCTGAATAATTTGATACAGGACAAGAAAAATTTTTTACAAAGTAATACAATAACTGAAAGAAGTTATTGTAACCATCACTACCAGTAGGGTGTGGATGCACCTGGTCCTTGCAGACAATCATGTATAGTAAAAGCACTGTTTGAATAAAGAAAAAAAAACATCATAATTTGTGGCTGTTATCACTGGTCTGGGAACTCCGTCCAGTTAAAAATGAAATCAACTGAAACCAAGCACTCATCTAGACATAAGAGGAAGCTGAGGATCTCTACCAGAAACTGTAAAGAAAAAGCGTCAAAAAATAATCATGTGAGCTCTTCTGGAACATGTTTGCAAGTGACTAGTAACCTAAGACATAATGACAAAGAAAATTGACACATTTTCACAAAAGATAGGAAAGAAAAACAGTAGAGACTTTCAAAATTCGACAGGACTGACACTGAGGTTGCCCTGCTTCGAGCAGGAGGCTGGACTAGAAACCCCAGAGGTTCAGCGCAACCTCTCCCATTCTCTGACCCTACGGCATATTTCACTTCTAGCCTTGTACAAACTGCATCACTATTTAGTAATTTCCTTACATGCTTATGCATAACATTTTACCAAAAGAACATTTTTTTATAGTTGGTTTATGTATCTATTATATGTTTGTTTATATGTATGTTTAAATATATATATTTATGTATACATATAAACACACACACAAATAAACATACATAAACGCACAGAATTCTAAGCACCAATAAAACTAAGGAGTTTCTGCGTGATGAAACAAAGTGTTAGCAGTTGCTGATCTCAAGCACAGACAGTTACAGGAAGCAGGAACTGTCTAAAGGAAACAATAGAAGTTGTTAAGATCTCCAGGTCCGCCTTTCGACAGAAACAGGATCAGTTCTCAGAAAAACATGTTACAGTGGTCTGTGAGAACAAGAAGGAATAAAGGTCTTCTGAGTATTTACACTGGCAGAAATAGATTGCTAAAATAAACACCTAAAGTCGAAGAAACTTTATTATAAAGTAAATAACCTCTGTATAGGATTCATAGGTAAGTATCACCAAACAATACATTATGTGGGGGAGTAGCCTCAGGCAAACTAATCACCTTCTCTTCCTACACCAGACGTAGGTATAAGCAAACAACTATTGCCACATTTCTGGCCTGATAGCAGATCCAGGATGTACAACGTGTAGCAGCGAGAAAAGTTTTTTGCCATCAGCTTCCCATACAGCAACACCTTGTATACATCATTTTGCAGACCAGGCTTAAAGGCTCACTGGTTCAGACATTTGCAATCTTATTAGCAAAACTCTGCTTCTCACTAGATTCACATTTGTGATTTTCACAGTTCACACCCAGAGTGAGGGTTCACTAATGGGTGTGGGAGGGCATTAAGGTCAAAAGGAGCAGTGGGGCAGCCAGGTGGTGGGGATGTTGCCTGTTTTTATCTCCCTTTCTTTCCTCCTGCCTTTTACCTGGGATCTACAATTTCCAGACTCACCTCCGCACGCATAAAAACATGCTGAAACAGACCAAAAGCCCATAGCCCAGAATAACATCTCCAAGCACAGTATCTGTCAATATCTCATTAATACTTGATGTTAATTGTCTAGTAGATGGAATTCCTTATACTTGACAGTAAATGGATTTTTCGAACAAAGAGGTGGCAGAATTTGTGTTACCCACTTCATACATCGACCTAGTATGGCAGCGGCTCAACAAGAGGCACCCTCTCAGTAGCCTGTCTGTCTTTCAGCCTGAAGAGCTGCAAATCAGTTAGTCGCTTCTCTACAGAAGTGTTGCCGTAAGTTGAGCAGCACTGGGTTCAACACATGTTTCTGTGGAACTTTACCAGTGACCCTCCACTATTAAAAAAAAAATGAAACAAAACAAAAAAACCCAAGTGCTTCCCAGTTTTCATTCAGTTACCTACAAATGCAAGGAATTTCCACCTTATTTCACAGCTGTTTAAGGAACCCATCAAAAGCCTCTGGAAATAACAGCGCACTTTCTTAACCATATAATTACAACCTTCAAAGAACTCCAACAGGTTTGTTAGACACGTCATCCCCAACAAAGGCCAAGTTGACTCTTTCTCAGTAGATCACACCTACCTATCTGTCACTAATTTTTTTCCTTACCACTAATTTTTTTCCTTACCACAGCTTGTAAATAATGTGCCTGGAAGAGATCCAAGGCTTGCCAGCCCACAGTTCTCTGGGACTCTGCTGAAAAATGGTATATTTGTCACCTTCTGGCCTTTGGGTACCAAAATTGTTTCACTGGTCACATCTAAAAATTTAGCCTTTGCATCATATTTGTGGACAGCTGAAGTCTAGTTCAAGTCCACCGTTACTACTTATTTCCTACCACTGCAGCCTCACACAAATGTTCATTAAAGATCAGGAACGGTCAAGCATTACCAACCTTAAAATACAGAAACTAAATCATATTTTCCCTAGACTTGACTTTTCAACCTACACAGACTCTAATCTTACACTGAAGTGCAATGAATTTTCTATCACTGCAGGCTTGTAGATACCTTTTTCAAGACTTTTTGTTTGTTTTTTTACACTTCAATCTCAAACATAGTCTTCTTCCTTAAGAGACATGGTTAACAACTTCATTGCAGTAAGAAAGACAGTTAATAACTTTACTGCAAAATTGTCTTTGGAAAAGTTTGTTTTCTTTTTTTTTATATTTTCTGTGTGAGTCGGATAGATGTTCTATATTTCTGCCATAATTTAAATTTAACTGTGTGAAAAGGCATAAAGCACATGCCAGCATATATCACAACAGTACAATACAGCCCCAGCCTTAGAAGGCAATTATCTCCGAGATTATGTCACTGATGCCTTGCAGTCCTTTGGGACTGACATTCTGTCATTTCAACTTCCAAATATTCAAATGAAAGAGGATGTGCCATTGTAGCAAAATCCATCTGTCCACTTGTATTATTTTCATTTCCAGAATCTCTGCCCCATCCATAATGTCCCCAGCTCAACAACTGTGACCTCCCATTTCCTCCAACATCCTGTCTGAGAGACATGGCGGGAGTCCAAAATAATTCACTGAAATGATTTAAATTCTTCCTGCAGAAATGCAGCCAAATTGTCCTTTTTAGCCTATAGTTAGCAGCCTTTAGGCTGCTTCTAAAGGGGAAGAAAGAGTTAACTAGCAAAAAAACAAGTGTGCTGTCAGGGTAAAAAGACCCTGCACTTGCATTGCAGGTTTTTTAAGAGCTATTGTAGGATTCATGATTTATATTCAGCACTTATAACTAGAGCTGGGTGAACTACCGGGCAGGACACACCGATGTGTGGCAGAGACAGAGCCCTTCTTCTTCCACAGCTCTTTGCGACCGTACCGTACCATACTGTACTGAACCATGCCGTACAAACCTGTCGCAGTGAAATAAACGGGCTGCAGCCAAGACCAGGTGAAACAGAGGAGAGAACTCGAGTCAGGAGCAGCCGTGGCTCTGTCCCGATCCCTTTGGCTGAAGAGACGTGGCTGAAGCTGCCCAGCCCGCGCCGCGGGGAACGGCTCGCTGGGCTGAGCGCTTGCGTCAGGCCGGAGCTGACCGCACAGCCGGACCCGCTGCGCGGCACGGACTCCACCACCGCGCTGAACGGTTGCCTGCAGGCTGGAATCACCCCATCAAACAGCACCTAATCCTCAGTTTACCATTGGTGTCGTAATGGCAAATGTGATAAGTAAGTTGTCCCAGCAACTCGGCATCCGGAAACGAGCCAAGCCCCCGTTCAGAAGAGCGTCGCGCGTCTCTGTGAGCGCTTCCACACGCCTGGCACCTGCACCCACGCAACACCAGCCACGGCTTCAGCTCTGCGAGCAAACGCTGCGATTCGGGAGCAGGGGGGGGTTTTGGGGGGGAAAAGTAAGATTTAAGTGTCTGAGCGAGCTGCGGCCGGGGCACGACCGGCGCGCCGGCCCCGGGCCGGTACTCACAGCGGGTTCCAGCGCTCGGGCAGGCGGCGGTGCAGCGAGATGCGGTCGCTCAGGTAGGTGTTGATCTGGTGCCGGCGGACGCTCTCGTCCTGGCGGCGTTTCTCCGCCGGGCTCAGCTCCAGCCGCACCGCCCGGCCCAGCTCGCCCAGCGCCCCCGGGTCCAGGGCCGGCTT
>Ga0065711_1047575_pt1 | contig 12260 bp, 11 predicted proteins | sample Hoacrofraction12_FD_59098 | JGI IMG/M metagenome (GOLD analysis project Ga0065711, IMG submission 59098) | Hoatzin crop microbial communities from Cojedes, Venezuela - Epithelial fraction 12 v2 (version 2) | ecosystem: Host-associated > Birds > Digestive system > Esophagus > Crop | place... | reverse complement strand
CGGCCCCTGCCCCGAGCCGGGCGCCGTGGGCTGAGGCGGCCCCCGCCGCTCCCTGAGGCTTCCCTGCCGCCCTCCCGCCATGGCCCGGGAGGCCGGCGAGGCGGCCGCGGAGGGGGAGCTGGTAAGGAGCGGGCGGCGGGGAGGAGGAGGAAGGCCCCGGCCCTGCCTCAGCCGGGGCCCGGCCCGGGGAGCGCTCCCGCCTGCCCGGTGCAAAGCCTGGAGCTCCCTCAGGCTCTCCGGGCCGGCGAGGCGGTGGCGGGGAGGCAGAGGAGAGCGGCTGCCGTCCCTCTGCAGCCCGCGGGGTTCTGGGTTCCGTCTGTATCCCCTCGGCGGGCCGGTAGCACGGCGGGGGGGTTGTGTGTGTGTCTTGGCGTTCGTTTCCCTCCCCCTCAGCAGCCAGGTGGAGGTTTCGAGGCCCTTTGGTGGGAGCCCCCGTGTTCTCTGTGGTCTGTCGTAGGTGGCTGTCGTGGGGTCTGTTTTGCAAGAGCAAAGGGACTGTGAAGTTTTCCATGGACTGGGGTCTTTTTGTTGTTGCACGTTTACATCTTGGTGAATGTTTTGTTGTTTAGTATCTCCTGTCGAGCCTGGGCGCCTTCCACATTCTCCAGTTCCTAACACGATAGCTACAGTTAGGTAGAGAGATCTCCCAGAGTGATTAAAAAGGCCTTAAAAAACCAAAAATAATCGGCGTGTTGCAAGGAACAGTGCCTCAGGAAATTAAAAACTATATGACATGCGGTGTGAGATGTATACCTGCTTGCTCTCAGCCAGCAGAAAAAGCTCTTTTACTTGCTCTGTTGTTGTCAGTCCCAGCTGCTGTTCTGTCAGCCAGGGTTCTCAAAAATACTCCAGCCCCCTCCGCCTCTTACAGTGCAATAGATCAGTATCTGTCCGAAGAGTGGTGCTGCAGCTGTGAGCCCCGTGCAGTCAGCAGCAAGGGAAAATGCTCTCTCTCCAAGGGCAGCAAACATACAGCTAATTTGAAAGCAAAGTGGAAATGGTCCTTCTTCTGTGGACATGCTTACATTTGAGAAGAAGGGAAAGTTGTCAGCTCAAGCTGAGGAAAAAATAACCACTATTTGATTCTTTGGTTTGACTTTTTTTCCTCAGCCTGATGACTCCTCCAGTTGAGTTTACTGAATGTTCCCATAGCATAGCAAGGGTAGGAACAAGTGAGGGAGGGAGGGGACAGATGGATGAGTTGTTGTTTAACTCTTACTGGTGGACCAATTCATGCAGAAGCACCACCTGAAGGTTCAGCTGTTGTGATACTCTGAGGTGTGTAGGCCTCTGTGGCTGGAGTCTGAAATGGCTTGCACTGTATCCCACAGAACGTTTGTGTTAGAGCAAATGATGCTGGTTTTTGCAGCGGTGGTGAAACATTCGCCATTTAAATGTATTGCACTTGAACTTTATTGTGATAGTAACAGGATATAAAGTTTTCTGTATGTGTATTGTAACAAAGTACTTAGAGACATTAACTGTGACACTTACTACTATTTCCCAGGGAGATGACAGCCTGTCTGTGATAACCTGTGAATCAGATATGGAAATGGTGAGTTTTATTAATGGCACGCTGCAGGTGAATGCCTTAAAAGGCCTCTCGGCATGTTCTTGCACACAGTAGATCCACATGATGCCTCCTGCTCGATAAAGACTCCCTTCAGAGAGGAGAGCTAATGATGTTTTCGTAGTATAGTTTGATTCAAAAACCTCCTCTAATTCCAGATGTAATACTGCCTTCTGAAGTCTCAGCGCTGGGGGCTGCAAATGGTGTTTGGCTTCATTTTGCTGTATATTAAGTTACAGGCCTAAATAACCCTTTTACAGAGTTTTAATGGAATTTAATAAGTCTTTCCTTTAACTAAGTGGTTCTACAGATCAGCCTCTGCTCTGTGATCATCTTAACTTTGCTGCTACTTGTATTTGATACTGGTAGGAAGGGTCTTAGTGTTGTGAGAATGAATAAACTATTTTTTATCTGTAGCACAGAACTTCAGTAGGTAGCACCTTCAGTCTGGTGACCGTTGCTGCAGACAAATCTGCATATACTTAATGCTACTATTCTTATTTTCTACACAGATGATTTTGTGCTATTACAACTAGTATTCTTCATAGAAAATGGAAATTGAAGCCAATTTTGAGATTATATGGTGAAATATTTGAAGAGTGGAATATTTTAAATGCATTAAAAAGTCTTATTCTCTTCCAGAAGTTAAAGAAGAAAATTTTTCACAAGCCACCGAAGTCACCAAGTAAGTATTCCAAATTTCTTTCTTCTACTTCTGTTGTTGCAGAACAAGATAGATTTCTGTGGGGCACAGGAACTGAAAGATTTATTTGAAACAACATCTTATTGCTCTCTTCAAAATTATTCATTGGTATGTGCAGAGCATATCTGTCTGAGATTTGCTCTGTAACCAGTGAAGTTAGACTTTTATAGGCTAAATATTGTAATTCTTTATTCTCCAGCATAAACTATTTTCTTTTCGTGTTGTCCCTTCTAGTGGCAAGCATTCTGAATTTCTTTTTAGCTTTTTGGAGAAGTGCTGATACTTGCTATGTAGAAAGAATCTAGAATTCCTGGAGCTATCTAGCATGTGGCAGATAGATATGTTTGTAGACTAAGCAGTTCTCTGTTTCATTTGTTGGTTGTTTTTTTTTTTTTACATGACCTTAGAAGTACAATGTTGTTATTAGACCTGCAGATTTAATGTGGGATTTTGTGTGTTTTTCTGGGTTTTATACATTTTTTGCTTTACCTTCCTTTTTATGCTTTCAGGGAATGTTTCAAAGAAGACTTTAGCTCAGTGTTGCTGATTGTTTTATTTCTAATAAATAAGCTTGCACTTTTAAATTTTGCTTTAGGATGTGGAAGAGGCCATATTCTTCTGGCAGATGTACATTTATCTTCTTGCTTTTCCTGAAATCCCTTTGCTTGCATAAATGATGGAATTTAAAATAACCGTTTAATTTCAGGTGTGATGTTTGTTACATTGCTTCTTACTGTACTTCTCTTGGTAATTTGAAGACGAGCTAGTTGGCCCACAGAGTGCACATTTATACTAATAATTTTAACTGGAAGTAGTGTCAGTATTTGAACCTGACTGCCACACCTGAAGTAGTAATGGGAGCGGCTCACCAGCAGTGGTGTCAGACCAATTCTGTTCTTTGATTACTGCAAGAAAATTGCTAGTGGATTAATAGCTATACAATTAGTTTTGCCTGTGTAGCATATGTATTTTACACATTGATAGGTTGCTTGTGTATGCCTTCATTTAAATTTCAATTTAATATGTGAATTCAGACATGCAGGTATCTTAAGGATGCCTATCCAAACTACATGTAAATATTTCTGCATGCATTGAGTCATATTGCTGTCACTATACCTTTCTTCATTTTTTGGAATTGGATTTTTTCTTTATCATAGCGGGTTTTGTTAGATGACTGTACTATTGCTCCGCATAAGCCAGTATGTAACATGCTGTTAAAGTCTATTTTTGTAAGTAATAGGACTGTGTTTGGGAACCTTAAAACACATGACAGAAAGAATTTTTGTGACCTTGAGCTTTTTAAGGCAATGCTGAGGTATTTTCTTTTCTTTCAGAGTCTCCATACAGCTCTAGCACGCAACTGTATCCTAAAAAAGCTGCAGTCTGGCAATCTCTGCAGGGAACAGGCAGTGCACGTCTCGAGAGTGCAGCTGTAAAAAACCCAAGGCAGATGTGGCTGGGATCACTGAAACAAGGTATTAGTATAGAAACTTTATCTGCACGTGTACATATAATTCAGTGTTGTAGACAACTTAACATATAAACTCTTAAAAAATAGATTTATATTTGGTTATAGGCTACATAGGAAGTCATTTCACTATTATTTATTTGGGTGGTTGGAATTATGTCATCTTGAGCACTGGAGTTTAGAGAGGGCATAATTAACAGCACCTGGAGCTTTGTGTTGCATTTGCTCAGAATAAATCCACAAGTTTAATTCACAATTATCCTAAATTTATGCATTTTTGTTCCATTTTTGTTGGCAGGAATGAGCCATCCTCTGAAATCAGATGTTGACCTGGGGTATATGCAGACTAACATTTCTAGTAGCACTCCAGAATATTTGAAGGAAGCTCTAGGAATGAAGAAGCCAAAACATTCTCGTTCTTCCACTAATGGTAAACTATGTATTGGTATGGTAGATAAAAGTTAATGATCTTTTTTCTGTGTAAAAACACCCATTGCGTAAGATTTTAGCTTCAGTAAAGCAAAATCCATTTCAGTGTAACCTGTATCAAAATATGATCTGTAGGATGCATTTTGAGATTTCTAAATTGGCTAAGACAGGGGTTTCCAAAATTTTTGAGCAATGAATTGCTATTAGCTTTCAGAACTCTTTGCAAATTGCCATGCGTTTGCAGCTGAAAATTTTGCGAATATTATATGGTTCAGTGGACCAGCTGTAGACAATCTATTGTGACTTTGCAAAACATAGTTTAGGAACCATTGATAGAAACCATCTGCTTGCCTGAAATTCTATGCAATTGACTCCTTTTAGTTCTTCTCTAGAAAGTGTTTTATCGTGTGGTTGTGATATTAAAACCAATTTAGTTTTATGAGAAGAGCAAAATTTAAAACTTTTATCCTGCTTTTCTTAAAGGAGAACTGTAAACTTAAAAATCCCACTTCCATTTAAAATGGCACCTATACTGTTATTGGTAATACAGAGTTTCTGGCAACTTTTAAAGATGATAGACTCTTACATGTTAAGCATAAATAGAAAAATGTGTTCTAGACATCTTCTGGAATTCTTGTGCAAATAATTGATTTGTTGAGTTGAGAAGACTGCAGTCTTCTATGAAGTGTGTATCTTTCTTGAGATGGACATTTTAATCTAGCACCAGAGAGAAGTAATTAGGAGAAATTTGCTGTAAAATCTGGCAGAAGTTTCATACAGTAACATCTCCGTGTCACCTCTGTTTCTAAAACTAACTTGCTTGCTGACTTTTCTTCTTTTTTAAAAAACAGAAAAGCCTAGTTTTCAGTTTGGTGCTGTTCTAGGTATTTTCCTTTTAACTGTAAGGTTTCTGGTTAGTTAAAAATACCTCTTTCAGATCTGCATATTTTACATACTTTTTTCTGTAGGCTACATTCCTGGAACTCCTGACTACAAAGAAAAAGAAGATATGTATGATGAAATTATAGAGCTGAAGAAGGTACAGTCTCTCTGATACTTGCATAGAAAGTCATAGCGTCGCTCCATCCACCTGTAGATGCCCAGGCCTTGTTGGTTCAGAATACTTTGGTTTCTACAACTGGGACATCCACCAAATTTTTTTGCATTTTTAATGTAAGGCTAAACTGAAGTTGTGTCTGTTTAAGGCAATTTCATTGTTCTTATGGTGTGATAGATACTTCTGAGTACTGGATGTGGAATCCTTGAAGTATACCCAGTCCTGAACCCCAGCCATGGCCCTAGCTGGACGCTGAAAAGGTTCATTGCATTTGGTTTCTGTGTCCCTCCACCTCACTTGTTTTTTTTTTTTTCTTTCCCTCCCCCCCTTCCTGGCTGTTACCCATCACATTTTAACAATTTCTTAGTTGAGTTTAGTGCAGTGTATGAAAGATGAGGACTGGGCATATTGAACATTAGGGATACCTAAAGACAAACATCTTGGCTGTTGTAGATCATTTGTGTAAGGTTACCTTTCTGTTAAACCTTTTCCTTTTATCTTTGCCCCATCACCTCTGTTATCTGTCAGCCCTGATCCAGTGTGATGGTCTTTTTTTTTCTTTTGCTTCATCCTTACCATTGTCGTTGGATTGTTATTGACATCAAAATATGTTTCCATATGAAAACTCAGTGTCTTTCTGTTCCTGAAATGTGCTTACAATTTCTCTCCCCTCTTTTAGACAATACAAGCTCAAAAAAGTGAGGGATCTCGAATGAAAACTAAGCTCCGCCGACTAGAAGAAGAGAACAATAGAAAGGATAAACAAATTGAACAACTGTTGGATCCTTCCAGGGTGACTATTTGTTGGGGGGGGATAAAAGTGGGGCAAAAGACTGCTAAGCAGCGTTGACCCTCTTCTCCTCGTTTCTCTAGAGTTCAAGAGTCTGTAGTGTGTTGGCTCCTAGGAATGCTGAGCTTGAATACAGGAGGTGGTTGGCTGGTGTGAAGGGATTTCTGTTTCGTGTGTCTCAGCTTGCCAGTCCAGCTCAGTTCAAAGAAGATCATGCCATGCTGTGCAGTTAAGTTCGTTTAGCAAAGATACTTAGTTTCGGAAGGTGGAATTAAAATGCTGTCTCTTTAGAGGCCTACTTTCTGAATATTTTGCCTCAGAGCAGAAGAGAGCTAACCTCTTGCGTGGTGGCTGATGCATGTGGTCCTGAGACCTGAACCAGAAAGCAGAAGATGAGCCTTACTGTCAGAACCACAAGGCCGAGAAGCATTTAGGGTCATGGTTAGAAGACCTGCATTTCACTGAATTCCTTGTGATTGTCATTTTCCATGTGCAGATCTGCGTCTTGGGAGAAGTGTGCTAATATAAGACAATGAGCGTAGCAACTTCAGAGCTTAAGCTGCTGGACTGTGAAATGACTGTGGAGATGAGTAGGTTAGAGAATTCTGTGGAAGGAGCTGGCGGTAGAATAAAGCTGCCAAATTGGTCACTTGCTTTATCTGTCTTACCTTGCAGGGCTCTGAGCTGGCACGAGCTTTGTCAGAAAAGAAGACGGATAATGGATGGGTAGTAGTTTCTTTATTATCTTTGGTTTTCGTTTTTCCTTTTTCCTCTTGCCAAGCTGAAACACTAGTGATAGAAAAAAAAATAAAATTAAATAAGAAAGAACAAGCAATGAGGGAATCGTTTAACTATTATTTCGGTAGTCAGATAAGAAACCAGTAACAGAGGTCTGGAATTAACATCATTTTAGGGAGCCTTCTTTGTCACTATCCTGAATCTCTTTAGGGAGTGTTCTCCTTATTATTTGCTCCTTTGAATTTATCAGGGTAATGGGCAGAGTTTTTTTCATTTGATGATTGTGTGTAAATATTATTCAGCTGGTTACGTTACCAGAGATAGAAGTTAGGGGTCTGATTTCATTAATGTTCTCTTTGTCACGGGGTAGCAGACATGCGTATGATTTACTAAGTATTGAAGAATGTAGGAAGAAGTGTATCTGGTTAGGTACAATTTAGAATGAGAGAACAAGATTATGGAGAAATAGGACTTCTGTGAAGAGGTGGATTGTTCCAGAACTCATGAGCTCTTTGTTCTTTCTGTAGGTGGTTAGTGGATTAAAGCAGAAGATTCTCAAGCTGGAACAGCAGTGCAAGGAGAAAGACAACAATATTAAGTATGACTTTAGGGGGGTTACAGGCTTGTATTGGATGAGACAATAAAGGGAATTTGAAATCCATGTTACTTTTCATCTGTATTATTCTGTTCCTTAAGACATTTTGATGAACTCTGAGAACATATTAGCAGTTCTAAACCACCTACCCAGAAACTGTAAACCAACAGGTATTGTAGCATCTTTGCTGGTCTAATTGGATTATTTTTTGTATTATTCTATTTTCAGCAAATTCCAGGCAGACATGAAGACCACTAATTTGGAAGAAATGAGGATAGCTATGGAAACCTGTTATGAAGAGGTACGTCTGGCAGGTCCTTCAATGTGCATACAGGAGAGGAAGTTGTTCAGTTGTTGAGTCGAGGTATAAATGGAAGGTTTTAGATGGGTTTCTTACAGCTTAGCTGCGCCTGTCATTGGAATCAGATTTTCATAGGTATTCTCATAGCTCCAACTATATGTACTGGAAAACCTTTTTTCTTGAATCAGCTGAGTGTGTTAACCAAAAAGGGAAAATAAAGAAACATCTGTAATTGTGGTGTCTAGATGAAAGCCATTATAACAGTAGCCTGATTTTCAGTGATGGCATCATCGTCTCTGCTACTACCCAAAGAGTCTTGTTCTGATTTTCACCTAATGGACAAATGTGTTGCAATAGCAATGTTGGCTTCTGCAGCTAGCTCCTTAATGGAATCTATATTTCATATTTCACAGGTTCATCGTCTCCAACTCCTCCTGGCAAAATCTGAGACTATGAGGAAAAAGTATGTTTAATTCTTTTGAGGCAAAATTTTGTGTATACATGTTTGATATATCACTCATGTACTATAACTGATGGAAAACAACTGCATGGGAACAGTTTTTGTCACTTAGATTGCTGGTTTTGTTTTTTGGTATTGCTTTGATTGGCTTCACAGCCTTGGCATATGTCTTAGTCGCGTGGTTTTTTTTGTTTTTTTCCTGTAGATAGATTGTTTTGTGGATGTGGAAAAAACACTAGAGCTATGGTAAAAGTACATGAAAGCTCTGAAAATTTGTTTGTGTTAAATAAAATCCATCTTCCCCCATAATCATGCTTATTCTGACATCACTGGTGATTGAAACAAACTCACTAGATGTTTGGCACTTTAGTCTTGAGTCAGTTTGGCATCTTGCTCTAGGGTGTAAGCTGCGAAGAAGAAATTTTGCGTAAATGTTATTTTCTTATGGTACAGAGACACAGATCCACAGGTCAGGGTACCTTTTGTTGAGATGCCACGAGTGGTAGTAGTAAGACACTGTCAGAGAAGCTTGTACTAGTGCTTGTCAGTAGTGTGAGGGTGTATACATGGTGGTGAGGGTCAGTGTTCTATAGAGAAAATAAAAATCGAAGGCAAAAGACAAAGCTCCAGTAAGAGAAGCAAAGTAAAAGCATCTTTGCAAGTGAGTGTTAGTCGAGCTGAGAAGAGGGTAATAGTCTTGTGGGATAGGAAAATTTGTTACCACACCACTTCAAAATATGCTTGCCCTCCTAGTGTTAAGTACAGTCAACTATCTTAATTTTGGATGTGGTTATTTAAATAGATAGAAACATATGAGAACTCTTTATGGGTCAGTATGTGTACGATTCTTGTTTCCCTAATTTGCTGTCTCATGTGGACTGAAAACTCCGATTTGTTTTGTCACTCTTTAAAAAAAAAAAAATTCATCTCTCTGAGCTCAGGCATGCAGTGACTAGCCTCTTGAGGCTGTAAGCCATGACACCTAATTTATTTACAGGTGAAAATGAGTCAGGTCTCTTGTCCTCATTTATTCATAGCTTCAGAAAGCAGTGGTTGGGGCAGTCTCTCCCCATTACGTGACTGTCAGTCTCTACTTGAGAGGCTGTGCACTGAAATAAGAAATGATGTTGAAGGTCAGGACTCTGGCACATAGAGTTGTAGGAGAGTGTTTCTTTCATGATGCAAGTCTACATTATTTCTGTCTGAAGTGAATGACATTTAGCTCCTCATTTTCAGTATTAATGCTGAAATGTGATTATTTTTATGTGAGGCTGTAGTACCCAATTGTAGCTAGAAACTAAGCAACCTTTCAAGTCCTCAAAATGGTCTGCAATTCTTTCATTTAGGTTTTGATGAGCCTAAAATAATGGCACTCAGTGATACGGTTATGATTTCTATCATTGCTGTCACTTCCCCTTTTCGGTGGTGTGTTGTGTTTTGTTTTTCACTTTTTTTTTTCCTCCTGCCTGGGACAGCTTTATGAGTAGTCATCCGTGACATCGGGAGAGCCTTAATTGTTTGGTTGTATGGCTTCAATTCCTTTTAATTTCCAAAGGTAGATTAGATTCAGCTTTTTCACTCTGATGTGCTAATTGTAGATTCTCCCCCTTTACCTTGTAATTATTCCAGTGGGTGGGATGTAAGATTCCTTCACAAACTGTTCTGTGATTGTCATTGGCAGTGGCATTTGTCCAAAAGTAGGTCCGTCAGTAACTTCAGACCTTTGTTTCCAGAAGCAAGTTTTTAAGAATGTTCTCACAGCAATAAAGAACAAGTATTTCATCTCACTAGAAATCTGTTTTATGAACTCCATGCATCTGGAAGATAAGAATTTTTCCCTTTTAATTAGAAAAATTATAAAGGCAAAATCACTGTAATATATTTAAAAACAGTTTTAACACGTAGCAGGCTTTCTCTTTTCTGATGGGTTTTATTCCCATCACATCAACACTACCCATATTCTTCAAATCTGTTTCAAATCTCTCATTGATTGAAATGTATCTCAAATGAAGAAAGAAATTTCTTTGGGGTTTACTTTCACTGGAATAGTTTCTTTTATGTTAGAGCAGCATTCACAGTGATCTGAAAATACACTTGTGTGTTGGATTTGTTTGAGAGTTGTTCCATCTATGTGTATAGCCCTCTCTCTCAATCTCAATCTGTTTAAGTGGAAGAAAGCAATTCAGAGCACACAGGTTAGCTTTCCGAGCTGAACCGTGTTTTGGAGGAGTCTCCCAATTGGCTGAAGATAAGTGTTTTTAAATCAGTGGTCCACAGAGTGCTGGTAAAGCATTATAAGGTTGGTTAACAAAACAAAAAAAAAAACAACTAAGTAAAACTCATACAAGCACCCTTGTTTATACATTAATGAAAGAGGTTGGAGGAGGAAGTAGAAGTAATAAATGAATTCTCAAAGTATCTTCTTTCTGTGATGCGAATTGGAACAGTTGTGAAAGTGTTGAGCAAGATGGTCTTTGCATGATTTTTCCTAAATGAATAGGTAACTCCTCAAGTAAAATGTGTTGAGAAATGCTACTGGGGGGCAGCTGAGACAGTTAACTTAGCCAACTGACTTGAATAATAAGGCTCTTCCAGTCTTTTTAATGCTACTGCTTTGTTCTCTGCTTTTAAGTTAACATTCTGGTTTTGATCCCATTTCCAAGTGCAGAGGGCAGAGATACCCAAAAACGACTAAAGGTACTGAATGCTGCTGTCCTGAGATTATCCAGGAACATCAAGGAATTGCAAAATGAGAATCGGAGGCTGAAAGAAGATCTAGAACATGTTCTGAGCAGTTCTCCTCCTGCCAATGAAACAAAAAGTATGTGCTGAAAAGTTGGTGAACATAGGGCAAGGGATTTCAGAACATTTGAAGGATGTGTTTGACAGCAGGACCCTACAGTGGTAGAAATAAGGGAGTTATTACAACGGTGAAGATTCAGGAGGGGCAAATGTTGCAATGAGAAGTTTCTTACAGGAGTCTCCCTCTGACTTCTGGATATGCTGCTCCAGTCAGACCTGGGTTTCCTTTATTATTATCCCTGAGAATTCTGGACTGGAATCGCTTGAAGATTTAATGTTTCACTGGAAAACTGGTTTTCAGCTGTTGAAAACAGATGAATGTGAATGATTTATATTGATTTCTGAGCCAATTGGTGTAGAAGTCAGATATTTTAAGACTATTCTCACTTTTTCATTGCTGTGTATTTTAAGCTGGGGTTCAGAGGTCTTTAGATGGTCTTGCTATATGGACAGAAGTTTCAAAAAGCAAGAACAATGTTGACTCACTGATATAGTTTGATGTTTAAAGCTTTGTTATTGTATTTAGATTACAGTGAGTGGAGCAGACGGAGACTGGTGAGGCGGATTTCGGAACTAGAAAAAGTAAGTGATTGTAATCGTGTGGCCAGCTGAAAATGCAGAACCACTGGCTTGTGCTCATGGCATATAGTGCTTCAGTGTATCACCCTTGTGCGTTCTGACTCATACGTGTAAACTGACTTCTGTACCATGTGCCCTGACTCCCTTTTTTCTTTGCTCATACTTGTTACATATAGATGCACATTTTAGAATTAACTTCCATTTGATCTTTTCTCATGGACGAAATAAAATCATTTTATGCTAAATTCAATTTTCTTCTTCTTTCTTTTGTATTTTTTGTGTAAATTTATCCTGTTTAGAAAGCATGTGCCATGGAGAACACCAGGGTGTCTTCAGCAGAGGGCGAGTCATCACAGTTACTTGCTGTGTCATCTTCACCTGCTGTAGACCTGGATCATCCAGCCGCTCAGCAGGTAGACCATGCTGAGGAATGTCGTCGCCTCCAAGGGTTGGTGAAGAAACTGAAGAGTGATAGGAAGGCACTTCAAAATCTGCTGCTCAATAAAGAGTAAGTGTGACTCCTGTCTGAGATGATGTTCTTTTGTAGGTGTGAATTACTTAATTGTTTCCTGTTACATTATGAAACAATGTAATAAGTCCTTCACATTTTCATCAAGAAAACAATTTTTGAGGGTCCCTTCAGCTTCTGTTTCAAAAGCTTTCTCTGGCCCTACTACCATTGTAAAATTACATTGCAGAAAAAGAAAGTCGGTGAGAGGATGGAAAATGAGAACACCTTTTTCAAGGCTTTTTTTTTTTTTTTTTTTT
>Ga0065711_1047574_pt1 | contig 12260 bp, 17 predicted proteins | sample Hoacrofraction12_FD_59098 | JGI IMG/M metagenome (GOLD analysis project Ga0065711, IMG submission 59098) | Hoatzin crop microbial communities from Cojedes, Venezuela - Epithelial fraction 12 v2 (version 2) | ecosystem: Host-associated > Birds > Digestive system > Esophagus > Crop | place... | reverse complement strand
GACCCTGCTTCGGCAGGGGGGTTGGACTAGATGATCCCCAGAGGTCCCTTCCAACCCCTACTATTCTGTGATTCTGTGATTCTGTGATTCTGTGAAGAAAGTGCAGACGACTCAAGAGGAGTACAGGGGTCTCGTTAGGTCATGCAGTGAGGAAATTAGAGAGGCAAAAGCCCAGCTCGAAATCAGGCTGGCCACTGTTGTAACCGATAACAAAAAATGTTTTTAGAAATACATTAACAACAAAAAGAGGGCCAAAGAGAACCTCCATCCCTTATTGGATGTTGGGGGGAACATTGCCAAGAAGGATGAGGAAAAGGCTGAGGTACTTAATGCCTTCTTTGCCTCAGTCTTTAATAGTCAGACCAGTTATTCCCAGGATATTCAGCCCCCAGTGCTGGAGGACAGGGATGGAGACCAGAATAAACCTCCCATAATCCAGGAGGAAGCAGTTGACCTGCTATGCCACCTAGACACTCACAAGTCTGTGGGGCCAGATGGGATCCATCCAAGAGTGCTGAGGGAGCTGTCAAAGGAGCTGGCCAAGCCACTCTACATCATTTATCAGCAGTCCTGGCTAACAGGGGAGGTCCCAGGTGGCTGGAGGCTCACCAATGTGACACCCATCTACAAGAAGGGCCGGAAGGAGGATCGCAGGAACTACAGGCCTGTCAGCCTGACCTCGGTGCAGGGGAAGATTAAGGAGCAATTCATCCTGAGCATGCTCACCGGGCAAGTTAAGGACAATCAGGCGATCAGGCCCAGCCAGCATAGGTTCATGAAAGGCAGGTCCTGCTTGACCAACCTTCTGTGACCAGGTGACCCTCCTAGTGGATGAGAGAAAAGCTGTGGATGTTGTCCACCTGGATTTTGGTAAGGCCTTTGACACTGTTCCCCACAACATCCTCCTGGAGAAACTAGCTGCCCATGGTCTGGAGGGGTATACTCTTCGCTGGATAAAGAACTGGCTAAACAACCGAGCCCAGAGAACTGTGGTGAGTGGAGTTAAATCCAGTTGGTGGCTTGCCATGAGTGGTGTCCCCAGGGCTCAGATTTGGGTCCAGTCTTGTTTAATATCTTTATCAGTAATCTGGATGAAGGGATTGAGCGCTCCCTCAGTAAATTTGCAGATGCACCATGCTGGGTGGGAGTGTCGATCTGCTCGAGGGTAGGAAGGCTCTGCAGAGGGATCTGGACAGACTGGACTGGTGGGCCAAGGCCAACTGTATGAGGTTCAACAAGGCCAAGTGTCAGGTCCTGCACTTCGGTCACAACAAACTCATGCAATGCTACAGGCTTGGGGGAGGAGTGGCTGGAAAGCTGCCCAGTGGAAAAGGACCTTGGGGTGTTGGTTGACAGCCAGCTGAACATAAGCCAGCAGTGTGCCCATGTGGCCAAGAAGGCCAATGACATCCTGGCTTGTATCAGGAATAGTGTGGCCAGCAGGAGCAGGGAGGTGATAGTGCCCCTGTACTCGGCACTGGTGAGGTCGCACCTAGAATACTGTGTTCGGTTTTGGGCCCCTCACTACAAGAAGGACATTGAGGTGCTGGAGCATGTCCAAAGAAGAGCAATGAGGCTGGTGAAGGGTCTAGAGAACAGCTCTTGCAAAGAGCGGCTGAGGGAGCTGGGGCTGTTTGGTCTGGAGAAGAGGAGGCTGACGGGGGACCTTATTGATCTCTACAACTACCTGAAAGGAGGCTGTAGTGAGGCAGGTGTTGGTCTCTTCTCCCAAGTAACTAGTGATAGGATGGGAGGAAATGGCCTCAAGTTGCATCAGGGGAGGTTTAGGTTGGATATTAGTAAAAATTAACACCAAATCTCACAAAGGTAATGCAGCCATATTTCGTTTCTTACCAGTGTTCCTCACAGACCCCACTGTAAGGGCAGCCACCATTTTCAGCATCACAGCATTTAATTCCTTTTCAGTGCCTTCTTCCAGACTAGGTAGATAGGTTCCAGCTGCCAGTATATTAAAAGTCACAATAAAATTTATAAATGACATGGTTTACTGTAGCTAAAATACATTAAATCGAAAAGGAAAATGAGTTCTCCAGCAAATTCTAGTTTTCTCTTAAATATTACTTACAGGCTACTTGAACCCTAAAATGAGCAACAAGTTACAGACAAGGCATTGTCTAGTCATCAGGGTCTAGTCTAGGACTGGGAAACAACAGTCTCATTCTATGCTCTGCAGCCAGATCTCCTGCATAACTATAGGCAATACTGGTAATAGTGGTGTTTCCACTTCCCAGCTGATGTAGAGCTACCTGTTTATTGATAGCTGGGAGGAACACATACAAATAAAAGAACATTACAGATGATGAGATATGAAGTGGTAGAATATTATAGCAACAGGGAATGCCTAAATACCTAAACCAAAAGTGAAGAAAAGAAACCCTCTGCATGTTCAAAGGCAAACATTTCCAGATTCAGGCAGTATAAGGCAGATTATTTTTAGGTCTAAAAGTCTTGAAGTTTGCAGTCTAAATTTCTGAAAACCAAAAAAGGGAAATAGTGATCACTTCACACATTGTGTTACCACCTGTTCCTCTTCATCTATGTGTCTAAATATATGAATTACATAGCCATTCAGTTACTCGCTCTATAAAATTTATATCACCAAGTGATCTAAATCAGTCAAATTAATGTGAAGAGAGAAGAAAGGCTGTATACACCAGCTCATAACCCGAAGGTAAGTTTTCAAGAACCTTAGTATTTATCTTGACCATCCATATCTAAGTCCTCTTGTACAAAACTCTAGTTCTGTAATATCAAGAATGCAAATCTAAGTGTCCTTGCACATAACGGATGTCTGCACTCTGGAAATTCTGTTGCAATTCATATTCCTTCTGTTGATTGAAATAAATGTGTATAAATAATTCAATTGTTCTTGCTGCATCAGAAGTTATACCTAGTACTTTGTGTCCTTCTTCATTTACTAAATGACAATTGCACTGAAATATAAAGGCATTTCCCAATTCATACAGCACAGAAAATGTTATCATGCATTTTTCTTTCTTTAAAATAGCAGTTATAAACTTCTAAATAAGTGAGTCTGTCCCCTAAGTAAGTCAGCTGTACCACACAGTTATCACATCAGGACTATTACCTTCTTGTTTTCATAATAAAAGATAACTATATCAGAAGAGACTGGATGGTACTAATAGTGAGTAATATATGGGCAAAATTCAGGAAATGGCTTCCCATCAGGATTAAGTGTTATATTCAGAGGAGCTAAGCACTGTGGAAAACTCTTCCCCTACTCTCAAGCTGGCACCTTCAAGAACCCCAAATTGAGACCTGTTTAAAAGTGTGGGCTGAGTGGTATCCTCCAGAACAATTCATCACACATTGGTGAAGAATAGCCAAGAACTTTTTAGGCTAGTGAACAGAATGATAAACATCTTAGACTTCAGAGAGAGCCCAGCTTAATATGTCATAGACTTAGGTCACTTGACCTGCAGACAAAATCCAGCTTTTCAGTATATAAAATTTATAAATTGACAGTAGAAGGAGATTCATTCATTTCTATTGATCTGCCTACTTCAACAGTCATTGTAAACGTTAAGTTGTACCTGACTTCCTCAGGATCTTGGCTTGCTTCCTCAAGAGTGCCAGCAGTAGGCCTAAGAGCCCAGAGTCACGGAATATGTCGCTGAATAACAGGTCCTTCTTGGTCATGCTGAGAAGGCACCGGAGAGCTGTTAAGGTGCAGAATGGCACTATGTTTTCCTTTATCAAATACTGAATCTTCTTCAAAATTTCATGGGGGACATAGGACAGGTCTAGCACTATGGATTCCACCAGTCTGAAGAACTGGACTTGGATTGGGTGTGGTTTGAAATGGATTATGTCAGTAAACTGATTCATAGGTTGTAGTGTCCATTCCAGAAGAAAGAAGTTCACTGTGTCCCAGGCCCATATGGTACCAATTGCTTCCAAGATTCTTCCACACAGGTGCTGGTCATTACTTTTCTGGAAAATGGACTGCAACACCTGAAAAGCCTGGAGGTTTTTCACTGTCATTCCTGTGGGATAAAACCAGGTGAGAACATTTTTACATCAATGCTATTTAAGACTGCAACCACCATAACTATAATGTTGAATCATGTCTGAGAGTGGAAATAGGAGTCACAGACATGAGGGTTGTGACTGGAAGGCTTGTTTGCAACCTTGGATCAGACCCTACAGCTGACATCGTCAGTTCAGTTTGATGTAGGTAGCATTCAGGCTGCTGCAGTGTTAAGCACACAGATCAGAAGATGCCATGTTATATTCCTTCCTCCATCTTAAGACAAGTAATGAATAGAGCTTCATTTTTCTATGACCCATATACACAGCGACATATATATATATATATATATACACACTGTACCAGAAGACCGTGTCCCTTCAAAATCAAAGTGAGGTAATTGTGGGTGTACAATATTGCCAGAAACTTTCAGTTCAGTTTTTCCACAGGTTGTAAGGCAAGTCAGCATGTCCAAGATCTCATCCAGATAGGGGTCTCCTTCACTTTGCTGCAGCCCCTCACATCTAGGAACAAAACTTTGGACAGTCATATATTCATGCCTTAGTAATACAAACATTATGGATATATCACCAGGTACAGGGTACACAGGAGCTACCCATTTTACTGTGGGCTCCTCCCCAGTCTATTTTACTGTCTTTTGTCTTATTTCTGTGACTTGTTTAAAAACCTTACAAACAGTAGCTCCACAGCATGGTGGCGCATTCTGAATCAGAATAAAACATAAAAGCTGAAGAAGAAAATTGAGGAGTAAATGTTTAAATTTTGTGAGAGATCAAAAACCTAGTACAGACTAAGCTCCTAAGTGCTTCTGGGGAAGTGCTATAATGTACTGTTCTGACATAGCAAACTCAAAGCCTGGTTAGAAAATGCAAGGGGACAAGCAGAGTAAAAGATTCTACTTCATACTTTTGATTAGGATAACTAGTGGAGATTTCTCCTGTTATGTTCATATTCACCTCAGTGCTGAAGAATGTAACCATTTCGGACATAAATTTGGGTGGATTTTGTTGTTCATTCATATTCTGCACAGCAAGGATTTTAGCCTTACCTCCCAAGCTGACTGCATTCCTGGATCAAGAATTCACCTTAACTGAGACAAACGTCTCTGACCTACATCCACTCTAATACTAATTGTTGACGAACCTTTGTCTTGTTCTCGGTAAGTCCCTATCCCACATGCAGACTAACTTCCCCTACTGTTAATTTCCGTTACGGTTTCAGCAGAAGTTATGTACTGCTTCCCTTACTAAAACAACAATGAAATACCCAATATTGGGGTCTTCATTACTGTCTTTGCATCTACACAGGATTACCTACATGATTCATTTTACCATGCATTCTGAAAATGAAGGTTTATCATCCTCTAGAAGCTCAGTAAAAGCCTATCTACTTACCTGAGTAAAATTTTTAGCAGGAGTTGGTAGCCATCATTATTTTCAAACTCTGTTAATAAAGCTGATGATATGGGATAGGAATCTTTCACAAAGCACAAGACAATACTAGCAGCTTCACACACATCACAAGCAGGTAAAGTATCAGCCAGTTTAAAGAGATTCTGAATAGCTATTTTAATGCAGTCCATAGCTGTGGGAATAAAAAAAAAAACTATAACAGGTATGTAAGAACTGACTGTCAGACAGGTTCAAAGTTACTAACAAAAATGGAACAACAAGTTTGAAAAGTTATTTCCTAGTAAAGCAGGAAACAGTTAACTCTTTTTCTGGAAAGAAAAGACAAAAGGGTATATGAACATCACACTTATCTCAGAGGTTACATGAACATTTCTGGTTTTAAAACATGCGTGCATTTCTTTGCTTAATCCCCAGAAGCTGATTCAGTCTCAAGAGTATAAACTTCCAACCCACCCACTCACCAAAATTTGTATACAGTGAATCCATGTGTCTGAGGACAAGGTAAGTGGAGGCTGACATAGTTATCTGTCTTGCACTAAGTCAATCACACATTCTGTGTAGAGTTCACAAATTAATTCTTTGCTCAATGAGACTTGTGCAATGGAGCATACACACTCTACTCTGAGCAATGAAGCCTAGTTTTTTTGGTCTAATCTGATGCCTAGTCCTTCCAGGACATGTTCAAAATGCATAAACAGTTCAGTACTCTTAGAACTACAATTCCTCAGTCTTTCAATCTCACCCAGGAAGCCAAATTTTTATTTTAAAAAATAAAAATACCTATATGACAAGGAATACTGACAGTAAAGTGTGGATTACAAAACTATGTTTTTTATCCTTCTAAGAAATTGAGACTTGTGGCCTTCGACTTCTCAATAATAAAAAAAATTGTTTACTCTAATGAAGCCTAGGAAGAAATGAGGATATAACTCAACCATTCATGATGTTGTCCCAAAAGATACTGTTCCTCTGGCAGTGCCCTCAAGTATTTAGAGTGTGCATGAGTCTTAAGCCACACAGAGTCACACAACTTGAAAAAAACATAATATGTCTTGTCCTTGCCTACTTTAGTGTCATCAGGTGGGATTGGCTCTTGCCTGTAATTTTATTTTTTGTGTAGAAAAAACTTCAGTTTCTGGATGGCTATCAGTCCTAAATAAAGCTCCTGTCTAGAAATCCAAGAGCCCATGCTTTGCAGTTGACTGCCTACAAGACGGTATAGAGAAAAATCTATCCCAAGCAGACTCTTCTTGAGAATTCATTCTCAGTGGAGTTATAAGGAAAGGAGAAGTCAAATTACTAAACCAAACCTTGTAGGTACACAATGCTGTTTTTGGTCTGAGCCTTTGAAATTGTTCTCAGCACACGGCCTGTAGGTACTTTCCACGTGTGGCTACACTGGTCCCAGAGAGAAGCAGTTGCTATAATTAAAGACTGAAGCTTATCAGCTGCCAGAAGTTCCTCTACACCTTGTTCCTCTCTGTATATGTTAAGCATTATCTGAAAAACAAACAAACGTCAGCTACAATAAACACCTTTACAAATATCTGAGAGATTAAAGAAGTCCATTGGTGGGGTATTATAGTTTGATACTAGTGCCAGGAGAAAGGACGCAGTGAAATGAACAAGTAAAACTACCACTAGGATATTCTCAGTGGATTTTTTCCCACTTATGAAGTCATGTTGTTTTGTTTAACAAAAAAATAAGAGATTTAGTGGCATTATCTCAGATCGTTTTATACTGCTCCTGATGCTTGTGTAATGGTTTTCAGTCCAAAATTACTCCTTTTTTCGGCAGTTTGAATCAATCACCAGCTAAAAGCCTAAGTGAACATCTGAGTGCTCAGGGCAAATGGACTCCCAGAGCCGCATCTCACCTTAACAAGCATTTCCTGAGTAGTAGTGTCATCCTCACTTGTCTGTCCATCATCACTGGTTTTCTTCAGAGGAAAAGTAAAGAAAAGGTACAGGCACTGCATCAGAGCAGCTGGAAGGCCAGATCCAATGATGTTCCACACAGTTCTCTAAGTAAAGAAGATAAAAATCAGCTCCTCCAGAAGCTGACCACAGTTTGCTTGTGTTTCTACACGCTGACTGCAGTCAGGGCAGATGAAAGAGCTGCTTGAGCATTTCATCCTTACAAGTGCTCTAGGGCACACAAACATGGCAACCATATGACGTTGCTGTACAAATCCACTTGGCAGAAGTAAACACACTGACTATATGTTACCATAGCTGTTCCCAGGACTTTCCACTCCAGCTGAACTACAGCTTTGACAGAGATACTTCCCGTGTCCTGAATAAGGAATCTAGAATTGATAAAGCACACAACCTGTGAACTAACAGCAACTAAAATATCAGGGGGCTGCCAGGGGCAGACAGTATTCCCTTTCTCATTAGTTCACAGGATACCCTGCGGCTATAGGGACCTGGTATGTTAAAAGCATGAATTATCCATTCCCACCTTGATCCAGCACAGCAGCAATTTAACTATAACGCCTTTGCTTTTGTAACATATTGAATAACTGCACAGAAACTTCTAATTATAGCTTTCAGAAATGCAAGAGCTACTGTTTCTCAACACTTAATTTCTTCCCATTTTCACTATGGATATATACAACTTAGAGAAGTCCCAGTGTGCCTTCTTGGCAAGCAATAATCAAAGCAAAAAACAGCAGCAAATTAAACGAAAGAGTGAGGTTTGTGATATGAAGTTTTGTGAGTGTGCGTGCTACAAGAAATAGCAATGTCTTAAATCTGTAAAAAAACAGAAATCTCATCAGGAACTTCATCCTGTGACTATAAATAATTTTATACAGCTCCTTATGACACAGAACATGTCCACAAGAAGCTGACAGTAAGATTTTATTTTCATGTATTTGAATAAGGATGACACAAAATGCTCAGCTCAATGTAAAAGGTAAATGCACCCCCAATGCCTATCAGCAGGCTGTACTGCTGATGCCAGACTGTATTCAGGATGACTGTACAAGCAGAGTTTGTGAAATGTTTTGAAATGCTTTGAAGTGAGAGGCTGTCAGGATGGAAAAACCAGCCATGGCATTACCAGACAGACATATCCCTATTGGTCATCTTTTTGATATGCAAGCTGGAGTGACAAAGAAAGGTTGAAGAGCAGTGATACACAATGGGGGGAAAAAAAAAAAAAAGATAAATCAGAGGAACATTAGAAAAAAAGAGCTGCCTGATTATCAAAACAGAAAGGGTATCTGAAAGCACAGAGTGCTTACTTCCCTCTTTTAGAAAAGCCTAGACTATAAACCTGGTGGTGTGTCCTCTAACTGACTGTATACCCTGGGCATGCTGAAGCACAAAGCATTGAAGATAACACAAACATTATGAGACTTAGGTGTTCCACTGTTCAGGTGGCTACCCAGCGTCTCTGAAACAAAAAGGAAAAAAATCAAAACAGGACAAAACAACAAAAAAACCTTTGTAGTAATTTCTTTTACCAAGTCAGTCTGTGAGAGCAGATACACCGATTTCAGGAGCAAACGGCCATCTTCTGCTTCCCCTTTCTGTTGTAGCAATTGCTCCAAAGCCAGACGAGCTTCCTCTGTTACCACAAAAACATTAAACTTTATTTCCTTAATGAAAGATGAAATGATGCATTGATCCTTTCTTAAAAGATCTGAAAAATTTAACAAAATTACAGTAGCAGGATTCCACTGAAGTGAATAGAATCACAGAATGGTAGGGGTTGGCAGGGACCTCTGTGGGTCATCTAGTCCAGCCCCCCTGCCGAAGCAGGGTCACCCAGAGCAGGTTGCAGAGGACCGCGTCCAGGCAGGTTTTGAGTATCTCCAGAAAAGGAGAATCCACAGCCTCTCTGGGCAACCTGTTTCAGTGCTCTGTCACCCTCAGAGCAAAGAAGTTCTTCCTCGTGTTCAGATGGAACTTCTTATGCTTGAGTTTGTGCCCATTGCCCCTTGTCCTGTAGCGGGGCACCACTGGAAAGGGTCTGGCCCCATCCTCTTGACACCCACCCTTAAGATATTTATAAGCATTTATAAGATCCCCTCTCAGTCTTCTCTTTTTCAGGCTAAACAAGCCCAGCTCCCTCAGCCGTGCCTTGTGTGAGAGATGCTCCAGTCCCCTGATTATCTTTGTAGCCCCATAGAAGGGCATGAAAGGATTTTCATCCAGCATCAGGCTCATGTCAGTTCATGTAAACTACATGTTTCAAACTGACAGGCTTCACTGGGAACACCAGCTCAGTTCATGCAGTCTGCCAGCTGACCAGTGCGAAGAATTTACAACAGCCACTAGCAAAGCTTTGTGTGGCTAGCACTAAAGAAAGCTCCTCAGAACAGTGTGTAGCCTACTCTTTTACTGCGTGGCTGCAGTATTATACATTTCCAGCTACAAAAATTCCAAAACCAAGGTCAACGTGGCATACTAGGCCAGATCTTCAGTGCAATCATCCAAAACCAGTGCTAGCTCACATCTACGAAGAAATCTGGTTTGCTACACTTAGTAGTGTCCTGTTCCACCTTTATTTCCCTCACGGTAAATGCAGAGGACAGCTGAGTGACGGCACTTTCCCAGAATAAGTGGATCTACTAAATGTGGTATAGGATCATTACCTGCAGGTTTGCCATTGAGGTTCCTCTTAATTTCTTTTGTCAGAAGCTTGGAAACCTCACTGGCTAACAGCTGAATGTTGGGGAATACAATTACTCCAGCGGACTGTTCCCAGGCCTGAAATCCAAGTGTAACTGTTAAGTCTTTTTGATACAGCAAGTCTCTGGCAGATTGAGAAGCACTAATAGATATAAATCAGAAAACATAAAGCTAACGTTCCCCTGAAAAATTCCCTCCCCAGCCAGTGTAGTCTATTAAGCAGTATTTGCCAGACAGGTGGGAGCGTGACACTACAGTCACAGAAGTCAACCTGGAACTACATTTTGAATCATGTAATGTACCTACTAGAGATCATTTACATTATTTTGTCCATTGAATACAATCAAAACAAGGTAACTGTTTATCATAGCCCCTCTGTCAGTAATTATTTGTATCAAAAAGCACGCTAGTCCCTTCTGAAACACAACATCAACACTCTGTACCCTGAAAAGGTTACAGCTACAGTTGTTCAAAAATTTTTCGGTGAAAGTATATCCTTCTCCAAAAACCGGTCTCCCCAAAACTAAGGATAGTCATGAACAAAACCTGAATATTCAATTGTATAAAAATGAAAAAAAAAATTGTATTTTCTCTATTCAGCTAGTCATTGCACAGTCTCAGCTACTTAGAGACTGAAATAGAATTGGAACTGCTGCTCTCATGGAGAATTTGCAACAGATCTGTGAAAAAGAAAACATGGTAATACAAGACTAATGCTTCCAGCTACCAGCATACTGGCCAAGATTCACCTGAAACTGAACTATATCCTTCAAGTCAATAAATATATAAAAATCACAGAATGAACAAGCAAGCAAATTCCTCTGTGGGCTTTGGTGGGGTTTTTTTGGTTTGTGGTTTTGGTTTTATTTTTGTTGCTTTTTGATACATTCATAAAGTTTCTGCCTTTCAATTCTAGTATATTTTGGGAGGAAAGTAAGGATCATAAAATGAGCATTTCTTGGTGGACAGAAATAATCTCTGATGCAAACTAAGGTAATAAAGAAAATATGGGGAAAGGAGCTGAAAACTCAGCAATATTCTAGCCCAAAAGGCACTGGATGTTATTTGCAGCAATACGAGTTGCCTAACCCGTCTGCCTACCAGATTAAGATACAGGCTGCCAGGCCTCGAATGACAGTGCTGCCTGGCTAAGAATTTACACATTACAAGCCAGTTTACACAACGAGTACAGATCGGTGCTAATATAGGAAAAGATGCACTTTAAAATGTGGAGATGAAGACAGTAAATGTTTACCAGATCAGGATTTCTAAACATTTCCTATGCTATAATAAGCACCCCTAAATAGGAAGGCATAGTCCTAAATGCATAGCTAGCCAAGGAAAACAGAATTGTTAAAGAAGTTTTTAAACAATTTATAAGTAAGTTTAAAAATGTTCAAGAATGGACAAGCAATCCAATGCAAAACTGAAAAGAAGAATAACAGCAAGACTTGATGGCTTCCTGCTCTGACAAACAGATTCCCTCTCAAATGCTTCTTAGCCTTGACTTTGGGGAAAAAAAAATCAAAACCAATAAAAAATATTCCAGTAGATTAATACTATCACACCCAGCTGGCCTCCAAGAATCAGATACCATTACTTTTATCTAGAACATCTGACATTATACACATCAATATATTACCAATAGTGCAGCATTCACCTCAATACCAGGCTGAGACACCTCTGTCCCCACCAGTCTTGAAAATTTTCCTTACAACAGAGTCCTCCTTCCAAAAGCTCAGAAAAATCAAGACACAAGGCCAGATGATGAAAGGAAGGTAACAAAAATAATGACATTTGTTCTCTTAAAATAATTTGGAGCAGACACCCCATAATTCTGTCTGCCAAGAAATCAGTGCATCTTTGTGAAAGCAGATCCTCTACAAACATTATTTCCTTCCCTACCTTTGCTTTCAGTTACTTTTCTTTCTTTGATGATGGCAGCTTGTGGACAAGCTATTTCTTTCCCCACAAAGTTTCAGCTGTCTGTCAGCAAAGAGGCAAGTACCTACTTTTTACTTCATTCTATCGCATTGACCTCTGGAACTGCACCTAACTTTTTTTTCTGGTCTACAAAAGACTGAAATGCAATTGCACAGTGGGGCTATCAATTAATTTTCAATCAGTTGACAATATTGAAAAAAACAAGCTATTTTTTTCAGATTTTGACC
>Ga0065711_1047573_pt1 | contig 12260 bp, 5 predicted proteins | sample Hoacrofraction12_FD_59098 | JGI IMG/M metagenome (GOLD analysis project Ga0065711, IMG submission 59098) | Hoatzin crop microbial communities from Cojedes, Venezuela - Epithelial fraction 12 v2 (version 2) | ecosystem: Host-associated > Birds > Digestive system > Esophagus > Crop | place... | reverse complement strand
GGGGGGGGGAACAGGGACAGTGGGCACTATCTGGTAGAAGAAATGATGGCTGAAGAAATAATGCTCTTCTGCTCACCATGTGTTGTTCTTCTTTCCTCCTAAAGGAAAGAGAAACACTGGACTGGATTTTGAAGTACACGTTCCACAGCTAGTGAGCCTCAGCTTGGAGAGGAAGGACTGTGTGGACTCCCGGCTCTCTGAAGTTGGGGCTACGACTTTGTGCTCTTGGAGGCTTAGATGATAAAGGGTCACAGGTGAGAGGAGGAGTGACTGCCGTGCCAGTCCTGGTCTTGGGATTAGACCACGTTACTGCGCAGCCCTTGGGGCCTGGTCACTTTGATAGTTTAATTCCAGGTCTTCGTTTTGCTGCGGTGGCTTTCCCAGGGTGCATTGTAGCCGAGTAAGGGAAGCTGACAGTGGGCAGAAAAGTGGGTTTATAACGGGATTACTCACAGCCTTAGGTTTAGGCAGAAATTTGATTACTTTATTGATTTGGGAAATTAGTTTGAAACTTGAAGATATTTTCTGTTTCAAATAACCGTTCTGTTTCCAGAGTGAAGGGTAGTAGGTCAAATGCTCAGTAACAGAAATTTCTCATAACATTTACAACATACCAATCTTTCTCTGTGCTGCTGTTGGCTATAGACACAGCTGAGTGATCATTGTTCTCTTTTGAGAGGATTTTAATGTTACATTTGAATTATGTTGTATAACCTTCAATGAAAAACAACAAGGAAAAGCAATGTTTTTATATGCTGAATATTTCTCCGTAATGGCTGCTTTTACGGAGAAGTTGGCTTCTTTCTGACAAGGGTGTGACATGCTGCTGCTGTTCATGTTTTTGGACTGGAAGTATTTTTACATTAAATTAATGAAAGCAGTAAGAGTTTAATATTTGCTTGCAGTAGGGCTATGATTTCTCTCTTGGGATTGTAATTTTATCCCAGTCAGTCTCACTAGTCCTTCAAGCATATTTGTTCTTTCCTGATTTCCCTCCTAAGGACAGTTCTGCCACTGAAGTAATTGTAATTCAAGACACTATTCCAGGTATTACTTATACCTATAAATTGTACAAAAGATGCAATTCAAGCCGGATTGTTCTCGTGGGCTGCTGTAGTGGTTTTATTCTTTTATCTTCTAGAGTTACAAATGTTTGTTTCCCCTTTTACTTCATTATATTATGCTGCTGGCAAAGATACACAAACATGCATTTTAAGCAGTCTTTTAAGATCAGGAAAAATACTCCAATACACCAAAAGTGGATCAATATAAGCTTTTAGTGGCTATATACAAACCAGACGTTTGGAAGTAAAAGCACTCACTTCTATTCAGTCTCTAGCAGTGTAGTAAATTAGCCTTATGTCTCTCAGGTTAATAAGAGTTACGCTCAGACAGAATGGGTGAAAGAATATTAAAAAGTTAGCAGACATGTTTTTCCACTGTGGATTTAGTGCTATTTGAAGCTTCCAAAGAGGATTATTAAAAAAACTTAAGAATTGCTCTCAAGCAGTTAAATAACCTTTCACTGCAAACATTTTTGTAACTGAACCTGTGCAAGTACAAAGACTTTTAATAACAGTGTTTAAGACCTCTTCATTGATTTAAATACTTCTGCTTTATGCACCCTGAATCATGCACCTGCTCTAGCCTTTTACAGCTGCTGTAATGAAAATCTGTAGTATTTTATTTCTTTTTATGGTTTTTTTTTTTACTTTCTCCTCACTTTAATTTTTTCAAGTATTTTTATGGTGTCTCCTTTTTCCATCTTCTGGTATTTTAGTACACTTTTCATAAAGTGGTCAGAAGACCATTTATTTTTCTGGGACTTCAATGAAAACAAGCAGCAGCAGATCTGTCTCCCCTAGATTACCCCCATCCTTTCTAATTCCACTAGCCCTGGAAATGCTCTAAGTAAGTAGTTCAGAACACTTTTTTTCCCCTATACTCTGCAACTTTGAGATATGTTTAGAAAATACTATTCCAGTGTCATGATTAAAGAATTATCTTTGAAATCTTTTGGGGAAAGAAGAGGAACGATTACTCATGTGTCCGTCCTCCAGGGGATATTAAACACCTTGCGAATTACTTTTGAGGGAGACCTGAACCCAGATTGTTTTGTCAGATGGGGTTTCAAGTAGCCACAGTCTGGAATTGGAAGGGTGGTCCCGTCAGCATTGCAGACATACCTGACCAGCTTCAGAAGTGAATTCAAATTCCCGTTGAAAGCAAAAGCTGAATTACATGTTTTTCACTTCCTTTGGAAGACTACAATCAATCAATTCCTCGTGAATTTTTTGTCTGCAAAGTCATTCTCCCCAACCGCTACCCTTCTCATAGTTTAACGTAGCAGAATAATCGTTTAAGGAAGCGATTTCTCTGAGAATTTCTCCTGCGATTAAAGTGTTTCACTGATAAATTGATACTGTGACACATAAGATCTATGAAATTATGGAGTATGTCAACAGAATGAGTTAATTACATTTTAAAGGAAAACAAAAGCGTAGGTCTGCAATGGGAGCAGGGTGAGCTGTGAATAGCAATGAGTTTCTTTGAAGGAAGTGGGTTATCGTTGGAGAGTTCAAAGGAAAATTAATCTACACAAGAAGATACACAGATGCATAATAAGAGCAAGCTGAAACTTTGCACCTTAAGAATTAGAGAAAAGGGATAAATGGATGCAGGAAGAGGTCTGGAGGAGATTTTCCATTACCTGCAGGGAAACCCACCAATTGATGCTGATGCATTGATACACGGAACTTGGATGTTCTTCCTGCAGCACATGGCAGTGGCAGGTTTGTTTTCTGCCCACACATCCCACTTCTGCCAAGGTAAATGCATGCTGTACAAGCAAGATAAATTTGCACCTGGTTGAGCAGTGGGTAATTGAAGTGGATTTTTAAATAATTTGAATATGCAAATTAACAGTATAGAATTGTCGTTGGCCCTTTTCATTATTCAGCTCATCACTTGAGATCTGAGTTATCTGTCTCTTTCTGGGAAAAACCCCACAAACCAACCTGTAGCGGTTTTCCTGGTGGTTCTGCAGGGGCTGTTGGCAGTCCACAGGGTGGATGATGAGGCACAGGCTAAGGCAGGCTTCCTGTAGAGCTGTTTGGTCACATCTCTCTACTGTTCTTAACTTTACTCAAATACGCCTAATTGGTTGCAAAGGTATTACTGTTTCTTGCACAAGTTGCTCTAATTTGAACCAATTAGAATATAATTACATTATTTTATGCTTAATTAGACTCTCAAGCAGCTTCTTCAGACTAAGGTTATCCCCCTGGCTCTGTGTTTTGAGATGTCTCTTGGCTCCACTGGAAGACTCGGGTAAAATAAGAGGGCCTCTAAACTCAAGAAGTGCTGTTACCTTGAAGTTCATTAAATTACTGTTCAGGAACTCTGCTATTCCGTAGTTCACTTCTTTCAGGACATTGGAACAAAAACCATATGGTGGCGATTCACTGCACTTGCGTTTCTCAGGTTGCTCTATTCTTTCCTTCGTGAAGTGTTCAATCTCTCTTAAGGCCACACTGTGAATTCTTATAAGAATTGCCCTTGGAATAGAAATTTCCTCATTATCCCTTATGATAAAGGCTTATGCCAAAAAATAATTTAATTTCACTGCTGTCTCATCATTATTTTTAATTCCTTGCAGATCCCGAATCCAAAAAGAGTTTGGAATTGCTCACACATTCACCTTGATATTAAAGCATTTAGATAGTTCCGTGCATACAGAAATCTCAAACCCATAATAAGATTCTGACTTTTAAAATATTAATGGTTGTGAGCTAACTGTGGACTGTGCTTTATTATATTTAAAGGTATTTTTTTCTGTGTAAAGAATTCTGAAAAAGGAAGTAATTTCAAAAATATTTTGCCTATGAAAAATGGTGGGAAAGAACAAAATACTTGCGTGCCTATGAAATACTGAGGTTTAAGCACCTCTCCAAGATAATTCCAGTGGAATTACATCAATAATTAATTTGCCCCAGTACCATCAGTCTGGAGTTGTGCGACTTTGATGTTAGGTACAAATGTAACCTATGAAGTCACTTACTAGTAAGATAATTTTCTTCAATGTTTACTCATTAAAATGATATGCTTCATCTTAATATTAGTCATTTACTGAAAACAGGTTTACTAAGACTGTATATTCAATGTGCTGAATTCAATGGAAGATTTTGAAATGTTGTTGATGGCAGCTAAAATCAGACACTTGTGTACTTTGGACTTTTGTGTAGTGATCAGATGTATAACGAAAAAGAATTCTACTATTGTTTTTTAAAGAATATTGAGTAGATATTTGAGATTATTTTCAGTTTATATCACTGCTATTGTAGTAATTACGTGGGGAAGAAACACAACTGTGAGTAAAACTGTTCCTGGTCGTACATTAAACAGCCTTCTTGTCTGTATTATGGTAAGCTGAGAAAGAGATTAAAAGGCTGGTGTATTTATGTAATGTTTCTATTAGCTAATCACTGATATCTCACCTTGCTATCCATCTTTTAAAGCTCAGGACGAGTACTTGGTTACATTTTCATCCTGTGTCCTTTCAGAGCGGCATCTGCAGTGATGAAGAGTCCATCTAGCCTTAGGACTAGGATTTGCTAGTTTTGCCCTGAAATTGAACATATAATAAACCAGGCAACAACCTACGTTGTTATACTGCAAAGTATATAACGAAGTTATTTATTAAAAAATAAGAGGGTGGCTACTTCAGGAGAAGCAATAAAAACTTCTAGCTAACAGATGTGTTCAACTAAATTTAAAAAGAAAAATTGAAGAAATTGTGTCCAAACATGATTTCATACAACAGATCAAGGTCCTAGACTTTTAGCGGTGTTATAGCACAAGAACATTGTATAAAAGAATAATGAGGACATACCTTTCAGAAATAAGACATTCAGATATGTGATTTATTCAATACAAGCAATGGTACAAACATCATAGTTACGGCAGAACTTCTTTCAGATGCTGAATAAAACTTCTGTAATAAAATTTAGCGATGCTAACATCTGTGTGGTAGTGGCTTGGTGCCTAGGGCACTTGGTTGACACAAGGGTGAATGGCAGATAAATGACTGTTGCTTTAGGTGAGCAGGGTGACCCAGCTTCCCTCTACAGAGAGAGGGAAGAGATCTTGGGTTTGCCCTGAAACATGTTTTGAAATCCCAATATTTTTCGGAGGATAGTGTAGTTTTCTGTGCAGTGCTGTTGTGAACAGATCCTAACCTTGTCAGGGCCAGTGGTGTGCTATTGTGACTGCCAGAGTAGAAGGCTATTGTGTTGTCTTAGAGAAGCATAATTTCTTTTCTTCTGTCAGCTTTATTCTAAAGGCCTAGTGACTAACTTGAACCAGTGTCACTTAAAGATCTTTGGTTATACAGGTTTAACCAGTGTAAATACTCTCCTCATTTCACATATCCATGTGCCCTTAGATGTCACAGTTTTTCCAGTGGTGATGTATGTACCAGCACTGCTTGCTTCTCTATATCTGTACCAGGGGAGCTGTGAGAGGTATGCAGGGGATTATTTTATATTCTTCTCTGGCAAAGCCCTATTCAGTAGATAGTTCTTAATGTTTAGAAAGAGGGGACAGAAACTTTCACCTCCCAATGATAAATCCATATATCAAGTATTAGTATTAAAATGGAATACTTGAACTTCTGAAGAGCTCATGTCATGTAGAGGAAAAATGCTTGCTCCTTCTCACTGAGTACTTTTTTTATCAGTAACAAAATGAATCACCATCCTTATGATTAACAGAATTGGAGATTTAAATGTACAGACACTCACTTAAAATAGGGGCCTGAGGTTCACCCAGATGGGCTGACACATAAAGTAGCAGGAAATTACACCAATTCAAGACTGCCCATACGCTAATTATATCTGCTGTCCGTTCTTTAGTGTTACAAATCTCAAATCCCTGACAGAATAACACTTTTTGAACCAGCTTTTCACTGCCAACTAATGCAATGTGTAATTCCACCTGTCTGGGACCTATTCTTCAGGGTTTAGATCCCCTGCAGGTGGTAGAGAGATGCTGCAATACTGCAGATGTCCAAAAACCCATGCAGATCCCAGTGAGCTCATTGTGTAGCAGCTGCTGATGGAGACTAATGGCACCCAACTATTTATATACCCAGCTATTATATTTTCTATTTCACTGATTTTAGCAGCAGAGAAAACTGATCTCTCTGGCTGCCTGGGGCTTTGAAACCTTGCAACTTGCTCACCAGTGTTGCAATTCTTGACCTAATCAGCAGTTCTAGAAATTAAAACAAAGCTGTGAAATGAAAAGGTTTTTAACCTTCTGTACTAATCTTTTATCTTCAAGTTGCTTTACAGACATAAAGGAAAAATTCTGCTTGCAAATACTAAAATGACATTGATGATACTGTTTATATAAAGTAGGATCTGTAGGTTAGTTTTTGCTTCCCTTCCTCTGTCAGACGTCCAAAAACTAGTACCAGTATACATAGTATCCCTACATGGCATTAATTCTGTATGTAAGATGTAAAAATTTTTTTTAATATCGCTTCAAAAAATCCTGAACTGTTTCTAGTCATTCTGACAACTGGCTACTTAGTTTGACTCCCTGTGTTTTTTTTGATTAGTCATACTGCACATGGATTTTCCTCAACTATAATTATCTTTGTTCCTTCATACCTTTCTTGCACATTATTCCTCTACTTAATCTCATTAGTGAGGTCCTAATTCTGCCTTTGACAAAGACAATGTTACCTGCATTTTTATATCAATTAGTGTTCTATGACCTTTCATCTGAGATTAATGGTTCCAATGCAGAAATATAGAAAGGATTTCAAAGTACTTCTGGACAAGCAAATGAAACAGTCTGCAGTGTTTTCATTGGGAAACGCAGTTATGAAGCAAAATGATACAAGGCAAATATTGTTTTATTAAACCTAGATCAATTAAAATATTTCTAAAAATGCAGGTACATAGCTGTGGCCTATACTGGAAAGAACAAGAAATACTGTTTCCCACTATATGAGACAGCAGAGATAGAAAATGAAAAGTTACAATGAGGAAACCTTGTTAGTTTTCAGCTTTGCACATTATAATATTAGTTAGAACCTTGTTTAGCATGAGGTTGAGCTAATGCAAAACTTTTGTTAGCTTTTCTAACATAAAAACACTAAATAAACAAGTAGCCTTCAAAGAAATGTAACATACTTTTGTGTAAATCAGAACTGATCACACAGGACCTTTTTTTAAGTGTACGGGGTGGCCTGGGTAAATGGAAAAGAATGAAGGAGAGCTTAAGTTGGCACTTTGCTCTGCTCCCCTGCTTTCAGCCATTCACCATTCATGTGTCCCACGGATGTTTAGCAATCCATTTCTAATCCCCTTAGATGAGGACAAAGTGTATGTAGCACTTATTTTTCATCTGTTTTTTCTTGAACAGATGCTTTATCCGCAATGCATGCATACATCTGATTTGTTTCAGAAAGCTTCTGTAATTTGGTTGTATGGTTTGAGTATTTTTTCCTTTGAGATGTGTGGACTAATTAGGAAACAGCTTGCATTAGAAATAATGTAGCATAGCATTCTTTCAGTAAATGTCACAGTATTAAAATTAATTAGGAGTAGTTGGTTAAATAGGTAGTGTAAAAGGAGACGCATCTCTGAAGGTCTGGAGAGTCTTTATACAATAGAGTGAGTTACTAGGATAAGGTTAGTGGCTAATATTCTGATTTCTTCTACCACCCTTTGAAACTTCCTTTTATGTGTTGAGGAATAGTGTTAGCTAATGTTTTCAAACAAGAGACTGTGTTTTGCATTTTGCATTTATCCTGGTGTTGTGTGAGTTTCTGGAGAACATGTGGCTCTGATAATCCAAGAGTGACTTGGGAATTAATAATGTTTAATTTCTGTGAAGAGCTGTTGCTAACAAGGTCTGGGTTGTGGATAGCACAAAAAGGCAAGGCAAGCTCTTGGGGCACGCTCAGCATCGCACCCCTGGCTGATGGCATTGCAAGGACTTCCGTCTTCCCTCCAGTCATTCCTGGCGCCCACTGCAAAGACAGACTGGCCAGCAAGTAGCAGTGCATCACAAAAATAAGCAGCCTTCTTCTGTCCTTTCTCTTATCCCTATCCCTTCATAGCCAAGCAAATATGGTTAGACAGGGAGCTTGCTGAGGTTGTTTTGATGCTGTGGAATTTGAAATGTAAGTAGTTTTAAGTTCCCAAATGTGATATTTACATTTTAGGTATGATTTTGTATTGGTTTTGCTTTCCCCAGAATATTGAACTAATGCATTTGAATGCTACCATTCAAAGCAAAATGAAACATGCTTAGCAGTTGTGAAGTTAGGTGTTTGATTTGAGTATATACAAGGTTCCAGTGGATGAAGTCAGGGTGCCGAGTGGGGTGCATGCTGCATTTTGTGCCCAGGCAGACTGGATAGGAAGACATGCCCTTTTCCTGTGTGCTGCATGTCATGCTGGGCTTTCTTTCTTTTTTTTTAATTCCTTCTGAAAAGTCAATAAATGCCCATTGCATTTTTTATGGTGAAAGAGTCCACGTGGATTTGGTGCCCCATTCACATCCCATTGGATTACAGAATGTTACTGAGTGTCCCGCAAAATAATATACCTCTTCATTGCAGGGCTGGAGAAACTTGGAGTAGTCAGACTACCCAGAACCAAGTACTCCGAATTTCTCTGACCCCATGAATCAGAATTACTGAAACTCAGGAATCAGTGGCAAATTCTTGTGCACACTTGTTTCCCTCATCCAACTATAATTAAAACTGCTGCTTTTGTCTTTGTGTCCCTTCTGCTATGCATGTGTCATCATTGAGCCTTGGCTGCATGTGACTTTTCCTTTAGATCGGAGCGAGCATATTCCCAAGCTACCGTAAGGTGTGTTACTGGCCTTATCAGTGCATCAGAATTTTAATTCGGGATCTGTCACTTTTTCAGTGGCTAAATAAAAGAAAGGGATTCATCATAAAGGCTAATGGGGGAAGCACAAATGTGAACTGTGTGATCCCTGCCACTTGGGTGACATCTAAAACTGCAGCTCTAAGAAATTTAGATCAGGGTTCTGCATACAAAGCAAGCATTCAGACTATATTGGGTAAGCTCTTCACTGAAAATTAAACTCTGTGTGTGGATGCCTTTGGAGTGGTGATAGACTCCTGGGCTAACTGAGTAACAAAGGTCAGAACTGGGCTTCAGTGTTTGGAAAAATGCAGTTTATGTCAGCTTTTATCTTCAGAGTTTTTTTGATATCTTTAATATTATTGATCACTGATCAGTGAAGAAGTAATACAGTTCCCTCTGGGATATGTTACAGTGCTGACATATCAGCATTATTTACAAATTGTTTGAAGCATCTCTGCCAGAAATGTTTGGAATATTAAATGGCATTAAGTCACAATAGGATGCAGATTGGTTTTTTCCTCTCTAGTGGTTTACAAAGCTTTCATCATTTGTGAATTATGAAAATTAAATTTCACTCAGGGTCACAGAAACTACATGTTAACCTATTAACACCGAGTACAGTTTCAAGGGCAATGTGCAACAGAAACATTTTTTTAATCAGAAATTCATGCTTGGGAGTTCTACATTATTTCAACCAACTAGTGCTTTTGATTGTAAGTTCCTTTCTTTGATGGCTGCTTAGGTAATGTTTCTTTTTGTGTAGTTTCTGTTAGAATACAAAAAAAAAAGATCACTAGCAATCTAGTGAAATCAAGGCTCGTATTCTGAGTGTTCTAAACAGAAATTGGAAGCATTCATTTAGCGGTAGGAGTAAGGGCTTTTCGGGTTTTAAGCACAGTGTTTAGTACCTTAGTGAAATGCAGCGATGGTAGAATTTGTTTGATGAAAGCGCAGGTGTTTTGCCTTGGGAAACCCAAAGACCCATGAGCATGCAGAATGCTGAGCATTTGAGACTAATCACTTAATCATCTACAAGTGAAATGCTTGTAGAGAATATAAATTTTAATCTCTTTGGGATGAGTCTCTCTGCTCTGGCCATGCTTGGAGTGCTAGCCAAGAATTTGCACAGGGAGTGTGCCGGCGCTCCAGTCCAGCTACACGCCCTAGGAAAGTTGCTTAGGCAGCTGTTCCTGTCTCCCTCCTTACTGAGACCTGGGAACTGACTTCATGAGCACTTCTACATCGAATAGAGTTAAATACCTTCACTAATGAAGCACTGAAGATGATTTTGAGGCAGACTGTTGGCCTTCACTCGGCGACGGACTAGAAATACTCTTGTGCTCACATCACCAGAATCGCTCTGCCTTTGTACCTTTTGCTGTCTTGCTCTTCTGTGCTAGCTTGAAGAATGCTTTTTTCTTGAGGCTGTATTCTCCTTAGACATGTAATTCTATTGTGTAGCCCGGATCCAGGGATGTGAGGCTTTTCCTTATTTGTACCACTCAGTGTGCTGCAGCTGCTTTCTGCTCTCATTTTGGAAAAAAATCAAGAGCAGTGCTGTAGCAGTGCTTTATAGAATCATTTAGGTTGGAACAGACCCTTAAGATCATCTGGTCCAACCATAAGCCTAACACTGCCAAGTCCACCACTAAGCCATGTGCCTAAGCATCATGTCTATAGGTCTTTTAAATACCTCCAGGGATGGTGCCCACTTCCCTGGGCAGCCTGTTCCAAGGCTTGATAACCCTTTAGGTGAAGAAATTTTTCCTAATACCCGATCTAAACCGCCCCTGGCGCAACTTGAGGCTGTTTCCTCTCGTCCTATTGCTTGTTACTTGGAGAAGAGACTGACACTCACCTAGCTACACCCTCCTTTTCAGGAGGTTTTGTACAAGTGTACAAAGTGTTCGTATCAGTAGTTACGTTGTGAATGAATTCGGGCTTCAGAACTACACTGCATAGTTATGTGTCCCTGTCCTCTGACAGGTGTTGCAGAGAGTGAGGTAAATTCTGTTCTATCTGGCTGCAAGACAAACCCACATGTCTGGGGGTTTTGTGGGTTTTTTTGTGGGTTTTTTTTTTTTTTCCCCTTTCCCTGGCTACATCATTCTGGTTTGCTGCAGCTGCTCAGAAGTCATCTTCAGCTCTGATGCATTGTTCTGCTCTTTTGGCATCTTCTGCCAGACCTTCATTAGACGTTGGACTCTTCTGTGCTGCTATGAGAGGGCTGTTTGGGAGCACACTGAACAGCGTTCATATCCCTTCCAGTAGGTAATGCTTAAAGCATAAACTCCAGCAAGCAAGAAGTGTCAGAAAGAGAGTGCTGGGACCTTGTTCCTTTGTTTCTTCCACATAAAACGGCACAGTGTGTGACAGCAGTATTGTGAACTGAGGTATTCTCATTATTTCTTTTGTGCAACAATTTATGTGAAAGCATCCAATTATAAAATTTTTAAAAACTATTTTAAGTGTTTTCTACTTCATCAGGTTTCATATGGAATACGTGTCACATGCCATTTTCAATCCACTTTATTTGAGTTTTAATACAGACTTGTAAGTTTTCCACTGAAGTTCTTTGATGCAAGTCTCTTTGGTGCCAAACACCACTGCTGTTAAAGGCTTACATTGCTTTACACCTGCAGTTAGAGCATTTTTTATGCTGATGTAATATTGTTGGAATCATGTGGAACCGCAGAAGTGAACATTAAGGCAGCAGTGTTTAATAATAAAACAGTATATTGAACAAGATAAAACCACTTAAAGAACAGTAAAATAAGACATATTGCTTATATCAATGTTCTTTATTTAACCTCTTGTTGCAAAAAGGTTAAAAGGTTAGACATTAGTAAAAACTGTTATTTTAATAACAGATGAAAATGCCTACGACATTGGAGTACTCCAAAAGACACTGATAGCCTGTTTTGAGGGGCTGCTGCTTGCTTTCCTCAATACTGTGAAAAGGCATTTACCACTCCAGAACCTGAGGTTACTAAGCAGGGATATACCTAGAGAGGAACTTTGAGGCACAAATATATGGAGTCTTTAGAGTGGGACTCAAGGAACCTAGTATTTTATTCATAATCTTTGCATATGGGTAACTATGGGAAAACAGTTTCACACAATGTCTGAAGGTTCTCTATAAAGCAAAGTATTTATAACACACTGAACACTGACACAAAGGGTATAACAGCTTAAGATGTTTTTCTGTTGTGCTACATTATATCGTGCTGATACAATATCCCTTATCTGTTTAAATATGTTTAGGCTTCTAGGATTACAGGCCTTCCTTTTTGGTGGCTTTTTCTTTGATTTTTTTTTTTTTTTTTTCCTTTTTTTTTTTTT
>Ga0065711_1047572_pt1 | contig 12261 bp, 11 predicted proteins | sample Hoacrofraction12_FD_59098 | JGI IMG/M metagenome (GOLD analysis project Ga0065711, IMG submission 59098) | Hoatzin crop microbial communities from Cojedes, Venezuela - Epithelial fraction 12 v2 (version 2) | ecosystem: Host-associated > Birds > Digestive system > Esophagus > Crop | place... | reverse complement strand
GGCCTGCTGCGGCTCGGTGCCCGCTTCTCAGCTGTCTGAGACCGGCACAGGTGAAATGTGCGGCTGCAGCAGAGCAGAGTCCAGTCCGACTTAACCCTCCAGTCGCCCTTACAAATAAACGTTGGAATCCCACTTTCCAGAGGCTTCCGCGGGAGGAGCGCAACTTCTTCACTGTACGCGGAAGCGTGAAAGGTGTATTAACAAACAGCCAAACCCCAGAGCCCCAGCCCTGAAACGCAGTGCAAGGTAGGCTAAAAGTGGAGCTCTTGAACGCCTGTCTGAGAAGGACCAGGTCTCCCAGCTCCCTGCTTTTCAGTTTGTTGTTGCAGCAAGCGCTCTCGCAAGAGCTGTCAGATCACCCTTGTGATGGATACGGTATCGTTTCTACAGCTGGCTCCTCAGCCCGGCGTCCTTTGCAAATACCGGTTCACGCTTGTCAGTTCTTTAAACAGGGAGCATTCTAGTCGGGAGGAATAATGTACTTCTCTGTGCTGTTTCTTGCAGGATCGAGTGACATTCAGAAGAATTATATTGAAAAACAACGCAAAGAAGAGGAAGACTTATGAATTATTTATTGAGTCTGTGCCTCTTCTTAAATCCTTGGAGGTAAAGCCACTTGGAGACGTCGGCATGAAATTCTTGCATTAGCATGAGCTCCGCAGTCAGTGTTTCAGCTGTATCAGAAATCTATCTCATTTTTGCTTAGAACAAAATTTTAAGAGCTGCTTTGATATCACGTTTACTGTACAACTTAATTTGCATTGTTGAAGTTGTACACTGTTTTGTTCGTATTCTTTGTTCACTATAAGTGGTTTGCTGATTTTTTTATCTCAAGCCGTGTAAATATTTTTAAAAAATCACAAAAACACCACAAAAAAAAAAAAATCTACAAATCTGTCAGAGAACAGGTATTACAGTGAAAATTGGACCTCAAGGCTGTGGTTCCTTTGAAGGTGTGATATTAAAGTAATGATAAAATGAGTGGGATATTTGGCCTTTATCAGCCATGAATGGTTTTAAATTTGAGACAAAGACGTGGCCGTAGTAGGTCTTGCTTTAACGTATTCAGGAGGTAAGCTAAGAGTAGGCTAAGGGGAAGCACTACTAACTGGGAACAAAGTGACCAGGCAGATGTCATGTTGATGTGTGTGGTGCATGACTTAAGCAGCAATGTATGAATTCTCACTCCTAAGCTATTGATTCAGCCTGTATCTTCAGAGGGCTTCTGGAGTCCTACCAAACTGCTTTGAAATCAGTATGTCTCTGTCTTTGCCTTACAGCATAACTTAGATTTTCTTTGTTTTCTCATCGTAACAATATTTTTCAGCATTAATCTTTAGTATTTGAGAAGAGCTTTTAATCCTTTGGAGAGAAGATTCCAAAATGACCAAGTGTCATTAGGTGTGGATAGCAACCTCTAATATATATTATTTGGACGTATGTTGGTGGCTGCGGAATGGGTGAATTGTGCAATACCTTCTCCTTGAGTGCCTGGCTTAAACTAGTTCCATCAGTGTGACTTTTTTTGAGCACAAAAATGACTCATAAATATTTAAAGATACAGAAAAATAACTCATTAGCACTGGATGGCTCTTTGCGTGACATACTGCAATTGAATCATGCATGGATCAGAATTAATTTTTTCAAACCTGGGCTAGATTGAGGTGCATTTGTGGAATGAGTGGATTACAACTGAATCACCTGTTGAGATACTAATTTTAACTGTAGGATTTTCTTCCTTTCTTAGTATGTTTTTTACACTGCTCTGAACCAATAAAATTGTTTTGTGGTTCTAGATGGGCACTGGGAAACATTGTAGATAAATTTAACTGTTCTTTCTCCCTTCCTGTTTGTGAAGACTCAGGCGTGTTCCATTGCATGTCAGATGAGTACCTCTTGCCCTTGCTGCTGGGCATGCTGGCGCGGTGCCTGCTTACAATTTAGGGACGATGTCCTTTTCATATTTCATATCCCCTTCCTCTCTCCATTCTAGGAGTGAGTTCTGGAACACGAACACCCCCCCCCATTCAAGTATATGGTGATTAAAATATTTTGAAGATGAGTTGTTACTTACTGAAGTTTGTTCTTAGGAAGTTTATGACATTTTTCTGAGCGTTTTCTTAAAATTTCAACTGAATCTTAGAGGAAGTGATTTTTTTTTTTTCCCGGTTTGCTCTAAACCAGCCACATCAGTTATTTGTTAACTGTGGGGGTAAGACAAGCATGTGGATGGGACACCAGACAATTTCCTTTCCCTGTTGATTTTGGTAGTCTTGAAAGCTGTGGTGCAGTACGACAGTGTCGTATTTTTCAGTACACAGATACTGCTGTTTGTGTGTCTAGTGAATGCCTCTTCAGGGCTACAAAGTTTACTAGAGGTGTGCTATAATAGATGGTTATGTTTACTTTTCCTCTTTGTTCCAGGCATCAGAGCGAATGAAGATAGTGGATGTTATAGGGGAAAAAGTGTATCAAGATGGGGAACGTATCATTTCTCAGGTACTTGAAGTCTAAATTTCTCTTTATCATTCTCATTTCTCTGCTTCTTTTTTCCTGTTTGGAATTGACTTACAGAATCGTGTTACTTGGACCAGTTTGGCATCACTTACTCTTCTAATGCATCCAGTTTGTTTGACCACTTCTTGAATGTTTGGGGAACAGCCAGTATGTCTTTTGCGACAAGTTTATTCTGTTACTTTAGCTTCAGAATTTTTCTTCTCTCATCTGTTTGTTTTTTTTACAAATGCCCTTTGCAAGGTTTCAACAGGAGTATGCCTTAAGAAGCTGAAATGAAATGCCTGGCTATGCAGTTTTCCATGACAGCCCCCAGCTAGACTTTTCGTAGGCACCTATGGCCAGATTAAACAAGGAGTCACAAACACGTAGTAAAGGCATTTCTAATTCCTAGGTCTGACTAAACAACAAAAACAAAAACAATTCAGCGGGAGTATGAATTTGGATGAAACTAAATGAAGTCATTGGGAATATGGTACTAGTTGGACCCCACTCAGTTAACTGTTCTAAGAAACTCTCAAGGTTAATTAAAACCACTGTTTTTCCTAATGCCTTTAAAAAGAGTATTTCAGTGGTGGAGAAGTCTGACTTCAATCGACAGCCTTTGGTTGCTGGTGTGTGTTTTGTCTGCTGTAATAGATCAAGGACAGGGTGGTGGAATGTGAAGCTGGACAAACTCAAGCTAAAGCTGTGGGATTTTTTTGGCTGTGACACAAATAAGTTTTTGGAACACTGTTACTGATGAAACAGTGGAATTTTGCATCAAGTTTAGCTTGGGGTTGCTTTGTTGCAAAAAGTGCTCTGGTTCAAGTTAATGCAGGAAGTTAATGCAAGAAAGTCCGTGGCTTAGCTGAAATTGCAGGCTTTTGATCACAACCATCGTTTTGTTTTACAAACAGAATATGACTCCTTGATAATGTCTTGAATAATTCATCTTAATTACCTTGAATGTCGGATAACTCTGAATGCAGGAAACCTTAGTTTGATGATAACCAAATATTGCCAAGTAACTTCTCTCTAAAAATAGCGTCAATTTTGTAAGCTGAAAATCTCCTTGCTTAAGACCCTGAGAAAACTGAACTGTCAGCAAAATCAAAGCTTATAAATCAATCTCAAAGCTGGGAACCCACACAATCAGTGATCCAATTACACAGTTGGTTTTAATCTTTTGTAATATCTGAATTAAGGACAAGGATATAATTACCCTTAGAAGAAGGATTAATAGTCTGGGTAGGTCTGGGTGATGGTAATGCACTGCTGAAGATGATGAAATTTTATTCTTGGAAAAGATGTGATAGCTCTTAACATTACAACAGTTGTATCAATACCACAAACCCCTTTTCTCTTGTGGATAATTTTAAATGTTAATTATCCTTCTGGAATTTGACCCTTCAGTTAAGGGCAGTGTGCTTTAAAAACTTGGAAATTGTTAGTGCCTGCCGGTGTTACAAGGATGTCTCCCACTCAGTTTGTTTTCATTCTTTTAAAAAAATAAATAAATACTCTTTCAGTACTTAGTCTTTCAGAAATATGCCAAGTGTATAATTTCATGTTTTGATAGATAGCAACAGTGAATGAAAAGCTTTGTGCTGGATGGCTTACAACCATCCCCAGGAAGCTTAGCTAAGGGCCTAATTTCTTTTGTAACTCCATGTTTGAATCTTGCATCATCTGCTCCCAGTCCATGTTTCATACTCAAGTTGTAATCATCTCTCTCCATCATTCCCATCATGCTCATAGTCTCCTTGCCCACTTCATTTAATGTCGGATTTATCTCTCTCCTCACATTGTTTCACAGGTTTTTTTGCTAGGGTGCTCCCATTCCCATACCAGTTCCTTATCCAGCCCCTGTCTCCGTGAAGCCTTTAGGCCCTTTGCTTCTGATGCATAGCAAGAGGCATGTGCCAGCTCTCCACTCTTGACTTCCAGTCCTATACCAAGCCCACAGGGGTTGGTACAGAGAGGGAAAGTTCTCTCTGTCACAGCTGAAACTTTCAAAATAAAGTCCTGGTGAAGCTCTCCAGAGCAGACGTAAACTACAATCTGTTGAAGGTCTGCAACCTGATGTGGTTTAGCTGGATGTGATAAAGGTTCTAGAAACTCTCTCAGAATCACAGCATGGTTGAGGTTGGAAGGGACCTCTGGAGGTCATCTTGCCCAACCCTTCTGCTCAAGCAGGGCCACCTAGACCCAGCTGCCCAGGACCATGTCCAGGCGGCTTTTGAATATCCCGAAGGATGGAGACTTCAGAACCTCTCTGGGAAACCAGTGCCTGTGCTTGGTCACCCTCACAGTGACTTTTTCATAGAAACAGCTGAATTTGACTCAGACAAAATTTTCTACTTCACACTCAGTTACTCAACAACACCTTGTGGTATCTTTCTAGAAATTGATATAAAATGGTTTATTAATTTTTATTTTCTCCCACTTGCCCTATGTGACTTATTTTCCTTTAATGGCGTGATGCTATTGAGTGCTTTATTATTCCTTACCATTCTCACTGCCTTTACACAGCTGTTGCATCATTCCTCATGTAGATGGGTTGCATTGTGGACTTGGTTTTCTGTAAACTATCCTCCCCTTACTTTCTATGTTCATGCTCCTAAAATACTGCTATTTGGATTCTGCTGATCACCCACTATTTTACCCTGGATTGACTGAGCTCCTGCTTAGTTTAATGGAATCTTCTTGCTACTGGGGTCTAGAAATGCAGTCGCTAAATTGTGTTCTGTTAAAACTTGCTCTGGAAATTCTAGGCCCTGCTTAGTTTCACTAGCTGTTGGATACTTCCATCAGGATCAGAAGATTTGCACTTAAGTGATTTTGCTAAATATTGTCAATCTCCTTTGCTTTTTGCTTTCCACCTGCCCTCTCACTGAATGATAGGTAATAACAGTTCCTTCCCTGGGGTGTTCCTTTGGTACATTACCTACCCAGTCGCCTTTTAATGTTAAGAGTTAGAGCATTTGTCAATCCAGCAGATTTCTGCACAAGGCTTAGTTCAGAGTGAATGCTTTAATACCATTTATACATACTTTTAGAGTAAACTAAACATTAATTTGTTTTACCTTTTCGTCTTCACAGGGCGATAAAGCAGATTGTTTCTACATTGTAGAATCAGGTGAAGTAAAAATCTTGATTAAAAGCAAGGTGAGTTCAAGCTGAGTGATTGGGCTTTAGGTCAGTCGCTGATTTGATTGATTAATACAAGTGGTGTGAAAAAGCCTACCCTGACTTATTTTAAGATATTATTTTATGATATTTATCGTCACTCATGTGATGTAGGTTGTAAATCCCCATACCTGTTCTGAAGTGGCCAGAATTCACTTTACTAAAGTTGGAAAGTCTTTTGCTTGTATCTGTTCCTCTGCAAATTAAGCTGATACACTCTCCCTGGCTTTAAGGGTGGAGATGAAACTTTTCTTCTAGGATTACAGAGAACTGCAACTTACAAAACCTAGGGTCTGTTATCTCTAGTGACATACTAGACATTGGCTTTTGAACAAATCTCTGTACAGTCTGAAGCAGCCGAAGGGAACAACACGTTGTGCATGATAAAACCTGTGTTAGGCTGATGAAATAGCAGTTCCCAAAGATGTAACAGTAAATATCCTCCAGTCCCAGAACTTGCGGACTGGCATACACTTTTATCAGGCTTCTAACTGAACATGCTGTTAAGGTGTTCTACAAGTACAGAGCATGACTTGGGACTCGCCAATTTAAAAGCCCTAAACCAGTGAACTGTTGCACAACTGTAAGATATGTGGGATTAACTGCCGCCTCGTACAAAGACAGAACTGTATGCAAATGATTAAAATGTACTGTTTAACAGACTATGACAAGTAAAGAAGCTAACCAAGAAGTGGAGATTGCTCGGTGTCACAGAGGACAGTATTTTGGAGAGCTTGCACTCGTTACCAACAAACCCAGAGCAGCCTCTGCCTATGCTGTTGGGGAGGTCAAATGTTTAGGTAAGCAGGTGTTCTGTGTTTCTAGTTACCCTTTTCTGGTCTTTGCTTGTTTTGTGGACCTTGCCTGAGTGAGCAGCTGTTCTAAACCTAGAAGCCTGTTGGTAGCTGGTGGTTAGACACGAGAAGGTAGGACCATGGGCTGGAGTGGGTCTCCATGCTGAAGTTTGAGAAGCACTGCTGCTTACTTCCAGCAGATTCTGTTTTTTTCTGCTTGCGCAGCAGTATTCTTTGAAGGGGTAAGTAGCATCAGCTTTGTGTCTATAGCTTGTTTGTCACACACAGCTCTCAAGTGATCTTTTAATGCCAGTGTGGTGTGTATTTGGCTGTTGTATTTATCCTTGAGGTCAGGTGTGTATTTCATTAATCTTGATTCTCCAAATAACAGTGCAGAGGGAAGTCAGAAGTAAAAGTTCTGTTTCTGCAGCTTCTGTTAAAGCCTCAGAACCAAATGGGTTGGGCTGGACATCTGTGTTCTGAGTTCAAAAAATAGATTGGCATGTGATGTCCTTTTTGACAAACAAGCTTGTTTTCACTTCTGTTCCTTTGCAGTCATGGATGTGCAAGCATTTGAGAGGTTGCTTGGACCCTGCATGGACATTATGAAGAGGAATATAACACATTACGAGGAGCAGCTGGTGGCAATGTTTGGCTCTAGCATGGACCTGTTGGATCCAGGGAATTAGGCACAGGGTACCTCAATGCCTTCATAGTTCAAGACACAGAAAAGCCTCCTATCAGCAACACAACCCACAAGGAAAATGGACACTACAGAACAGTTACTGCTGCTGTCTTCTTGGGCATTTTAGAAACCATAAACAATTCTCAGCACAGATGGATTGCTCACTCCCTGCCTCCACTTTGCTGCTGATACTTCATTATTAGACCTAGATTAAAGATGATGCTAACCCTATGTTCACTTACTTGGTTCAGAATGGCATCTGTCCAACAGTTCAAGTGCCTGATACGAAACCCAAAGTGTGCAAGATGCAGAAGCCTCCTTCCTTCTGGTGTTACTGTTGGGATAAATTTTCAGATCAGATTCTGTAGTGAGAGGTTGCCTGTTCTGCAGAGGCAACCTGCGGAATCTGAGCCTTTTACGGGCTGATTACCTTCATCTGATGCTTTCCTTACTCAATGTCAAATTTGCTTTAAATTGTAGCATCTGGGTTTGAAGTCAAAATATCAATGGAGCCAGTTACTAAGGTGGCACTGAAGTTTTCTTCCACCCGCTGAAAGCAGTGGGTACTATAGCTCTTTAAACCAAGTAAACCGAGCTGGGGACATGGGAGAGTCTGCTTATCAACAAAATGCGGAAAATGAAGCATTACTGTATTTTAAGTGTTTGCTGAGCAGCAAAGAAAATTGTTTTACTCTATGCTGCCCAAAAAAGTGCAGTGGTTCAGATCAAATGGCCTGAAGGTGTCATAGTTGTCATCTCCCCAAGTTTGCTCCTTGTTACTGACACTGAGTACATTTTATTGTGGTGAGATCACAATATATGACCTTCTCTTGCTTACAGAGATCCTTTATACTGCTAGATTTGCCAGGGCGCTGTTGTTGACTGGGTCAGTTTTAAAGCTTTTTAAGGAGGTGAATGTTTTGTAGTTTAAATGAAGACTACTTCTGTACTTATTTACAGGAGCTCCCCCCAGTCCTAACGTTTCACAGTATTCTAACTTCATTAGACACTTGGATGCTTCCAAATACCGTGTTGATTTGCTAAACTTTTCAAAAGTTGGCAACATTTGACTTAGTCAGCAAAAACATTTGCTTTACAATGTAGTTGGTGTGTTTCCGGAGTCTTTTTGGTTTAGGTGATAACTAAGCTAACTATGTTTGTCTAAAATACTTGTTAAATTTGCAGCATTTATTAGGTAGATTCGACTTCTGTAGCTTTAATGATCTTAATTGGCATACTGCTGAGATTTTATGAGAGTATTATCTAAAGAAGTCAAAGGAAAGGACGAGAATGTAAAATCAAAAGATTGGGATCCCATGCGAGCAAGAACAAGCTTTTGAAGCTTTACCTTTCTCTAGACTCCCCAAAGCAAAGGCATACTGGGCAACGCCATCCTGCATCCCAGATCTGTGTGACATCACTCTGTGGTGTAAAGAGGCAGCCTGACCTTGAGCTGAAAGGGAATGAGTCTGTAAGAAGGCTCGTCCATTTAAAAGCTATCATTTGCAGTGTGCCTGATCAGTTTGGTTTGGTTTAACCAACCTGTTCTGTACAATTTTGGAGCATGAAGGTAGTGAGAGAAGCTTGTAGCAAGATACTCAATATTGCCAGGTATCCGGTTAGAACACCAGCAGTGAGCAAAGTCTGGAAAGCGTGTGAGTGGCGATACCAAGACCAGGGAGTGAAGCGAGGCGTCTGTTCATAAAGATCTGCCCGCATCACTGCATCTCAGCTCATCCCTTTTCACTATGACTGTTCATTGCAATTGTCGTGGAGAACGAGCCCAAGTTTTTTGTTGGTACTGCTCAACATTCAGTAAATCTGCCGTGGAGTCTCTGAAATTGGCAGCAGAGAGAGATCTAGTTTTTAATAAAAGAACTCAGCAGCAAAGTGGGCAAAGAGGATAGCGTCTTCAAGACTTAGAAGGAAAAGTCTCTTGTTTGTGATTCCCTGCTTGTGATTGTTGTGAAGTCAGTGAGAGGAGCTTTCAGTGGTCAAATATCCAGGCATATGGTATTTCTGTTTAATGTCATGGCACAGGATTCACAATGTAAAAGAACAAAAAAGGGCAAAAGTGCTCTCTCTTTAGAAACGAGTGCAAAACATAAAACTTTAAAACAAAACTTCAAAAACAAAGTGCAATTTTGCACAGAGGGCAAAAAACCGGAACCCCCGTAAGTGTCACTTCCATTCTTTCTTTTCCGTTGGCTGAAAGCAGAGTCTTGTTCTTGACGTGTATTTGTAAACTAGTCTTGCCAAAATGCAAATGCTTTGGGTTTTTTTTCACTCCAGATAATTGTTGTTGTTATGGTTATTGCTGATTATTTTCACTTTCTTCAAACCGTACATTTTATTTCAAGAGGCCTGCCTTGTGGATTTCCTCCTGATGGTCTGCAGCTCTACACTGCTATTTCAAGATGCAAGAGAAAGTCACTAACCTCATAGGAGAACACTCAACTCCGCTTAGCTGGCTGGAGCTAATAATGCGCTACTAATTTTCCTCTGCTCTGTGGGGCAGGAGGGGAATTAAATTCTGCATAAAGTTGCTACCTCAAGGCTCCAAGTGCTTTTAAAGGTCTTTAACTTGGGAGAATTTCATAAGTTCTTAAAATTGGTCTGTTCTTTTGAGTTAAATGTTTTTTTAATTGCGTCATTGAGGGACCCTTATTTTAATTCATTTTACATTTAGTACTTGATTCTCAAAGGATGAACAGCTGCGAAGTTTGGTTCTTGCATTATAGTGTTCAACATGAAAGAAAAATACTTGCCATATAAACATATGGTTTTAACAAGTTAAACCACTCTGGGGTTCAGCTTCACTTTTGGTTAATAAAAAACTGACATGTTGTGTCCGGCCTTCCTGTATGATCCTGTGTGTGCTCTTTATTGACTTACTGCAGCTGACACAACCTCCCTCAGTGCTTACAGCGGGAGCGGACTTCACAGCAGCTTACAAGATTGACTCGGAGTGCCTGAGTTACCGTTGCTGGTGTTGTCAGAGCCTCATGGAGAACAGCACTTGCCCTGTTGCAATAACCAAAAGAGATTTAGACATTACCCGACCACCAAGTTTTACTGTTTGGTGATAAAATTTTACTAATATCTTAAAAATAATACCAGTTTCTGTGGATATTATTGCTCCCAATAAAACTGGCTGCTCTGATATGTCTGCCAAATTATCGTAGAACTTGTTTTATTGTTTGAACGCTGTGCTAACTGGTTCTCGGTTCCTAGGAGAAACACAGTATTCGTGAAGGCCTCTTGCTGGCCTACACTTACAGCTACCGAATTTTATGTGGCAAGCTGCCTTTTTTTTTTTTTAACCTAACTAACTATTTGAAAAGAAAAATACTTTGGGACATGTGAAATTGCCTGTTCGAATACTCAGTATTTGCTTTTGCTGAAGTTTTGTTTCTAAACACTTTGTATTTTATGTGCAGTTTTTAAATTAGTGTGGGAAAGTAGCTCAGATGGATTGTGGTGCTAAACATGAGAAGGCCTCTGCTGGAATACAGTACTTCAGCTTTGGACACTTTAACTCGGGGAAGATGGTGACACCTGAAGGGGCCAGAGGGCAGCAGTATGATAAGCAATTATTTAGAAAATGTAACATTTTACAGACGGATAAGGAAAAACTGGGACTTTTTTTTTTCCTCTGGAAAGGAGGACTGGGGGAAAGGGGGCAGGCAATATTCAAACGTAGGAAAGGAATGATCCCATATTGATTAGGAGAGGCCTATTAATATGGGGCATAAGCTACAGCAGGGAAGCTGTTGAGTGAACATTTAAAAGATCTGTCTGGAAGACAGCTAGAATAGACTGCTTGGGCAAGCGTGAAATCTTCCAACACTAAATTTTTTAGATTTTTTTTTTTTTAGCAGTTGTAAACTAGCTCTGCTGAGTGCTTACAATATCTGTCTGAGGCAGGGGTGGATTAGGTAACCTCCTGGGGAGGCGTTTCTGAGCTATATTGCCCTTTTATTATGAATACCTCTTTAAAATCACCAAGGGCTTTAGCTGACACAAATGTGCTGTCTCCAGGTTTTGTGCCGCATCAGCAGTAGGAACATGAAAACAGATTGGTGTCTATGAAAGAAAGGAAAGGAGGCTGTCCGTGGGCTAGGGCTTGGGTCCAAAGCTTGCCAAGCACCCGGAGCAGAGAGTAAACCCCAAATCCAAACAGAGAAAACACCTTGAACTCTGAAGTTCCTTTGTGCAGACTGAGCAGCTTGATGGCAAAGGCTGATGCTGGCTTGTGAGTCGGGCCCCAGCTCAAGCACGTCGGGTGGGTGTTAGTCTATTGCAGTGTCACCCTGCTGGGGTCGACATTAATTCCTGGATAAGCAACTTCTTTAGGAAAAAAAAAATGTAAGAATCTGTAAAGTTCTTATGCTGAGGATGATGTTCCATCATTTTGGCAAAGATACTTCCATCCTTTCTGCTGTTTCTCTCCGAAGGGTATCTTTCACACCAATCTTCGGATCAGCTGCGAGGAGTCACGCTGGTACCAAAATGGTGTTACTTTATCTCCTGAACTGGATGCTGACCAGCGAGATGCAAAGACGTGCTGCCAGACTGCTTCTGTGCACACTTCACATCTGTTTCAGCGGTGCGTACTGCAGAATGGAGCCTGGGGTAACGCGCTGCCCTCGGCCTGCCTCTGGGCCAACAGCATTTGTCTGAAGGGGAAGCGAAGGAGCTCTGCTGGCCCCTCCCCAGCAGCACCTTTGTTGTGGAGCGCTCAGTACTTGTCTTTCTGAAGCTAAAAGCTAGCACGCAGCGCTCGGAAGCCCGGTCTGCTCCCACGGCTTCCCCGGGATTCCTCTCAGCCCCAGGGGCTGCTCGTCACCTTCGCCCTGGGCAGCCGGAGCTCCACTGTCCCGCAAGCCTCGGCAGCGCGCAGCCATCCTGGCCGCCGCCCGTGCCCAGCGGTGCCGCAGCGGCCGCTCTCCTCGCAGCCGTAACCGGGAACAGGCCCTTTCCCCTGCCCGGAGGACCGGCGGTACCCGGCAGCCGCCCCGGGATAACTGCGAGGCCTCGGCCTGGAGGCGTTCGCGCTGCCCGGTCGCCATGGCGACGTCGAGGCGGGGCGCGGGG
>Ga0065711_1047570_pt1 | contig 12262 bp, 5 predicted proteins | sample Hoacrofraction12_FD_59098 | JGI IMG/M metagenome (GOLD analysis project Ga0065711, IMG submission 59098) | Hoatzin crop microbial communities from Cojedes, Venezuela - Epithelial fraction 12 v2 (version 2) | ecosystem: Host-associated > Birds > Digestive system > Esophagus > Crop | place... | reverse complement strand
CCCAGAGAGGTAGTGGAGGCCCCATCCCTGGAAACATTCAAGACCAGGTTGGACAGGGCTCTGAGCAACCTGATCTAGTTAGCGGTGTCCCTGCTTGCTGCGGGGGGGTTGGACTAGATGACCTCTAGGGATCCCTTCCGACCCAAAACTTTCTATGATTCTATGACTCTATGATTCTACAAACATAATAAATATTAAAGACTTCTATACAGAGTAGTGAGTGCATCTGCAAAAAGCAAAATAGAGAAATACAAACCACAGCTTTCCATCAAAAAGCAGCCATGATTCTAGGCATCAATCAAAGCCTTTCTGAAGTGCTTTGAAACTCATGGAACAGTGACTTCTGATTCTCCATTATAAAGCATCCTATTTTGAAAATCTAAAAGCATTTTAGAAAGACTTTTAGTCCAGTAGTCAGTTACCAAGAAGGTGATATGCTAGAACACTGAGTACTTAAAATCATCTCTGTAGAAGGTGAAGATGGTATAATGGATTTTCAAAAGTGAAATCAGTATGTGTAGTTAAAAGCCTACAGAAAAGCAAAAGAAATGCATATTTCATGAGTTCTGTTTTTACTTTATTTTCAACATCAAGCTGGAGAAAGCTGAGGCATATGAATGGGAAATTAATATTCACATAAGGAAGCACTATGAGCTATGATTTATTCTCATGAGAATATGTGTAATGGATCTACTTTTATGCTTCTTTTATAAAGAACAAAAGAATAGACAATAAAAAAAAAAGAGTCATTCCAGTTCACAGAATCATCCACGGTTTTCCCCTGAGCCCCTTACCAGAGAGTGCAATATTCATGTGTGACTGCATCAGTCCTGCATTCCAGGTTTAAAGAAACTTATTTTTTCACATCTGTCCACACACATTGCCATGATTATTCTCACACTGTTGTGTGCCGTTCCTGTATTTCTCAGCACTGGGGAAATTCATCTACATTGCCTGAACTGTTCTGCAGTTCATCATCATGTGTCTTTGGAAGCGAACCTGCCAAGGGCTGTTCATTTAGTCCAGCATTTTTACAAATGGAAGAAGATGTGTTTTCTCCACCTTTCCCTTTCTTATCTTAATTATTTCCTCTGTGAGAAGGAGATGAGGTTAGGAGGGCTGAGAAAAAGGGCATACTTCGCAGGAGTGGAACATTTTTATTTGTGGTTGGCTGGCAAATTGCCTCTTTCATTTTAGAAGACAGTTTATAAAGCACAGTATCTTGGAGAACACTGTGTGAGATAGTTCAAGCCTATTCTGCTGTCATCAGCTAAGCCACAAAGACTGCTGTAAGAATCACAACTTGAACAGAGAGACTCCAGAGTGAGTGGTGGCAGGACAAGGGTCTTTGGAGTTAGCATCTGATGTGAACAACCAGAAAGGTAACCTAATTAGAAGGCGAAAATTACTTAGCAGAAGAAGATGTCTGCTCAAAGACTGACAGAGAAAACACCTGTCAGCCTGGAAACTGTTAGTCTGGGAACTAGACCTGTGAACCAGAAGCAACCTTGAGAAGTGCAGCTGGCATCTTTGAAGTACAACTGGGTACTGAGAAACCATCTCAGTTTGGTTTCTGAGATATCATTGATAAGGGCAAAAACAACTTTAATGGCAACTTCACATCTGTAAGGTGAAAAATAGACCAGAAAAAGGGGAAAATAGCTTGTGAAAGTAAGAACTGGAAACTGCCACAGGCTATTCTAACTGCAAGAACAGGAAAAGAGTCTGGAAAAAACCCACAAAAACTATTTGAAAGCAGAGAAAACATCATCATCTATTTGCTGCCCCAGGTGAAATTAAGAATACCTATTGGTTGTTTGAAGTGGTGTCCTATGTCCTTTCATATGTCTATGACATAAAAATGACTTAATTTCTGTCCAAAATAGAGCCTCTCTCTCTGAGAACTTCCCATGCTGCATGTACTTTTCCTTTCCCAAACAGACTGAACTCTCTGCACAAACTGTCTACGAGATCTTGAACCCTTGCTGCGGACTCCTGATTGATTCCGAAGTCTGTTACTCTACGGGTTACTCTGTGGGTTCACACTTCTGGGGTTGGTTCAGTTTGGTCTCACACTTCTGGGATGTTTGTGTGTCTCCTCTGGGATTGGCTTGACGTGCTCCTTGAGATGGTTTGGTCCCTTCTGAAATCTAATTTACTTGGTACTGGTATTATATACCCATACAAGTAATCTGTCATAAGTATATCCACTTGTTATATTGCTGATAAGCTTACTTCACTAGTGAGAAGTTTGTAGTAACCTGTAATAGTGTCTACATATTTGGATGTTGCAGTTACTTTGATTATTGCTATACAATTGATTGTTTCTGTTACTGATTGCTGACAGTAACTTACAATAACTTGGCAAATACATATTCTCTTTATTAACCATAGTTATACGTGCTCTTGGTGATTTCTGTGGCAGTATATTTGCTTGTGGCAATATGTGTGGCATTTCTAGTAATCTGTAATAAAGTAGAGAAATTTAGATGACAAGAGCTTCTGTTTTCTTATGTTATACAGACTCTGACGAACCCACAGTTACAATCTTGAAACACCTACAGGCCAGGTAACCCTTTAGGTTGTGACATTAATATGATACAAAGAACAGAGCAGTTAGCTGTCTGAGAACTACAGTTTTGACTTGTATCCATTTTGCTTCTTAGTGTCTCTAAGTCTTTATTCACAGCTTTGAAGACTACAATCCTTTTGTCTCTCCATTGAAATCTGAGATGATGAATTCATTGTATATTCTTGGACTTGATGACCTAGGCTTCAGGCTTACGATGTACTCAAACCCCAGGTTTTGCCATCTCTTACATTGGTACTCATCTTTTGTACAGGAATTTTTTTATCATGTGTTGGTAAGATTGATACCAGTGATCCTCTTTTATAAAGCTTCTTATTCTCCATACTTATTCTCAGTATAGGAAGGCGAAGGTAAAAGAAAAGAAAGCAAAATATTTCTTCCAACACATCTTTTGATAAGATCTATCTACGCTCTACGTATTTTAAAGGAACTCATGTATTGTGTTACATGTGTTAAAATAACACAAGTAAAGTAACAAGTAAACCTAATTTGTCATCCATATGTAATGGTAGGGTAGTGCACTGCCAGAAGGCTTGTCCCAGACCTTAGTCATAACTTCAATGTGGTTGACAGACATCTGACATAACCCAGTACACTCTGCCATCCAAGAAACTGCCACCAAGTCAGAATAAATTAATGGTAGCTGTTTCTGTAGAGTTCACAGAATATTTTACTATCCTGTGCCACAGAAAATGGTTGTCATGGTTGTGAGGTCTATATTTCCACTGTTACTGATAAAAATGACATATCTGAACAAAAACATACATGAATAATAGGCAACAGATACCAGTTTCAAACAAAAAATACTGATTATATGTTTCAAATTGAAAGCTTATGATGCATACGTAGAATCTGAATAATAAGTAATAATAATTCAGAGTACTACGGTTTGGATAAGAAAACAACTCATCTCATGTAATTTCGTACTCAAAGATATACCAAAACAGTTTAAAATATATATTAGCATTGGTACTTCAAGTCAAACCTGGCATTGACCACTGAAATTAAGTTTCTTTCTCATCACGTCCAACATTAACAGAGTTGTAATGAAAACCTAAACAGCAGTTCTTAATAATGGATCTGGTAAACCAAGCAAAGAAAACAGTTTCAGAACTGTAGTGCCTTGTTTTACTGTTTTAACTTCTGAAACATCTGAACTGTAAATGTTGGTGTTTTCTCACTACACACCTGAAGGAAAAATCCCAATCAACTTCTTAAAGTGAATGTTTGCCTGTATAAACATTGCATTTCAAAGTATACTTCTTCGGACTTAACAACAAATTAGCTCTTATTAATTGTCTTGCAATTCAATTTTCAAAGCTTTTGAGCAAGAGATTTGGTTACTGTAATCATTCTGGCATTAATATTCAGTGCAATGCAACAGCTGTGATGTTTACATTATTTATTTCAGCACATTAGATTAATGTACCAATTTAATCCGCAGTCAATTTAAAAGGAAAATGGAAAGCAGTACTACAAATGTTATCCCTAAGTAATATTTAATATTCTGGGCACATGCAGATGATACCCTTTCCATGGATTTCACGAATGTGAAGTTGAATTCTAATTAATTTCCTGACTGAAATGAGTCTTTGCTATTCCTGTGTACTTCCATAGTATTATTACGTAGAACTTGCAGAATAATGGCTTTAACAGAGAAAGTTAAGTGCAAGTTTTTATCTTAAACAAGAGACTCTAACATGACAGTGTAAACCAGACAGAGTAAATCTTTTTGCTACTGAATACAATGATAAACATTATTGCAGAACAGCAGTTACTCTTGCACAGTGCCTGAAGTGCCTTAGTACCTTGGCCTCAGTAATGATAAGGGCATGCTATTTGCAACTTTGTAACCTTTCACCTACTGCTGCTGTAGAAGTGCTTTACCTGGAGTCTTCGTGGTTTTCTTTTTAATTTTGTTCCCACACTGTTGTTGTCATGCTGTTGTTCTCATGCTGTTCTCATGCTGTTAGTCTCATGGGCTTGCATCTGCCAAGCCCGATTGTGTTGGTACAACAGGATCTGATGGGAAGTAGCTACACTGGCATGACAATCAGCCCTTCTACACCCCTATACTCTCTTCTTGTTTTTCAGATTTTAGGTGTTTGGGTTTTTTTACCCAATTTTCTCTAATATGGAGAAAATGAAACACAGTGTACAATAAAATAGACGATAGTCCTTTAAGTGCTTGACCTATTTTATCCAATAATACATGTGCACAGAAACATAACAGACAATAAATTTGCAATGTTTGCACCTGATTTGCATGCACCAATCTGTGCTAATAGCATCACGAACAGTAGTAAATACTAGGGAGTTAGAGAGGGTCATGACAGAAAACTAAATAGTGCTAAGAGCTTGTCATAGTTTAGCCTGGTTGGACAGCAGGTGCCCACTAAAACTGCTCTATCGCTCCCCATCCTCAACTCGACAGGGGAGAAAAAATATGATGAAAGGCTTGTGGATTGAGGTAAGAACAGGGAGAGATCACTCACCAATTACCATCACAGGCAAAACTGACTCAACTTGGTGAAATTACTTAAATTTATTACCAATCAAATCACAGTAGCATAATGAGAAATAAAAAATATCTCTTAAAACACCTTTCCCCCATCCCTCCCTTCTTCCCCAGCCTGACTTCACTCCCGAACTCTCTACCTCCTCCGGACCGGCACAGGGGGATGGGGAAATGGTATTGCGGTCAGTTCATCACACATTGTCTCCGCCACTCCTTCCTCCTCACACTCTTCTTCTGCTCCAGTGTGAGGTCTCTCTCTCCACAGGTCCACAGGTCCTGCCAGGAGCCTGCTGCAGAAAAGGATTCCCATGGGATCAAGGACTCCTCTGGGCACATCCACCTGCTCCGGTGTGGGGTCGTCCACAGGCTGCAACAGGATATCTGCTCCACCATGGACCTCCATGGGCTGCAGGGGGACAGCCCATCTCACCATGGTCTTCTTTACAGGCTGCAGGGGAACCTCTGCTTCAGCACCTGAAGGACCTCCTCCCCCTCCTTCTTCACCAACCTTGGTGTCTGCAGAGTTGTTTCTCTCACATATTCTCACTTCTCTATCCTACTGTAAGTTTTTTTTCCCTTACTTAAAAATGTTATCACAGAGGTGCTACCACTGCCGCTGATGGATGCAGCCTTGGCCAGCAGCGGAGCCGGCTGGCATTTGCTCTGTCAGTCATAGGGGAAACTTCTAGCCCCTTCTCACATAAGCCACTCCTCTAGCCCCTCTGTTAGCAAAACCTTGCCACGCAAACCCAGTACAGGGCTATAGGCAAGGGAAATAAATCATCATCACCATGGTTGTCACATTATTCTTCACCACCTCTTGCACTGGAAAGAACCCCCCTCAGAGAACGATGCTCACCTGCAACCCTGTCACTTAGCTTCCAGGCCAGCCACTGGTGAGAGTCTGCATTTCCCTTGCTCCTACACTTGCTTTTGCTCTTACCCATGCTTTTTGCCTTTACGTCTCTTGCTTCCCACTTTTTATTCTTCCCCAAAAGCAGCTTTTACTGTTACAGTTATTGTACCCTACCAGCTGTTGACCCTGCTGTACTTATGAACCCATCTCAACTTTTTTTGCACAAGTGTTGTGCTCAAGAATGTTTGGCTGAATTTGGTAAAATTCTGTGGCAAAATCCCATTTGCATCCTGAATCAGCTACGGAAAGCTGATGTTAGTTCTCATTGGGTTCTTGCTGCTTAACACCTCTTTGTCTTTGCTTTCCCACTCTCTAGCCTTCTCGTTGGAAATATTTGATGTCCCTTTGGCAGACCTATGAAAAATCAGTCTGCAAATAAAGAATAAACTTCATAAACAGGGAAAAGAAATGAAAAAAATACAAAAAGCATCAGAATCAGTTAGTAACTGCACAAAGCTCTGAAAAAAAATCTTAAATTAACTTAAAACATGTGACCTGTGGCTAGTAAAGTCTTAGATTGTTCTTAATGACATATTGATTTTGAAATCAGTGGGTTGCTCAGGGAGAGAAAATAACACTATTAGATGTCTCCAAATGACTTTTATTTTAATCTCTCATTGTAATACTGATTTGATAAAACTTCTTGGTGCCTATTTCTTTGAAAAACAATGAATTTAGTGTTGAATTAAAGACCATATTGTCACACTCCAATAATGAGAGCAATTAAATGCCCCACTCCATTAACAAGAGTGACTCAGATTCATCAGTCCCCTCAGCTGGATTAAGGTGAAGCGACACCAGAGGTCCTATATTACTTTACAACTTTTATTCATGATTATGATAAATCAACTTATTGTGGCATGATTATGACAGACAAACTATTGATGCACGATTATGCACAATAATGACAAGCAAACTACTGAAGCACATTTATGGTCACGATTACAGTAAGTGAACCTTGGTGATACAATTACAAGCAGCAAACTATGGTAGTACGATTTCAACAAGCAAACTACAGTAGTACAATTATCATAGACAAGCCAACGTATTACGATTATGATAAGCGAGTTACTGTGGCACGATTATGATAAACCTTGCTTTTATAGTTTCAAGGGAGAAGGAAAAGTACATAAGGGGGGACAGAAAAGCAAAGTTAGAGAGGAAAAGAGGAAGAAGAAGAAATAAAAAGATTTCACCAGACATGGGTCCAGTGCTCATCTAGCCAACAGAGATGGGGGGGAGACCAGGTCTTGGGGGAAGCTGCCTTTACAATAATTTTCTTAGTTTTTTGAATGGAGTTGGAGGTCGCGGTCTCCCCCTACCACAGTTACCTCTGTCTGACCTCTTCCCAGTGCAGGGCTACTGGCTTGTTAGCTGTAAAAAGGGAGTTGGGTATGGAGCCAATTAAAAGTGGTGTTCTTAGCTTTACCAGAGTAACATCGGACTGTGAGGGTCTCTCCCTTGGTCCAAATGTCCCTTGGTTGATATAGCATCAGACCACCAGGATGAGCAGGCCCTTTGCTCAGGCCCAGTGCTTATCAGCAAAAGAGAAGTACAATGCTCTTGTATCCAACACTCACAGGCTTCGTCCTTCACACTAGCACCTTAGACAAGTGTTTGAGACATTTAATATTGTCTAGACCCTTGCATACATTAATAGAATATTTTTCCCATAAGACACTCTGGAATTATTTCCCTTTGATATTGATTAAAAACATCTAAATCAATTAAATTTTAGTTTCACCTAAAAATTTTTTGATGATAAATCAAATATTACTATTTGTATGTTCCGAGTCAGAAGTTTTCTGTTTTGCTCACTTTTTAAGGTTACTATTAAGCCTGTTCAAAGCCCAAGATTGTTTTCCAAGGTTAAAAATGGTAAAAAAAGTAGTGCTGCTCAGTTTTGGTTGCAAACACAGTCACCCAAAGATAACGTGGAGGTAACCTCCGTGTCATCGTATGGAGGTTTGTTTGGAGAAAGTTCTCAGCCATTGTTCATAGCTACAATATTTGGTCAGGTGCCATTTCCCCCTGTTCAGTTCATTCCCCTCTGTGTACTGCAGGGATATGGTAGAACATAGGAGGTCCTGGCCCACTGTTTCTAACAGCACAATCATGTAGCCTCAGTGATCAAAAATCTTACAATGAAATCAGTGCTGTCCTGTTAAATTTTAAAATTGGTTTTCTTTGGCCTCAATAGGTAACTACTAGACACCTGTAAATAAATACTAGGTAGAATAAATAAATATTAAGGACATGAAGTATGAGAAAGTGATGAGAAGTAGACCTAATGGATTCACCAAGGGGAAGTCATACTTGACCTTCTATGGAGAAATTATTGGCTTGGTAGATGAGGGAAGAGCAGTGGGTATTGTCTATCTGGTCTTCAGTAAGGCCTTTGACACTGTCTCCTGGATGAATCTCATAGAAGAGCTGATGATATACAGGCTAGGGGAGCAGACAGTGAGGTGGATTGAAAAGTGGTTGAATGGCAGGGCACACAGGTTGCTGTCAATGGCGACATCTAGTAAAAGGCCAGTGACTAGCAGTGTAACCTAGGAGTCAATACTGGGTCCAATCCTGTCTACGATCTTCGTTAGTGATCTGCACAATGCGGCAGAGTGTATGCCAAACTAGGAGGAGTGGTTGACTCTCCAAAAGTTGTGTTACCATCCAGAGGGACCTTGACAGGCTAAAGAAAGGGGCTGACAGGATGCTCATGAAGATCAACAAGGAGAAGTGCAGAGTCCTGTGTTTGGGGACGAACAACCTCATGCACCGGTGTATGCTGGGGCTAACCCAGCTGGAAAGCAGTTTGATAGAAAATGCCCTGGAGGTTCTGGTGGACACCAAGGTGAACATGAGCCAAAAATGTGCCCTTCCTGCAAAGAAGGCTAATAGTATCCTGGGCTGCATTAGACAAAGTACTGCCAGCAGGACGAGGGAGGGGATCCTTCCCCTCTACTCAGCACTGATGAGGCCACACCTGGAGTACTGTGTCCAGTTCTGGGCCCCTCTGTACAAGAGAGACATGGACGTACTGGAGAGGGTCCAGCAAAGAGCAACTAAGATGATTAAAGGACTGGAGCATCTCTCCTATGAGGAAAGGCTGAGAGAGGTGGGACTTTTTAGCCTGGAGAAAAGAAGGCTTGGGAGAATCTTAATAATGTATATAAACACCTGAAAGGAGGGTATAAAGAGGATGGAGCCAAGCTTTTTTCGGTGATGCCCAGTGACAAGACCAGAGGCAATGAGCAGAACCTGAAACACAGGAGGTTCCCTCTGAACCTCAGGAAACACTTTTTGTACTGTGAGAGTGATGAAGCACTGCAATAAGTTTCCCAGAGGGGTTGTGTAGTCTCCATCTTTGGAGATATTAAAAAATTGTCTGGACACAATTCTGACCAACTAGCTGTAGGTGTTCCTGCTTGAGTAGATGGCTAGACCAGATGACCTCCAGAGGTCGCTTCCAACCTCAATCTTTCTGTGATCCTGTGATAAAATAGCAGACTCTGTAACAATTTCTGTGTACGATTCAGGCATTAATGTAGTTCGGAGGCTCTTTCAAATACACAGTTTGCATGTGACCACCTTTTTTTGGAGGATAAGAGAATTTAATAATACTGGTGTTAATCGTTCCGGGCCACCTGGCTTTATTGCCTCAGCTATATTTTATCTTACTAAGATAGATGCAGTCTTAAAATTAGTCTTATTTAAGATGAGAAACACTGTGCTGCAATGCAGAATGTGTAAGAGGAGAGCGGGGAGAGGAAGAGAAGCTTCTCTGTATCAGATCTTTCTTCCATGAATTAATTTCTACATAGAAATACTTAATTAGTGTTTACAGCATTAGGCAGTCCTTGTCTACATTTATAACAACAGTCCATGAAGATAAACTATACGCTTGTCAATTTCTGCACACCAGAGAGGTTGCTATCCATTTCTGGCCATCTTTTACCCCCCTACTATTGAGTCTTGGTAGCAGCTTCTGGCACTAGTACTGGAGTTGCACATTCAGCAAATTCCTAATGTAATGCATTGATGTAAGCACTCATCATGGATTCCAGTAAGAAAGGCACCCAGATTCTGTCAGATATTGATTAAATTACCATTTATTTGACATAACAGGAGAAGGAAAAAGGGGATAACAGAGATGATCTTATATCCCTTCAAATGGTGGGGACTCTGAGTTTTACACCGTTGAACAATACCCTAGTCAGGGTCTGGCATGCTGTGCAGATCTTTTCCATGCTTAAGTTTGCCAGCACTGTAATCTTTAAAGCTTTTATAGGATTTTCTTACTGGTAAATATCTCTATTCATCATTTCTACTGTCAAGCAGAGGAACATTTTATGTAAACCTGCTGCTTAGCTTCAAGATAAGAAGAAACATGCCAAGAGGGAGCTGCATACAGGCTTCCCTGTTACAATTAATTAGGTAAATTCACCCAGCAGACAACTAATGTACACAACACAACACAGGTCTGCACCTATTCAGGTCAACTGTTACGGGGATCATTCACTACTTGATGTACAGTACTCTTCTGATTAGGACTACTATAGCTTAGCTTAGCTAGTACTGTATTCTGTAATATTGTGATCACCGTTGTATAACAGTAGTCAAACACAGTCAGACAAAGTCAGACAATAACTTCATACCAAGAATCACTGTCACAGAGTAACCATTATGACTATTTGCAGTGGTTTAGGGCACACTAAAAAGATGGATAATGGGAAGATTGGGGTTAAAGGATGCAGTGACTCTGACTAATGGCTGGGGATGTAGCATTCCTAGAATTTCTAGTCCTCCAAGAAAAAATTCACTTCCAGCTGGCTTGTCTTGACTTACTATGTGAAAAACAAGGTGCATTGGTTTAAGGGGCTATTGTCTTTCTGGACTGGACATTTTGAACGTGTTCACTTGCTCATTAGTTGAGGCTTAGGCCTAGCTTTTTGTACATCCTGAGATGACTTTTCATGAGCTGGAAGAAGGGGAACACTGCATGACAAAATGCTCTGAACCTTTGCAGACAAAATTCCTAGTTCCTACAATTTAATGTAAGAAGGGAGTATATATTATTAAGTATTTAAATACAGAAGTACCACAGCATTGATTTACACATGATATGAACTACCACAGAGAGCACCTGCTGTGTAAGTGGCACAATTAAACAAAGAAATGAGTGTAAATTATCCTTCTACATCAGGAAAGGAGCACTGGGGTTAATAAGGTGGAAAAATGTATGAAATCTATCCAAATTAAAGGCATTCTATAATTAGAATTCTATAATTTTATAATTAGAATCTTTCCTGCTGCATTATTCATTATAAAAGAATTAACAAGGAAGAAATGCAGTTTTCCCCAGATGAAAAAAAATATTTTAATTCATTTCTGTATTGATATAACTTATATGACTTACAAATTAGTTCCTAATATGTTAGTAATAGCAGTCACGACATTACTCCAATGACAGGGCCCTGAGGGCACCACCAGCCCTGACTATCCCTTCCCAGTTGCCCCACGAATCTCCCCTTACCCTGCCTACAGCCCACGACCCAATTTCAGCCTCCCAGGAGCTCTCCCTACCCTGTCACTGAGAATGAAACACCTAGTGACTCGATTGTACCCTAAATTCAGCTGCTCTGACTTGCATTCCTTCCTTCTGCAACTCATGAAGGACTTCAGTGCTCCTACTGTTGCACCTAAAAGAGAATTCTTTAGTGCATCTATTTAGCTTAATGAAGTCTCCAACAACTTTTGTATCTTGGTTGTCCTGAATTAAACTTTCATCATCTATATCATAGCATTACCGTGCAGCTGACAGACCACTGTAATAGTGTTCTGGAATGACCTTAACATTTGCTCTTCCTTCTCAACACTGCCACGTCTGCATTTCCTTGCTGCCATTTGTGTCACGGGCAGTCATGCACAGATGGTCTGTACCAGATGAGGGAAGGGAAAGGCAGCGGGAATTCTGGTAGCAAAACTCCCAGTCTAAATTTTGTTAATAGTGTCATGAGGATTTCTGAAGCTATGCTCAGTATGTGGAAATAAGGGTTCTGCATTTCCCCCCTAGAGTTTGTGAAGTTCAGAGGAACAACATCATGTTGTTCCGACTGACTGCTTAGTCTGTATTGCCTGCACAACAGCTGAGCATCCAGTTCTGCTTGCTTTCAGAAATTTTCATGTTGATTTGTGGGTAGAGATTCTCTAATTTGGATCTTGCACTCTGTTACCA
>Ga0065711_1014533_pt1 | contig 12262 bp, 11 predicted proteins | sample Hoacrofraction12_FD_59098 | JGI IMG/M metagenome (GOLD analysis project Ga0065711, IMG submission 59098) | Hoatzin crop microbial communities from Cojedes, Venezuela - Epithelial fraction 12 v2 (version 2) | ecosystem: Host-associated > Birds > Digestive system > Esophagus > Crop | place... | reverse complement strand
ATTCCGCGCTGCCCTCCTTAGAGATGCACCAGGCTGTCAGTAACAAGGCCACAGGTTTATTCAACTGAGATCTCCAGATCTCAAAAGATAATCTGGGAATAATTAGGACTTAAGGAACTTGTGGGAATCTGATTTTTTTTTTTTCAGAGCTGCCATTCATGAAACAGATGGACATCTTATTTCTCTCTAATTTGATGGGCTTTCTTGACAAAATGGCAGAGGTTGCACTTTGCTACAATAATAACCTGCCACTCAGACTTTGTAAGGGGTTTGTGTAGGGTTTCTTCTTAATTAGACCGTGTCTTGCTATCAGCAAGGAGATGCATGTGTGTGTGCGCGGAGCGGGGATATTCTGAGCTGCTTCTCTGCGTGACAGAGCGTAGAAAAGAGTGGAGAAAAATCAGGGGGCTTTCATGTTTGTGTCAGGTTGGGGTTTTTTTTTAAGTCTCATTTGAAAAATAAAGATTGGGATGTGAGCTCGTTGTCTAGATGATAATGTATTCATGGATTTGCTCCTGCTCGCCCTGCAACGAAACAACAGCGAGGGGCAGCTTTCCATGGGCTGGGGGGCAGGTTTGAAGGCTTTGCAAACCATTGGGATTACTCTCAGGTTTGCAAAACCCACTTTTCACTTGCAAAAACCTTTCCAATCCTGCCGTTTAACCCCTGACCTTCTCTTCTGCTTCCTTTTCCCTCCTCTCCCCCACCAAAGTGGATCCCTGGGCCACGGGGTGGGATGCGAGGCTCCTCTCCAGCACGCTGGTGGAAGCCCGCAGCATGCTCTGCTTGCTATCCACTACGTAAGCAAAAAGCAATTGGGAACTTTTTTAATTAGTCAGATGTTTGAGCTCCTTAATCAAGGTCCAAGTAGTGATGATGGGTTAATGAACCAAACAAAACTCAACCACTACCAAAAATAGACATAGATGATGATATCTTTGTTTACCTCATTCCTGTAGAGACTGTGTTTTTGGCTTTTCTGTGGCCAGATCAGCTAACAATTGACTTGTTGAAAGCTGAGCTCCTTGTGCAATCGCTTGCCTTCAGAGACCAGGACGTGAGAAGGGTGCCCGGTACTGTGAGATGGTACCGCTGCAAACTGCAGCCTGTTCTGCACGCGAGGAACTGAAGCAGCTTCATGCTGTAAGGCGGGGGGAGCGTAATGTTAGCTTGACAACTTCATTAGCGTTTCCCTCCCTCGCGTTCAGCGCTCGGAAGCAGAACATTTGCAGGATGCATGAGTCCCTGAGGAAGGAGGAGCCAACAGAGGTGACAAATAAGTCTAATCATACCCTCTGCCAATAACACTGTGGCGTTTTCATTCATTTTACCCTTTATTCAGCTTCCCGTGTGTTTTGGCAGCGGTCACAACCAGGCTTCCCGCAACAGGTCCTGCTCCTGGCAGGGCTGGCTCTCTGCTTCCTTCATCCCTAGCCAGCATGAAGAAGACCTGAAAAGTGCATATCCTGTGCATTTTGTGCTGCTTTTTCAAACAACTGGCTGGCTAAAGCTGCCTTCAGGAGGCCTCATCGGCCCCTGCTCTGAGACCTGTTCCAGGGGGATCTATTGAACAGGAGGTGCAGGGTGTGCAGGCACCAGACTTTCACCAAGGGCTCATCTTTTGCCTTATTAATATGCAATTGTTTCCGTTGAGAATCAAAAACCAGGTGGATGCAAGCTGTCCCCCCCAACAGGAATTTAAACTTGATGACAGTAGCTGGTATTGAGATAACATCCCTTTCCTGCCTTGGTCCATCTGTGCAGCAGACTGCATGAGGAGAGAGTTCTGGCCAGCATTTGTGGCTTGCTTTCGTGACTGGATGGCCCATGTGAATTCCTTTCCTTAGCAGTGGATGATAGAGTAGATCTTGTAACGATTAGTTGAGTCACCATGCCCTCACAGGACTTAGCTTTATCTTCCACTGTCTGTCTCAAGGGTCTAATTAATTATTCTTCCCAGAGCTGCTTCTGGCTGGAAGCTTTGTCTGGGGTGGTACTCCTGGGAGGTTTCTTGGAGGATGTTTTAGGAGGTTTGGGATATGCTTTGTAGAATAAAGGGTCTGGCGCTTCCCCATGCTATCTGGCAACTCTTGGCTATCCTGCGCCATCATGAAGATGCCCATTGAGGCAGCCTTGAGTGTTTCCCTTGTCTGCGGCTGCTACCGGTGCACGGCCACGCCAGCAGACTCTGAGCCTCTACACCACTTGATTCACCTGCCTCGGTGCTCGCTTCCCCTAAAAACTATCTGAAGAAACAAATCCTCCTCCTCCACTGAGATCGCTACTGCTCAGATAGGCTTTCTCCACGCTTCCCATCAGCTTGGGCTCAAGATGTTTTCTCTCTGACTCTCAGCCCTTTGCAAACCTCCCAGGGCAACTGTGTTTGAACAACCCACAGCAACTCCTCCACGCTGCGGAGGAGCAAAAGTTTAAAAGGAGGTCAGAGCCGTCGCACCACCTTCTGCAAACACGGAGCCGCGCTGCGGGATGGCTGCCGGGAACCTCGTCCAGGATTTTTACCGGCCTTTCCATGAGCGGGTACCAACGCGAAGGATCTCGGCTTGATTTATTCCGTCCCAGAGATGAGGTGGCACGAAGGATTTAAAGAAGCCTATCTAATAGAGTGCTGGAAATTATAAATCAGTGGGGCTTTGTAAAGGTTATTACTTTAAACAAAGAGGGGGCTGAATGGAGCCAATTAAACGGCACCTGAATTGATAAACAAACTGGTTATTGTAGGGGGCTATTCTGCAGCTCTGGCGGTCCCCCCTTGCTCGGAGGCCGGTGATGAATACGGAGCAAGGCCTGGGGAAAAATTTACATGTGATTGGAGTTTAATGGGCCGCAACAGGCCTCCCATCCCATCGCCATGGAAACCGGCCCTTTCTCAAGATTTTAAACAGTCTGAAATGTCCTTTTATTGTCTGCTTCAAATGTGTCATGTGAGCCCGACGGGGTGGGCGCTTGTATGTATCAATTTGTTTCTGTCTCCGGGCATGGCATTGCGAGGCCATGAATATATCTGGGGGGACGCGGGGACAAAGGGCCGATGGGGCTCCATGGCGACCCAGCCGCCCCGCGTGCAGGAATGGTGACATATGGTCAGGCCCGACCCCGGGCCGCCCCGCAACAGGCATCCACGCTGCCCGGCTCCGCTGTCCCACCACCATCCATCCATCCATCCTTGGCTGAGCCAACCTGCCGAGCTCGTGAGAGATTTGGTTTCTCTTAAAAACTCTTGGCTGTTGGTCACTAGAGTCTGGCAAAAGGGAGAATGGAAGAGAGAAAAGAAATCAAGGCAGAAAGGAAAGGCTTTCCATGTCCCAGAGATGTTTGCTTTCCACTTGGTTGGAAACTGGATGAAGAAGAACATTGGAGCAGCATGAACACCAGGAGGAATGTTCTCCAGGATTTGAACAGTTAAGCTGGATCAAGCTGAGGGTCCACCTGGCCATGGATTATATCTGTTACAGTAGTCAGCATTAAATGCATCTGACAAGGATGAGGAACCTGAGGGGATATTCACCCCCACACCCAAATTCGAATTCTTCCAGGTGACTTGTGTGCCAAACCGGATCGTTTCGTGTTGTTTTACCTCCCTGACAAGAACCTGAACCGTGTAGCTCTGAAACCTGTTTTCTTGTAAACGCCCCACCTGTGAGCTCTGCTCAGCCTTTGGCTGCGGCCGGCAGTGAATCCCCAAACCAATGGTATTTGCATGTGGACACGTAATCCAGTCGCCTGTTGTGTTCTTCCAGGAACACTTCTCCGAGAGAGAGCCATGGGGACGGATCATTTGTAAATGAATCTAAAAGTTGGACACATAAAAGTCATCGGAAATAGGCTGCCACACAGTCATGCAGGCACTAGTCAAAGAACTGGAAGGGACGCGGGTGAACAGCCATGCCAGCTGCGGCCAGTCGACCAGCTTGCTGTCCAAAACACATGGGGAGATGGGACTGAGAACAAATGGGAGATGGCAAGACTTGGGAAGAACAATACCTCTTTCAGAATAATGGATCTACTGAAAAAACCTTCCACCATCTGGGAAAAAATGAAAAATCTCTTCGAACATTAACTGCAACTTTTTGCCAGACTCTCCATAATGCTCACAATATAACCTGTTTACTGCTTGTTTCTTGAGAATTTTTTCCAGATGTGACCATGAGACAGGATGCTGTGTGATATTAAAAGATCAGTCAGTTCTTCATTGCTTTCTACCCCTAGTCATCTTCTGCTTTCCAAACCATCCTGTATGCTGCTGTGGACATGAAACTGGTGTTCAAGAGGGCTGGAGATGAACTGTTCCCCCTTTCATCTCGGGGCTGTGAGTTTGTCTGCAGCTGCGTGATGAGATGAAGTGATTTCCTGGCAGTTTGGTAGTCTGTGTGTGTCCAGTCTATCAGATATGACAAAGCAAAAAAATCTAGTGTCCCCTGTTCCTCTTGTCTTAGATAAGTTATCAGAGTCAGAGCATAAACTGAGAGGGAATCCCTGAAAGTCAGGGGTGAAACTTTTGGCAGTGCAGGGCAACATCTCTATACCAGAGGCCAGGAGACCTGTTCCAGCGCCTGCTGGAGCAGGAGCTGGGCTATAGGAGACCTCCTGCCTTCTAGATCCTGTAGCAGGTCTTTCCTGCTACGTTTCAGGCACTTGTAAATTAGTTTATTTTACACGGTCTTGGTGTTATTCTCTCCTACTCTTTTGCTTTCTGTACCAGAGGGTATGAGCAGACAGAGCAAACTGGCTAATGGCTGCTGAACGGAGCCACGTTAAGAACTTGGAGCAATGGATGTAGCTCAGGAATAGAGCTTAGCTCATCCGTGTTCACTCAGGAAAGTGCTCTACCCTGATCCTTGCAGGAGTCTGTGAATGTCGAAGAGGCAGGTAAATGGCTTTGCATCAGGGTAGCCGTGTAGTTTTAAACCTAATTGAAATTAAACTGGTGCAGACCCCTTCATTTGGAGGGGGAAAGAAAAAAGCGCTCGTTTGGTCTCACTTTTCATTAATATATTCCAGATCTGAGTTTAGCTTGAGATTTAATGCCTTAATTTGAAAGCTACCATCTTCTCCTGAGGAAAACTAGTTATTTTCCTTGGAAGACCTTACTGAAAAGCCTGTACTCGTGATAGCTATTAGCCCCTTTTGATTTGGCTTGACTTTATTTTAAATCCCTTTTTAAAGGAGTCTGATCCTGTTCTGAAGCCTGGATCCATGGAGGTCAGGCAACCAGCAACACCTCTGCCCACGACAGCAAAGCACCCTCTTTTGCATGTAACGGGCTTACCATTTGCCTAGGAGTGATTTTCCTGCCAAGTTTATTGCCATCCCTTGCATTTGAAAGAAAATTGCTCTTATTTAGCTAGCGGCGTCTGAGCAGGAGAAGAACAAGAAGAAAAAGGGAAGGTTAAAATCTTGCAGAAGGCGTTCACCTGCAAGATGAAACTGTAGTATAACGGGTCGGTTTTGACATCGTAGCCCATCAGCACGGCAAGTTTCATTCTTAAACAGGATCTGGGTAATACAGCGTGTCACCAGCCCCCTGCAGAATGATTTAATTGTTGGCTAAAGAGAAAAGGAAGGTGGTGAGGTGAGGCTGAAAGAGAGGAAGTGACGCCAATACAACATCACGTCCTGACATTTAGCACACTCGGCCGCTTCAAAGTTCAGGAATGAATCCTTCTCCCTTGTTAGCTAATTAGCCAGGGTACTTCCAACATCCCTTCTGCTAATCAAGAATAGTGTGTGCTATAAATGTAGAGGGAGGAAATGGCTTGCATGCAACGTGGGAATTGCACGGTTTAGTCTTTGTTTAGTCTTTCTTTAGTCTCCAGAATCACCGCCCAAAAGTGCAGATGCAACTGCACCCAGCTAGGCATACTCCTTAAGGGATGGGTGAAGGGAGATCTTCTGATGGAAAAGGGATGGAAATCTGTACAGTGAGAAAATTACTGTCATAAGAAACCTTTTTCTTAGCGAAATCTGATTTACAAAGCCTGTGCAGCAGGCTAAGACTTAGTTTGTCCTTTGCAGGCTGGGTAAATGCTCAGTAACATGGAGTTATAATCAAAGCAACAGGAATAAAACAAATATTCCTGGTTTATGGCATCCATTTGGTCCTTAACAGATTAATGTTCTCTGTGTTTCTCACAGGCTTTAACATTTGTGCCTGTCGTAAACTGCATTTTTCTCTCTTCTGCTCTTGTTTGCTCTCCAAACGGCTGCCCTTGCCCTCCCACACTGGGTCGCAGTCCCTTCAGAAAGTCCTTTAACAAAGCTGCTGCCTTGTGGACGCTGTGTCTTGACAATGTCAGCAAAGTTCAAACGCTGCAAACAGGCCTGGGACAGCTCGGCACTGGAGGATGTGTTCACCCAGGCCTGGACAGACAGAGGTTGACACTGATGCTGCTGAGGGTTATAGCTGAGGGATCAAGACTTATTTATTTTAAAGTCTGTGAGCAGCACAATAGCCCTGGTGGGCCCCAGGCTGCTGAACACATCTCCCCTTGTAGTGAAGAAAGTCACTCTGCAAAGAGACGACAATGCGGCCACACAGATGCTTGTTCCCTCTGTGAGGTCCACGTCAGCTGGGCTCAGTTTAACACTGAAAACACACATAGGAGTGCTAGCTCTCCAAGACAATATTGGCCAACTTGCTCTTAGTTATGCCACTGATATTCCTCACGCAGAGCAGAAACGAATCCAAGTCCAGCTCCGTACTCGTGGTGGTCAGTTGCTGATGAGCTGTCTTTCTTCTGGGTTAGGACGTGGAGCCCGTTGCCCCTGAGATATGCTGTACCCGCAGCAGTCAGGGTGACACGCTGGTGGGTGCTCTGGGGACGCACTCGATGTTCAGCAAAAGTGGTTTGGCCCAGGTACCACCACAGAAGCTGTGAAAACTGCTTAGGATGTACACCTATACAGCGATATTTGGGGGTCGGGGGATAACCCCAGAGCACTGAAGAAGCCGGTGCAGGGGCTGGAATCATCTCCATGCTCTGTGTTGCTGCACCTGGAAGGCTATTTCCTCGGCCACTGTCCAGCCCTAACACAGTTCTGCTCTGAGATAGCTGCAATCTCCTAGCATAGCTCTGCGTTTCATTGCTCCTTTCTTTCTGAAGTGCCCTGAGAATGCCGGACCAGCCCCAATCTTCCTGCCACATTGGGTCAAAAGCTTTGTTAAAAGTGAATTAGCCAAGCTGTTCAACCCTAATAGCTCCAGGATTGCTCCTTGTGGCAAATAGTGACTCCAATTACCTGCTGGGGGATGAGGGTCTGTTGNTGGTGCTGCTCTGTGGGGGCTGTGAGGCTGGGATGNNGCTGGGGATTCTCCAGTGAGCCTTCGTGAGCTCTTACNGAGNGTTTCCTTCTGGTGNAGCTGAGGGAGGCAGGTCTTGCAGGGCCACGAAAAGAGGCGATGTGGCACTCTGATGTCTCTCCTGTTGCACTGCCGTGACGAGCAACTCTCCCCTGATGATCAGGGTACCCCTCCCAGGGTGCCTTTTACATTGCTGGCTCTTCCAAAGAGGAATCCAGCAGGACTTGGGGATCTGGCTGGAATGCAGGCTGGGTCTACCCCACCCGCACTGTAAGCCTGACCCCGTCGTGCTGGCCAGCATCTGTGGCAGCTCTCTGGACAAGGCAGGGATGAGCTTGGCAGCACAGTCCCAGCTGCAGCGTAGGGTTGTGACTTCTCTCCCCTTTCTGGAGCCTCAGGCAGCACACGCAGCAGCCTGGTGGAGCACAGACCAGGCCAGCTTGCTGCGGGTGATACCTGGCATGCTGCTCTGGGCAAGAAGCCGCGTGCAAATACGTGAGACGGAGGTGGATCCGCCGACCCCTGCTCGCTAGAACATCTTGTCAGATGGCGGGAGAGTGTTTCCAGATCTCAGCTGGGGTGACTGGGTTCATTGCGAAGGAGCGGGCTAATAAAAGTTGGATTCAAACTTTTACAGCCAACAGTGATGGTTACTGTGCTGGCAAAGAGCTTAAGATGCAAGCCAGGAAGCGGCCTCGGCCCCAAAGGATGGACATACCAGAAGGGAAGAAAGGGCTATTCAGAGCGCGTCGGGATTCCTTTAAAGCAAACAGAGTGCCCCTTCCCTCTCCAGCCCTGTTTTATAGCTTGGTACTTCTGGTAGAAAGTGGTGCAAGTGAGAAAACATCTGGGCTGGAGGCAGGAAAGTGGTGGTTGAGGTTCTGCAGGTGAAGGTTGGGGGCAGAGCTGCCAGGGAGCTTCAGAGACATAAAGGTGCTGAGTTCACCGGCTGCGGTTGCGCTGCTCCCAGGATGGGTAGCTGAGAGGGGCGAAGGCTTGTGCTTGTCCCGGGCCTAAATCACAAAGCGGAGATGGAAGAAAAAGGGATGCACCCAGCCCTCCGTTCCCGTGCAGCGCTGTGGGGAAGCCCGTGGCAGGTTCATGGGTGGTCAGCAGATTTTGTCTCATTGCTGTCCCGGTACCGATGAGTACCCCAGACAGAAGTGTCCAGGGAGCTTAGCCAGGATCCACAGCAGCCTGGGCATCAGACGCAGTGGTTCTCATCACTTACCAGTTTCACATTCGGGGAATTACACTGACCTCAGCAAACCTGCTCCTGATTTACACTGTACTGCTAATTTTCACCGCTGTGTCCTGTCACGGCATTCCTTCCTGTAACCCCGTAAAGGGGATGCTGTGCTGAAATGTCTTTGGAGAGCTGCAGCTAACTGGCACTTGCACCAACAACGAGTAGCAGGAAAATGCTCTTTTGCTGAGCCGAAGTCCTGAGCTTTATCCACAGGAGCACCCTCCTCCTCGAAGCCTCAGCACGAAGTACCGGTTATATTTAGCAAACGTTTGGCAAACTCCTGTCGCTAGTGCACCCCTCTAGCTTGAATGGATGTGAACAGACCTTGGGGAATCGAATACAGCCCTGCAGAGTGAGTTTGTGTGAAGTTTAAAGCAGCCAGCTAGACACAAAGGTTCTTTTGTTTCCCCAGAGGATGGACTAGTGCAGGGTTATTTTTCCTCTTCTAGGAAAAGGCGCTGGCATCGTGTATAGTGGAGGTCCCAGCTATTCCTGTTTGTCGTGAGATGGGAGATGAGACAGGAAAATGGGGAAGACACACACCCAATGTGCTGACATATTGCCGTTCAGAAGAGTTGAGCTGCCCTGGGAATCAAAAGCTAAGCCAGAAATCCCAGGCATTTCCCAGCTGCCCACTGCATGGCTGCTCCCATTCAGAGCAGAATCCCTGCTCTTGAAAGAGAGGGCTTCAAGTGTGTCTAATTTAGTCTCCAAGGTGGGCACAGGAAATTGTGGATGGAGCAAGGCAAACTGTTGTCTGTGAAATTCATTTGCAGTCCTCCACAGAGCCCGCCAGACGTGTTGCCGGAGCCTTTGTCCGAACCACCGATGTGAGGGATTAAATACCTATTGATTCTGCGGAAAATACTTTAATATTTGTCTTTGGTTCTAAGAGCAGTACAAATGATTTCTTTCCTCGTGCTATTAACAATAACGGGGTTTGTCTCTGAATCTGGGCGCTCTCTCTGAGCTGGCTTAATTTAGGAATATCTGCACTGCACGCACTTGAAATGATTCTTCCTCACACTTTCCTTCTCAGACACATATTGCTATCTCCGTATCCGTGTAAAAGCTTTATAGTCCAAATATTTTTGTCCTGCAGGACAATTCCCATAGCAAGTGCTCTCTAATAAAACTGTTTTCAGGATTAGGCTGTGAGACCGCTCTGTGTGTGTACGCTACAGGAAAAAACAAATCCGTGCTGGTAAACAGACAGACTTCCTACCCTCTTCTGAGCAAACAGCAGTTGTGACCCACATTTACCCTCATTCCTAGAAAAATCCTTGTTGGTTTGATATATTTTAAACATAGCGTAAATGTCAGCTTGCTTCTCTGGGGCTTGAGTGTTCCAAGAGGCTTTCCCAGCAAGATCCCATGCTGTCCTGCTTTTGAATTTCCATTGTTTCGGGGAGGCAGAACAAACTCCTTTCTACACCTGAGCTGCATCTCTTGGGCTCTGCATATCTGACATCAGGATGAGTCGGCAGCAGAGCTCTGCCTTTCTGTGCAGCCGCTAGAATGTCACAAGATGTTACAGTACCAGGCAGAAAGAAAAGTGGGAAGGAATCGCTGCTTAGAAAGGGTGAAATCTCTGCTTTTCAAAAGAAAATCTTCCAGCAGAATGCCTGCAAATTCATCCCTGCAAGTTCTCTGACTTGCAAAAGGCAGTATCTGCCTGGAATACAACTGCATCAAAGGCACAGAGAAGGGCTGTGTCGTCTCCTACCGTGTAATCTCCGTGTTTGGCTGCTGCCGGGGTGCTTGGCAGCACGTGAATGGTGCCATAACCTCTGTCATCGGGTCCCTGCGTGCGTCACACTCCACCGCGTGCCCGGCCGGGTGTGCGCTGAGCGAGTCCAGCACGCTTCATCCATCCCTCCAGGTGCAGGGAGACCTTAGCAGTGGGGATTTTGGGGGGGCAGCTCTCTGCTTTGGGGTTTCTCCGCCATCGTGAAGCAGGGGTGGCTGGGCTGGAGGTGGTAAATGCGAGCCGGTGCCAGTCTTCTGGACGTGTGTTTCAGGACTGCTGTCGCAGCTCCTGCGCTAGGAGTTCTATCACCCTTAAAGCTGCTTCCCCAGCTCTTTCCCAGGGTGTAGAGTGCATTTAGCCTGCGAGAGCCTGCTGTCTGAGGAGTAAGATAAGCGTACCGAAGCCAAAGCGTGCCGCTGAACTCACTGCTGCTGGCTTCGGAGAGTTGGGGCTCAGCTCCAAGCTCGCTGGGTCAGGATGTTGCATTTGGGCAGCACCAAGCACAAACGCAGTAGGAGCTCTGAGCTGGAAAGCACGGACGTGCTCGAGCGGCTTTCTGTTTTGTTTTGAGGCTTAGCCTCTGTTTATATGGAATATATAGGTTAGAAAAATGTCGTTTCTTTAACTTATCACATCGCTGTCTCCTGCCCCTGTTTCTAAGAAAACAGGGGAGATGGAGCCAGTTTTGAGTTAATGCCTGCGGTACTCTACAAGTCCTGTCCTTCCTCCTCCGTTTTCTCCTTCCCAACACCCCGTCAGCCGCACCACTCGGGTCGAAGCACAGGGTACAAACCTGGAGCGTGCAGGCAGCAGAGCTGCACCCTGAGCAGGGGCTCAGCCCCCGGGGCTGCTCCTTGCTTGGACACCACACAACCGCTCCTTGGAGACATCCCTGAGCTGGGAGGAACCGGTGTGGAAGTGGAGGAGCCCACTCAAACATCAGGGAACCTCCAACCAGGAGCGGAGAGGGGAGTCACACGCATGGCAAGGTGGCAGGAGTTGCTTTTAAGGATGGTTTTATTTCGGTAATCACTGAGCAAATAACGCAGCCACGCCTGAGCAGGGACTGGATGGGCCAGACGAGCAGGTCCCTTCTGCTGGAGTGCTAGCACGAATGAGTCAGCAGGTCAGAGCGATCAGCACCTGGGCACTGGCATCTCGCCTCCGCGATCCGTTCAAGGTGGCTGCTCAGGCAGGGGCTGTTTGGAGTGACTCAGAAGCACGGCAGACCGGGCACCCCACTGGGACACCTCCAAGCTCCCTCTCACCCCCACATTTCTGCACGATGCCACAGTGTCTGTGGGATACCAGCCACGCTCTGCATCAGCGGCGGCTGCGTTTTACTGGTGGTCCCTCTTTGTAAAGCTCCCCAGGTTGTTCCTCTACAACCTTCAGCGTGACGCTGTAACGTGCAGGGTGAAGGGGATGGGCATTGACTGTTGTAAACCAGCAAATCTGCAGTGGGTCCGTGGAGCTGTGCGGGTTGCTACCAGCCACGTCTGTGACCCTTGTGGTACGTTGCTTTTTCTAGGGACAGCTGAGGAGCGCTGGAGAGAGTTTTGTACAGCTTATAAGCAGAAAAGCCCTTTCTCTCTTCATCCTTGCTGCTCTTCCCCGTGGTTCCTTTGCACTGCTACTGAGGGGACCTTCATGCAGAGAGCTATATCATTCCTCTCTCCCTGGGATTCAAATCCCTCAGCAGATCAGATTCCCTCTTTTCACCTCTGTGGGCCAGACAGCCAAGAGATGCCTGTGCATCCATGCTGCTGTGGCATAACTTTGGGATGTGGTGCTTTTCTGGCGCTTCCTTTGGTACTTACATGTGAGCAGAGCTCACCAGAAAATTTGGCTTCACGTATATGTTTCGGTCTCCTGTGCTTTCCTCATTAGTCATTAAGTCCAGTCCAGTCTGGCCTTGTGAAGGCTCATGAGGCTGGGCAGTGAC
>Ga0065711_1047569_pt1 | contig 12263 bp, 8 predicted proteins | sample Hoacrofraction12_FD_59098 | JGI IMG/M metagenome (GOLD analysis project Ga0065711, IMG submission 59098) | Hoatzin crop microbial communities from Cojedes, Venezuela - Epithelial fraction 12 v2 (version 2) | ecosystem: Host-associated > Birds > Digestive system > Esophagus > Crop | place... | reverse complement strand
TTTTTTTTTTTTTTTTTTTTGAAAAAAACCACCAGTCTCTACCAAGGAACAAAGCATCATTTGTCCCTACTACAGAAAACAGATTGAATGAACAGAAGTGCCATCTTTTTTTTGATACCTTTCTTATGTATATTTCTTCACAAATAAAACAAAGAGTAATATTAAACTCATGACATAACTAATTTACAGACTTAAATAAAAATATTCACAAAAAGGACGCTTGGAAAAAAAAAAAAAGGCTGCAAAACCTCAAGAAATCTTAAACATTGCACAAAGGATGGATTCTGGGAGTGGTGACATTTATCTCCAGAGATTTATGCCTACAACAGAAAGACAATGCCTAGCAATAGAATATTAAATAACATACATTTAACAAATTTGGGTTTATAGCACAGTTTGATATAGGAAAACAGTATCTGGAAAAATCACTATATATAGTTTTGAATAGCATCACAAAAATTCCTGTACTTTGGGGCTTTTTAATAGTAAATATTATAGTGTGAGCATATCTGCCTTTGGGGAGGGATGGGATTACCTGGATTTACAGAGCCCCCATTATGCAATGAAGCAAAAGGTGAAACACGTTCTGGGCCAAATGCAGGGTTTTGCAGAGCTGCTGTATGTATTTCTAAACATGGCCACATCATCTGCTTTGGTGGGTGGGGGGTGTTTGGTTTTGGATTTTGTTGTTGCTGTGCTAGGTTTCTGTTGTCCCTCCCCACCAACTACAAGTTATTTCTCTCTTGCTATTACGCTTCTCAGCAGAGTCACCGCTGGTTCTAGGACTCTGTTCCTCCAACAGAAGAAAAGTGAACCTCCTTAAAGTGCTAGTCAAGACAGCCACAACATTTCTGCCAGAATTTTTACCTATTCAAGCACGCTAATGCCATTTTATCAAAAAGATAAATAATGATTTTTACTACCACTCAGAATTTGGACAGAACATAATAATTTAACAAAGAGCAGTCATTTGATGGTCAGTGGCTGAAAGAACAGAAATTTTGAGATTCTCATTTTTCATCCTGTTATGACAAAAACTATTTTGAAGTCTCAGAATTTTCTGCATAATGGAAATCCTAAATGCTCTGCAATGTGACTAGTGGCAGCAGCACTTCTCATTAAGATTACCTGAGACTTCTCACTTGAAAAGTCTAGTTCAGGTTACCTGTATTTTTGTGACAGGGTAGCTGTATAGGAAGAAAGTTTCCATAATAGAAGTTTCAGGCATAACGTTTTTGGGAAAAAATAAGTCACACAATTCAATGGTTTTATTCCCGATAAATCCTCGAGATTACTTTTAAATGCAGTATATTTAAAGCAAAGACCTCATATTCCACCCTGGAGATGTCTTTTTGCCATTTCTTTGAAACTCAAACCTTAACTAGATGACATCCAGCCTTAACTAGATGACACTGTGAAACTCCAAAAAAATGTCTATTCATACACTTTCAAAAAAAATCTTCTTCAATTTCAAGACCTAAATTCTGAAGGCCCTGTTGCATACTGTACCCTCCTACAGCCCGTCTGAATTGCTCCGCCTCATCAGTCCCAGCAAACAACCTGCCTGCTGTTCAACTTCAGGCGACATTGTTCAGACATCTGCCAACTGCCTTGTCTGCAACGGCATTGCCTTCTTTACTTGTTGCTGGGCAGTACAGAAGAGGAGTCAAACTCAGAATAGACAGAAGCTGAACCAACGAGGGGCAAAGATTTAGATGTTCAGTCTGGTGGCAGTAAGACAGGAAGGGAGGGGAACTGTGCCTGGCTAGTGGCAAAGGAAGACTGAACTGCCTGGGCAAAGGGATGTTCAAAGTGTTACCACCTTTAATACATTAACAATGTTCTTCAACACATTACATTGTATGGTGCAGAATCTGAGACATGCAGGAGGGCTGTTCCACCCGGCAAAGACCAAAGTGTAAATCCAGAAGTAGGTTGACTGATGCAATGTTTCCCTGCTATCTTTTCCCTATCCCTGAATTAGGCAAGCATGAATTTTGTTCGGCAGTAATTTTTGAGTTATGCTAAGAGATTTACACTTAGTTGCTTCCAATTTTTAAATCAGCCTTAGTGCAAAATCTACCTTTTTCTATTGCACTACTTAAATTATTTCTCCCAGGAGCTGGACCCAGAGCAGCTGGAGTGTGATAAGACTTCTTGCCAGCCTTAAAATGCTACAGACCCATGTCTGATACACTTTTGAAATGCCAGCACTGCACATAGATTAGAATTCCTCTTTCATGCTGCACTGAACGACGTGATTATGTCTGTAATATTATAAAGCAACTGTGTCAACAATAATGAGGAAACATTTATGCCACCGGTTATTAAAACAATGAAAAATAGGCCACTGCAATGTAAGTTCCTTTAGTGGGCTGAACAATAACTAGTTAAATAAGGAACAAAGATACATTATTTATTACAGAATCAGAAGCATCACACCACTCAAGAAAATGGTCTTCACTTTAAACTGCATCTCAAGCGGCTTCAAAGCAGAAGCTCGAACAATTCACAATGAACATGTTAGAGCAAATGCAAAAGGAAGGGGACTAAGAGGACCTGTTGCAGCCCAAATTGAAGCCATCACTCAACTTATAAGTGTACACTCATAGCAACCAGATAAACACACTAGACAGAAATTCATGCTAAAAGTGGTGGTGGTTCACAAGATTAAAGACTACTGTGTCAGCCAAGTAGATTGCCTGTTTCAGCATGCACCCCCTATTCCTATCTGATGTAGTGCTGGTCTTCATGCAAGCATGGGAGGAAAACAGGACTCAAATTCTTACTGAGAGGTATAAAAACCTATTATAAAGTTATAAGGCTGCTCAGAAGTAAGGCCTAGCTTAGAGATCATCAAATTAAAGAGGAAACAGAGTAATATTCATCTTCAGTTACTTATTCTGGAAGAGAATAAGAGAAGAGAGCAAGCAGAACTCAGTATAATCAAATACAACTTCTACCACAAGCCTGTATTTTTCATGCTATGTCTGACAACTCAGTTCAAACAATTCAAGTTGTTTGTACTAACAAAGTCAATATTTCCAAAGATTAAAACTTAGAATTAGGCTCCTACTTGCATTTTTGGCCTTGTAATTAGGTTTCTCTGAAGTGCTGAAAACAACTCTGATGCCGTTCATACATTGCGTTTTAATAATAGCTCTTAACTGCTTGGCACTTCGGAGGTTTCAAATAAGATTGGAAGTGGACCAGAAGAAGATTGTTCAGTTTGATTTTACTCTTACAGATCTAAACTTTCCCTACTCAGTTTGATCTCATGAGATTCCCACCTTGACCATGGTTCCCATAAGATTTTATATTAAAATCTTGCAATCTTTTTTAAAGTAGACCCAATTACTTTTTCACACTAACTCAGTATATAACCTTGCACGAAGGAATCACAATCTTCTGACAGATGCAATTTAATTTTTAAAAAATACACAAATGCACACACACTAAACCCAGATACTCTAGAACAAATTCCATAGCTGTAGTATAAAGGACAGAAGAGCAAGTTATTTAGACTTTCAATCTGTAACTGAGATCACAAGGATATTTTGCATAACAGTTTCTTCAGGATACAGAATTTGTACTTTGTGTGTAAAGAAGTGATACCATAAATAACCAATAATGAAAGAAAATGAGACACTGGGATGGTTAGGTTTAAGACCCACTGCTACTTAGTATTTCTATAATACTGCTGCAGAGCTCAAATCACTACTCAGTTTTACATTTGTTCCTTTCTTCTTTAAGGAGGCAGAGAGAAAGAGTGAGGGAAAGAGCACAAGCAAGAAAGCAAGAGAAAGGAGCAGGAGTGAGAGTGGGATGACAATCAATAAAGCAAATTTTCCCTAGCAGCAAAAATAGCTGACAGACCTGCTTCCCAAAGAACACTGAAAATTACTTTGCGAGTAAAAGGAGATAAGTCAACTTGAAGGACTCATGGGAGAGCTGTTATTGACAGCTACGAGGATGATATAATTGCTCAAGACGAGCAGGTTTTTCTTTTATCTCAACAAAGCACTTTTGGATTAAAAGATTGGAAAGACAGGTGCGAGACAATAGCATAAAGCCTGTTCCTAACTTATTTACATAATTTTATATGAAGGAGCATTGACGTATGAAGTGTAAAACAAATTTCTTGAATGCTGAAAATAAAGTATTACAGAGAACAATTTATGCACACTCCCAGCAACAAAGAAACTTAATATTTGATAAAATATACTTTGCCTGCTGAAGAAATGCACTGATTTTACAAAAGGCTGAGTATGTGTTTCTTCAGAAAGTGTTCACTACTGTTCTTACATAAAGTAGCTGATACAGTTGCGTCTTAAATTGTTTCCTGTTAAAATTGCAGAAGAGATCACACTACAGCAAACTGTAGATGAGAATGGTAAACAGGATAATCTAGCGCACATTTCCTCTCTTTCAGCTACTACTGCATTTATGTATCCCACAATGCATCCCCTTCAGCCATTCTGGTACCCTTCAAGACAGATTTTGAGCATCAAGTGTTTTGGGGTTTATTTGGGGGAGGGGGTCTTTGGTTGTTTGGTTTGGGGTTTTTTGTTGTTGTTAATGAAAAACGTTGGACAAGACTGATGACGGGAATGTACGCAGTAATGGGTGGGTAAATAGATGGTACTTTCTGTCTCCATTCAGTTAGATGATTCCCTTATGCTTTAAAATGAAATTTCTTTGTGTAATAGAGAAGCATGTTAGTATCGATATCTGTATGGGAAATATTCTTTAACAAGCTTCACAGGTACCTAAAACCTATCTTAACCCACGCCGGTCCACCTCTCACAACAACATTACCTGAATGGTGTAATCCTGTTGCCAGGCTTCTGACCAGCCCCAGTGCCTATGGAGTAAGTACCCAGCTCGGTGCGCTGTATTTAAGCTGTAATCCTAAAACTGCCACACTCAGTGAAACACTTTGGTAAAGTCCCTTTTCCAAAGCTTATTACTTTTAAGGCTAAGAGTTATACAGTTTCTTCAGGGCTGTGGATAAGAGGTCTCAGGAAGTGCAGTGCTACATTTTCAAGAATGGCCACTAATGCTGCGAGCATCAAATATGAGTGACACATTCGAAATAATTCAGCCAGACACTGAAAGTATTGGCTACCCATCAGTGACATATAAGCACTGAAATTATCTAAAAGATCTGAAGGGTAGGTTATGTTTCTCAACACTGCTCAAGAGCAGAACATGGTAAGCAAGTACATGCTTTAGTCAACATCAAGATGGTAAATTAACACCTGAAAAAAAGTAAGCAAATAATGAAATAAAATGGAAGGGGAATTGCATCTTACTTGTTCTTCATTTAAGCCTTAACAAAAATCCTCCTCAGGAGTCTCCATTCCACTGATCTTTGTCTTTGTTTGAATACAGGATCGACTGAAGGATGATGGCACAGATTATATCATAAATAATGATGAATTGACTGAAAACCATGAATCGTCTGCTCACACCCCGGTGCCAGCACAGGACAGAACAGGTTCCACCCAGGCTACAGGCAAGGAAGATATTCATGAAGGAGACCTAGGATTAGGAGGGTACAAACTCCAGCTTGAACACACTGCAGGTCAACCACAGAAGAATTGACATGAACAGTGTAATGTTAATTACAAGAAATAAGACTAAAATAAAGAAATAGGATAAATAAGATACTACTATGTGAACAAGAAGCTAGAAAACATACTAAGCACAGAAAGTCAAAGAAAACTTAGATCTTGCCAACTAAATGCCTGTTCCCCCCAGCAAAGTGTTTATCATCATCCATATACCTAGAACAATATGGAAGTTTTCTGACAGCAGCAGTCCTTAACAAAATGTAGGGCACTGCCAGCCCAAATTGCAGTCATGGGTTGTCTCAGCGCTTGACTGTACCATGCCCCTCACATGTACACAGGCCTTTGAATGTTGATGATAGTCTTTAGTCAGCTGGAACGGAGAGAAAAAGCTTTCTAACATATTCATGCTTGCATGATGACAGCACTTTTTATACAGCTGGTCCTGAACAGATTCACAGACAGCTACTACTCCAGTAGTTATTACACTTATAAAGAAGAAGCAGAAGATTCTTTGTCCAATCAGTATGTGATCTAAAAATACCTAGAATGTGCATTGCAGCACCTCGGTCTTGATAGATTGAGCTCCTTCATGCTCACAGTACAGACTTTTCCTGACAACCAGCCCAACATTTGCTTTCTAAATGCACCTTATAGCCAAGTCCTTTTAGGGTTGCGTGCAGCTTGGCAGCACACAAAGCTCAGATGCTGGGAAAAGTTTTGTTGTTTTGCAAGATCATTCTAAATGTATGCTTTTATCTAAGAAGATTACCATTTCATTTTTTATTGTTCAAGGAAAGTGAGTTTTTTCTAATCAAATATTTCTGCAGAACAGCTGTATCTTAAGATTGGCTGCTCCAAGGATAAATGTGTCCATCTCTCTATTTATGCTGGGCACTCAGTATCACACTAGGATGAAGACAGTGGTTGTTAGATATTAAAAAAAAAAAAAAAATCAAACACACAGAAGAGGAGAGTTTAGGTATGAAAGTATTAATTGTGTCTGCATAAACTCAGTAGCTGGATAAACAACTAGTCAACCATACATACAGCTAGCTACCATATACTATTAACCAAGCATTAGCACAGATCAGCTTTGGCACTTATCAGCTAAGCAATGAAAATAGAGGGACAGAGCCAGGCTTTTGTTGTTAGAGCACGTGCCTTTTCTCACTGCAGGTGTTTCAACTAACTGTGCATGATAATGTTGCTACTAAGAAAGTTAAACCATGAGGAGTTTTAAAATAAGGCCATTCTTAATATAGAAAGACAATGAGCAAGCAAGAAGTTTGTAATCTGTAGGAATAAAAATCAAGCCATCTCCATGAATAAAGCTGAATAAGTCTTGATTTCACCACTGACAAAAGCTGAAACGCAAACTTAAATATAATCAAGTTTTAGTCATTCTTTTCCAGGCTAATTAATTTCTGGTTAAATGTGACTCCAGAGCAGCTGTTTTAAGCTTAAATTTGAACACTGGAATTCTATATGCTCTTACGAAAGATCAGAAGCTTGAACTGGCATTTTATTTTCCCCTAAACACTAATCAAAGAACTTCAAAGGATCTTAATCCCCATGTGGTTTAAAACAAATAATATTCATGCATAAGAAGTTCTGAGAAGAACTAATGAATTTCCAGCCCCCTGCTTTGCCTTGTTTAGCTGCATGAGGTGTGAAAAGATGCACAGCAGGTTGGCAAGCAGGGATGGAGAATGGCTGAGGAGGTAAGGTTTTATGGCCTACTGCTGTGCACCCTACAGCATGCAGTGGGAGATAGCAAAGATCAGAGGAGGCAGGATAAGCAGCTAGAGACACACTGCAATGAGGTGAATATGCAGCAGCACAGCGAGAAGATATTATCACGGATGGGTGCTAACACAGTCCTGATTTCAGCACCCAGAGTTTCTGATTTCAATCTTCAGAAGTATCGAGTGCGTGTCACCAGGCTTCCCCAGCTCCCTGGGAAGCACAGACCCCAGTCCTTAGATTACACTGCAAATCAATAAACTGCTGCAGTATTATGAAGATGCAAAGCTGTTTTTTCACAACTGCTACATGAACTGGAAATGACATGCTCTTCACCAATGGTTCTGCTCTTTGATTCTACTCTGAAATGCATCCTGCAGCATACTCTACAGGGTTTTTACTGATTTATTTATTGTGCCTATGTTCAAAATTCTCACAGTTGTGCAATGTGGTAAACGGAGAGCTCTGGGGTCTGAAATTCTCTGGTTATCAAAAAAGTCTATAGCGAAAACTCTCCACACTGGTCTGCCTGGATGCCTTAAAGGGCTACTTTACTCAGTAAAGAAATTCATCCCACTTTACTCGGTAAAGAAATTCATCCCTTGCAAGAGAAGAGTGCATACTTCACATCTTCACAGGCCAGATTTTGATGTTAAGACTGTCAACAGGCTGAATCAGTGGTCCCAGCAGGATGGGTATTTACCATCAGGGACCATGCTCAGCCATCTCAGCATCATTGGCTTTTAAGAAAATTAGTAATTTGAGCTGCAAGCAAACTTGAAACTTACACTGAATGACAATAAAAGTCTAAATTATCCATTACACTATTCAGCCTTGCCATTTTCTAATTTTTAAGATATTCTTTTCATGACATGCAGATCAAGAGAGTTAAAACAACATTAGAACAGATGATATATTTGTATTCAAGGAGAAATTATTGGCAACTAGTAATTCTGCACGACTGTTTAAACAGAGTAATGGATGTGAAGAGAGGCCTTTAATGTTAATTTACAGCTCATACACTGGAGATTTAAAGTACTCAATATCACACAGTGTTTGACTGCACGTGGAAGTCTCTCATGATAAATGCGAAGCTTTTCTTCCTATCTGAGTTAATCTAATAAAACACTGCTTGGAAAACGAAATGTAAAATATATTGTCAAAATGTAGTGACTGTGCACTCAGTATGAAGGCCAAAATGTTAGGAAAGATGGAAATCTGCAATATTGCTAAAGCTTTCAGGTTTCAGAAGTAATAACTGAAATTTCATACTGAACTGCAGAGAGCATTTGGCTAAGGTTGGAAGCAGCAGAATGAATCCTGGCTCTACAGCAGAGTCAGTCCAAAAAGACACTGTACTAAAAATATCAGGTCGCTATGATAACTTTTTCACATAGAAGTGCAACATTTGGTAACCTCACTGAAAGCGGGGGCCGTTGGAAGGAAACATTTCATGTTGCTGTGTTAAGAGCTCAAACTTTTCCATAGTAACCACATTAGAGTTATCTTCAGCAAACTCATTAACCCTGTGCCTAACTTAAGCCGCTAAACTAATTGCATTGAAGGCGTAAGACCAGTTCACACCCTCTCCACTTACCAACTTAACGTGCCTTGCTGGGCTGATGATAGTCTGTACAATAGCTTTTTCTTTCCTTTTGAAAGCTGGTCTGTATTTTCCTATCAGCCATCAAGTGATGCCTAGCCTGTAACATCATTTACTGTGTACGTTTGGGTACAACATAAATACAGCAATATACAGAAGTATTTCAGACACACATGAGCATTACACACGTGCTTTCAAAACTCTTTGCTTTCACAGATAACATTAATTATGGACTTCAGGGAACAAAGAAAACATCTTGAATACCCACTTTAGAGATTGCAAACTAATTCTAAAGACAAAATTGTTTTTCCTCTTCTTTGTCCTAGCAAAAGGGAAAATAGCCCTTTTCAACATCTTCAAGCAAACCAGTTCTGAGCATTTTATATAACTTAACACAAGCAAGCTCATCTCTGGCAATATAATCCCAACAGACATGAGTTCTGCTCAGCGAACTGTAAAAGACTTGTCAACATTTTTATTTTATAAACAGTCTTTCAGAACTTGAAAATTCTCTAGTTGATCCAAATTTCCTAAGCAAATGTTAGTTTAACCCACAGCCTTCGTTCCAATATCAGTCAATTTTCAGATCATGAAATCTCCTCCTTCCTTTAGCTCAATGAATAGTTTTTATGGTATATATTACTGTTTTGGAGTTAGAGAAACTACCTGAACATGTTTTTCCTTGAATACCGGTTTGTGTTCTCTGGTTTGGGGTTTTTTTGTTTGTTTGTTTTTACATATAGATTTTTTATGTCCCAATCACATACTGGAGTGCAAGTTTCTGATCAGTATGAAAGAAAACTTGTCTTTATTCATCCCTTTCAAGCAATTAAAGGAATAGGACAGCCTAGTGCAACAACGGACATCAGCCAAGCAAGTATCCCCTTCAACAGCCTGATGGTTCAAGTCACACTTACAGATTTAAAACAACCCACTGGACATCCTGGTGTGTGTTAAGAAGCACAGACAAATTTTTCTAGAAGCAGAACATAATGTTTGTCAGCTCCATGGTGCCAGTCAATGGCCCAGGTTTGCGTTGGGAATGAAGAGCACAGGGACTTTCCTACAGTTATCGCAAGACGGGTTGAGTCTCCATCTCAAACTTTAGCTCTGTTTCTAACAGCCCCTTGGCACTATCAGCATGGGCCCACTGCAGCTGCACTGCTAGAAAAGCCACCAGCCAAGACCATCTCGTACTTCCATGGAATTCCACAGGAAAAATCCACAGTCTTCATGTTTCCAGTTACACCCTTCCAGCTTTCGCACTGCTAACAACCACACTGGCTTCCTCCCACACGGGCCCAGCCTGGCTCTGGGCAGCCTTCCTCCTGCACACCAGAGCAGGCAGCAAGTGCTGCATGATACGTGTAACAGGAATGATTCTGCTCACAAATAAACCTTTATTCCACCGGTGTCAGAGCAGAGGCAACATTTTCCCCACCTAATTCAGTGTCACTGGTCAACATTATTCCCCTACAAAAATCAGATCTGAGGTACAGAAGAACAAATATCCTTTCAGGACTCAGAGAATACCAAATCTGAGCAAGTCAAATTAACATCATCCTTCCAAAGACCTGTCAGGTCTTGAAATTCTGGTGCCAGAAGCAGTAGAGAATACCCAGGAGTGTTTTCCATCTACTGTTCTACATCATTCTTTACCACATGGTTGCCTACATCTGGTGTGCTACAGCAAAGGCAGAAGGACATACAGAAAATACTGGTACTTTATTCAATAAGGATTTGAAACTAGAAAGACCACTACACCTAGCAATCTTAACACTGAAAGAAATATGCCATGATATTCAGCATCATGCAGGACCAGGACAAGTTATACACGAGTGAGTCGAAATAGGATAGTATCCCATAAGTGTAGTGAGATTTCTTATTCCAGAGGTACAGTACCTTCTAAATATAACCCAGTACTTTACATGCCTGACTGGAAATGAAAATAAGAGAGAAACGGTAATGAATAAATGAATGATGAAGGAAGGAAAGGGGGAGCGGGGGTGGGGAAACAGTGCCAAAGAAGATACTCAAATTGAAAAAGATCAGAAAGATATTCAGAGCAACTACAGACTAAAACCCAAATTAAGTATTTGCTCATAGTGTGAGAAACTAAGAATTAGCTTGAAGAACAATCCTAAAAACTTTGCTAGAGCCATATCCCTGACAGTACTACCATACTGTAAAAACTTACGCATTCCATAGGCCTAAAGGGAGCCACCGCTGCCAGCTGAAGGTTGACCAAATTTAAAGAAAATGAAGAAAAAGGACCCAAGGTGAAAAGTTAATACTTCAACGGCACTGTTAGCAAAGCAATAAAAGCAACACAAGCCTGACATTTGCAGAAGAGTGGAAAAACAACTAAAGATAGAAGTTCTTCAGTCTTCCTTATTTCATCTCTCCCTCCTTCACAACTACTCATTTTTTTCACCAAGTTGTCTCTTTAACCTTCTCTGATTTACCCTTATTTTAAGATTAAGACTTTACTTTCCCCACCCCTTTGGCTAGCAAAATTTTATGAAGTCTTTTTCCCCTGAGCATAATATCCACACACAACACAACTTTAATAGTTCTTCAAAATTAACCAATATGATCATGCAATAGTGTGTGAACAATATAACTTGACCCCAGGTAGAGATCATTCCCAAAGACAGGTGGGTCAAACACATTGCGATATCATTTAGGCACTTCACTATGGCTAGTAAAGTTAAGAACTCATATATTTTTAACTACAGGACCCAACAGGAGCAAAAACCCTTAAGAAAGGCTACAGAAACCATCCTCAGCAAGGCAGACACGACACGGCTTCAGAGCCAGTCAGCAACTTCATATGAGCAATCTCTGCATGTTCTTTTTTCATGGTAAGGACAAGGCAGCTTAGCCTGCAGCAGCTAGGGCACGCTCGCTTACACCTGCTGCTGGGGGTTGCCAGCACACAGACTGCAGCTGCAGAGCACCAACGCACACCTAAATCCAAACGCGCTGTCTTTCCCCCCACCTATGTGCATACTCCCACAGCCTGGGGCAGGTCCTGGACGGAAAGCTGCCTCACCCATGGGAGAGCTCGTATTTGTCTGCAACAAACCAAGCAGAGGTTTGCAGCTGGCAGAGCAGGCAAAGTGCAGGCAAAGTGCTGTTGCTCTCTCACCATTTCATCCAAGCACATTTGCCTCCTGATACTCCGAGCCCTGCTGCCGCTGTTGATTTGACAAGTGACTGGAGCACCTTTTCTGATGGAAGCTAATGTGAAGTGGGTGCTTGAGACAAGTACCCTAGCTTCTGCTGAATGAAGCATCAGGCCTATGAAGATTAAAAAAAAAAAAAAAAAACACAAAAAA
>Ga0065711_1047568_pt1 | contig 12263 bp, 7 predicted proteins | sample Hoacrofraction12_FD_59098 | JGI IMG/M metagenome (GOLD analysis project Ga0065711, IMG submission 59098) | Hoatzin crop microbial communities from Cojedes, Venezuela - Epithelial fraction 12 v2 (version 2) | ecosystem: Host-associated > Birds > Digestive system > Esophagus > Crop | place... | reverse complement strand
CAGAGCGGGGGCCGGGCCGTTTGCGCGGCCTGAGGGCGCGGCGTGAGGCCGTGCCGGTGCGGGGGGCACGGCGGCTCTGTGGTGGTACAGAACGGAAGCGGGCCGAGACTCCCCCCAGCCTCCACGGTCTCGTTGGAGGCGGAGGCGCGCCCCGTGCGTTGCACGTTTCTGGTCTCCGAGGTGTGGTACAGACGGCGTTGGGGAACGTGACGCGCCCTGCGTGTCAGAGGTTTCCATGATGAGTAGCTCTCACCACAACTTATGCAATTAAAAAAAACCAAAAACCCAAGAACCAAGCAAACCTGTTTCTTCACTTGCCTCCTAATTAAAATACTTTCCTCCGTTCGCAGAATTCGCTAAACATGGTCCTCACCAGTGTGGGGAAGATGATTGGCCTCCAGAAGAAGACTTCTGGAATCCGGAACATCTGTATTTTAGCCCACGTAGATCACGGTAAGACAGGGCTTGGTGAGGGGCAGACACCTTGCGAGGAAAACTTGTGCTTGTGCTAGCCTGAATGACGGTGAGGGATTGTGGTCACGGTTTTGAAGCGGTAGGTTTTCACGGATTGGGCTTTAAACTGGCTTAATCCTGATTCTGAGAAGTAAATTTGCTTTATGCGCATTTCTTTTGTCCTGAAGCAGCATATCTTTGAGAAGTTAAGAGGGCATTACACTAAAATAATTTGGAATAATTGAAACTGGACATTTTCTGCTGTTGCGGTGCTGAATGTCGACATGAATTAAGTGTATGCATGCGTGAGATAGGCTGTTGTATTTCCACAGTTACTTAATGGAAGAAGTTTGTTGTGTAGGTGGAAATACTAAATGCTCGGTTTAGGACACAAATCTTTTGTCTGATTGCATGATATATTGAGGTTCTGATGTACTGTTTTTTATTTCAACTACTTTTCTGGTCACGACAGGTAAGGTTACATGCACTCTTCAAAAATAAATTTGTGTTCACCCAACAGGTGAAGTTGAATAATCGGATTTAATTTTTTTATAGTTAGATTGTACTTCTATGGCATTTTAAGGCTTTTATTAATGTTGATATCTTAGAACACTAGATGTTGTCAGCAGTCGTGATATTGTTCCATTTTTTTCCGTTGTCTGTATTGATTTAAACTAAGTAATTTATTTTTCTTTTCAGGCAAAACTACACTAGCTGATTGTCTGATATCAAGCAATGGAATAATCTCTAGCCGCTTGGCAGGAAAGGTAGACTTATATTGTCATTTTTAACATAATTCTGGTGTGTTCATGCTGGGGTTGTAAATCGGTGGTGATTAAGGAAATTCCATTCCTTGTCTTGCTAAACCTCATTTTCTCGCAGTCGTACTCTTTGACAGTTGATGAGTAGCTTGTGAAGAGAACTGTACAGATTTATCATCTCTTCTTTTGTTTTTGTACTCAGCTGAGATATCTAGACAGTAGAGAAGATGAACAGATCCGCGGAATAACAATGAAATCTAGTGCAATTTCATTGCACTTTGTGAAAGGTAAGTTGTTGATGCCTGCAAGTGTAAACTTTAATGTATATTTCAGTTAATTTTCCCTGTTTCTTCATTGTTGCTGTTGAGATCACTTTGTATGCAGCTTTTACTTTTGTGTCTTGCAGTGTTAGGCCATGATTCTGGCAAGACTTTGGCGTGTATTCAGCTGTTAGTCAGGATAATCAAGTTCCATCTCACGGTTAGGAGAACCGTCTTCAATCGTGTCTCTGAGTGGAGGCAATAGAATAGTTGCCTTTGTCTTTTTATTTTAGATCTGAATCTTTATATTTTCATCTTGAGTGTTGAGATATTGTTGCTTAAAGGCAAGACCTTCTTTCAAAAAACAAGAAATTTTAAATGAGTTTGTACTGTCTTATCTTTACTAGACATTTATGTCAAGGCATTTGTATAAATTGTTCAGAGGGCTTTTTATAGTGTAGTTACAATGTCATCTTCGTTATGACTACATGTTCCCCACCAGTCTTATCCTCAGCTGAGTGAATGAAAAACATGGAATACGTTACTAACAGGCTTGTGCAGAAGAAAGAATAGCTAACAGAAAAATTGTGTGAACAGAAAAGGCACCGCTAGTCATTCCATTTCAGCTACTGCTGATTATAAAAAGTGGTTGAAATCAACGGTCTTCCAGCTAAGTGTTGTAAACTGTGGCTGTTTTATTGTTGAATCTGAAATTACCTTACTTTTCATGGTTAGAACCTTTTATGTCTGTTGTTTTTCTGTTGTGTTGAAATTTAGACTCTAATACAACTTCTTACACAGGACAGTTGTTCGATCTTATTTGGATCATGGCTGATGATAAATGCTGTGAGTTCATCAAAAGTTGTCTGGAGTCTCTGCTAAGCAGAATTTTTGTGGGAAGTAGTGTAGAAAATACTGAAAACTTCTCCTGTATTGAGACGTTGAAAATATTTTAGTAATATGGAGTCAAAAGCGTGTTTTAAAAAAATCACAATGTTGAAATGAAGCATTTTATCAAAAATGTAGGGTTTATTTTTGTGATAGTCTGTCATGATTTATCTTTAAAATGCAGACTGTAATGCTTTTGATTAGTGTTTCAGCTAGTAATCTATTTGTAATGCTACTACAAACTTGTTCAGGGCTAGGGTTTTTATTTTTGGTTCGTTAGCTGGTGGTTTTTTGCTTTTAATTTTCCAAAGGTAACTGGGCATTGAAAGGTGAAGATTAGCATTAAGAGTGAAATTAAAATGAGTTTGGCACAAGCAAGTAGAAGTTATGCTGCTGACAGTCTTCCTGTCCTGCTGGAGTTTTTGTTAAGCGTAATGGTTACTGCAGATTTGGTCCTTAGAAATTAATAATAGCTTAAGCAGTATAACCGGGTGGCTGGAAGAAATATTTTTTAAAACTGCTCTGAAATATTAATTTATTGTTTGATCCTAGGTGATCAGGAGTATCTGATTAATTTAATAGACTCCCCAGGGCACGTGGATTTTTCTTCAGAAGTATCTACTGCTGTCCGACTCTGTGATGGTTGCATCATAGTGGTGGATGCTGTTGAAGGAGTCTGTCCACAGGTGAAATAAAGTGTATTAAATAGAGAAAGAGGGTACAGAAGACAAGAGTAAGCAAAGTCCTAAGTCTGTTATGTAGAAATAAAAGATAAGCAGGTTTAAGAAGAAAAGACAATGTACTCGAGGTATGAAAGAGGGTAGTTAATTTCATAGTCATGTTGAAAAACTGAGCAACACTGGTGAGTGGGTGTAGTGATGTAGGATTGAAACAGTGAGTATGCAATTTTTCAGACAGTGGAATATTTGTATAGAGAAGAAATAAAAGTCTTAAGGGAAATAATATTTTTAAATGTGCTTTGAGGGTATTGAAAGTGAAAAAATACACAAAATAACTTTGAAATTGCTTTTATTCATGGCTTACTTTTATAAAGTAGGGGTTTTTTTGTTGGTAGTGGTTTTGCCATGAAATTCTGCCATTCTGCAGGATTCCGTAATAACTAACGCTATGTACTATAGGAGTCAAATTTCTGGTTTGAATGTCAACCTGTCCTTTATTATATGTTTAATTAAATTTTAGAATTATATTGTAATTTTCTTTGACATTCCATTGCTTTTGTGGTATCAAGTTTTCTGTAATGGATTTTTTTTTTTAACTATTTCCTTCTTAATAGACTCAAGCAGTTCTACGGCAAGCATGGCTCGAAAATATACGTCCAGTGTTGGTGATTAATAAAATTGATCGCTTGATTGTGGAGCTCAAGCTCACTCCTCAGGAAGCATACTTGCACCTTAAAAATATCTTAGAACAGGTATTCTTGCTATAATGTCATGTTCACACAGCAGATTTTGTGGAGGACTTTTTCTTCCCTCTGTTCTCCATTCTTGAATTGAGAGAGAGACACTGATTTTCACTGGCTTATAGCTGGAATAAATTTAGTGCAGCACAACCAGTTTTTTCTTACCTTGTGGGATCAAGAACTGTAAGATCTAGTCTTAATTTTTAACATTGAGATACATTTTATTTCCAGTTGGTTTTGAGGTTCCTTCAGAATGTCTGTGATAAAGAGTGTTAAATGCCTCTGGACAGGTCATCAGGAAAAGTCTTCATTTTTAGAAAGGATATACTGAATGTTTTGTTCTTCCTGTTAAATTGCTTAAGCTTGTTTGGAGGTAGACAAATAGTATCTTTAGGCTGCTCCTGATATTGATGGATTTATGCAGTGATAAAGTTAATTAATCTTTTAAGTTGTAAATTAAGTTGCTTTCAAACATTCCCCCTCCGAGCTTACATATAAGCACTTCTCTACCTGTTTTGCCTTTGCCTGCGTTTGTTATTTTTTGGCGGTAACATTCCTTGTTCTGAGAGACAAAGTATATTACACACGATGCTCTATATCTGATCCAATCCTAATGTGGCTGACTTTGTCTTGGAGAGTACCAGATGTTTAAGTCGCAATGCTAGTCTCATTACACTCCTGTTGTCTTCAGATGGACAAGATTAGATACACAAGGTCTGTGTTGCAAATTGCAAGATGAATCAGAGATGTGCTATCTTGTTAAGAAAAACCTTCTTTTTTATGTTTTGGAGGGTGGGGGGAATTGCATTTTAATTTTAAGGGCTGTGAAAGAGTGAACATCTTAAGAGTGTTTTTTACATCTCCTCTGTAGATCAATGCAGTCACTGGAGCACTCTTTACCTCTAAAGTCTTAGAAGAAAGAGCTGAGAAAGAAACAGAGAGTGAAAGTATTTCAGATGTTGCACCAGGAGATCAGATTTATGACTGGAGCACTGGATTGGAAGATACTGATGATTCACATCTTTATTTTTCACCAGACCACGGAAATGTAGTGTTTGCCAGTGCAATTGATGGCTGGGGTTTTGGGTAAGTCTGGGATTTAGTTACTGTCTTTTTTTAATTGAGTAGTGCAGTCAATTTTAAAGTATTTTCAGTTGTGTCATATTTCCAAATATGTTTTTTATATTCTTCTGTGATATGCAACTGTGTATAATCAGTTCTAATATATTATTGACACTGCACTGCTGAAAATACTACCAACTGTGTCCTCTATGTGACAGAGACCCTTGTTTTACTTACACAGCAGCTGCTGAGCCCACTGTAGTGCAGTATGAATTGCTGACTTTTCATAGGCTGTAATAGACTGGGCCAAAAACTGTGGCAGTACAGGAGCGGTTTCACAAGTAGACTGCGCCTCCCAGCTACAGGGATGGTGACGTTCGTAGCAAGCATAAGACAGGCAGCTGGCATCAGGGCAGCAGTGTCACCTGTCACCTAATATCTTTATATCTGTTTCGGCAGTTGCTAAAGAGCGTTGCAGGGGTGTTTAAGTAAACATAAGAATTTGGGGATAGAACAATTTCCGGAAATTTTCTAGATTGCTGTATTTGAGTTTGTCATTAGTTCTATTTTTCAGTCCTGTTCTTAGTAGTTTCAAAGGGCGGCAGGCTAGTGTAAAGATACGTGTTCTGATTGCTTGCCACAAGGTGGAGTCATCGTCTTTAGCATGAAAATATAATGAAGAAGGTGCACTCAGTAATGCAGTGCATGTCTTTAGCATTGCAAAACCTTTAAAAAAATCAGCTCCAGGATTTTTAAGTCAAGACAAGCTCTTAAATAAGGTTCCATGTGTAGTTTGTAGTCTAAAACAAACATTTCTTATCACTGCAGAGGAAAAGGAAAATAAAATGGGTTATTTTAGTTTAATTATCTGCCGTGAATAGTAATGAGTTAGAAAAAGAAAAATCATAATGTAATAAGCAAAAGTGATATAAAGGACATTGAAAACAACTCTTCAAATTCTGACAAGTTGGAATATTCTTTCGTCTGAAAGAGATTTTTTCATAGAGGATGTACGTGAGAGGAGAGCATTTCTGAAGGCTAGAGGGGATTTTCTGATACCTTTGGTGATCTGCACATTAACACGCATCTTATCTGAAGTCCTCCGTTCCCATATGGTGCCCACAGTAACTCTTCTGTTTTATAGTGTGCAATAAAAGATTATTTTGATTTCTGTGGCCTGTGGCTTTCCTGTCTTGTAACTTTTCGTTGAAATGCTGTGGAAAATGGATTATGGTAGTAAACTGTTGTTATGCAGAGTATTTGGGATGCAACTCTAACGAGCTTGTTCAAGTTCAGAGTCAGAGTATGAACATTTTCTTTAGCGGATGTTGAAATGATTTAGAGCTATCTGCTATTTTTGTCCTGTAGGGAAAAAGACTGGTCACTTTGCAGCTTGCTTTTGTTTTGGATATTGTTAAAACCTGCGGAAGGGAATAAATGAAAACAAAAAGCTAAGTTTTCGTTTTGGGAAGTTCAAAGGTGGCCTAGGTTTAGTATTAGTATTCCAAGTATGCTGCTAGGGAATGCTAAACATTAAGAAAAATGTTTCTTAAAGAAAATAATGCAGTGGAGTACTTTGTTACAGTAAGTGGAATTATAAACTCAAAAGTATTTTAGAAGCAATTTCTTTAGCTCAAGCTACTTGATATTTGCAAGTGAATTATCAACTATTAAGATTTTGTAGGTTACAGAACTACATTCTGTAGTGGTCATAAACATCCTGTGATCACCTTTGTAAATGAGAAAACAAGCATGTTGTTCTTAAATGGTAGGTGAATATAATGGTTATTTTTGTAAAAGTGAGAGTTCAGATAGTTATCTTCCTTCATGATTTCTTTTCCTCTGATAATTTCTCTGCAGATAGAATTAAGTTTCATACAAATGTGGCAGAAAAGTAATTTGTTCATCCAGCTCAGAAATTTAGAAGAAAATACTTCAATTTGAACTATTTGACACAGGACTTTACTGATGTACTTCCAGGTTGTGTGTCTCTTGTAGTAGCGTTGGTGTGTATATAGAGAGGGGGAGAAGAAAATTTCTCTGAAACAATGCTTAGGGCTTGAGAGTCTCCAGTTTGTTGTTCTTGGAGATAATAACTTGTGTTGATTTTCTTTTTTTAATTATTTTTCCCACAAAGCTTTTAGCACATGGTGTATGTTGGTAATTGCTATTTCTGCAGAGCAGAATGTGTGGTAGATAGTTAATGGTACATGCTAGGATAACGAGAATTGGAACCATAACTGGTCAAGCTTTAGTTGTTTCTTTGCATTTGCTGTGTACCTGCCACTTGAAATGTTTGTCAAGTGACTTGAACCTTACTTGTAGAATTTCTATAAGGCTTAAATCTAAATATTGGTTGTAATTTAGCTTCAAGTGAGGGGAGGGCCACATGTGACCTGTCCTTATTTTTGTGAGTGGTATATTGCTATATGAGGGAGGATTGATAGGTTTTCTGTTTATTCTTTGCCAATACTGTACTGATACAAGATGAACTTAAAAACTTAAAATGCTTTTTATTCAATATGATATTAAAAACCACGTTTGCTAAGATTCCCCCAATTTTAATCCCCTTCTTTATATATTGAAACTTTTTAAAGTTTATATTCATTGAACTATCCATCTATCAGACTGTCTCAGCCAAAAACCTTTATGAATCCAGCTTAGGCAAGGGGTATTAGTATTCTGCTGCTGGGTCTGGATCAGGCTGTATATACATTACACAGTACACTAATTTGTGTTAATCTGTTCACTATCCCACAAAATGTGCCTACAGCTTGGACAAATGACAGGACTCCCATCTGCTAGTTTTCTGATTTGTACCTGTCCTAATTCTCCATTTTTCCCTCACATCCTGAATATGTTTTAATGTATTTGTTGCAGCTGAAGGAATATTCTTCGCTTTCTGATACTGTTTTCTTTCTTATGATGAACTGACAGGCCCTGGTTCTGACAAATCATATAATGTGGGGGCAAAAGGAACATTTTCCTTAATTAGTTTCAAGAGGTGCCTCTGGACTGCCAGCAGTACCGTGCAGTGAAATACAGATCACTGGAGCATTTTCTTAATCGGGGCAAGCCTTGACTGCTGTTATGTGGTTGTGGGTTCTGTTCCTGAAGGTATTAGGACTTGTTGTGGCAAAAAAGTTAAGCCATTAGGCAGTGCCAGCCTTATCCAGTGCAATTAGTACATATGCTTTTCTCATAATCCTCACTTGTTGAAAGAATGCCATAAATACATATGCAGGAGCTGCTAGGACAAGAATCTTGAAGGTTCTCTGCCTGTTCAGAATTTGGGGTAGTTTCTGGAAAAAAAAAATCTCCTTTCTGTTCTTAGTTCAGAACTCGTAGCTTATGTCTTGCTGACATGGGCAGGTCTTTTCTTAGGTGTGTAGAAATTTGAGAATTCTAGATTTCAAAGAACAGATTATCAAATATCATTGTACTGTAAATAGGATCGTTCTGATTGAAAACGTGTATTTTGGTTTCCATGTGCAAGGGAGCAAATATGTAGAAATTTTTTTCTGTTATTGATCACTCAGTATTTTCACAAGGAAACCATAGAATGGTCATGATTCCCTCTTCAGGTTGTAAGCAGCCTGCTTTTGTTAATTCATGGAGACTAGTGAACAACACAATTGGTTTTATAACACAATTTTGGCATTACAGTTTTTGTATTATTTTCTGGGTTTTACTCATTATTAAAGCAATGATTCAAACAACAAGCAGTGCTCTAAGCAGTTAATTTAAAGAATAATTCTGACCATCTGATGGCTCAAGTGTGGCTCAAAAGAATACTTGATTTTTAACTTGGAGTTTTCCAGTCACAGACCATAGTTAAATATTTAGAACTCCTGTATTATGCTTTTGAGTTTTTACTGAGGGGGTAGTACACAAATATTTATTTCAAATAAACAAGTTGAGCCTTAAAGCTGACTTGAAACAAAACAAAAACATACAAATACTGCTGACATTTTGGAGCTGTTATGACTAAATATTTTTACAGATGTAAATGTTAAACAATGTGAGCTAAAGTGATGGCAATTAGAAAAACGGGAGTAAAACAAGGTTTTTAGATTTGCATGTGATTTTCATGTAAGCTGTCCATTGCTTAGGCTGATAAGCACATGTAAACAACTTTTATCAAGATGCATTTTGTTTCCTTTCAGCATTGAGCATTTTGCCAAACTGTACAGCCAAAAGATTGGAATCAAACCTGCAGTACTTCTGAAGACTTTGTGGGGAGATTATTATCTAAATACAAAAGCAAAGAAGATAATGAAAGGTGATCAGGTAGGGAGGTTGTCAGAAATACTACCTGGTTTTATTTTTGTTTTGTTTTGGTTTTAATTCTGTTCCTCATTGTGTATTTTGAAAATTGACCTCAGTACCTTTTCACTTAACATCAGTGGAAGTGTAAAGTCACTAGGATAGCCTTATATCAGCCCTTGGAGAAGAGAACATTGCAAAATTGACCATTCAAAAGCTACATGAAGGAACTCTCATCTAACGGTGCTCACAGTTGCTCTTAAATGTCTCTGTTCACAAAATAAGGGCCATTCATTCCAGCTTCAAGGATTCCACATAGAGTGAACCACAAGATGAATGGAAGACTAACAATGTAGAAACCAGAGTAGTGAGTGGGTCTCTGTCTTGAAGAGTCCTTCAGCAGCTGAGGATTTAGAGTATTCATGTTTAGCTTAGGATTTAGGATTTAGAAAATGTGTTTTGCCTTAGTGAGATCCCACTGAATGCTAGACCGGAAACACTGGCCTGAAAACTGTGCTTCTCTTGCATTAAGCGTTTGCACCACTGAAAGTTAAGAGGGGAGAAAGGAGTTTTCCCTATTTTCATTTAATAATGATTTTTTTCTGTCTTTTTTGAGGTGAGGATTAGTAGTTACAAAAAAAGGTGATAGCCAGGCTCGAGGAAGACATGTTCCATATTTAGGGCAATTGAAACCCTTGTCCTTCACTTTAAAATTTCATGTTTATTTTCTTATACCATTCCTGTAAGACAGACTGTTGAAGTAGTGATCTTGTGTAGAAACAAGTGACTGTCTTGATTTTGAATAAAGCTTTTACATGCTCCTTATGAAAATGGTCAGTTAAAAGTGCAATCTTAAGCCTACTGTAAAATTGAGGAATTGCTGGTAATTAGCTGTATGTTTCTATTCTAGCAGTCAAAAGGAAAGAAACCTTTGTTTGTGCAGTTGGTGCTGGACAACATATGGAGTCTATATGAAGCAGTTATGAAAAGGTGAGACCTATAAAGTTTTTGTGGAATCTCTTTGCATGTGCCGTGGTGACTTTTGAAATACTCAGACAAGAAATGTAGTAGATGCTTGTTATGTGTTGCTACTGTGGTTTTTTTTATCTATTTATTATTTTTCTTACAGAGACAAAGAAAAAATTGAAAAGATAGTCACCTCTTTGGGATTGAAAATTGGTGCACGGGAGGCACGGCATGGAGATCCAAAAGTTCATCTTAATGCCATTTGTAGCCAATGGCTGCCAATATCTGATGCAGTCCTCTGTATCCTTAAGGAAGATACTCTCTTTGCTCTATCGGCAGTTCTCAGATTTCAAATAGCGCTCACGTATTTCAGTGTGTGATTCGGTAGGATTGGGTCTCTTTCTTCATGCCTGTGCCTATGCTAGCTGGATGTATTTTCTCACTTGTAATATTAAGTTACCTATCTACGATTAGTCTTACATTACTACCAACTTTGTGCTTTTGCATGCATCCTTTTGTTAGGAAAATAAGTTATGAAACTTGAGGTAGTTTAACAATACATTTTCATTATGTAATTTATGTGTGATTTTAGTGTTTTTCCTGAAGGAGAAGCCAATCTCCTTTTCAGAATAGTATCTTAGCTCTTCTGTCCATGAGTTTCTGTAGGCATCTGGTGTTGTTTTAGGTGTATACATTCTTAATCCAAGATCAGCCTTTGCTGTTTGTCTGCTATGTAGGTGGTCTTCTCATCATTTATAATAATACATATTATATTGTAGTAGGTATGCACAACTTATCGATCTATAAATACTAATTAGTTCTAAAATCTTGCCCCAGTTGTGCTGTTCTTAGTATCCTAGTTGCGCATCGCGTGAGCCACCCCTACTTAACTATCCAGTCTACCCTTGGATAAATGCCAGAAATTGTTGCTGACTTCAGAGGGAGCTGTATGCATTGGATTTTTTGCTATCTGTTGTTGCTGGCAGTTAGTGTATAAGATTGATTTAAAGAAACAAACATTGAAAGCATTTGCCTTCCTTTTATTTGCAATCAGTAATGAAATATAAATATATATCCTTAGCGATGTGTTTTAGCCATGGTGTGTAATAAACTTCCAAGTCCTCTTGACATCACTGCAGAGAGAGTGGAAAAGCTGATGTGTGTTGGAGCTAGAACATTTGATTCTTTGCCACCAGAAACTCAGGAACTGAAAAGTGGTGAGTAGTAGTAGCTCTGTTGATGTTTGTCAGTGACGTGTAATAGTATTATGTCTTCTTTTTATGACCATATGTTTTTTTTCAATTCATGGTTTTTAGACAATTCAAGCTGCAGTTGATATAAAGTCTAAGACTCTGAAACTGGGAATTTTGGAAGGATAGGAGGTTAATATTTGTTTTTAGTTTTAAACTGTAGATATTATCTTATAATTGAGAATTTAGTATTTTACCAACTTCTGTATTACAGAGGTTTGAATTTGGATTTCATGTTTATAAGTATATTGATTAACTGGGCAAAGTTTTTGGTAATTTAAGATAAAAAACATTTTCTGTTGAATTTATTGCTAGGTAGCTTGTGTACTGAAGTTAGTAAGATGTAGTTTAGCTGTTACAACAAACATTAAGTATTTCTTTAGCATTTCCGTAGCTCAAGGTATAACTTGATACTTTAGTCATTTTGTAATATTCCAGAATGATAAAAGATTAGCAAATAAAACCAAGAGCCAAAAGACTCCCAAGGCAACAAATATATTTTGTTACTCACAGTGCTAAATGAAGATATTAATTTTTTATTTATTTTGAAGTTAGTTTAAGTTTTGCCATTGACTTCAATGAGATCACGACTTCATGTCCAGTTTTGGCAGAGTTTCCAGCTTTAACTAGAGTTCCTCCTCAAGAAGGGTTTAGTAGTATGTTCTGATGCTGTTGCATTGGACATTAGGATGTCTACATGCAAAAGTTAGCTAGAGGAAGTGTCATAATCACCAAGTCCTGTGCTATAAAACTGCAATAGGGACTGGAAAGACTTAACTTCAATGATTTGACTTTGCTATAGGCAGTAATAAAACTAAACAGAATCACAGAATCACAGAATGGTCGGGGTTGGAAGGGACCTCTGTGGGTCATCTAGTCCAACCCCCCTGCCGAAGCAGGGTCACCTACAGCAGGCTGCACAGGACCTTGTCCAGGC
>Ga0065711_1047567_pt1 | contig 12263 bp, 8 predicted proteins | sample Hoacrofraction12_FD_59098 | JGI IMG/M metagenome (GOLD analysis project Ga0065711, IMG submission 59098) | Hoatzin crop microbial communities from Cojedes, Venezuela - Epithelial fraction 12 v2 (version 2) | ecosystem: Host-associated > Birds > Digestive system > Esophagus > Crop | place... | reverse complement strand
AAAAAAAAAAAAAAAAAATCTATATTCCTCATATGTTTTCCTAAAGAAGTATCAATTCTCTAGCTAAGTAGTTGTCACTCCTGTCTAGATTTGTATTACTGTGAGGATCCTCAACTCTTCTTCTTTCAACTAAAAACATCAGAAACCAAAATGTACTCCCTCCAAGAACAGAAGCAACAAAAATCTGATAATGGAAAGCACTAAGTAAAAAGTGTCTTTGTGACATGTTAGGCAGGCTTGTTTGTTTGCTTTCCTCAGTTCAGAAGCGAGAACAACTGGTAATACCACACTCCTCTAACTACAGTTTTAATTTATTTAAATTTTCTTCTTTGGTAATGCATGGGATTAATGCAGCTTTAGCACACATAATAACAGCACTTTTTAAAAAAGAGAAATAGCGTCCTCTGCCAACACTGAACATCCGCCCAAAGCAGCAATCGTAAGGCTTCTTTAGAACAGCTCCTCACAGGCTGTAGTACAGACTACAACAAAGCTTTTCAACCTTTGATCTGCAGGCTTCAGCTGGGTCTAAATAACACCACGAAAAACAAGTCTCCTCTAATTAAGTTTACTACAAAAAGGAAGAATTTCAACTATTTTAACTTCTTTTTCTTAAAAAAAAAATTCAGAAACCAACACAAGAATTAAATTCTGAGTATCTGACATAAATACTACCACCTAATGCAGAAGAGCAGAACTAAGATACCAAAGGAGTCAAATCAACAATAAACAAACAACAAACCCCTTTGTTAAAGCTGAAGAAACCTCACGGAAGACTGTGAGGAAACAAGAGAGTCCCAAAGCAAAACAGCTACGGACAACTGTCTTCATATCTGAGATACAGTAACAACCTGCACAGATCTGAAATAAAGGAAGCAGAGGCACAGCAGGTTAGGAAGACTCCATTTGGAACCTACTCCTCAAGTGGGGATGGATGGCAGCACAAGAGACAGTAAAGAAGTACAATTTACAAGGTTTTCATACCTGGACAAGAATTCAGAAAAGAGGTCAGAAACAAATGGAGGGAGGGGGGGGAAATTATTTAAAAAAAAATCAGAAGCAGGAATACAATGATACCATTTAATCTGCTGAGGTCATAGGAAAGAGTAACAGGAACAACAGTAACTTGAACAGGCTTTTAGTAATAGATTCAGGAAAAATTCTCATTATAGAACTGAGAAAAGTTACAAGTTTATTTTTTTTTTTAAGAAACAGTGACAGAACAAGAGAAGACCTACAAAACACCATGCACACAGGGATCATGAAATCTGTAATATGGAACACACAGTGTGAAAAAGGATCAGGATGAAAATTTGTCATAAAAAAAGTTTCAAAACGGCTTCTAGACATTTATATTAAACAGGCAATGTCAAGCCAGAGGATTAACTATGACACGTCAAAAAAAGGATACAGACAGAAGAAACCTGAAAGATTATGAAAAAAGACAAAGATAAAAAACAAGAAAGCACATTGCTTATATCTATCAAAGATTAATAAATTACAAAGGAAAATGACACATTTTAGAAATTTAATTTTTAATGACTAAATGTCACAGGTTAAACCAGGACACTAAAGAAGGGCCCTTTGATGCAGAAGACAACATTGAACATGCTGGAGTCATCTAAAAAAAGATTAAAAAGGGCAAGAAACAGATCAAGTGTAATCAGGACAGTTTAAAGACAAGTTCCAGGTACAAGGAGAAGGTATTGTATTTCCAGAATCCTGAAGCAAAAACAAATGAATGAGAGAGTCGAGGAAAAAAATAAACGTGGAATGCTGGAAACAAAAACTGAGCTGGTGAACCTGGAAAAGAAAATTGTGGAAAGGTCTTTTCTACAGAAAAGTAGTAGGCAAACTTTTCACCCCAAAAATGGGTGTGGGAAAAAATAAAGGAAGAAGAGATGGAAGTGAGTATTTTGAGGAAGGAGAATATATAGCCAAAGACTAAAAATTAACTGCATGTAAACCAAATGGGAAATGAAACATGGATGTTTCTGTTTAACAGCATTGTTCACTTCTGAAAAAGCAGCATTTCAGTTCATGACAACACAAAAAATGTGTTCATCTCAAGTCAGAACACAACAATTTTAGGCTTATAACTAAAAAAGATTGCCAACATTCCCCTCAGCACCCGGTCCTAAACTGCAATGCCAAAAAGCAGTATTATGTTGTTGTATTCCACAGATGACCCATTTGAGCCTTAATCCTCTTTCTGCAAGTCAGAGCTGTGCAACAGATCCATCCCTGGTATTAAGCACACAAACACTTGTCTGTGGCACAGCAGTTAACATGACACAATAATCTGATAATTCAACCACTGACAAAAACTGCTAAATATATTCCTGAACTCAGCCTTGCTAAATCACACCAAAAATCTCTGTACAGAGGCTTTCAGAACATTTAACCTGCAAGAAGGCTATTAAGACTAAGTCTCAGAACTGTCATTCATGTCTGTCTTTAGGTTTTGAATTTTCTTATCAGTTTTTAGGTTGCCTTTAAGTGACAATTCACTACTCAAAACCTGTGGAAGACAGTCTTAATGACAAAATTAAAGAAAGCTTATTTTAAGTAAAGCCTTCCAGAAGGAAAAACACAGTTACTGTAAAATTAGACTTACTTAGAACAACAATTTTGCAATGACAATTTTAAGTTTCACCTGGTTTTTAAGGAATAGAAGTTGCATTAAACAATACTTTTGTCAAATATTCTAGTATCTGCTTCTCATGGTAACTGCCATTCATAGTAGGAGTTGGCATAGAGAATGAGCTCTTACCTACAGGGTCTTCACGGTAACAAACGACCAACCATGACGTTATCACCTCTCCTACACTTGATCTAAATTGCAAGTTTCTTACAAGCATAAGTTTTCAAGATTCACCCAAGAATTCAGCAAACACTTCAGGAATTTCTCAAGACTGGTAAAAGCTTTGAATCATAAGGTGCAAAGAAATGACAGGTAAAGATGCATCATCCTGCAATACAGATTGCTGAAGTTATCAGTAAGACAGACCAAAACCAAAAAGTGCTTTATGGCTAAAAAAATAATCCTCTGGTTTGTTTTGATAATGAAGGTAGTGGGAATCAATTCACTAAAGGCTTCAATCAGAAGATATTAACTCAAAAGAATAAAAGCTGATTTTCCTTGTTTAGAAACCAGCAGTTAATTCAACCAGAAATTCCTGCTGTGTGCACTCAGTCTTTTATTTATCCACATGGACAGACTCGAGCCCCATAAATCCTTGAGTTATTTTATTGTCTGTATCTGGTTGTTCTCTCTGCTCTCACACTGATTAGGAAACCTTGTTTATTTTTTTTTTGGCCCCCATAAACAATCCTTAGGACTTGTAAGTCTATACAATGAGCAAGTCAAAACTCTCATATCTTTGATTGAGGTGAAAAATAATTATGATTATTAGGGGAAAAAAATCAGCACAAAGAAGATGCCTCCTGTGATAAGATGATGCAGTTTTACAGCAGTTTTGAACATTGCATTGTAATAATTTCTACAACTAGTACTGAATCGTAGATTGATACTAGAAAAATAACACTTCTGCATTTACTTTAAAGGCATCTCATTCATAGTCATTACAGCTGAATCATAACTACACCTCATATTCCTCCTTTTTTAAATAGGGTGGTGTACTAACCAAAATAAATTATCTAAGCACCACAAACTGCAATATTCAAATACATAAAATCTTATACATCTAAATGTAGTGGTTTTCAAAGAATGCTATAAGCTTTAATATCACAAACTGTGATGCTTGGTGAATTTTACGCATTTTCCAAAGCAAAAAGCGACAGGAAAGAATCTGTTGGAAAGATGTTCAGGGAATAAAGTAATACTGTCTAGAGACTTTAGATTAAACAGCTCGTGGGATATCATATTTTGTCTCCTCCAATCTTTTGTTCTCTAAAGAGACACGAAAGTCGGTGGAAACATTTCAGAGATTATAGTGCTGCTGGTCACAAAGGTACTGTACTCTAAATTAGTTAGCATTGTACTTAATTGATCCTCAACAGTTCCAGACACATTCAGTTTACCCCTGCCTTCTTCTGTCTCAAAACTCAACCTGGGAGTTGCTCTGAGAGCTTTCCTACAAAATTAGGAGTAACAATCTTTGTGTTTGCAGTACAGCAGGAAAAAGACAACCCACACATTTGCACATTTACTTTTGCATACAGCAACATTCATGTATTTTTATTTGGTGATGGATGGGGCAAATATAAAGTTTCTCAAAGCTGAGACAGAAATAAAGCCCTTCCAATGATTATGCAATATAAAAAGATTCCCATTCAGTGCATTAGCACCCCATAAAGTATATGAAAAGTAACACGTTAAATTCATCTGTCTTGTTTATTTTTATTTGCAGCAAGCAAAGGATTCACAAAAAGCAAAAGAAAATGCCCTGGCAGCAAATATTAAGTCAAATCTCAAAAATACAAAATAAAGTGGTGAAAGAAAATCTGCATTTTTTATATACCTAAGATTCTCACTAATGTGTTGTTTTTTGGGGTTGCTTTTTTTTTTTTCTTCCCCCATTAAATTTATTTTTTCTGAGTAGATCTTGCCCACAGAATAGTTAATAGTTGACAGAGACCGCAATGGAACTAAATACCAACAGTTGAGTAGTTCTCTGAGCAGTAACCCAACAAGCAGTATTACACAACTTATATCTCCAGTGTACGATCTAGCACGTATAGTCTAAATTCTCTCTAGTCGTTCTGGCTGAACTGATTTCCTGGAAAACAGGAATTCTTTCTCTTTAGAGTTCTTCAGATTATGCTTCACTGAGAATCATAACCCTATGTATGCTTGATATTGCATTTCATGCACAGAATTAAAGAATTAGATAAGAAAATACACAATTACGTGAATTCTGAAGTTTACTTCCATGTAAACTGCTTAGTAACAGAACAGCACAAGAACTGAAATAAACAGGCAAACCAGTTTCTGATTACTAGATTAAACCAAGTTTTCAAAGAACATCTAATTACAGCCCAGATCTCCACTTACTTGTTACTATTATACTAGTAAGGTTACTTCTACACACATTGTTTCAAATAAGACAGAATAGTGATAGTTAAAGTCACATGAAAATTAACAGCTTGGGCACAACTCTCATGATGTCAACTGTAAGCTATCTGAAAAGCTGTTTATATAATTAGATGGGTATTTACATTCTATTAGGATCTAGTATTAGTACCAGCTGAAGGAGTTTCCTTTATTTGAAAACCTGCCAATTGTATTGGTCTTGGCACAGTGACTGAAGACAAAACAGATTTTGTCTGATGATCTCCAAGATTACAACAAAGCAATTATACTTACAACTGCTTTAATTCAATCCACTATTACTCAGAGGACTGCAAAAGCAATGAAACAACACATTCTTTTAGCACTATGCTAAATTCCAGTCCCCACTGATAAAGTCTACAGCTGCCTGCAAATATGATCTTCAACTCAGAGTTCTTTCAGAGCCAGAGCTCTGGGAACGACTGCCACACTGCCATAGGATAAACACTTCAAAATCCAACCAGTACACCTTTTCAAACAGGCTATGAGCAAACATTTGAACCGCTTGACAGAAAGCAGCAATTACATAAGACAAATATGTTATGAAATATGTGTCAGCCTATTTGCTCTAAAGGTTGTAAGACTCCTTTTCAAGGAACAACAGTTGTAAGGAAACACTCTGATTCATCTGCTGGCTATAGAAACTAGGTCCCAGGACAAGAGTAAGGATTCTAGATATTACCATAGTACTCTTCCTTAATAATATTAACAAACAACAACAAAAAAGAAGTAAGGCTTACAGTCTGACTTTCGGGAAAGTCCATCTTCAGCAATTTGTGAGCACATTCTTCAAAGTCTAAGCTGCAATAATAGAAAAAATACTTCTCATTATCTGTGCATCATATGCTACACTAAAAACATTTCAGAACTATATTGATTGTTGGTGCTGAAACTCCAATTGTTTTGAAACAAAGTATCTCATTAACATTCAGAAAGCTGTTTGTTTTGTTGGGGTTTTTTGTTGTTGTGGGTTTTTAATAAACAATAATAATAAAATGAGTCTGTATCTGAAAATTAATCCAAAGATATTACATTTGCAGACAACCTAAAAACAAGATGACTCAGGTTGTTATTACTATTACATCATCTTACAAAACTTAGCAAAACACAAACATGTGAGCTCATTTCGCATATCCTGAAAAACACTGAAATGCACACACTGTACATAAGCTCCAAAAGCAGTATATACCACTCCCCTCTTTGCACTCCCGTTCTTGCACACTGAAAGCCTTTACCTGCCAGTAAGTACTTCCCCCCACCCAAGCATAAAACAAAAAAGCTGAAGTACAGCAAGAGAGTATTGAACAGTAACTTTGAGAAATAAAAGAGCCCTTCATACATCTCAGTATGGTATTAATTCATGTCTAATGATAAATACCACAATACATTATCATCTCACTTCTCATGCAGGTTCAGACCTGCAGAATAATTTGCAAATAGGCCACGCCTACTTTTCACAATGGAATTGAGTGGCACGCAACAGATTAATCTCTCCTTTCACCCAGGTGACAGAGGAATTATACCACCATGTTTTGATTATTTGTGTCATGTACTGCAAGGGGATTTCATCCTCAAGATGAATACACATACAGCACACGTCAGGGTTGGTATCTGTGTACTTATTTTCTGAACAATGCAGATGGCAACAGGCCTAAAAAGTACCACACGACGGAACTCCTTACTCTCAGAAGTGGAGAAATCCTACAGCATCTCTACCTCAAGTGCATCACATACTTTATTCAGAAATTCTTAAGATGCTGTACAGTCTGAGTATCACAGAATTTTGTTCACCTCAAATTTTGATTACAGCAACCCTCACAGAAAACGCCCAGTGCACTACCCGAACATTCTGAAACAAACAGGATTTATCTTAGACTGAGAATTTGGATTCCCATTTCTTATAACAGTCTGCTTTATACAATTAGGTCAGGCTTCATAAAGAACGCTACCCTGCTTTTTTTTTTTTTTTCTCAATTGCACACTAAAAAAGAATTTTAAAAGAAAGAAAATTCCAGTTCACCCACTTCAAAAGAACTACACTCACAGGTGTACAAATCATATTTACCTTGACTGAATAGCAAGATAAATTGTACGACGGAAAGAGACCAGGTTAATTTCTGTTTTGTCATGGACAGTAACTTTCTGCCCTGGGAAAAAAAAAATACGTTTTTTTAAGAGTGAAACATTAAGGCAGATACATGTAATCTCTTAGAACAGCTCTATTTACTATTTACTAAGTCTGTAGCACACTATATAATGCTTTGTCTAGAAATATTTAGGATTGTTTAGCAGGTTTATGTTATTTGGGGTTTTTGTTTGTCTGTCTTTGTTTTTCCACAGAAGAAAAAACAACCAGTATTTGCCTCATCTGTAACTAACAGGTAAATATCTAGAGATACAGTTTTAAGAGGATAACTCCAGTTTTAGAGGTTTTCATGTGACAACCACTGCAATCTCTGGGTTTAATATTTCTTGTCTACGTTATAAGCAAGGTATTTTTTGCATAATTTAAAGCACTTTCTGTAGCCTCCCTGATATTAACACACAAAAAAAATCTTTGTTTGTTACTTGTAGGACCTATGCTACAGCATTCTGTAAAGTTCTGTTTTGTCCTGGAGCAAGCACAGAAAAACCAATTCTGAATCACAATCATTCGGGGAACAGCTTCATTCATAAGCTATTCACTATTCCGTCATTCTTTTAAAGTTTGGTAACAGCATAAATGATGAAGTTATGTGAATTCTCATACTTCCGATCAGCCTGGAAGCTCTGCTTTTCTGTGAGATGCTCCAGCAAACTGGTGGGGAAATCCATTCCTGGTATTCTACAAGAACAGGATTTGGCTGGCTTTCAATTACTCACACCGTCTGCACAAACATTTCAGTTATGCTTATCCATCAATTTTTTTTCCTAGGAATCAAATACATTCTTTGAAACTGTGTAAACAGTGACTGCTTCCACCAAAGATCAAGAAAAGGGGCAGAACTGAACTAAGAAGTGTTTTCATATTCATTATTTTCAATGTCTTATGTTTGCAAGGCTTTTCTTGCATGAAACTGATATGGACAAGAACAATCAGGCAAAGTTGATTTTCATTTTCTGCCTGTACCGAATGCTTCTTTTTAGATGATTGCTTTTATGCTATTTGCTAGTAAACACTTAGATCTGAGAATAATTTAAGATGAAAATATCCCTCACTATTTGAACATTCTTAGTTTCACAAAACGTGTAACAAGTTAAGCTTTTCTTTCCTGTTTCACCTACAGCCAAATCCATCACTAGTAAGGTGCCAGCCATATGCTTACCATCTTCATCCTCCTCTTCATCATCATCATCTTCATCTTCCTCACTACTTCCAGCCTCTTGATCTGCTTCAGATTCACTGTCGCCTTCATCAAGAATTTCTGAAAAAGCAGTATCCCAGATTAAAGGCATATAGACCACAGAAGTTTCATTAACAAAAAAACTTGATCCAACACCTAAGAGTGAAAGGGTATCTCTGGTGGACAACATGGCAGAGCCAAAAAAAATAGGTATGTCACAACCAAATGAAAACGTAGCTGAACAAACAGCACTGAAGAGAACAGCAGGAATACATAGCAAAGGTCTACAATGAACTGAAAGACAGTTATCTGGGACACAAACATCACCCACTGTTAAATAACAAAGGTTGGTGACAATAGTTAGATAAGTGAACGCCCTGTGAGTGTGTAAATACATATACATTTAAATATAAAAAATACATATATAACACGTATACACACACCTACCTTTCTTCAGTGTTTTGTATTTCTCTTCATTTTCCATGAAGTTCGGATCCATCTTGAAAACATCTTAAGAATAAAAGAGAATCTTTATTTAAAATACAAAATGAAGAACACAATGCATATTTAATCATTAATTTGTTTTTATGGGAAATGTAGTCATAGAATTATCTTCTGTTTCTAACTTACTAAGAACGTCCTCTGGGTTGTAGTCATCTTCTAATGGCAGCATATGAGTAAACTGATCCTCCTCTTCCACTAGATCTAACCCCTCTGGGATGATGGGATGATCCTTGAAGCCATCCTTCCGTACAGCAAACATAACTTCTATCATATACTGAACACGCATATCAATTTTAGATTCATGCAGAATGTGTCGAAGACGGTCAAAGATTGCTTTGGAAAAAGACAAAAATGTAACTATGAAAAGAATTTGCTAATACAAATACCAAAAAGACAGGTGTTCTGGCTAATTACACTTACCATTAATGCCTCTAGGAGAAACTTCTGTTAATTTGAGCCCACTCTCTTTAATAAATCCAATCGCTACTTCAATACTGTCATCAGTAGGCCTTTCAAGAAGCAAAGTGAGCATTTCCAAGCATAAAACCTCATGAGCCTATGGAAGGAATATCAGTACAGAATTAGAATGTACAATGTTACACTATTATTACAGCTATTTACTTGACAGAGCAGTCCAGCCTTTGAGGATGCCACACATTTGCTTAATCACAGACACAAGGCAACAGTAGTAGGACAAAGCCACTTAAGAGGAAATCAACATTCCAAATACAATTTCACCACCTGTATTTGCACCAAATTCGTAGGGAATGTGACTATGCTATTGAAGTGACAAGCAAGCAATGAAAAACATTTTGTCATTCAGAAAAAAAAGAATGCATTTCCAAGAAGCAAATAAAACCACACTTACATTACACAGAACTAGTTCCAAGTGTATTGCGTGTATAATTAAACCAGCCCTTCCAGGATCAGGTATATAAGCAAACAGTGCATCTTGGATTAGTTTCCTCTCTACCAAAATGCTGTATATTCCCACTGAATTCCTGAAACAATGCTTCTTGCCATTATTAACTTGGAGTATCCTGATTTCTAACACATAAAAAAGTGGCATAGAGCTGCATACAAATTTGTTGCAAGAAAACTGTTTAAGATCTGTGGGACAGAGCCTCATATGAAGCTTGCTTTGCATCACGATTTGTCTTAATACTAGCTCAAACATATTTACAAGTCTGGGGAAGCGATAACTGCATAGGCAACTACCAATATCTTTTTAGAAAAGGTCCTAACAAGTTATAACAGGCATTAAAAGAAAACTTGAACTCAGACTGTCAGTAACCTTTAGAACAAGGAGAGCATCTTCACTTAGGCTACTGCTGTCTTGAAACTAAAGAAATAGCCATACAGAGTTTGGATTGAGTAGAAACATGAAGTAACATACCACATTCTGATTCATCAAATGTGCAACAAACTTGGAAGATGTTAGACAGAGTTGCTGCAAAAGAAATAAAATAGGAAATTTTAACACATCTTACACGAAAGAAAAAATTTACTTACTAAGATTTGTGCACCTCAAATTAAGTCAACTAACTGATACTGACAGTTGTTCACAATTAGGACCGTACACTTTCAAAAAAAAGACAAACTATCACAGTACCAATGCAGAATAGGCTGTCAAGCTTCCATGATACTCTTCATACTACTATACTTAATGTACTAACGATAGCTCCCGACCCACAGGTCTTGGCTGTGTTCCTTTGAACTATGTAATTTGAACACATGCAATACAAGGTTAACACAACAGAATTACAAGTTTCAACATGTTGGTTTTCTACTTTTTACATACCTTATCATTTCTGCGATATCCTTTGCGAAAATTTAGTATCAACCTCTTGAGAATCAATTCACCAATATTTGGAAACTTTGAATTGATAATTGCCACAAGAGCTGCATAAACATGGGTAAAAATTGGAGAGGCACTCTGAGCTTGCAAAATGGACCTAGACAGCAATCCCCTGTAAAAATACATTAGTTGAAGACTTTTCTGGTAATAAAATGTCACATTTTTATTCAGTACATATCACATAAAATCGTATTGTACAGTTGGAATATTTCGAAGATACCAGATGGTCATTTTCAGTCTGATGTTTATCATGTCACAAATGGAGTTTTGCAAAATGTGTTGCCCAAATGTGTCTGAGCCAATAAATTCTTAAACTGATGCCTTATCTTTCATTACATATTATTCATATTACAACTGCATTTGAAAGTTATAAGCATTTAAAAAGTCTTAATCTTGTATCCTGCCACTACCCCTTTTTAAGCCCAGCATAGGCTCCTCTTAGCTTTGAAATTTGTATGGTTTTGCCATTTCTTTTCCTCAGCTGAAAAAGCAATATCCTGTTTGCTAATGAAAAAATGTCTGCTCTGCAACTACTTATGTAAAACACAGAACCGTGTTCCAGTATAATGACAGCTTCAACAACCAAAACAAACTTCTAAGAAACAAAAATTTTATTTCCATAAAAGGTCCCTAACAATAAAATTCTACCTATGAGTAACAAGCCTGAATGTTCAGTAAAACTAGAATGGGCAAAGTAATGCTTTTCAATGCTTTTCTGAAATGAATCTGCATCTTTTCAACTTAATAATAATCATAGAATCATAGAAAGTTTTGGGTTGGAAGGGACCCCTAGAGGTCATCTAGTCCAACCCCCCCGCAGCGAGCAGGGACACCACTAACTTCATCAGGTTGCTCAGAGCCCTGTCCAACCTGGTCTTGAATGTTTCCAGGGATGGGGCCTCCACTACCTCTCTGGGCAACCCATTCCAGTGTTTCACCATCCTCATTGTAAAGAATTTCTTCCTTATATCTAGCCTAAACCTACCCTGTTTTAGTTTAAAACCATTACCCCTCATCCTGTCACTGCTGTCTCTACTAAAAAGGTTGTCCCCATCTTTCCTATAGGCTCCCTTTAAGTACTGAAATGCTGCAATCAGGTCTCCCCGCAGCCTTCTATTCTCCAGGCTGAACAAGCCCAACTCTCTCAGCCTGTCCTCATCGGAGAGGTGCTCCAGCCCTCGGATCATTTTTGTAGCCCTCCTTTGGACCCGCTCCAACAGTTCCATGTCCTTCTTGTGCTGAGGGCTCCAGAGCTGGACGGAGGACTCCAGGTGAGGTCTCACCAGAGCAGAGTAGAGGGGCGGAATCACCTCTCTCGACCTGCTGGCCACGCTTCTCCTGATGCAGCCCAGGACACAGTTGGCCCTCTTGGGCTGCCAGTGCACACTGCCGGCTCATGTCCAGCCTTTCGTCTATCAGTACCCCCAAGTCCCTCTCAGCAGAGCTGCTCTCGATCCTTTCATCCCCCAGCCTGTATTGATAGCGGGGATTACCCCGACCCAGG
>Ga0065711_1047566_pt1 | contig 12264 bp, 6 predicted proteins | sample Hoacrofraction12_FD_59098 | JGI IMG/M metagenome (GOLD analysis project Ga0065711, IMG submission 59098) | Hoatzin crop microbial communities from Cojedes, Venezuela - Epithelial fraction 12 v2 (version 2) | ecosystem: Host-associated > Birds > Digestive system > Esophagus > Crop | place... | reverse complement strand
TGTTCCGTCTGAACATGAGGAAGAACTTCTTCCTTCTGAGGGTGACGGAGCACTGGAACAGGCTGCCCAGGGAGGCTGTGGAGTCTCCTTCTCTGGAGAGTTTCCATACCCGCCTGGACGCGGTCCTATGCAGTCTGCTGTAGGTGACCCTGCTTTGGCAGGAGAGTTGGACTAGATGACCCCCAGAGGTCCCTTCCAACCGCTACCATTCTGTGATTCTGTGAAAAACACTCTGGAATTCCAAATAATTGTAAGATACCACTTTGCACGATCTGTAGGAGTCTGTAAGTTTCCTTCTTAGCATGTAATGAAAATGAATTTGTAATCATAAATTAGTTGACAGCTGTCAAAATAGTAAATTAGAATTTCAAAGCTGACCAGGACATTATAGGCTTTGTATTGGACATTATAGGCTTTGTTTTTAAAGTTATTTTTAAGTGAGTACTTAGTAACCATTGATAAATGCAACTGGTCCTTTCTGTTGGGAATGTGGACTAGGCATCATCATCTTCACACCAGCATGTGCACTTCTTGGCACAGTAATGCTGTATTTGGAGACAACCCAACAATTGCACTTGGTGGTGAAGGCAGCAGATCGCTTAGTTCAGAACCCTGGCAAAAAGACCATGTTAAACTGCAGTTCCAGAGACAGCGTTGTTTTTGTTTCCATTTCTACTAATTGTTAAACATGTTCATGTTGATCAGTGCAGCTCTGTTCATTGTGGGTCCTACATATCTCCAAAACTCCTTCTCTTTTTTCCTGCCATTGTAGGTAAAGTTAGATCTGCAGTTGAGAGACTCTTGTTTTAAAATTAGATCAAAGATTTTGGTAATAGATAATGCGTAGAAGACTGTAAGCTCAGGACTGTGCTTCCCAAAGATTGAGTTTGTTTAAATATCGAAATAAAGATTATAGGCTGTACACCATAAATGACAGAGACATACTTTATTTCACTGTTTTTATGAACTGTGTTATCTACACTTCATGATTTTTTTTTTTAAATTGTATATACATGTTGTTTTAAAAGCTTTGACTAAAATATGTATTTTTTTCTTTTTGATAAAATGACTAACAAAGCCAGAAGTACCAGTTACTCATTTTCATTTTGACATTTTTCCTTATTGGCCCCTAGGACACACAGTTCTGTTTTGATGTAAATGAAGTACCTTCATACGCAGTATTTTTATTACATTTTTTCAGTTATCGCATTATTTTTATTATTTTTAATCATTAATATTAATTATTCCTGTTTACCAATTAATTCAGTCGCAAGAATCACCCCAAGTATGCATTTGTTCATAGGTGTTTTCATTTTTACTTCATGTTGACCAAAGAAAATATTTCCAGCTGTTAAAATAGGATACTTAAGTAACTTCCACTCAAGGTACTTCACCTTGTAAGTTCATTGTGCAGCTTTTTTTTCTGCTCTAGGAGTCTGAACTACCAAATCTAAACTTCATGTATATATCTGTGTACATTTAGTGCCAAGGTCAATAGAGCATCCTAAATGGGATTGGAGGACAAAACCGGAGAACCATGATTTTGATGAACTAAATGATATTCTTCAAGAGAGCAAAAAACTTGGAAAAGCCCTTGAGAATCTGTCTCGCAGTAAGTTGATTGATTTTAGTTTTTTAATGTAATCATGCAGCCTGAACTGTAATTGGAAGTATGTATCAAGAAGGTGATCTTCTATTCAATGAAGACAAAGTTCATTGACATGAGCAGTTACATTCCTGTTGATGAGGTTTACAGAATGTCTGAGATAATTTAGCAGCTCTCCTGCTGACTGAAACTACTTCCCCTGCACCTCCTTTTTTGTTATGTTAGTTTTCTGTCAGATTAGTGGGCTGACTTAGCTCATAAAGAGATCACCACAAGAGGCTGGTTTAAGGAAAATAGTGGGAACGTGCAGCAGTGAGACTGCTCCTTTGGTTGGTAGCAATTAGATTGGATTAACCTTTGTGAAACCTTAACCTCATTGATGGAGATCAGACCTGTCATTGAAAAACAGTTAAGTATTTTGTATCCTTGACCCAAATTAATTCCTTCCAGTTCTCAAAAGCAATTCAGATAAATATTTTAAAGCATCTAAAATAAATACTCAAAAACATCTTAGCCAATTATTTCATAACAAAACCCAAGTATTATCCCTTAAAAGACATAGTCAAACAAGAGCCGTGTTTAAAAGTAGCATGTTCATATAAGGAGTATCTCTGAGAATTACTGGATACCATGAGGAATAGCTTTTTTTTTCTTTTTTTCCTGTAGAAGAGAATTCTGAAGTACATTGGTGGGAGCAAGCACTACTAATAATTATCACAGTATGAAAAGTACACTCTACCATGGTATAGGAAAACTAGGTATGGTATGGTCTGGGAGACATTTGAATGAGAAATATTTCCTTTCTCTTCTCATTAAATTTTATCTATGGCACTTCTTGATTTACCAGAGAAATTACAAATGATGAGGTCAGAAACAGAGCTGAATGAAGAATTTTGAGATTCAGCATTTTTCCAAATTGTGCCAAATACCCAAAACTAGTTTGTCCAAATTCCATCTCTCCCAAATGTTTTAGGTTGATCACAGTTGTATTTTGAACAATTTTCATATCTATATTAATTATAGTAGTATAATTACAGGCGTCTTTTCAAATACATTTCTAGTAAATTGGTAGATCTGTCTCTAAGGAACTAAACTGGGTCTCTGATTTGGAGCCCCACCATTGTCTGACTGTGTTGCTGTGATGGGTGTGAGTGTCTTTTTCAGGCCTTTCTCCTTTAGAGGCTTGCAACCAAGCTTAACACAGATAAAGAAACAATTTTTTTTTTCAATATCAGAAATTTTTTATTTACTGTCTGGAGATACAAACCAATCAGATATGAGCATTTAATAATAAAGGACTCAATCCACTCTTCAATCCTATATCTTTATTTTTCCTTGTGAATAATGTGTAGGTTCCACTGGCTTCCTTATACCTGAAATAGAGTTTGCAGCATTCTGTACCTCTCTTTGCCACAGAGTTTTCTAACTAGAGTGCAAAACACTGCATCTCTTCTAGGTCCTACACTTGGACTGGAGGTGAATGTACCTGGTTAGTGTTTTTTGAGTCAGGTTTTCATAGAGTTATTTCCCAAATGAACCATTCTTCACTATTTCTTGCTAGTACTTCATATTCTCTGATGATTTGTCGAGATAGTATGGAATTGTAATCCTATCCCTCAGAGTGCTTTACATCACTTGCAGCTTGATAATAAGTTCACTTTCATGAATGTGCTCTCTATTTCTTCATCCAGATCATTAACGGAAATATTGTCAGACCTCTTCATGATTCCATTTCAGATCTGACAACCAACCCTTGAAAGCTACTCAGTAAGTGCGTTTTTTCCCACCAGATGTTTATCTGCTTTGCAGTGATTTCACCTAGATTGTAATTCTCTAATTTGTTTACTGGCGTATCATCTAGGACAGTAAACAAAGTCTTTTTATAGCTGAACTATTTTACATCTACTTCCTCCTCTTGTCCACTGGGCAAGTTTCCCAGTGGAGAAAGCAATTAGAGTGATTTGACGCAATTCATTCTTGATAAATTCATGTCGGCTAGTTCTTACCACCTTTCCTATCCATTAGGTGTTGCTAAAATGTTTATTGAACAATTCTGTCAAATATTCTTGCTGCTGTCAGATTTAGGCTTGCTGGTTAGTAGTTCTTCATGTCTTCCCTTTTTCTTTTCCAAAGAAGGGTGTGGTATTTGCACTTTTCTGGCCTCTCTGTTCCTGAAGGACAGTTGCTAATGCATTAGAGGTTTCTTCAGCTAGTTAGTTCTGTGCTCTAGAGTGAATTTCACAAGATTCTGCCACCTTGAATGTATCTAAGTCATCAGAGTATCTTTCAGCGTGCTGTCATCTGGCTTGCAGGTTTTCATCTTAAATTCACTAGTGTTAGTCATCTGACCACAATTAATTATTTTGTGAAGACTGAAGCAGTGAACGTATTGAACACTGGGATTTCTTTGTATCATCTGTTATTTGCTTTCCTTCTCTTTGATGTAATAGTCCTGTATTTTACTTTGTCCTCCTTTCATAGTGTATTTATGGCATCTTTTCTTGTGACTTTTTTTGTTTTTTGATAGTTGTTACTCATTTTGCACTTTAGCCTTTTTGGTTGTATCATTTAAACGCTTGCATCAGATTCATTCTATGCTGTATGTCCTCGTTTCCAGTTTTTGTACTCCTGATTTTGAGATCATTGCAGGAAAGAAATGTGTTCTGTGCTGTGATTTCTTATGTGTTAGTATGATATAAAAATTCAAAATGAAAAATGTGTAAAGTTTTGAAAAAAAGAAAAGGTATAATTTTGAAAAGAAATATGGTTTTGTTGTGCTTCCAAAAGTAGAAAACAGATTGCTCATAGAAAATATCTTAGAAGGTTTCAATGAATAAACATGTCTAGAACTTTAACAGTATGAGACACTTGAAACTCATTCTGTGCTGTACCCAAACAAGCATCCATATGGTGAATTTTACAAAAGCCATGACAAGGTCCCGTAGCTATCTTCTCCAGTGTTAATGCTTGTTTTTGGCAGGCTAGTCAGTGTTTTTTATTCTACAAGCACGTCCTTAAAGTCTATAATGCTACATTTGATACTAATCTTGTTTTGAAGCAGTATGGTGCAGGCACTGCGCTCAACAAATAGTTGAGTATGCAAATGATCACAACGTACTATCAATGGCTTTTTACGCGACCCTCTCATTTCATTATTCAGTATTTTAACAGGGAAGAGTGTGACATAAAACTGGATGTTTGAAGTTAAATGAATTTTCCATCAGGTGCTGGAATTCATTTCCATTTTTAAAGATAAACTTTCGATCTTGTAGTGACTTTCCAGGACTTCATTGCCTGCTATACAGCTGACGCAGCATGTGAATTAAACTCTAGTTTCTATTACTTCATTCACTATGCGGTCTAGAATACCTACTTTGAGACAAACCTGTGCACTTCACAGAGAATTAGAACTGCCTGAAAACTTTGGAAGGTGAGGCTCAGGCACTTGGATGTCTGGTGTCTCCTATGTGCAGTCTTCCTTGTGATTAAAACTGAACTTCCGCATATTTGGAGCCTTTCTCCCTAGCCACATCAAGACAATATGTGAATATCGCTGTGCTGCAGTAGACCTGAGAAACCAAAAGTGACTTCGCACTCAATGTTAATAGTATCTTAGGAGTTTAGAGAGACTGGAGAAGAGTATTGCCATAATTATGGTCTAATAGTCTATGCATTGGAGCTTGGTGATTTAAGTATATCATTTTCCAGAGACCTACTCATATGGGAAATCTGGGTTCGTTTGCTTCTCCAGTCACCTGTGTGTCATGGAAGTGGATTTTGGACTATCAGATCAACTGTTTAGGGGAGATTTTGGTTTATCAAGCAACATACAGGAATATATTGCATTTTCCTTGTGCATGTTTTGTTTTCTTCAGTTGCAGGGTCTCCCGTCTTTATTGCTGTCATCCTTCTTCCTCAGCTGATCATAAGTAAGAAAAGTTCCAACCTGCTTCAAACGTATGCTCTTTTATTTCCCCTGCTGGCCTGTCTGCCTTTTAAAGAGAAATAAAATCTCCTGTATAGCTAAGGATCTTGCTCATGAATATACCTGTCTTCACCCCTCCCTATTTCTGAGGTTGGGAAAATAGATAACAAGAGATGGAAAACAGCGAATCACGAGTGTTTTGAGTGGGGAAAATGAGGACTAAATCAGCAAGAGCTTTTTGCAAAGTAGATATGAAGTCTGCCTGCTTTGTGAACAACTTTACATCTTTTACATGAACAGTTAAGGACTAGAGTGCATGTTGAAAATGTGTGTGTATTGGGTGTTTCAATTTGCACGTGGTAACAGCATTTTGATGACACTTATCGTGTGCTACTGCGAGGTAGGTACTTTTTCATAATTACACATAGTCTTTCAACAGAGATAACCAGGAGTTTGTTAGTAATGTTTGAATCCTTGTTAAGGCCAGGATTATTCTACAGATCAGAGGGGAAGAAACAAATTTATCGTGCTTTGAATTCAGTAGACTTTCTAAGATCAGAAAATGGTAGTAAGTTAACATTAACTAAAGGTATTTGGGAATCCAAATCAGTTAGTTGGAGGGAATCCCAGAAATAATGGTATCTAGCTATAACCAATAGGGAAAAAAGTACTCTTATTTTTTAATTTGGAAGGGAGTAATCAATAAATAAATAGTCAGTAAATAAGAAAGCCGTCTGCAGTCTAGTAGGAAATACTTTTTGAAGCTATAAAGAATCACAGAATGGTTCACATTGGAAGGGACCTCTGGAGGTCATCTGGTCCAGCCCCCTGCTCAAGCAGGGTCACCCAGAGCCAGTTGTCCAGGAGCATGCCCATGGCTCTTCAATATCTCCAAGAATGAGAGATCTCTGAGTGCCTCCAGAGTATCTAAAACAGCTATTTCTCATAGTATTAGAATCAGTTGATGTTGTTTATACATAGCTTAAGACAAGCGTGATCTTACACCTTTAAGAAAAAGATAAAATAGTGAAACGTAAAAGCCTGTTTTACAGGGAAGAAGATAAGCAACAAGAGTAAAACTCTCATAACAATAAGGGTAGAACTAGTTCAAAAAAAGAACAGAATATTTTAACAAACCACAAAAATAATCTTCTCAGTTTTGTGGATGAACCTGGAGTGTGTGGGATGTGAGAAGTTTAATATATACATCATGAACTACTTCAATGCTTTTAGCAGTCTCTGCAACACATTAGAATGGGGTTTCATTTAGGAGCATCTACACTATAGGAAACTAGTAGTGATTTGCATTCCAGTTATGGAAGATGCACTTGAATGGAATGCCACTAACATTTATGAGAGACCTCTGAATTTTCCCATTGAAACCAGGAATTTCTGATGATGAGGACAGAACTGCAAATACACACCTGCATGACATGTAACTAGACTTTTTTTAACCACCTCGTGAGGAACACTGTTTTAAGACACAATATTTCAGTATTTTCTTTGTCATACACAGTTGTTGATCTGAAATGGACTTCAGTCTGTAAAAAAGACTTATCCATGATCTAGCCCTAAAATGTGTTCTGCTAATTGAACCACAAAACTAGTCAGGAGGATTCTGTAGAGGATTTTTCCTTTCTTCTGTTCATGCTGAACTTTAAAATCATGTTATTCTTGTGTGAGATCAATGTTTGTGATTTATTTTGAGATCGACATTTTTAGATAAGCTCAATCAAACCTTTAAGGAAGATAATTTTATCTCAGTACTGCAGCTGTTATCCGATACTGCCTTTGCTCATAAAATCCATTTGCTTTTAGTATGATGTATGAGTAATAATATAAAATAATTATATTTTGTGAGATTGAAACAGGAAGAATGTGAACATAATTATTGCTATTCAATTATAGTGTGGGGCTTATATGGCCAGCAGATCACTGTTACTTAGTTATACATAGCTTTTTCCTACAGATTTTAAATTTTTAATTACCTTTGTGTAGTTATTTGCCATTCTGATCTAGCCTGCTCTAAGTTCCAGGACTAGAGTCTCTTTTTGAATTACAGTGTCCTTTTCTGGAACAGTATTTGGCTTGCTGAAATTTTCCCTAATGCTATTGCAGAGCTGGGGTTTGTATGACTGTCATCTCAGATGTGGTGCTTTCTAGTTCTTAGAAGAAGGGAGTAGGCATTCAGGGGGTAGTAGGACAGGGAGCTATGACTCTGACCTTAGCTACTGGCCATTGTGGGCTACCCATCTTAACCAACTTACTGCAGTGTACACCTTTCCCTATAATCAAGAGTTCTGAAAGATTCTGCAGTGTTGACTGTTCTCTTCTGAGATGACCTTGGCCTAGGAGTTTCTGGAACATAATATATGGTGGGTACTTTGCATTTTGCTTGTGTCTGTTTGCCTAATTCATTACTCACCAGACTAATCCTGCAATCTGTATTCTCCTGTGGAGCCACTCAGACATTTAGATACAGAAATGCTGCAAGTCTAAAGCATAGATTCTTTTGCTGCGTATTAATTATTTTTATTTTTTTAAAGCCACCAGGGGAAAGAGAGATTAAATCTGTGTTTCCTAGATAGTGACTATACTGATGTATAGTGTGCTAATAGGTTAATGTGTGGTGCCTTGTAGATGACATTGTTGCCCTTGTTCTTATATGGCTAGATGTTGGGAGGAATATTATCCTAATTCAAGATGGATGCCACTACAGAAACTTGATACATATTTGTTTAATAATATAAGGACGTATGCCCCTCATTGGCAAGAACTCTGAGGTTTCAATTCAGTATGCCTTCACAGAAAATCTCTGACTTACTACTGGAGGTAATATGTCTAATTTTGAAAGTTGTAAAATGACTCAATGTAAGTAAAGGAAATAATAGAAGAATGTCAATTGTGACAGTCAGTGACAAATCCATTATAAAGTTCCTATACAGAAATGACTGAGTTGGTTTAGTTCCTGTGTATGTATTTTCTGGGAGAAACACTTTGTTTAGTGCAACCAGAACAATTGCTTAATGTCCTTTATAATCCAAGAATGGTGTGAAATAAATAATTTCAGTTTACCTTGTGTTTAATACATGGTACAGACAGGCACAGGGGCTGGAATTTACTATGCTGTCGGCTGCAGTAAGGTGCGAGGTTTTGCCATGGAAAATGCAAGTACATCTGAGATGGCCTGTTCAAGCAGTGAGGGAATATGTACTTCCCCTGATTTACGATGGATAGGAGAATGCATTTAGACAGTTAACTGCTAGACAGTTGGTACATAATACAGTATTCCTGTGTTCATGCTCAAAGCTGCAGTGTTAATGATGGTAGAATAATAATGCTGTTTCTGCCCTGCAGCTTGTTACAGAACCTATGATGCACTATGAGGTTGACAGTCCAGCCATCCACAAGTTCCCTGGCCTAGACCGATGCTAAGAATAAATTTTGTGAAGTTAGTCAGAGTTACATTGGGGTTGTCTTAGTATATCTAAACTCTGTGTGTCAAAACCTGTGTGTCAAATCCAGAAGGCTTTGTTTGGCAAGTAGGAAAACTGGCTATTGGGAACTCTGTGGCCATCTTCTGGATGTTTAGGAAAATGCATAAACTGTTTGCTCCCATTGAGCTGAATAATAGTAGTCCAGCATACGTTAAAATCGTAGCATTTTATTTTCTTATGGCTAGGTACACATTAGACTTGTCAGATGTATGTTGTGCTTTTAGAAAAATGTAAGTCTTCAAAAAATCTCTACTTATTTTGTGTTCTGTTCCTGTATTTATCTAAGGACCACAAATAAAAGCAAAAATGGTAGGTGTCTCTGAGGTTTCATTCTTACCAGAACACCTGTTCTATAATTTCAAGTGTGTATAGCATATGAAGGTATTGCAAATTTTTAAGCTACTGTAAACTTCATCAGGAATAATGCAGTAGGCAGAGATTTTATGACTTGCCATTTCAAATAGACCTGAACTCGTATGATACCTACTGTTTTGCAAATTAAATTGAAAATAGCTGTTGAATTGAGAACATCAAAGTCTAAAAACCACTCTTCAAAGAGGAGTAATACCACTGAGTGGAAAGACATTAGGTACTGGATTAATTGTATTTGTTGCAGGAGAGCAGCAACAAATAAAACTCTTCTGCTAAGAACTGCACAAGCATTTTTAAGACTCATGAAATTGTTACTAACAGTGTTAATTTTTCTTTTGAAAGGAAGTTCATTTCCTGGTAAGCTACAAATTAAGCAGAATGTCCTAAGCAGAAAGTCTTTTCTGTGATTTTATGACACTGTGGAAAATACTCATTCTAGACTCAAAAGAGATTTTATTTCATTAAATCATGGTGCAGATACATTTTTGGGAGGTAGGTTTTTCATCAGCTAAGACGCTATAATGATGTAATGATCATCATCTTTATTTCTCCATTCTTACCCTTGTGCTGCTGCAGATTGCCGAAGGGATAGAAGATTGGAAACGGAGATCTGAGATAGCTGTGTAAAGTTTTGTATATGTGTGGGGAATTTAATAATCCATGCTAATTTTAAAAAAAGACATGACAAACAACCAGTTTAATGTTTTAAGTATATAAAAGCCACAAGGTACATGCATAATACAGTGAGATATGCTTTTGGGCAAGCTACTTCATATAGGCATGATAATAGTAGTGAAAGTATAAGAAGTATTGATAAGTTGTGTTGTTAATGTTACATTGTCTGGTGGTCATGTTTAGTTTAATCCTAGTGTGCCAGACCTTTCTTGCAATCGGAGTATGCCTTGTTCTTCCAGTTGTCTTCAAAAACCAAGCTATTGACAGGGTGAAAGTGTTCCAGTTGAGACAGGCTGTGCTAGCATGAGCAGCCCCACTCCAGATTGGTTGCTGATCAGAGATGGCAGTAGTTGTGGCTGTGGAGCATTTCTAAAGGACTGTGAAAGCATGTTCAGACCAATTACTCTGTTGTTCCAGCACCCTTACAGCACAGAGAGTCATTACACTCAGAAGTAGAAACAAGTGCCCTAAAGCTGTCACTGTAATTCACCAGACAGCTGAGTGGGCTGGATACTTGTGATACCTTATCAAAACTCAGCACTCGTAATTATTTGTAAAAGGGAGGATTTTTACAGACGTAAAATTGGCAGTTAGGTGCCTAATTCCCACTGTAAACCTTGACTGTGAGCCTTAGCTGATGGTGGCAAGCAAACCTCTCACCCAGTTAGTCGGACCTCTGCACTTTCATAGTCAGTCATAGTATGATATAAAACTGCAGAGAATGTTGTCTGTGAGAAGCAGCTGCTGTGAGAGAAAGGGTAAAGCAAACTCCTTTATTTGTGAAGGATTTGCCTTTGACACCAGAAGACCTTCCCCAACAAAGGGAGGAGAACTTTTTCAACAGTCCCGTTCTTACCTGCTGCTCTGGGCAGAGCAGTGATGAAGTAGCCCTAAAACTTCCCCTCTCTACGTTCACCATCATGCAGAGTCAGGCTTTAAGCTGAGAGAATTCAGAAAATGGTTGTTCCTAATAACATATTCTAAAAAAACCATTGGATTCAAGCTTGAACAAACTAGGTGTGTCAGTTTTTCTGGTATTAGACCTTTTTGGTGATCAAGTTGTGATGAAAAAAGGCTACAGTTTGAGGAAGTGACTAAATTATTAGGTAAAAAGTTTTTAGTGTATGGACATTTTGACTCCAGTTATGGATGTTTTGCCTAAACCTGAATCATAGATGTTTCTGTTTAAAGTAGTTTCATGGAATGAGCTGTGTCTAGTACTCTGTGATTTTACAATGACATTTTCGTGTCTAGAATATATAAAAAGTAAAATTTATTGTATCCTTTTTAATGTTATATGAAAGCCACAGATAAAAAAATGAAAGTAACTATACAAGATACAGAGAGAACAACTAATTATTGTCAAATATATGAAATAAGTGAAAAGAGGGTTTTCTTTTAGAAAAATGCTGATCTTTGGATATTAGCAATTACATGAACTGGAAATAGCAACCATTGTTACCATTGCTTTGTAGAAATTCAAGTTTTTGAAATTATCCATGTATTACTTGAAAATAAAGTAACTAGCACAAACATATTTGACTACCAAGAAGTCAGGGGTGTTATAAGAGTTAAGAAAATAACAGAAATCCTAAATACAGAATCACAGAATCACAGAATGTTCGGGGTTGGAAGGGACTTCTGTGGGTCATCTAGTCCAACCCTCCTGCCGAAGCAGGGTCACCTATAGTAGGTTGTAGAGGACCTTGTCCAGTCGAGTCTTGAATATCTCCAGAGAAGGAGACTCCACAACCTCCCTGGGCAGCCTGTTCCAGTGTCCGTCACCCTCAGAAGGAAGAAGTTCTTCCTCATGTTCAGACGGAACTTCCTGTGCTTCAGTTTGTGCCAGTTGCCCCTTGTCCTGTCACTGGGCACCACTGAAAAGAGCTTGGCCCCATCCTCCTGGCACCCACTCTTCAGATATTTATAAGCATTTATAAGGTCCCCTCTCAGCCTTCTCTTCTTCAGGCTAAACAAGCCCAGCTCCCTCAGCCTCTCCTCGTAGGAGAGATGTTCCAGTCCCCTCACCATCCTCGTAGTCCTCCACTGGACTCTCTCCAGTAGCTCTTCATCTTTCTTGAACTGGAGAGCCCAGAACTGGACAGAGTACTCCAGATGAGGCCTCACTAGGGCAGTGTAGAAGGGAAGGAGAACCTCCCTCGACCTGCTGGCCACACTCCTCTTGATGC
>Ga0065711_1047565_pt1 | contig 12264 bp, 11 predicted proteins | sample Hoacrofraction12_FD_59098 | JGI IMG/M metagenome (GOLD analysis project Ga0065711, IMG submission 59098) | Hoatzin crop microbial communities from Cojedes, Venezuela - Epithelial fraction 12 v2 (version 2) | ecosystem: Host-associated > Birds > Digestive system > Esophagus > Crop | place... | reverse complement strand
ATGAGGAAGAACTTCTTCCCTCTGAGGGTGACGGAGCCCTGGAACAGGCTGCCCATGGAGGTTGTGGAGTCTCCTTCTCTGGAGATATTCAAGACCTGCCTGGACAAGGTCCTGTGCAGCTTGCTGTAGGTGACCCTGCTTCAGCAGGGGGGTTGAACTAGATGTCCCACAGAGGTCCCTTCCAACCCCTACCATTCTGTGATTCTGTGATTCTGTGATTCTGTGGTTGCAAAGAGCTCACAATGCACTTGTTGATTTTAGCGCTGAGCATGATAGCAGTGTAACATTGGCCAAGTTACCTGCACTGGTTGAAAGACAGTTAACATACAATATGAAAGAAGCCAGTGCTAATCATGAGTCACTAAAGAAGTTCCACTAGATTTACCTGGGATAAAAGTCATAAAGTATATTGAGTGACACAAGCTTCCTACTCCTCTGGAAATCTTCAAATAGGAATAGTTGGGTGAGAAAGCCTTTGGATCTTATCTTCATTACAGAGGTGGCCAATGTAAACCAAGGAACACCCTCACCTAGAGAAAATCCCGAGCACTGGGATTTTTACTGGTAGTATTTCTACCATGAGAAAAGAAATGACATGTTACTGTGGGTTGTAGCTGACATCAGGAAACTGAAAGCATGCATGGCAAGGACTAGCATATCCCAGCCATACTAATGAAGCAGTGAGTCACAGAACCTGCCACTAGATTAAAACAGTTCAACACCACATGGGAGCATGAGCACAAGATCTCCTGTTCCGAGTGCTCACAAAGCAACATGAAAATGGCACTGATAGTAAAGTGACTGATGGCAACGGCAACACAGATAGGAAAGAAGAGTCAGTGATGACTCATTTCTTGGATTAGAAAACACAGAAATGAGTTCTGTGGTTGTCTGCTTCACATGATGGATAGTCTACTGCTGCCAGGGAGAGTTGGAGCCCCTGTACAGTGGGAATGACATCAAATAAAAACACAAAGCAAGAGCATCCATCCAAATACTGAGGGATGCATGGCAGATGAAGTAGAAGCAAACCAGACAACAGTAGAGACAACATTGCAGACAGCTGTTTCTATCTGAAGACAGATTTTCAGTTTTCTCAAACAAACAAAATATTGACCAGGTTCATGTATTGCTTATGATAAATTTTGACTCATCAGCTGTGTCCACTGTAGTTTTTCTGTGCTATCCTTCTTCTGCGATGCCTATTACTACAAATGTTTAGTAGGATAAAATAACAAATAACTAATTCAGAACTGCTCATCAGCTTGATCAGATAATCCAGAACTGACACTTGGCAGGTTTCTGTAATGAAGATGTACTGCATTCATCTAATACATGTTCATCATCCATCCTTTTTGCTGTCATCACTCTGGCAAAAAAAAACATTTGTTGGCACACTGCAGAGACTTCAAAAATCTTCTGAGAGAAGGTCAGAACCTCTGATCCTTTCTCAGTTCAAGAAGTGGTAGTCACTGTAGAGTTTATTTAGGCATTGATTTCATATATAAGTGATTACTTGGAAAAACATGCTAGTTTGAAGAATATGTGTCAGCTGAATTGTCATAGAATCATAAAATCATAGAAGCATTAAGGTTGGAAAAGACCTCTAAGACCATCAAGTCCAACCATTAACCAAACACCACCATGCCTGCTAAACCATGTCCCTAAGGGCCACATCTACATGTCTTTTGAACACCTCCAGGGATGAGGACTCCACCACTTCCCTGGGAAGCCTGGTCCAATGCCTGACCACTCTTTCAGTAAAGACATTTTTCCTAATAGCTAAACTGAACCTCCCCTGATGCCACTTGAGGCCATTTCCTCTTGTCCTATTGCTAGTTACTTGGGAGAAGAGACCAACACCTGCCTCACTACAAACTCCTTTCAGGTAGTTGTAGAGAGCAACAAGGTCTCCCCTCAGCCTCCTCTTCTAGAGGCTAAACAGCCCCAGTTCCCTCAGCTGATCCTCATAAGTCTTTTCCTCTAGACTCCTCACCAGCTTCTTTGCCCTTCTCTGGACACGCTCCAGCACTTCAAAGTCCTTCTTGTAGTGAGAGGCCCAAAACTGAACACAGTATTCAAGGTGCAGCCTCACCAGTGCCAAGTACAGGGGAATGATCGCTTCCCTACTTCTGCTGGCCACAATATTCCTGATACAAGCCACTGGCCTTCTTGACCACCTGGGTGAACTGGTGGCTTATGTTCAGCCAGCTGTCAACCAGCAGCCCGAGGTCCTTTTCCACCGGGCAGCTTTCCAGCCACTCCTCCCCAAGTCTGTAGCATTGCATGTGGTTGTTGTGACCCAATGTCACGTTAAAAGAGTTAAAGGAGTCTGGTAAGTGGAAAAGGAAAGCCCTCCCATTGAGTAACAAGGTTCAGAGCAGACCCCCTTGTGTTTTCCAAACTCTCTCTCAGAGAGGAGTCTAGGTGTGGCTGGATCTACTCCTAGTCCCAAACTTTATGAATGGTTTATGTCTAAAGGGTTAAGTGAGTAGCCACTTGTCAGACTCAGCCTGCCTGTCACAGCCCCTCCAAGGACTTTCACTGAAACAGTTTCATAAAGTTGAAACAATAGGTAATTAATTCAAGCAACAGGTATCACAGATTCGGGATTGCTGTTGATCAATGCACTTTCTACAGAAGTTGAGCTCAAGGTAATGGTTTAGTGTTTTAGTTAACAATGTGTTCCCAGGGGATACATTGGACAGAATCAGAGGTGTGACTCTTACCAAAAAGGCATCCCTTCTTGGGGCAGAAGAGAGTTTCAGGCCTGTCAACCTGTTCGTCAGGTGAGGTTCTCGCTTGCCTCCTCCTCCCAAAGAGAGTTTTCAAGTGCCAGCTTTTATACATTTGAAAATCTTTTGGTGAGGTGAGACTAAGTCAATTATTATGTGTCGATTGGCTCTTGGCATGGAATGTTCTATCATCACAAGCGGGACTCAGCCCTACGGAGTGGGCATCTTGGTATGTGCTCAGGGGGCCAAATGTTTAAGCAACCTCTGGCTTCACGGCTTCTGTCCCGTCGTGGAGATTACTTGATTTACAATGGTGGGCTATCCCCTTTTGCTTCTGTCTGATAAGATAAGCACAAGTCAGTTACTCCATTTGTTAACGCCTCAGCTCTTGGCGCCTGAGTCCAACCATGTCATTGACAAGTCCAGCAAGGCCATGACCACACCCAATTGCAGGACACTCAAGCAGATCAACACTCCTGCCCAATGCGGTGTCATCTGCAAACTTACTGAGGGAGCATTCAATGCCCTCATCCAGATCATTGATGAAGATATTAAACAAGACTGTCCCAAAACTGGGCCCTGGGGAGCACCACTTGTGACTAGTCGCCAGCTGGATTTAACTCCATTCACCATCACTCTCTATGCCTGGCCATCCAGCCAGTTATTTTTACCCAGCGAAGTGTACACCCATGCACACCATGAGCAGCCAGTTTCTCCAGGAGGATGCTGTGGGGAACAGTGTTGAAGGCCTTACTAAAGTGCAGGTAGATAACACCCACAGTCTTTCCCTCATTCGCTAGACAGGTCACCTGGTCCTAGAAGGAGATCTTCTTTTTCCAGAGGAAGAAAAGATCTTGGAGGGCAACAGAGAAAGACTAGAAAAGCACCATCAGATTCTCCAGAGCATCTCCCCAGACAAAGAAGGAGAATGCAAGGGGCAAGCATGTCTACTTTTAGAGCATACAGGACCTTTAAGCACTTTAGATTGAAGAAAGCTCACAATGAAAACTATCTCAGCTTGCACCTGACTTTCTATACACTAGCTCCTTCGTAGGGATAGCCTACATTACTCGCTAGTTCGTCTGTGGCTGTATGGTAGCCATATGAAGATTCAGAGGGAATCTTGGAGGACATGATCAGAGCAAGTCATTATTCTTCAGGAGGAACAAATTGCCCAGAACCAGGGAGTACAGACACATCCTCTCTCCAGGTCTGTGAGGATTTCTGTCAACATTGAGCCACAAGAAAATAGAAGCCACATTATTTCAGACATCATGAGAACAACACTAAAAAAGAAAGATCCTCCACTTTTATCGAGTCTGAAATAGAAGGTCCTGCAGAGGGTCCACTAATACCTGGTCATGTAAACGTTGTGCCTACACTATATCTATGCTAAGTGAACTGTTAGTTATTTTAATGGATGTCTGATAAAGACTACACTCATAGCATATGAGGCCAGGTGGGATGGTTCTTTGAGGAACCTGGTCTAGTGCAAGGTGTCCCTGCCCATGGCAGAGGAGTTGCAATTAGATGAATTTAAAGCTCCCTTCCAACCCAAACCATTCTATGATTCTATGATTCCTCACACCTACACACTCAGGAATGAGGTAATATTTTCCTTTGTTTTTTCCACAATCAGGATCTGGAGTTATGATCTTTGCTTTTTTCCTGCCTCTACTTTCTCATCTTTTTATCATTTTGTGCTTGTATTATTGTATAATTTTAGAATGGGAAATACAGTCATAACAAGAGAGGAAAATCCTTGTGGGTAGTCTGTAATATAAATTTTTCCAGGCGAGTGTTTTCTTCAGTGAAAGGATTTATCTGTACACACTAGTATCTATCTGTATAACCTACTGTCTATGATTTACATTGCTATTTTAACTATTGGATATTTCTAAGTATGATACTGACTGTGTGTAGCAGGAGGTGAATAAACGCCTCACAGGAACAAAATGCCTGGCTCTGTGGATTTGCATTTTGGTAGGGCTCCAAGAGAAGCCAGAGAATACTCAAAGCATATAGAAGACCAAGTGCAGTCATCACTTCTGGAGAGTCAGGCTTTGTGAGTCTTGCTCACTTTTGTACACGAAATCAGCGAGAATTAAAATCCAGTTATCTAAGCTTCCAAACCCATCTCTCACCCTCTGGATTTATGCAGTCTGGTGGCATCCAGCTGGAGGATTTTGTGAAAACTTATTAGAGAACTGCTTGAGACAGTTTTACCAAGGTCCGGCAGCTTAAAGTTCATAACACCTTTTGGTCACCAGCTTGGGTTGAACACAAAGAGAATCTCTAGCATTGAACGTTACATTATTGTCAATGCTATTCATAATTCATTGGGCCATATTTCTTCTTTGAGTAGCACTGGAGAACCGTCTTACACAACACTATAGTAATAATTCAGCACTTCATAGTGATGTAAAAATAGAGAAGACAGAGTTACGAAGGAAAACATCCTTGGATTTATTTACCAGCATAAACCAACAAACATTTACCATCCTTGGATTTATTTACCAACCACGATGTGTCCACATCACATTTTTCCCCATGTCAATAAATAAGAACTTTTTTCTTTTTTTCCATCAGGAATCAGTAAAAGATACAACTATTGTGACTTTATATAGCACATACTGAAAATAAAACTCATTTCGGACTAAAAAAGGCAGCTGGTAAGACAATGTTGGGAGCAAGGTCACTAGTTATTACATACCCTTGATATTTTTTGAAAGTTTTGGTAGTGCTATCAAGTTTTTATCACTTCAGCTTTCATCAGTCAATCTCAAAATATGGGATTTAATTCAAGGACTCAATTTTGCCAATCCAAAAGCCAAGCCTTCTCTGTAAGCGAGTTGTCTAGGTTCTTTCTGAGGGAAGAAATTAGACACTTCAAAAGTATGACTGATCTCCATGCAGAGTGGTGTACTGAGGCATAGAGGACTGAAGGGACTTGCTCAGAATTATCCAGCAACAACCATGGATCATTTCTACTAGTTAGAGGGTCCAGTGAAGCATCAGGCAGAGCTATTCTCAGTTCTGCGATGAGTTAGCAACTGTATATAAATCACTTACAGTCGTTGTAGGTTTGTTTCGCTTTATTTTGCTTGTTTAAATTTCCAACTCAAATACATAAAGATCAATTAAATGAGACTACAGCCTAATTTTAACATATCCTAAGACCCATTTTTACTGTGGAGTATGATAAGACCCAAGATTACAAGACATTTTGACTTTACCAGTAGAGGACTAGGACACAATCAGTATCAGCTGCTGAAAAAGAAAAGATCCCACTCCTTATTGTTAAGAATTTGTAATAAGTACATGCAATTTTTTCCAGGCAAAATCTTATAACATTAAGAAATTAAGAGTATATGATCAAATAAACTTACGTGGTCTTAAAATGTTGGATTCTGTGTCATGTTGTGTATAACAGTGACAGAATAAAAAAAAATAACCATTACATCATTATATTCTCAAGTATGTTGTCCTTTATCTGTATAATGTGACATATGTAAAAGCTGTCTTTCTTATCACAGAATCACAGAATCACAGAATAGTAGGGGTTGGAAGGGACCTCTGTGGGTCATCTAGTCCAACCCTGCTGCCGAAGCAGGGTCATGGCAGTGATATATGTAGTGCTTATAGAAGTGTTGTAATCCTCAGGGTGTTTTACAAACACCTTTCTAATGCCAGGGGATCAGGTCCAGCCAGCATGGGTTCATGAAAGGCAGGTCCTGCTTGACCAACCTGATCTCCCTCTACGACAAAGTGACCCGCCTAGTGGATGAGGGAAAGGCTGTGGGTGTTGTCTACCCGGACTTTAGTAAGGCCTTTGACACTGTTCCCCACAGAATCCTCCTGGAGAAACTAGCTGCTCATGCTTTGGATGGGTGTATTCTTCACTGGGTAAAGAACTGGCTGAATGGCCAAGCCCAGAGAGTGGTGGTGAATGGAGTTAAAACCAACTGGTCACGAGTGGTGTCCCCCAGGGCTCAGTTTTGGGACAGTCTTGCTAACATCATTATCAATGATCTGGATGAGGGGATTGAGTGCTCCCTCAGGAAGTTTGCAGATGACACCAAGTTGGGTGGGAGTGTCAATCTGCTTGAGGGTAGGAAGGCTCTGCAGAGGGATCTGGACAGGCTGGATTGATGGGCCAAGGCCAAATGTATGAGTTTCAACAAGACCAAGTACCAGGTCCTGCATTTCAGTCACAACAATCCCATGCAACGCTACAGGCTTGGGGAGGAGTGGCTGGAAAGCTGCCAGGCGAAAAGGACCTTGGGGTATTGGTCGACAGCCAGCTGAACATGAGCCACCAGTGCACCCAGGTGGCCAAGAAGGCCAATGACATCCTGGCTTGGATCAGGAATAGTGTGACCAGCAGTAGGGAGGTGATCATGCCCCTGTACTTGGCACTGGTGAGGCCACACCTGGAGTACTGTGTTAGGTTTTGGGCCCCTCACTACAAGAAAGACATTGAGGTGCTGGAGCGTGTCCAGAGAAGGGCAACGAGGCTGGTGAGGGGTCCAGAGAACAAGTCTTACGAGGAGCGGCTAAGGGAACTGGGGCTGTTTAGCCTGAAGAGGAGGCTGAGGGCAGACCTTATTGCTCTCTACAGCTACCTGAAAGGAGTTTGTAGTGAGGCAAGTGTTGGTCTCTTCTCCCAAGTAACTAGTGACAGGTTGAGAGGAAATGGCCTCAAGTTGCATCAGGGGAGGTTTAGACTGGATATTAGGAAAAATGTCTTTACTGAAAGAGTGGTCAGGCATTGGAACGGGCTTCCCAGGGAAGTGGTGGAGTCCTCATCCCTGGAGGTGTTCAAAAGACGTGTAGATGTGGCACTTTGGAATATGATTTAGTAGACATGGTGGTGTTGGTTTGACAGTTGGACTTGACGATCTTAGAGTTCTTTTGCAACTTACGATTCTGTGATTCTATGATCATCCTTAATTTGGAAATGAAGAGAAGAAGATTTAGGATTTAGGATTTTCAAGTTTCCCTGATGCTGATTTTTTTGTGCAGAGGATTAATCATGTCACCTACTGTTGAATTTGTCATTAGGGTGATTTTTATGAAGTTAGCGATCTAGATGATGGACCAGTGCTTGTTTAGCTGGTCTTGTGTAAGCCACGTGCTTTTGCTGTTTTGCAGCAAAACAGAGTCTCGAAAAATCAATGTTCTTGAAAATTTCTCTCCAAATACATCAAGTTGGAGGGCTTTCCAAACTGGTTCTTCTTCATTACTCTCCTGTGGCTCCCAAGAGCATTTCGCTAGTGTTTCTTGCTATTGATTATGTTTGATTTCTAGTTTAAGTGAAGCATATTTAACACAGGAGAACATGTTCCTCATCCCTCTTCCTTTAACTTAAATCCTCAAGCAGTTACATTCCTGATTCTCCTAAGACCTATGAATTATTTTATGACAGCACATACTATGCAATGGACACCAGGAATTTTCAGTTAGTTTTCCAATTACTTTGTATGTCCTTATTTGCAAGCAAGGCATTAAATAAGCAACAGCCATCTGACATCTCTCTTCACTAGATTTCCTCCTTTTTGTGAATAATTTTGATGACTGTTGTGAAAATTATTAGTTGCCTAGTAGCCGAAATAAAGAAATGCATTCTGTATAATGGTGTGAAAAAAAAAAATCTGAACCAGAGATCTGCCACAAATGTTTTCTTATTTAATGGACAAAAGCAAGTCTCTCTGCTGTACAGAAGTATTCGTGCCAGGATGTAAGGAAACACTTCTCAAACAGAAGGCAGTAATTTCAAGGAACCAGAGGAAAGATGTAAGAGTTAGGCCTTCAAGAAGACTTGAGCCTCAACCAGCATCCTTTGTTTAACAAAATGAGATGACTTTCATACCATATATATGATAGTTGCAGAAAAAATAATATTGAAAGTTAACATTTTATCATAAACAATAGACACAATATTTGAACACTAACTTTTAGCAAATTTCCTGTCACACCTAAATAAAATGTGTATATAAGCCAGCATGTTCTGCTTGATTTATGGATCCAAAGCTAAGAAAAAGAGTATCTCTGTATCTGAAGTGACAGGAACCGTGATGGGGGGCATGTATTGCCTGATGATGATATACTAACATCTGGAAATTTGGAAAAATGCAAAGGCAGTTGCATGGGGCTCTTTGAATTTCTCTGTTTTTTCAATAGCCATTATTATTAGGCATCTGCGATCTACCCATGTTATTTGTCAAAACACATTTGCTTTTTTCAGGCTTTGAAGGTGACAGTGATGTTACACATGCAAAAGCTGATGGAGGTAGTAAGATGTGAGATAACACGTTGTCATGGATGAATTTATGCATTTCTGTTGTTCTAGAGAAAAGCAGTGATGTGGAGAAATCTTCAGCTGAAACATTATGGATTGTGCAGATTTTTCTTTATTATTGTGTTTAAAACTGGAAATGCTGCAGGTTAGAGAACTGTCTGCTTCTTAATGTTGTTTTTGCTGTTGTGATTAGGAGACGAGCTCAGTACTGGTGATCAGGCATCTTGTGTTAAATGAGGGAGAATCTCCTTCAGATGAACCCATGTGGATGAAGAAAAGGCAGGAAATTTCCAAAGTACTCACAAATTAATTTTTAAAGCTAGTCAGATATCAGTGTTTGTTGCTGCCAAGGGGAGATAGAGCCCACCTTATTTTAAACAGCTGAGCTTCTTGGTCATTTATCTGCAGTTCTTGGTACCATCACTGCTGTACCTGCAATGGGGTGCAGATATATCTGACCTAACCCTAGACCACCCAGGGCAGTTGTCAATGCCAGATGAGCTGTGACAATAAAAAACATGGCATGAGCTGATGTCTAAGTGTTTGTTAAGGTCACAGATAGATCTTGTGGTACTTCTGGTGAACTGCTACCAGGCCCCAGGCTGGGTGTTTTAAAGCTTTCTCAGATACAACAACACCATAATGCTGCGAGCAGCGTGGAGCCCTAGTGCTAAATGCAGCCCTGCTTCATGATAGTGAATGTATCACTTCCCTGGTGTGAGATTTATATTTCTCCTCCTGACTCTTTCATTTAGGTTTTACAGTCTTTTCAGCCAAGCTGGCTTAAAAGAAATGAAAGCCAAGCTAGCTTTCAATAGAGCTGTTAGCGAAATTGAGCTCGCTTCCTCCTCCATTTCCCAGCTGGTGTAAATCAATACATTTCTGGTGAATTCAGTGGTCCTTTATGCCAGTTGCTCTAGTTACAAACTCAATCCAGTATCTCCTTGATAACCATCATAGATAAGGACAAAGAATATCAGCAAACCAGCATTCCATTTTGTATTTCTCCAATGGAGAATGTTTCCTCCCCAGCAGTCCTTTTTTATTTTTTTTTAAATTTTATTTCGTTTCTTTGCCCATCTTGTTGCACTACCAGCTATGTGGAGAACAGTGGTGTAACGTCCTTTGTTCCACTGGCCTTAGTGCAGAATCATCCCCTGCTACCAGAGGGGTAAGAAAAACAGGTTCCAGTGGCACTTCCTATTTTATAAACTGCAGAGGCTTAAGTAACAGCTTTAGACAAGAAGGAAAGAAAAGGCTCCCTGAATGCTTAATAGACCTGTGTGGTTCACCACCCACCCACTCAGGTGAAACATGGTCCATCAGCTTGGTGTGGCTGATGCAATTTGAAAAGGGCCACCAGTTCACAAAGCAGTCTGCATCTGCTAATAACTTCATGGATGCTGGGAAAAAAAAAGTGGCACAACATGATATTATGCAGGAGTACGTCTAATTCACTCTGAAAAACATCTGATATATCTGATACTTAGCAGTGACTTTAAGGAGCAGATGTCTTCTGAGGTGAATCATTTTGAGCATGGTACAAATGAAGGCCAATGTACAAACTTTTTAAAAGTTTGATTTCCCCTCTTTGGATTTATGGACTATTTATGTGAGACATAGTAAGAATAAATAAATGAATAATAATACGGATAAACAGTACATCTTCCAGGATGCAACTATCCAGAAATATGGGTAGTTTGCTTAAGACCAGAGTATTTATTCAATTGTGAAAGTATCATAGCAGTATTTCCAGTACATGTACAAAACCAATCAAGCCCAAACCTATCCTCTCCATAACAAACTACAACATTTCCAGAGCACAAAAGAAGGACTAGCATTAAAAATGTTTGTGGATGGGAGTGTGTAAAAGGAGATGAATGGGGGAGATAATAGCTGCTAGTCATGAGATGATAGCCTTTTTGTGAGGAATTTAGCTGTATTCCCTTGCCAAGTTTAAGCGGCCAGCTCTAGAAATGCATATTGGGTAAAACCAGTTCCTTTGGTGAGGCATACATTGATATTTTTTAGTGGGCTCCAAGCAGCCAAGAATTGTTTTTGATTTATTGGGGTGAGAGAAGAGAAGATACATTAAAGGTGTTGCCTACAATTTGGATGAATTCAGTTCTTTGTTCTGCATAGACTTTGTAGAGGGTTTTGTGGAAATCACTTACACTGTAATATCTCATTAGAGGTTTGATTCAAGCACAGAAAGGAGTTACTGAACCTAAGGATCATGCAAGCCAAGTAATAAGCTATAAAAAGGAATGGAGCAGGTTGGAATGAAGTGTATCACCTGAAAATTTCCTGATATTTATAGCTTTCTCTACTCCCTAATGTACTGTCGGTTTTATTTCATTTTTCTATCTCTTGGTTTACAGCTTTTCATTTTCTTCATCGTTATGAAGCAGGTTCAAGAAAGAGATAATAGGATTATCTCTGATGTGACAAGACAGTAAAATTCACAGAGGTGACAACCAGCACCATTCTTGCTCCACCAAAGGGATTTCTGACATTAGGAAATAGGGCTGTGCTAGACAGAAGAAAAACAGTGCTTAAATAAATTTGTTTGGAAATAAAATCCTTAGGAAGAGTTTGCAAAGATATTTTTCCTTGCAGACTGTCTTTGAAAATACTTTAACCAAGTGGCAGTTGAGATGGGAAGTGTAGAAATGGCAAAGCTAAGGTTCTAGCTGTGAGATTTATTTCACTAGATTAGAATGTTTTCCTGCAGAGCCTAGGCTGAATGAAGCTGTGCTGAGTAAGTAGGATGGATGAGAGAGTTTCAGACCTTTTAAGCTGACCATTAAATCCTTTCCATAACAGAAAAAGACTCTGTCTTTTTACAAGTCATAGAGATAATTAGCTAAATTCCACTGAGTACGAGGTATGAGGGGTGGTTCACAGAACGTGTTCGGGGTCAGCCTTAAATTATCCACCATGGATTGACCTCAGTTTGCTGCACTGCATAAAAAGCTGTCACTGCCTTGTCTTTGCTTGGATGTTGCAATGCTAACTACAACAGTGCAACTCAAAGTATTACTGTTTTTTTTTAAAGTGGAAACACAGCTAATGGAATTAGAAAGGCAGAAGTTACATACTGCATTTTAGGCATACTTTTTCACAGAATCACAGAATCACAGAATAGTAGGGGTTGGAAGGGACCTCTGTGGGTCATCTAGTCCAACCCCCCTGCCGAAGCAGGGTCACCTACAGCAGGCCGCACAG
>Ga0065711_1047564_pt1 | contig 12264 bp, 8 predicted proteins | sample Hoacrofraction12_FD_59098 | JGI IMG/M metagenome (GOLD analysis project Ga0065711, IMG submission 59098) | Hoatzin crop microbial communities from Cojedes, Venezuela - Epithelial fraction 12 v2 (version 2) | ecosystem: Host-associated > Birds > Digestive system > Esophagus > Crop | place... | reverse complement strand
GCTGTCTCAAATCACCTCCCTGTCCTCCACGTGCCTTTGTGTAGCTTCTAGGAGGATCTGTTGCATGATCTTCCCAGATATGAAGCTGATGAGTCAGTAGTTCCCAGGGTCCTCCTTTTTACCCTTTTTAACAATGGGCACAATGTTTCCCTTCTTCCAGTCACCAGCGACTTCATCTGACTGCCATGACTATTCAGATATCATGGAGAGTGGCTTGGCAATTACATCAGCCATTTCCCTCAGGACTCTGGGATGCATCTCGTCAGGTCCCATAGCCTTACGTATGTTCAGGTTCTTCAGATGCTCACGAACCTGGTCTTCCTTACAGTGGGCAAGGCTTTGCCCCCCTGGTCCCCATCCTGTGGTCCACTGACTCAGGAAGGATGAGAAGCGAGGTTGCTAGTGAAGACTGAGGCAAAAAGATTGTGGAGTACCTCAGCCTTCTCCTCATCTATTGATACAAGGTCGCCATTCTTGTTCATCGGCGGGATACGCTTTCTTTACCCTTCCTTTTTCTGGATGAAATACCTGTAGAAGCCCTTCTTGTTATTCTTTGTATCCTTTGCCAAGTTCAGCTCCAGCCACGTCTTGGCCCTTCTGATGCGCTTCTGACACAACTGAACAGCATCCCTATACTCTTCTCAGTATACCTGTCCCTGCTTCCACTGCCTATGTAGTTCCCTCTTGCCGTTTAATTTGACCAGCAGGTCTCAACTCAGCCATGCTGGTCTCTTCCCTTGCTTGCCTGAATTCTTACACCTGGGGACTGATCGCTCTTGTGCTCTATGGAAAGCATCCTTAAAGATCTGCCAGCTCTGTTCTGCACCCCTGTCCCTGAGGACTATTTCCCAGGGGGTCCTACTGACTAACTCCTTGAAGAGCTGGATGTTTGCTTTCCTAAAATTTAGGGTCCTGACTATGCTCCTTGACTTTTCCATATCCCTCAGGACTGTGAACTCCACCAATGTGTGATCATTACAGCCCAGGTTGCCTCCAGTCTTGATGTCACTGATGAGCTCACTTGCACTGGTGACCAACTAGTGAGGTCTGAAATAATTTTAAGTATCTTTAGCGTATTAGTGGCATAACAAGTCCGAAGATAGCACATGCGCACGTCACCAGCGGCGTAGCAGTATGAAAGTAAGAATGAACACTTCTACTTTTTATTCTGTTCTTGAGTTCTGCATGGCATGGTGCCTCGACAAGATGTTCACATCCTTTTGGGTAGATCTGATCACAGATTTTCTGATAAAATAACTGAGTTAACCCAGGCCGATTTGTTAAAGATTAAATGTTTTGCAAAAAGCATTCTGTGGTGAGTTCAGTTAGAAGGTTGCTAGCACCACTGTGATTCTAATCCTATTCCTTCAATACTGTTAGAACATTTCAATGGCAGTTTAAAAGCAGTGCTAACACAGAGAAATGAATGAAATGATACAGAAGAAAAGAAAAAGAGAATACTTTAAAATTCTTAGACTAGATCCCAGCATCCCACTCTAAACCATTATTAAATCTTGGAATGCAAATAATCCAGCAGAAATGCAGTACATCAGGGTGGTGTGCTTCTTAGGAGAAGTGGGAATAAAAATAAAAAGAAACACAGCTTACTAACACTAGTAATTAATAACTACCTGTATACATGAGGTTGGGGGCTGAAAACAATGTTAAACAAATACCTGCATAGAGTAAGCATTGCTACATCTTTATACAAGTATTTGGATTTATGATATAACAACAGGGAGATCTAGAGAGCAACACCTCATGGGATATTGTCGTTCCAAAATTACTGTAAATGTAGGAAAGCAAAATTTTCATCAACTCGGATAAGCTATCACCAATAATAAGACAGGAATAACAATCCTGCTTTTTTGATGGCTGTGTGTTTGCAGTTTCCATACAGGTATTAGATTACTACTAGCAAAGTGCTTGCTGAGAGTCTGCTGAGGTCAACAAACATTGAATTAGCTTTTTGATCTCGTCCTAAAGCAGCTTCTAATTTCATTACAAGGCTGTAAACATTTAATGCTGATTGCTTGAACCTGTGCATGTCTGGTTTTGCATAAGAGTATGCTATCTTCAGAATAGCTTTTACATTAAACATAATTAACTAACTCCACTGTGAAAACACAGGATTTGGAAGATTTTCATATTTTATTGAGGGCTCTGAGTAACTTACATTCTTCCACGGTGTCTTGGTTTGGCTGTGGCTGGCAACAAAGGACTAAGCGGTTGCTCTATCACTCCTCCCCCTCTGGGGTGGGGAGGAGAATGGAAAGAAAAAGGCAAAAACTCATGGGTCGGGATAAAGGCAATTGAACAGAACAGAAAACAAAGCAAACAGTAACAACAACGATACTTATCAGTATCAGCGCGGGGCACCGAGCCGCAATTAACTTCCCCTTCCCCTCCTGACTCGCCCAGCTCCCCCACCGGGACCCAGCATGACGCACATGGTGTCAAATACCCTGTTCTGTTTGGCTAGTTTGAGTCAGCCTGCCTGGCTGTGTCACCTCCTGGCTTCTGGTGAAAATTAACCCTGTCCTGGCCAGACCCAGGACACATAGCCTGAAATCACCCTTTCCAAATGAAAGTATACAAAGAGTTAAAAGACTTTGCTTTTACCTTTATAATGGATCACACTTTATCTGGAAAATAATCTTCTGATATAATTTCACCTCATCATTTCAGAGTAATGGATACTCAATCACATTCCTTTCAATTAATTATTAACATTTACAGGTGAAAACCTGGAGAACTTGAAATATATTTGGTACAGATTTAAAGATGTCTGAGACTTTCTGAAGATACCTAGTTTGAATTATAAACTCACAGGGCTTAACTCTGAAACACTCTAAAACAGATACAGTTTTAGTTAATCCCAATGCACATTCTGCCAAAACCTAGATTTTAACTTGCCTAGGATACCTTAGCTCTGTCCCATTTCTCCCCGTTAGTATCTCTTTAAGAATAAAGTTTAGCTTTCAGTTATGTGCTAAAGAAGACCTCACCTGAAAACAGTCAGATTATCCTCATATGCACAGATTCAATATCTCTGGCAGTGTAAAGGAACCCAGCAATACGCCTTTCAAACAGCTGGCAGTCAGTAAATAACCCTTTCTTCTGTGATGCACCAAAACCTTGCCATAGCCTCAACATATCTACATAGCAGTGTCTTACTCACATAACCTATCCCCTCCAAACTGCCCTGTTATTCTTTTTTTTTGTGTAAAAACAAAACAAAGCTCTGAATATAAAACTGTATTTAGTTGCATAATCATTTTACAAACCAATCAGTTAACAGTGAACAAATCCTGATGAAGTTTAACAGCATGCCTATAGTTTATTGTTTTATTATTGAAAGTGGTAGACAAACATGGCTTAAATACCTCCTAATGCAGTGGAAAACAGATCTAGGATTATTTAAATATATCTGAGATTTGAATAGCAGAATTTCCTTCAACTCAGACTATTCATTATTAACACTCCAGACTTTATGAATGAAAATATTAATGATCAAATATATTGCCTTAGGGTTAGCTGTGAACCCAGAGGTTGGGAAATGAGATTCCAGAAAGGCAAGGAGAAAAAAGAAAATCAGATCAGTTTCTGAGTTACCTACATATTTTGCCCAGCTTTTAACACTTACTTCCCATTGCAACTGTAGCTTATCTGACTACATGACAAATAGAGCAGCTTGCTTAAAAAACAACTTGAGATTACAGATCTTCTGTTTTTTTTCTCTACAAAATATAAAAAAAAATTGTAAAACTTACTTTTTAACAAACCATTTTTCAACAGTTGGTGAAGAAGCGTGTGTTAATCTGCATGACCTATTATCTCCAGCATCTATTTGTTTGTGGTCTTTGCTTTTAGAATAATTGGCATTAATTATAAGTATGGAAGTAATTTGAAATGTCAGTTCAGAGTTTTACAGCTTGGAATCACTCATCCTTCAATAATTAAGTCAATAAAATTAACTTAATTTAATTTAAAAAGTGATGCTTCTTTTTAGACCTTATGGGGTGATTACAATTAGTATTTCATAATTAGTATTTTATTGATGTCCATACACGGGATTGCCAGGCATCATCAAGATACACTGATTGGAAGTAATTTGATAAACATTCAGAACTGTTGCGTTAATGGCATGCCTCTCAATTATGTATTGAATTAATGAATGCATTTAAATGTTATGGAGATGGATTCAAAGGACAGCTCAACCTTAATTACTATACCATTTCCCGCTCTTCCCAAACATTCTAATTATAACTTCAGTAGTTATCATATTTTAGTATATAAATATCAGGTTCCTCTGTAAATGCAGAACTAGAATATTTATAATTTTTTTTTTTTGGCAAGTGTGCTATACAGTGCTAAAATAAGAAGGGGTCATTTTCCTGTAAAATAAAGACTTCTACGGATCAAAGAATGATCTTTTCCCAACCCTCCCTCATTCACATTTAATTTCTCAAAGACTAACAGGTGTGAAAGGGTAGAGAGGATAACTGAGCAAAACCCTTTCCATCGATGTTTCAAGTTTTCCCTCTATTCATTAAAAAATGCTGAGAAAGAGTGGAAGAGTTATCATCTTTACCAGTATGCCGAGTGTTTGCAAGCGTGTACAGGCAGGTAAGGGAATTTTTTCCACCTCTGTTTTAGCATAATTTAATAACTCTAATGTCAAGGAGATCAGGGAAGAATGCTTTGAAATCCATGGCTGCCTAAACCCTCAGTGGCTTCACTCACATATGGAAACTATTTGGCCCTAGAAACACCCATCACCACCAGTGCTTTTGCAAAAGAGAGAGTATGTCAACAAGGACAGTAGTCCTGAACTCGAAGCATCCTCTGAAAACGTATTCTCTTGTGATCACATGCAAACCCAAGTTTCAAGGAAAAGGAAAAGCAAAACAAAATTACTATCTCTGAGGAACAGAGATGAATCATCAGCTACCAGATGGCTAAATTATAGCTGCAATTTCATAACTTTGCCATGTTTAAATGGACAGCTGATGGGAAGGTACGCCAGGAAACTTTCCTATAAAAGTTGACTGTGCTATTAGAACATCCTCTCCTAACCGCAAAGCCCACTCTAGCACAGAAAACAGACTTAGGAAGAGTAAGAGGGTTTTACTATCAGATATGCTGTAGCTCTACAAAACAGATACAGTTTGCACAAATTCCCTAGTGCATTATAAAACTGGAAGGAGCAGAAATGTGTGATGTCCATTATGACATTACAATCTGCCAAATATAGTCTGTTGTGCTTCTCATAATTTCTTAACATTTCTTATAGCTTTAAAAGTCCTGACAGTATATAATGAGCATTATCTGCATGGAAATAGAGTAAAAGGAATATTAAATGACATGGCTTAAGCAGAGCTTAACATCTATGAATTGTTATCCTAATTCCCTGGTTTCTCCTCTCCTCTCCCTTATTTAATTTTTGCTATCTAGAGTTTCTCACAAAGCTCTCATACTTTGCAGAAAGTACTGTTGCTTGTTTGTGGGTTTTTAAAGATTATTTTTTTTTCCAATGTATAAATTATTGATAGTGCAAGACAAAGCCAGTTTTGAGAAGAGAAAGAGCAAGTGAGTTAGCTGTTCCACTCTGGGCAAAGAACTGCTGTATGCCTTATGGCTAAAGGTAGTGGAGAACCGAGATACTGCCCCTAAATAAAGATCTAAAATCTATCAATTCCCACCTGTGCACAGCTAAAGCAATACTGTCTGTGGTGAGGGACTCTCTCTCGTCTGCTGAAAAAGCAGCATCTGGAAGACAGATGACTGCACAAGTGGTACCAAGAACAGGCTGAGGCAGCACCGACTCAGCAACCCGCTTGATGTGTCTGCTCCTAATGTGTGCGTCTTCACTGAAGAAATAGGAAACGTGTAAAGAGGGTGATTTGATATGAAGATATATTTATTAGACTATACAGGCTTCTCATTGCACTTACGTAAATCCTTGTAAATTCTTTGCCCATTGTACCTGTGCAACTTCTTGGAGTGCAGTGAAAAAAGGGCAAGTAAATTTAGCCTTTCTGTTTGGCTATGACAAACATGATAGGAATTTCTTCTGGTTCTAACATGTCCAAGCAAAAGGACTGTGTGTGTTCAGGTCCCTTCCCACCAGTCAGGATAAGTCTTGGATGTGCACCACTCAACAGAACTCCAGGGGAATTGTGGAAAACAGGGGCTGCACTATTCTAACTTGCCTAAATTTACTGAAAAGATAGGGTAGGAAGAGAGGCCTAAATGTAGATTTTTCTAAACTTAAACAGTGATCACAGCTGTGTTCAGCTTCTGTTCATGGACTAAGCCACAAACCTCAGTCATGTAGCAAGAGGCTCAATGTGAGCATTCTAGTGCACTTAGTAGCATCTGTGCTTTATACTCCTACGTGAAAGTGCAATTTGTCTTTCCTCATTTGGTGTTTCCCTTAAAGGCTTGTATTCCAGATCAAAAAAAGAACATTGCACTTTGCTAACTAGGGATTTAATAGATGTGACAAAAATAATGATCCAAGTACATCTTAAAGACTCTGAAGCCAGACAATTAATGAAGTGAACCCTGTTTTTAGGAAGTGAATGTTTTTGTTTTTAAATCTTCAATCAAGATGACTTTCTGCACTTCTAATCACCAATAAATGCATCTGAATGGTCAGGCCAGGTTCAGACATACAACACAGAAGTAAAAAAAAGATGTCATCTGTCAGGTCCTCACCACATTTCTTGAGTTCCTCCTAACTGCTGCCCAATCACCCACAGTGTGGTTTTACCATGGTGCAGGCTTTCTCACCTTGAGAGGTGACGTTTCTCAATTTCATTACTAGGAACAGCATCCTGGGGGTGGTGTCCTGGAAATGGTATTCTCCACTACCAACACAGCCCAGTCTTCACCCCTGTTAAACACATAGTTTCATTTTTCCATTCATATTGCATTCATACTGATCTTTGTATGTTTTACAAACCTCTGCAGAATTACCTTTTGAATTCAGAATGAAGAATCTTATGAATCTCTCTTATTCCATCCAACAGAGGGCCTTTAAATGATCTAATTTGAAGCTAATATTTCCAGTAGGTTGAAGTTCATTAATATTCAACAGTTTCACAACTATAGATGTCAGCCTCTTTAAAAGAACAAAACCGCTCACCCACAGAATTCAACTCCCCGGTTTGGTACAAGCTCAGGTCTGTCTCCAAATTCTGTGGAACATTGTGCAAACAGTTAAATGTTCCTGGTTTGCTTTTTATTTTCTTTTTTATTGTAAACCAGTCTGCGTTTTGACTTTAATCCAGTGTATAAAATCAAAATGTAATAATAAGCTCAATGAGCAAAATGTCATTCTGTCTAGCAGCTGAATCTGCAGCACCTAACTGTGCTAACTGGATCACTGACAGTTCAACACTGTCAATAAATGACAGTGTTGGTATAAGTAATGTGTATACTTAAGGCTACATGTAATGGGAATGAAGTGTTCTTCTATTGTCAAAACTGTATCATTTCAGAGTCTTCATAATAGAAGCATGCTCGATGGCTCAGCAGGCAGACAAGGAAGCTATCAGATAAAGACCAGTGCAATGACAGGTAGAGCTGCTACATGTTTCTGGAACACCATGATATAACTGCAACCTTATTAGAGAAGCAGAGGGGGAGGAAAAGAAAAGGAAAAAAAAAAGGAAAAAAGAGAAAGGACTTTAAAGGGAATTGCCTCAAGCTGAAGTGTGGCAGTACATGTACTGGTGACTTCATAATGCTTGGCCCAAATAAGCAAGAATAACAGAGTAAATCCTGCAGATGCCAGAGGGTTGATGAACAATAATAACGAAAAAAGTCTGGTTCTGGTATCAGATCCTCAGCATAAAGTCCAAATTAAAAACCCCCAAAAAACCCCCAAAATCCAAGACAAACACCATCACCCCTATGTCCCGATCCAATATTGAGAGGGTTTTGATGCGATCCCAGGGGACGAGATTGAGACACAAATGAGGCCAGAAGCCGTACAACCCCACAAGCTTTATTTCAACAAGCCATAACTTGAAGGTGGGACAAAGGGATAACAGAGAGGACAGAAGGAGGATGCGAGAGAGAGAAAGAAAATTGAGGAACAAGGGGGTGGGTACAGGGCACTATCAGCTGCCGTCACAAGTCCGGCGATGCCCAGCAGAAGGAGCCCTTCCTCGATGTCGAGATGCCACGCAGTGGGTTCCAGCAGGCGCACGGGGGGGAGGAGAGACCGCACCCGAAAGGCGCGCGCAGGCCCTTCTCATGTCAGCCCACGCACAGTGAACCCGTGTGCACGCGCAGCCTGTGATCTCCTCAGTCAGGAGCCCCCCGCCTCTTCCTGCCCCGGCCCCGGCGCAGGCGCACCGGGATAGCTGTCCAAGCTTGGTGTGGTTGCTTCTCCAGATGCAGGTCGTCCCAGTCAGGAAGTGGAGGCTGTGGTAAAAAGGTGATGTTGAGACAAGTCTCATTTCATAGAGGTCTGCTACACCCTAACCCCTCCCCGACCATTTTTCCTAAAGTTATTTTAAAAAGCATATAGAGTACCATCACTATATGTATTCTGGAAGTCTAGTGTTGCTGATGATGTTCAAAGATCAGGCCTGTTAATGCTAACTAAAGCTTTGGAAGTGATTCTGTTTTCTTACACAAGCCCCTCCTTCCACCCTCAGCTGTTGAGACATTTGCAGCTACACAAGAAGCAACATAATATTGCTGCTATACTGTTTGTTCTTCATCCCAGGGGGGAAGAGAGCTAAAAGACACATCTGGAAGGTGTGACTGACATCTGAAGAACAGAAAGCATGAAAGTGCCTAAGGAAAAGTTTAATTTATTATAACAGCTGTCCCAGTTATGCCTCTTTCATGGCTACTGATGTACCCTTTACGTTGATCTCCCTCAACTTCACCGAGCAAAGCTTGCACACTATGGTGGATTGACCTTAGCTCGCTGGCAACCCACCATCTAGCCGCTCTCTCACTCGCCCTCCTCAACAGGGCAGGAGGAGGAGAAAATAACATGGAAGAGATCACGGGCTGAGATCAAGACAGGAAGCACTTACGAGTTACCACTACAGACAAAACAGGCTCAGATTGGGGAAAATTATTTTAAGTGATTGCCAATTGAAAATAGACTTGGATAGCAAGAAACAAAGACAAAAAACTAAAACATATTCTCCTGCTTCCCAGGCTCAACTTCACTCCTTCCTCTGCAGCTCCTCTACCCACACTGCCCTGAGTGGTGCAAGAGCTGTGAGGAATGGAGATTAGGACTCATGGGGGTTGGGAGCCATGCGATATGGAACACCATATCTCTTGTCAGACTATATAGGTACATTTGTCTCACTTAGGTTTGCTGTCAGGTTTTAGCAAGAAGATACTGATGGATATAGCAACAGCTTAAGACCTACACAAGTAAGTCAGGTTCAGTATTCTTTAAAAGCATGCTTTTCCCTCTGTTCTGAAGTCTTGAATAAATGCAACTGGTAGAAAAATAGCACCCCTTGTAACGTTTTCCTCTAGAATTTCTAAGGCTTTAAAGAATAATTTCTTTTTACTCAATGGAAAAAAAAAATTTCTCCCACTGATCAACAAAGTTACTAAGGTAAAATCCAGATTTGGGAGTTGAGCATTGCTATTCTTCTAAGGCAGTTGAAAGACTTTTAGTATGTTTGCACTGATAACACAAAGAAAGCCAAAGCAAGCAAAGAAAATGAAACAAATTTAGTCTACCACAGAATAAACCATCCAGGAAATAAATGGATATCAGGTATACCAATTCACTGAGCCCGGGGAACAAGCAGGAGGAACTGAAGCTCTGTGCACAGTCAGAAAGCTATATCATAGGAATAACTGCAACATGGTGGGACAACTCACATGACTGGAGGATCACGATGGATGGCTGTAGGCTCTTTTGTAAAGACAGGCAGGGAAGAAGAAGAGGAGGAGTCATGCTCCGTCTTAAGGAGAACCTCGAATCGAATGCCTCTGTGTTAAGATCACAGGGGTAGTCTCCAAGGGGGATCTGAAGTAGGCATCTGCTACCAACCTCCAAATCAAAATGATAATGCCAACAAAGCAATATTTGGGTCACTCAAGCAAGCTTAGGGTCAGCACAACCTGGTTCTTATGGGTGACTTCAACTACCCATACATTGGTTAGAAGACCAGTACAGCAGAGCACATCTCATCCATCAAGTTCCTGGAACGCATAGAGGACTACTTCCTCATACAAATGTTAGATGTGTCAACCAGCAGTGAGGCACTGCTGGATTTGCTGCTCACAAACCAAGAAAACATGCTTTGTAGAATTTCAGTTAGTGATAGCCTTTGCTGTAGTGATGACAATATTGTGGAGTTTGGAATCCTTCTGAGCATGCTGAATCTTACTACTAAGATCAAGGTTTTAGATTTTTGAAAAGCAAACTTCAGCTCACTCAGAGCCCAGCTGGAAGGGATTCTGTGGGAAGCTTCCATGGAGGACAAAGGGGCTAGCAAGTGCTGGGACTTTTTCAAGAACGCTCTCCTGGAAGCACAAAACCAGTTCATGCCCTCTAAAGGTAAGGTAAGGGAGCTAGGCAGAGCAAGAGACCCCCCTGGCTTAACTGCGAGCTTCTGGATCTGCTCAAAACCAAAAGAGAAGTGTACCAGAGATGGAAAAGCAGACAAACACCCATTGAGAACTACAAGGGCATTGCCAGGGCATGCAGAGATATAGTTAGGAAAGCAAAAGCTCAGCTTGAATTGAAACTGGCCAGAGATGTCAAAAACAAGACAACAGGGTTCTTCAGGTACGTAAACAACAAGCAGAGATAGAAGGAAACGGCCTGCTGTTGAACAGGAAAGATGATTTGGTCACTAACAATGCTGAAAAGGCAGAGGTTCTCAACACTTTCTTCACCTCTGTCTTTACCAGCACTGTTAGGTCCCAGAAGAAGCTTGACCCCTACAAATTGATAAGCCCTGGCAATATCAACCCAAGGGTATTACGAGAGCTGGCTGATGTTGTTGGGAGGCCGCTTTCCATAATCTTTGAGAAGTCATGGAGATTGGGGGACATCTCAGAAGACTGAAAGAAGGCTAGTGTCACCCCCAACCTCAAGAAGGACTTAAAGGAGGATCCAGGAAATTATAAACCCATTGGTCTTATTTCAGCCCCTAGGAACATTATAGAATGTATCATCCTGAGGGCTATTACAAGTCAAATGAAGCACATGATTGGGAAAAGCCAGCATGGATTCACCAAGGGCAAATCACGCTTGACGAATCCGATCACCTTCTATGACAAAGTAACCTGCTCAGTTGATGTGGAGTAAGTGGTGGACGTTGTCTACTGGGACCTCATAAATGCTTATAAATATCTCAAGGGTGGGTGTCAGGAGGATGGGGCCAAACTCTTTTCAGTGGTGCCCAGCGACAGGACAAGGGGCAATGGGCACAAATTGAAGCACAGGAAGTTCCATGTGAACATGGGGAAGAACTTCAGAACCCTCACTCTGAGGGTGACGGAGCACTGGAGCAGGCTGCCCAGGGAAGTTGTGGTCTCCCTCTCTGGAGACATTCAAGACCCACCTAGACACGGTCCTGTGCAGCCTGCTCTAGGTGACCCTGCTTCGGCAGGGAGATTGGACTAGAAGACCCACAGAGGTCCCTTCCAACCCCTACCATACTGTGATTCTGTGATTTGTCCAAAGCTTTCAGTACAGTTTTCCACAGCATCCTCCTAGAGAAACTGATGCATTATGGTCTTAGACAAGTGGTTTGTGCAGTGGTTGGGGAACTGGCTAACTGTTGGTAGATATCTCCTTTTCAAACTGGTAACCTGTCACAACTGGGGTCCCCCAGGGACTGATATTGGTCCCAACACAGTTTAATATCTTTATACGTGATCTCGATGATGGGATCAAGTGTATTCTGATGATGTTTGACAAAGACACCAAACCAAGTGGAGAAGTGAGTATTTCGGAAGGGAGAGCCACCCTGCAGGAAGACCTAGATAGGCTGGAAGAGTGGGCTAACAAGAACCTTATGAAGTTCAACAAGGACGAGTGAAAGGTCTTGCACCTGGGGAAACATAATCCAGAAGTGCAGCACAGGTTGGGATCTACCCAGCTGGTGAGCAGCTCTGTGAAGAGGGACTTGGGGGTGCTGGTGGACAACAAGTTCAATGTGAGTGAACAGTGTGCTGCTGCGGCAAAGAAAGCCAATAGGATGCTGGGTTGCATCAACCAGAGCATCACCAGCAGAGATAAAGAAGTCACTA
>Ga0065711_1047563_pt1 | contig 12265 bp, 26 predicted proteins | sample Hoacrofraction12_FD_59098 | JGI IMG/M metagenome (GOLD analysis project Ga0065711, IMG submission 59098) | Hoatzin crop microbial communities from Cojedes, Venezuela - Epithelial fraction 12 v2 (version 2) | ecosystem: Host-associated > Birds > Digestive system > Esophagus > Crop | place... | reverse complement strand
GGGGGGGGGGGGGGGTTGTGGAAAGCACGAGAGCCACAAAACTGGATTTGCAGCCTCCAGAAAGAAGCTGAACAAGCACAATCCCTTTAGCTTATTAGGAGACTGAGAAGCGTTGCAATTCCAGCATGTAAGCTACCACAGTAGTAAACGACAAAGGACTAAAGGCTTTTTCATACAAAAGAGGAAGGGAAAGTCAGCTATGTTCACAAATGCATGTTCTTTGCAGTGTGAGAAATTTGACCTGTATCCACTACTCTCAGCTCCATTCTCTTCAGAGTGCTCTGGCCAAACACTGTCTTTTGGGCTCAGTGCAGAAGTAACTGGGCAAAACCAGATGCTCACGCCAACCTGAGACGGCTGGGCAGCTGAAAGGTCGAGGATTATTTGCGCTGCTCAGGTCTAGCTGACAGGAACAGGGCAGAGTAGAGGAAAGGGCTTCTCTCAGTTCTCACGGGCAAGGGAAAGGGCAAGGCAGGGCAGTTTGCAGTAGCAGTTTTCCAGCCAATTTGAAGAAATTTGCAGCGAACCATTCTGCCCCGCAACCAGGCATGACTGATATGAGAAAAGCTGAGGCAGGACAGAAACCAGTGGCAGCCAAATGGCAGACACTCCCCCCATGGCACCGATCCCCTGGCCCACGGTTTAGGGCCGAGACCCTGTTCATCCAGAAGATCCTGCCAAGGGGCAGTTTGTGTAAGGAAGCCAGCTGTAAGCAAAGGACTTCACTGCCTCTGGCTTCTCTCTTTGGCCAGCCCCATGACTCAGGTCTGCCAGGAGGGCACGGGACACGGGCAGCGCCTCGCTGCTCTGTGCCGCAGCGTTGCTCCTGGCAGCCCCCAAGCAAGCCCCACACTGGGGAAAGGGCTCTGTGCCCAGGTCCCGGGCGATGCAGGCGTGAGCCCCGTGGGGCACTGTGCAGCGGACGGACCCGCTGCACCGGGGATGCAGAGTGCACAGCTCTTAAAAGGGAAGGAGAGGAGGAATCTGGGCTGGGTAGGAACAGTGGGTATTTATCAATATAGAGAATTCGTTACATGTTACTTACTCTCACACGCACACACACACACAGACACACACTCCCCTACACCAGGCACCCAGCACCTTCCTCCAGGCACAGGAGTGCAGAGCTTGGGGCCAAGCGTCCGTAATATGATGGGGAGGCTTCCCGGCGAGTCTCAAACAGCCGCGGGCCATGCCCTGCAGAGGAGTCACCCCTGCTCCACTCATGAAGCCCCGTCCCCAAGTGCCCAGAGGCCACAGGGTGTTGTCCATCCTTGGGCAGGTGCAGGCAGAGCACTGGAGGCTCCTCAGCGGCGCTGGGCCTTTGGACGGTTCCTGCGGCCGGCCTTGGCCCCGCGCTGGGCACCCTTCATCAGGCCCTTGAACTGCCCCTGCATTTTCGCCCGCTTCCTGGAGGGAGGAAGGAGCAGGAGGCTGGGTTAGTGCGGGCACTGGGCACAGCCAATGCACAGGGATGCTCCAAGCTCCGCAAGGAGCAGTACAGAGACTGGCAGGGACTTCCCAGACCCACAAAAAAACATCTCAACAAAAAGCGGGATTGAACGCGTGTTTTGGCCCTGTTCCCCACCCTGTGCCCGTCCGGGCTCGCCTCACCTTCTGTTGAGCCTAGCTCTGTTCAGGGGGATGTAGGCATAGGGGTCGAGCTGGCCCTTCTTCTTCACGTCGCCTTTGCCTTTCTGTGGGAGACAGTGACACGGGAGAAGATGCAGCACCAGGGGAGATGCATGTGTCCTGCACTGGTGTGACCCTGCACCCAGCCACCCCAAAGACCATGTTGTAGCGGGGTGCAAGGTGAGCACATGGCCCTTGGAGCCGATTTCCCACTCAGGTGACGCTACAGACACCCGCTTTGAGCAGTGAGCAGCAACTGCCCACAGCAAGGCCAGGACCAGGACTCCAATATGGGCTGGAAATGTTCTCAGGTACTGGGTGTTTGGCAACTCCTCTTGGAGCAGAGATTTGTCCCCAAAGCCTTAGCACTGCTGGACCAGACCCTCAGCAAACACTCAGTGCTTCCTGCCCCCAAGGCCAGCAGCAATCCCACCCCAGCAGAGCCCCAGGCATTTCCCCACCCAAACCCTGCGACCCCCCCCCAGTCCCTCACCTTGGATCTGTACTCCGCACCAAAAACCGGCTCCTTGTCCAGCTGCCGGTGGATCCCAGAGCCTCCAGCTGGAAAACAGGGAATGTGTGTTGAAAAGGCGTTCCGGGGCTCCCCCTTCCCATTTCCTACGCCAGAATGCACCAGGCCTGGGGAAGGTGTTCCTGGTTTTGCCTCCAGCTCTCGGGTGCGAGGACAGCAGAGAAGGGTGACCGTTTCCCACAAGAAAAGACCACTGCTCCAGCTGCCCTGGAGCAGGCCAGTAAGACAGCTATGATGTTCTGGCCCCCTGGGGAGCCCCAGACCTGGCACAGGACTTACCTCTGTATTGAGGGTAGGTCCCGGCCTCAGTTTCCTCATCATCTGGCTCCTCTCTGAACCGACGCTTCTGGCTTTTCTTCTGCAGAAGAAGGCAGCAGAGACCCTGCAGCTGGCTTGTCCTTACAGTTCTGCCCTCCCACGGACCCCCGACCTCCTGCTTCCTCCCATGGGGGCCCAGAGACCTTCCAAACTGCCCGCGCACACCCCGTGCCCAGCCAGCCTCCCGCACCCCTCCAAGCAGCTGGCACGTGCTTGGTGTGCCCACTGGCCTCTCGGGCAGAGCTGCAGCTGCCACAGCACAGGCAGGGGTCCAACACAGCCAAGTTCCCCCAACATCTCCTCAAGACCATGAGCCCCATACTCACACTGCGGAGACCCACATCTTGCAGCACATCTGCCATCTCCTCATCTGCTCCTAGGGCACAGGACAAGAGGGTTAGTGTGGGTCACGGGCGCAGGAGAGCTCCTGTACTGTGCCAGCCCCAGTGCGGGCTGCAGGAGCAGGGTGCCCCTGCCAAATTGGCACTGGTGGCCATGTCCCCTCCAGCACCCTCCTGGTGATGGAGGGGAATGCGTCCCCTGTGTGGCAGTGGCCCAGAAGAGAGGTGTGATACAAGGCCACACCAACCCCTACCGCTTCCACCCACCTCCCTCCCCAAGCTCCCACATATGGGTGGCAGGAAGAAAACCATTTGGAGTACCAGAGCAAGTCTAGCATGGCCCCCTGCCAGCCCAGGCAGTACCTTTGGCTTCATCATCATCCGCCTCCTCCTCCTCTTCGTGGATGATCAGGCGCCCATCCTCAGACACCTGGAAGTCGTGGCTCACTCTTCTGGACCGCTTGGGGCCTGGCTTGGTGGCTGCTCAGAGAGAGATGGGTCAGGGCCTGGGGAAGGACCCACTCCCAGAGTCGGTCATATCCCCAGAGCCCCTGTGTATCACACCAGCTCCCGCCCTGTCCCTCCCACCCCAGCCACGTCCGAAGCTCTGCTCCTCACCCAGCACCCGCTGGGACACGTTGGGGTCCAAGAAGTTGAGGGGCTCATCCTCTTCCCCTTCCTTCAGCCAGGCCTGGCCCTTCCGCCGTGCTTGCTTCTTCCACTCCTTGCTCTGCTGCCGCTCCTCCTCTTCCTCCTCCTCGTCCTCTGAGTCAGCCAGGATCTCCTCCACGCTGGTCAAAAGGCAGAGAAGATGATGGAAATGGAATAAGCCCAGGGGCACAGACCCGAACCTGCCCCACAGTGCACAGCAACCCCAGTGCTGGAGATGTCCCCATCCCCAGATGCAACAAGGCTGCTCCTTCTTCACCCCCAGCCCATCTTTACCTTTCTCCTCTGGGTGGTGCTGGTGGTGCTTCCTCTTCATCCGTATCTGCAGCTGCCTCCCTCAGGGCACGCTGCTTGCGGCTCCGGGCTTCTGCCTTGCGGATGTTCACCAGCACCTTGTGGTACTCGGCCGGCAGTAGCCCCTTCACCAGCTCGAAGCTGAGGAGCACAGAGAGAGCGGTCAGTGCCCAACTCCTCCTGCACTGCTTCTCAGGGAGCTCCCTCACTGCCCTGGCGCCGCTCCAGTGCGACCCAGGAGCCCTCGGCTCACCCAAACTTGCGGATGAACTTGATGAAGAGGTTTCGCAGCTTCATACGGAAGTGGCGTCTCATGTCATCAGAAAGGTTCCCCACGGCTTCCAGCTGCCAGGACAGAGAACCTCGAGACCAAAGCATCCCTGCCCTTGGCACCCAACCAGCCTTCCCCTGCACAGCCACCTTGCTCACACTGCTGCCGTCTCCCCCACTCCCACCCCAGGCAGGGCAGTGGGGAGGGTGCCCCTGCTTAGCAGGGCCGGTTCATGGGGGTTCTCTGGCAGGTCCACACCAGCATTCAGAAGGGGGACCTCCTCACTGCCTTCTCCATCACCAAGATGAAGGTTGTGCTGCTGGCTCCCAGGTAGAAGCAGGGCGCAGCTGCAGATGCCCCCAGCTGCCCAAGGCAGCCCCGGCTCTGCCCCGCCACCCTCCTCGGGGTAACCCACACGGGATCTCACCATCGTCTGGACGTGCTTGGCCAGCAGCTTGCTGTCCACCAGCAGCAGTGTGACCTTGAGGAAGCCCAGGGCCGCCTTCACCACGTCCCGCGTGCGGGAGGCCAGCAGCAGGCAGACGTTCTGCAGGAGCTGCTCCACCACGCTCAGTTCCAGGTGATCTGCAACCGCAGCAGGGCTCAGCCGCAGCCGGCCTCCTCCCAGCATCCACCTTTGCTGGAGGGTCCTGCCTCATCCCCCCGTGCTGCCCCCAGCCCCCAGCCCTCCTGCTCACCTTTGAACTCAAAGAACAGGCGGGTCAGTGCCAGCACTGTGCAGCTGATCATGGTGACTGAGCCCGTGAGCCCCGCGTAGACCAGGAGCAGGAACCGCTGCATGGCCTCTGCAGGAGGGGAACAGCTCAGGCCCCAACTCGCCCTGTGCCCAGCAGCATCCCTGGCCCATTTCAGTGGGGTGCCTGGCATGGGTCCGATCCCCTTGGGACCGGAGCGGCTGTGGGGCTGAGCAAGCAGAGCAGGAGCTCACCTTGGGGGGTGGGCCCAAAGCGAATGAAGGCATTCCCCATCTCCACAAGCAGCGCAAAGGCGTTCTTGCGGGCCCCCACCGACACCTCCTTGGTGCAGAGGATGACCTGGAGGCACGTGGGCATGTCACAATCCTGCAGTCACCCACCATGGCCAGAATCAGCTGGGTGCCCCCAGGGACCGCGCTCACCTCTGGGACCAGGGCGGTGATGAAGGGCTCATGCTCCGCAGACAGCTGCTTCACGATGTGCAACAGGCACTTCAGCCGGGGCTGGGGAAAGAAACAGCCCAGCGCTGGTACGCCCAGGGATGCAGACCCAGCTCCCCCCACCCTGTCCCCTCCTGGCAGGAGCCGAGCTCAGCCACCACAGTCTTTGCTCTCACCCTCTTGGCTGGGGACGCCGCGCTCTTGAGCGAGTCCAGCAGCGCTGCCTGCAGGTCCTGCAGGTGGGAGCAGACGAAGGCCTGGCAGGGGGCATGGGGAGCGGCACACACCTCCTCCAGCACCCGGTACGCCTTCTTCTGCATGCTGCGCTCCTTGCTCTGCAGGGACAGCCAACATGACCCACCATCAGGGCAGCTCCTTGCCACGGTATCTGAAGGGACCCCCGCAGCACCCCACACCACCAGCAGAGACCTATCCACTGTAGCAGCTGTCCAGCCCACCAGAGCACGGGTCCAAGCTGGCAGTGAGCAGAGGGTGCCCCACTGCACTGCACCCCCTGTGCCTGTTGGGGCCGGGGGCCGACTCACCTGGAGGGAAGGCTGGATGGTGCGGTACAGGGAGCCCAGGGACTGCTCATCAGTGTAGGGTGCCATTGCCACCACCAGGTCCAGGATGGAGAGTCTGCAGCAGAGAAGAGCACGCAGGTGTGTAACGGCAGCATCGCACACACTGCCCGGCCAAGCTGGGGCTCTGGCTGCGAGTCACACTGGATGCACGAGAGCGGCACATCCCACACGGGACAGCCAGCAGCTTTACCCATTAGCACCAGCCCCTGGTTGTTACCTGGCAAACTCGGAGCTCTCGGGACTGGTCAGCTTCTCGCTAGCTTTCTGCAGGAACCCACACACCATCTGCAGGGCAGGCACACAGAGCAGGATCAGAACTGACTGAAGGGAGTGCTTTTACAAGAGTTTGCAATCCACATGGCAAACACCTTGCCACAGGACTTTGTGGAGACCAGAAGGACCAGCGGGTCCAAAAAAGAGCTGGGCAAATTCCCAAACGGCTCGTGTACGATGTGCCAGGTGCAGCTGCAAGACTGGGAAATCCCAGACTGCTGGCTGGGAAAGGCACCCTCCCCACGAGGGCAGGGAAGGGCCACTCTCTACCCAGCTTCTTTCTTCCTGCCTTCTCCAGTCAGGCACCCACTACAGCCCCATCAAACTGGGTCTGGCTGGAAGGCGCTGGCCGAGCCAGGACCACCTGCCCCGCTGCCCCTGGCTCCCCTCACCTGGGGGTCGGTGATGGTCAGGTAAGCACGGACAGTGTCCAGCACGGAGCGGCGCTGAGCGCTGCTGGCCCCGTCCTCCTCAGGTTGGCTGTACACATTGAACAGGATGGGCAAGAAATTTTTGGCAAAGCGACCCACTTCTGCCCGCTCCGCGTCTAGGGGGAGGACGACAAAGGGGTGTGGATCAGCATCTCCCCCTCCGGGTCACCGCAGGGGACAGGGACCCACCGCGAGGGTCTGTCCCCCACCAACCTGTCTCGCATCCTTTGTGGATGAGGGTGCGCAAGGCCTGGCACACGGTGGGGCGCAGGTCCGGGCGCTCGCTGACGGCCATGCCCAGGGTGCGGGCCAGCCCCTTGAAAGCCCCCAGCACGTCCGTGGGGTGGGTGCAGAAGCCAGGCAGCAGGGTCCAGACCTTGAAAGCAAAAGGAGAGGTGGGAGACCAATACCTTTCGCCCGAGTCACCGCTCCCCAGCCTGACACCGCAGATAGGCCACAGCAGGGCTCCCCGGCACTCCTCGTTACCTGCCACTGCAGCGTGTCGTACAGCTTGGCCTCCACGCTCTTCCCAGCCTGGGTAAACTCCGCGGCTGCAGAAGAGAAAGGGAGATGAGCAGCGGTGGCAAAGCCCCGCTCCACCCCAGGGGAGGGAAGGGAGGTCCCACGGAGCACCCTGGGGCTCCCAGGAGCGCAGGACTGCACCCACTAGGACCCCTGCCATGCCACCCGCTCACCTCTGCTTTTCAGGGTGGCTGCTAAGGGCAAGAAGTAGCTGGTGAAGAAGCCGAGCCGCGCACCCTGCACGTAGTCCCGCAGCACTGGCAGGAGCCAGCTGCGGGGGAAATCCAGCGTCTCCCTGGGGAGCGAAGGCACGGGTCAGGGGAGCGCTGGGCACTGCCAGCACCATCCCCTGGGCACGGGGCACCTCCACGTGGCCCCAAAGCTGGGCACAGGGAGGTTCGGCAGAGCCAAACACCTCCAGCACCACGTGCAGACTGAACAGGAATGGAACAAATGGCTGCAAAACTGACACCATCACGGACAGACTGAGAGCTGGTCATTTCCCAGTACAAGAACTGGCGGGGGAAACAGAGAAAGTATGAGCCAAAGACAGCAAAGAGACAGCACCTCTGCTCAGCGTGCTGGGGGCACCGGTCATTTGCACTGGCTCACAAACAGGTCAGAGAAGGTGCCGATGAGAAAAGTGCAAGGGGAAAACAGTTTCTCAGCTGGAGACCAACGTCCTCAGTTGCCGGGAACAGGCGCAGGGCCCACTGCCCCATGGCTGTACTCACTCCTTGCCGTTGATCTCCAAGGGCACGGCTTCCAGCAGCACCTCGGGGCCCATGGTGCTCACGGCAGCCCCCACCGCCTGGTCCACTTCAGCGGTGTAGGGGAAGTGCGGGGAGAGACGCAGGTCACACAGGGACCGGAGACACTGCAGGGACAGGGCAGGACGGTCACACAGCAGCCACGGAGGCAGCTGTGTCATTCGCTATTCCTGCCCAGGGATGCCAGCTGCCCTGCATGTCCCTGTGCCGAGTCCCAGAGCTGCGCTGGCAGGATGGCAGGCACCGGGATGGCCCCGCTCTGCGGCCGGAGAGGGCAATGCAGCCCGGGCAGCAGCACGGCCGCTCCACTGTCTCACCTTCCTCATGATGGGGTGGCACTGCTTCCCACACGTCTCAAAGAAGACTTCCAGCACCCGCAGCACCTCATCCCATGCCGCATGGAAACGATACGTCAGGCCCTCCTCCACTGATCTGGGGAGGAGAGAGCAGACGGTCACGCCGGCAGAGACCAACCCAGCAGCAATCAGGGTGCCAACCAGGCCTGCCAGGCCCATCAGGGACCGGGCAGAGGCTGCTCAGTGCTCAGCCGGGCCCACGGGGACAGCCTCTCCCACACCACTGCTGCTCACCTGAACATCTTGCAGAGGTAGGCGGCAGGGGCTGGGGCAGATGCAGAGACGGTGCCCACGTCCTCCATGTGGGGAGCGACGCACTCGCTCAGGAGGATCTGCAAGGACAAACAGGGAAAATAGGACAGCAGCGGACCGCGGACCCCCCAGCCTGGCAGGTGCAGAGGGGCACACCACCCCCAGGCAAGCCCCAAACCCCCGGGTAGAGCCCCCCGCGAGGACCAGGGCAGCCAAGTGGGAGAGGCACCCGTGCACAGTGCAGTACCTCCAGGGTCTGCGCCGCTGCCGTCACCACCTGGGAGTGCGGGGAGAGGAAGCAGTTCATGGCGGCCGAGAAGAGCCGGGGCAGGTGAGCCCAGCACAAGTCCTTCTGCAGCCTGGAGAAGAGACACCGGGCGGGTGAGAGACCGAGCGGCCACCTCTCCCCCTGCCCACCCACGGCCCCTGCCCGCACCTGCCCAGGTTGATGTGTGCCTGCTCCATGGTGGACAGCCAGGTCAGCAGCGGCTGCAGGTCACTTGTGCTGGGCACGTAGTCGTAGAGGGCCTGCGGAAGCAGATGGTGGGTGGGTGGACGCCATGGCACTGCCAGCCCTGTCCCTCCCCGTGCTGACGCCCTGCACTCACGGTGATGATTTGGGCATTGAGCTCGGCTGGCAGGCAGGCCACACTGGCCTGGGCACTGAAGAGGCTGTGGAAGGCTTGCATGGCGCACGCCGTCACCAGCTGGAAAGGACACAGCATCAGATGGGGGCTCCACGGCAGGTGGCCCCCCTTCACACGCTCTGTCCCCCGGCCCCAAAGCGGGCTCTGCCTGGGGAAGCCCAGCGCTGCTGTGACTGCGCCCTGTCTTGTAGCCTCCCTCTTCCACAGCAGGCAGGCCAGCAAGCACCGGCTGTCCCGGGCTCCTCCGTGTTTGCATCCTGCATTTCCAGGCTCCCAGCTGGCAGCAGAGGAGGTCTGAGCCCTTCCAGGGTGCAGCCAAGGGGGAAAGGGGCTGCCCTCACCACCCCCAGCGTGGGGACGCTCACCACGTGGCTGAGGGTCATCACTCGGAGCAAGGTCTCGCAGCAGGTCTTCACCAAGGGCGCAGGGAAGCAGGGCAGCAGGTCCCGCAGCAGGGCGAGGACGTGCAGGGTGGTGGTCGCCTCCTTGGTGCCTGCGGGAGCGGAGCAGCGCTTGAGCCCGTGGCACCCCATGGCAAATCCCCGCCCAAGGCAAGGCCCGTGTGGCAGTGCCAGGGCTGACCCACAAAACTGGGGTGAACACTTCCCCACCCCGACTTCTGGGAAGAACAGAGCAACAGACAGATGGCTGAGGGCCCTCCAAAACACTTAAGGTGCCCCAGCGGTGTCTCCTACACTCCCCTTTTCCCTTCAAGTCCTTCTTCTCCCATGGCTGCAGGACCACCCCACCCAGCTGCAGACCACACCAGCGCCCCACACCTCCAGCTTTTTCGATCTCCTGCACGCAGAACTTGGCAGTGGAGGGTGCCGCGGGATGATGCTCCGGGGCCGCGTCTCCAAACAAGAACTCGCTGCCCCTCAGGACGGAGCACACGCCATACTGCGCTGCCTTCCGCACCTGGGGGAAGGAGAGCCCAGGTGGGTAGGAACAACGGGCCCCGGGGGGCACAGCCAGCCCCAGAGGCAGCGTCATCCCTCGCCAGGGAAACTGGGCACTTACCTTGGGCTTGGTATGAATGCAGAAGCTCAGTAAGCCGTGGTAGACCTGGAGGGTGACCGGATAGCTCCAGGCTGCCAAGTCCTGCTTCCGCAGCAGCGTGGCCAGGCAAGAGAGGACCTGCGAGGGAGCAGCAGAGGCCTTAGCATCACCCCACAGAGACCCCCCCTCATTGCAGCAGCCTCAGGCTGAGCACCCAGCACCACCCTACAACAGTAGCTTGACCTCAGCTCGCAGCAGACCCCTGGCCAGAGCTGGTACTGCTGGCTCCCTCTTGGCTACTCACCCATCGCAAGGCAGAGGTGGAGCTGCTGCAGGCCTGTGAGGAGATGACACCCATGAAGGCTTTTGAGGCGTCTGAGAACTTTTTTATGAGCACAGGGCTTGGGACCCTGCCGGGAGAAGGGGATGCATCAGCTGTGCAGGGAGCAGGCAGCCGCTGGCAGTCTCGCAGGGAACCACATCCCCAGCCCGCCCCGGTTGGGTCATTTCCCCAGCCCAGCGAGGGGGACAGCACCAACCCCTCTGCGACCATGGGCCTGGGCAGCTCTCCCTTCTCCTCTAGCAGCCACTCACCGCTTTAGGACAAGGTTGAGCAGGTAGAGAACAGCAGCCAGTGACTCAGGGGACTCCACCGCCTCCAGCGTGGTCATCTGGGAACAGAGGAGGGGTAAGCAAGGGGGAGCAGGGATTCACACTAGACCAGCCCTTCCCCAACCCCAACCCTTGGTGAGGGGAGCAGAGAAACCAGCAGCAGCCCAACAGCGTCTCTGCTGGAGAAGGACACTGAGGACCTCAGCTACGAGCACAGCACCTTCCACCACCAACCCTCCCGGAAGCCCACCCATGCTGCCAGCAGCAGCTCCCCTCGCGCCTCCTCCCCACGGCCATCGCTCACCAGTGCGGCGAAGTACTCTGTCTCGCTCTCCTTGCCCCCCCGCGCGCGGATCACCTCCGTCACAGCCGCCAGCACGGCGCAGATCTACGAGCAGCAAGCGGAGCAGGTCAGCACCCTCAGCCCCACGTCCAGGGGGGCCAGTCCCACCAGACCCCCCCACCCAGCCCTGCTCCTGCCCCTACCTCTTTGTGGGCGGCAGAGTTGGACTCCCAGAAGCGCTGCACCTTGCTGAAGGTGACGTTGGTGCAGTCGCTCAGCCCGCTCAGGAAGGTGCCAGCGGACTTCTCCGTGGCAGCCTCCCCAGCATCATCCTCCTCCATACGGAGCTGAGCGCTGTCACTCGGCCGCTCCAAACGCAGGGACCCCGACTGCAGCTCATTGTGCAGCTTCACTGCATCCACCGTCAAGTTGCTTTTCTCTGCTGGGGTGAAGAGTTACGGTCAGGACCTCAAAGTTGCATCACTCTGCTGTTCACCCCAAAACTCCCCACCTCCCCCTCCTTCCCCCATCAGCTGGACTGGCTTGGCTGGAGCTCATCTCCAGCATGTGGGACATGGATGCCGCTTCCCCCTGATGGGAGAAAGCACAGCGCTAACTGGAGAGAGCTCCTAACTCCTGTGAAAACAAACCAGGGCACAGCCCGACCATCTCCTCTAATGGAGCAGAGTACCGTGCCCTCACAAACACGTCTCGGTGTGCCAGGGCTTTAACACCGAGGTACTCCTTGCACTCTGCCCCACTTATCTTCTGCCTGGAGCCCTGGCAACCAGACAGCCAAGGCACACGCCTCATGTCCCTCTGAGTCCTGGACACCAGCTTGCAACCAGCTGCAAGAGAACATCTACGAGATGCAAAACCCATTTCTCTATCCACGGGAGAAGGATCTCCTTGGCCAGCGGCAGCCAGGGCTCCCACCAGGCTGCCATGCTCCGAGGCTCGTCTTCGCCATCACGCAGCCTTCGGAGCGCTCCTCCCGGTGCCAGACACCCCGGCAGCGCTTACACGCACGGCCAGGGGCTTTTGGGAGCCGAACCACTCCCACCGGGAGGCCACGGCACAGATCCTGGCGGCTGCGGCCAGAGCCTCGCACCAGGCCCCGGCAGGGTGATGCCGTGCCCTGCTCCACATCCGCAGGCGCAGCGTCACGGTGAAGGTAACGAGGACGTGCTCGTCATGCCGCGGGCTCGGTTCCCGTCCCCGGTTTGTTGCCTCCTCCGCCTCCCGGGGCCCTAGCTCGGGGGTCAGCGGCTCCAGGCCCTCCTGCCCCCGTCCCGGCTCCGAGGAGCCACAGGCTCGCCCCGC
>Ga0065711_1047562_pt1 | contig 12265 bp, 5 predicted proteins | sample Hoacrofraction12_FD_59098 | JGI IMG/M metagenome (GOLD analysis project Ga0065711, IMG submission 59098) | Hoatzin crop microbial communities from Cojedes, Venezuela - Epithelial fraction 12 v2 (version 2) | ecosystem: Host-associated > Birds > Digestive system > Esophagus > Crop | place... | reverse complement strand
GCACAGGAAGTTCCGTCTGAACATGAGGAAGAACTTCTTCCCTCTGAGGGTGACGGAGCACTGGAACAGGCTGCCCAGGGAGGTTGTGGACTCTCCTTCTCTGGAGATATTCAAGACCCGCCTGGACAAGTTCCTGTGCAGCCTGCTGTAGGTGACCCTGCTTCGGCAGGAGGTTTGGACTAGATGACCCACAGAGGTCCCTTCCCACCCCTACTATTCTGTGATTCTGTGATTCTGAGCTGTTGGAGGGTGGCCAGAGGAGAGCCACAAAAATGATCGGGGGGCTTCAAAAATGCTCATAGGCTTCTCCTATGAGCACAGGCTGGGAGAGTTGGGGGTTTTCAGCGTGGAAAAGAAAAGGCTCCGGGGATACCTTAGAGCAGCCTTCCAGTACCTGAAGGGGGCCTACAAGAAACCTGGAGGGTGACTTTTACAAGGGCATGTAGTGATAGGACAAGTGCTAATGGCTTTAAACTAAATAAGAATAGATTTAGATTAGAGGTAACGAAGAAATTCTTTGCTATGAAGGCAGTGATGCACTGGAACATGTTTCTCAGAGAAGTTATGGATGCCCCCTTCCTGGAAGTTTTCAAGGCCGGGTTGGATGGGGCTTTGAGCAGCCTGGTGAAGTGCAAGGTGTCCCTGTTCGTGGCAGGAGGGTTGGAACTACATGACCTTTTAAATCCCTTCCAGCACAAACCATTCTGTGCTTTTATGATCCTGTTCCTTCAAAACCAGTCTCTCAGCTGGAAACTGATATCCTTTAGTCACTTTTCATATCTGGAGATTTTCTGCACTTGCATCTTGACTATTTAGAGACATCTAAGAACTCATAATCTGTCTTGTTTTGCCAAGAAGTCTTAATAAATAAAAAAATAACAGTGAATATAACAGTTTTTATTACTAATCGACTGTATTACTAGCACTTGTACTCCAAGTAACTTACTAAAGAAAAATCTTATTGATAATACAGTTACAATTTTACAGAAACTTCCTAGAATTTACCACTTTTCTCTGGTGATATTCTCACCCTTCTGATGTCCCTCTCGATCCTCAACAACTTTGATTTTCCTCAGGGGCATGAAGATGGCACCAGAGGATATTCATGTTAAACAACCACCAGGATCAATTCTTTGCTGAAGGGTATGATGAAGATGATGGAGATTTTCTTTTTTTCTGTCTTTTGTCTACTTGGAGTTTTTTATACACATATCTTTAGTCATATCTCATATGTTCATTTCTCTGGCTCCCAGTTACCAGGTGTTTCTGTTCTCTATTCTTTCTTATACAGTGAGATGAATACAAAAACTTTGCCAGATTTACATGTTACTGAAACTACTTTACAAAGCATAATAACTTTGCATCTAAATAATATATAAATTTTAAATACATATTATGTCTCTGCAAGATATATGATCTTTAATTTCACCATATTTACCACTGGAGTTTCAGAATTTGTATAGACAAGAAGTTTTTCAGGAGGAACATCTGATCTTCCTAATGTAGAAGAGCTGAATGAATAAAAATATCTCTCAACCTTTTCCCACACTCCCAACATTATCTGTAGTCCTTGGGTATCCACCCAGCCGATTTCACAGCCTCAAAGCCTACTAAGTGGTCACATAACCTGTCCATTTCCTGTGGGCATAAGGTATGTGACAAGCTTGCTAAGACAGCAGTAAGAACAAAGCAAACCTTTGCATTAGTATGTAGTGTATTAATTTACAAATTTGTGTCACCATTATATGTTGGATAGCACTCTGCAGCTAAACTGCAGCATCAGAATCAAATATTCCAGTAGAATGTTACAATTTAAAATTTTCTTTTTTTAAGAGTTGAGACAGAAGGATCTGTATTTCGATCTCAGATTTCTGTAGACATTGTTTCTTGCCAGTGTCAGCTGCCTACAGGATATCTAGAAGTATTTCAGAAAACACTAAATTAGTCAATTCCAGATCTGAAAAGGGAAAGAGGATAAGGACTGGGTGAATGAAAATCCCATCCAAAAAAAAAAAAAAGCCCGCCTGTCACAGTATAAATTTGTTCTGCCAAAGTGGTAGACTATAAAGGGGTAACTGAAGTGCCTAACATAATATGTAGGCACATCCAGAATCTGTAAAGGATCCTGCCTGGCCTCCAGCTCTCCGGCAGAGCATGGATCTCATGTTGGTCCAATGTCACATCTATCAGCTCTGTGTTAATGTCTCAAATAACTAACGGTGTCTAAGATAGCAGTAGAGGAACACCTGAACTGCTCCACTTGGTATTTTAAATTTGAAAAAAAGTTGATGCAAATGGAATGAAATATGCAAATAGAATGTAAGGGAGAAAATTGCTATAGATAAAAACACCTCAGCTACTACACGAAATATGAACCTTAAATGTGTTTAATATGCAGATAATACCAGCTTAAGGAGATGACTGCTTGTTTTGCGTAAGTGTCCCACCTAAAGTTTTGCTTTTACAAGGGTACTTTCTTGAAGTTAAACATTTAGTTGTGACTGGTATGAAGAAGTGACAATCAGTCAGACCTATGCACGTACATTATCTTACAGGCATTTTGCTGCTTACCTGACATCTCTCTTGCAGTTTTTAAGTACTTTCTATGTTTCATTTTAAATGGAAAAGAAAACTATTCTAGCCAACATTTATGACTTTTTTTGTAGAGTTTTACATGCAATTGGGACTTAAGCTCTGAGGTCAATGCACTATAGTACCCAGTGAACAGTGCTCAAGTATTAGGTTACTTCAGTTGCCTGAGCAAATTACGTTACATTCTCTTTTGAAAATATATAGTGTTTTACCAAGTGGTATATTTGCATGTTGTGGTATTTTTACTTCTTAATATTTTTAATTAATTTTGTTTCCACTAAACCACAAATAAAACCTCTGCTTTTTTTCATGTAAATTTAGATGTAGAAACCAAATTAGAAACAAGCTGAACTTTTCTTAGTAAATGTGGCATAGTGATGGTGATAAAAGGCACACACTTGAAAGATAAATTGTATCAAATGGCTCTAATGATGATCTTTTTTGCATGAGGAGTTGTAATGCTTGCCACACTAGTAACTTATACGTTCATTTTAAAAATCCCCTACCTATCTAAGTTGTCCATATGCACCACTCACAAAATAAAATAATTTGGGATAAATGTGTATGTCTTTTCTGCTGGATATTTGTTTATACCCACAATTCCCTTGAATCATTGAGAAACTAAATAGATACTAGCTAGATTTGCTGTGTGTTGCAAATTGACATTTTATTCAATTTATTGGCTTGATTTTACGTTAGGTCAGCTTACTTTCAAATAGTGATACTTACCAATAAACTAATATATTAACTGTTTTATGAATAAGCTACTGGGAAAAAATTGCACTTATATTGATTTGTCAAAGAACTATACATACGCCCATTTGGGAGAGGTAAATATTTTTTTTTATTATTATTTTTAGAAAAAAATCTCATAATCAAATAAAACATGCATTTCCTAAATCTTAAATATTCTGTACATAATTTTCCATCTTTGCATATTAATATAAATTCTTTAATCTAGTCTTGTTTTAATATTGTTACTCATGAAGATGCCAATGACAAAACAAAGAATATCTTTCTGGATACACACATTGATGACTTGCTGCGTATATACAGATAAATATATACATGTCTCTAAGTGTCATCTCTACTTCTGTTCATATTTTTCAATTTTCTGGTCATTACGCTGTAAGTAATGCTATCTTATCATTTGACTTCCATACCTGTCATGATTATAACCAATAGCATACATTGGCTGCTGCAATGTCTTTAACAATGGTTTCAGTAAGGGCCAAGGGTAATGAATGAATTTTCCCTGGAAAAAAAAGAGACAGGCTATTGTGTTTTATTCTTTTTTGCCAAAGATTGCTTAAGAAAAAACAATATAATTCTGAGTAGAGTATCTGTTAAAAACACTAAGTAGATTGTCACCAGAGAACAATACAAAACTTTTTATGATCACCACAGCAAATAAGTCTCATGGTAAATTACTGGCCCAATGTATAGAACTCATCTAAAGGTATCTTAACATTTAAAAGAGTAAGACCTTAGAATAAATGCTAATATTGTAATTACACGAACTTCTCAGAAAACCAATTTCTGACCTTTCGAATTCTGGGCTTCCTATCACTCTCTGTTCTTCCTTCTGGTGAGGCTAGAAATACTGATAATAGCAGGAGATCAATTATCTGTTCATTTCAGAAGAAGGCTGGGACTGAATTTCAGCACTAGCAGCAGAAAATGTATTAAACCAACATTAAACACCATTGGTGTTTGCAGTACTTCTATCAGACAAAATTAAACTATGTATCTTTTCTTCTAGTAAAAAATATCACAGTTTACATCTTTTCTTTAAGTGTCCACGAGACCAACCTGTGGATTGGGTGTTCTGGAATCCTATAAAGATGTATTACAATATCCAACGTTTCTGTGACTCTTATTTAATACATAGCTGTTTTACAGGAGGTGTTTAACAAAGTAGTGAAGAGTTTTGGAGGTTGTTTGTGTGTGTGTGTACACTAAATGTTATGTTTTACATATAACAGTAAAATAAAACATGGACGTGAATGTATGTATGAAAGAAAAAGACGGTGAATTTACTCTAAGCATGGAGCGGGAAAAGGTAAATCTTGGGCAATCTGGACTAACTCTCATGTGAAGCCTACTTTGAGCATTGGACATTGAGGCTGGACTATCTGACCTCCAGAGGACCCTTCAGACCTAAATTTTTTTGTAATTCTAAATTCAAAGTAGTAAGTAAAAATAGAGCTTGACTACAAACACATGAAAGCAATTTAGTGTTAATCATTAATAAAAGAAATCATCTAAATCTGCTACACAATTTGCCACACACAGCTAACTGGGCTCCAAAAGGTATGCCAAGATTCCACAGGTGAGTATACATAGTTAAATTATTCAACTTGTTCTTTACGCATTTTTGACAGGTAAATACTATGGGTTTTGTTGGTCTGGTATAAACCCTGATGAGGTTATTCTCTTAGAATGCTGAAAGCGTTACCGTGTGTACATCAAATGAAAAGAATATGTAGAGCTGAGTATCAGTAGAGCATATCAGCAGTGCTAAAAGTACACAAAAATTGCTCTTTCATCTGCACCTCAAACACAGTGGTTTTAATAAAACTAAACAAACCCAATGAATCAACCAAAAAAAACCAAAAACACAAACCCACCCTAACAGACCTGTAATTCCTTGCAAGAGAGCTTTCTTTATCACACAGAATCACAGAATGTTCGGGGTTGGAAGGGACCTCTGTGGGTCATCTAGTCCAACCCCCAATGGGTATATGATGTATGGATGTATGATTTCACCATGATGCTCTTTGGGTTTCCTGTCTGAGCTGAGAACAGAAATATTTTCTCTGAGGCTAAAGAACATCGTTTAAACAATCTTAAATTCCCTCATTAAAGTGAATTACGGTCCCCTTTCTTTCATCATATTGCTGCAGAAAATTCATCCACTACAAATTTTAACAGAAGTCTGTGTAAAATATATAACACAACAGATGTTTGAACATAACCCTAGATAGTGTAAATTGACTGGGAATTTGTAGAGTTTTTTTCCATCTACTGATTACCTGGACCATTTTAAAGTCCAGTTTCTATATCTTACTATTATCTCTACTGAGCAGAGTTTTCTCAAACCAGTGTACCTTACCCGTTCAAGTGTTCATAAAAGCTGCTAAAATTTTATATGGATTCCTTAAACTATACTATAAAAATTATTTTCTCAAGTAAGATAAACTATATACTTTTAAGCTTATTGCCCTTTCCATGACAAAATACTGTTTGGAACAGCAACCTGTCACACACAGTTTTATTTTTCAAACAACTAACCATGAGTTGTGCTTTTTGTTTCTTAGGTTAACAGGATTTCACCTTCCTCCACCTGTGACAAGTACAAAATCTGTATTTTCACTGCGCTTGACAAGTGACTTTGCAGTTAGTGCTCATGGGTTTAAAGTTTACTATGAAGGTAAGATATTCTTAACAAATCATTCTGGATTTTTTCTCTCATCTCTGTACATAATGAAACTAAATGTCTCACAAAAAAATTTATACAAATACACATGTATAACCTTATCCAAGTTAGATTTGTTTTTCTTGTAGTCGTTCAGATGCATAGACTCACATCTGAAAACAAACTATTTAAAACTCTACCGCCTGCAGTCCCATCTAGACACGAATGTTTTATGACCTTTACTTTAATAGTGCCAAGTTATTCAAATGCTGAAAATAGTAATCCGCATCTTTCTGGTCCATCTAAGGTATGCTTATTCAAGTTACTGTCAAGACATTACTAACTACTCTTGAATTTCACTAGGTAGTGGAATTTATATGTGGAAGTTTTATGGACAGATTCCTTCTCATACTTTTGCATAGGAGAAATGCTGACTCAGTTCTCTGAACTGACATAAATCTACTTCCCTATTGCAGTTTTCACAAATGTGTACAGTTTTCACACAGACACTGAAGTAAGTGAGCTGGCATATTTATGTATGTGTGCTCCAGGAAGGATCTTGTTTATGATCGAGCTCACTTTAGTAATGTTTAAGAGCTGGAATATATCATCCATCCACGTTTTTTAATCAATTTCTTGGCATTGGGACTAAGAACTCTAATATGTATATATAGGATATAAACAGAAACTATTGGTTTTCTCTTTTTCCCTTTTTTTTTTTTTTTGATTGTTGTGAAGACACTGGATCTTTCTGCTTCCATTAGGTGTCTCTGTCAGCAAACCAGGACCTATAGTAGACTGCCTGGAGAGGCTCTAGGCCGTTGTTGTACCCTGATCAGTCCCATCTGCAACAAAACTAATCTCTGAGAGAGTTAACTAGCTGTCTAACATTTTGGAAGCTAAGAAAATATCCAAAAACTGATAATGCAATGATGGGCTGCCACAGATATAGAGCCCAGAATCACTCTGTAGTAAAATGTCTTCAGCCATCGACATAGTTTACCTTCAGGTATGATGCATTAGAATATACTTCATATAGAAATTTCCTCCTATATGTACTTCTGTCAAGTCATGAAATGAAAAATGTAAAAGAATTCTCAGGGCTTTATTGTTCTTATTATAGAAATTCAGTGAGGCAATTACACACACTTTTTTCTGTCTTGCTTGTAAGCAAGAGGTAATTCACAAAACAGAAATTCAAGCTATGTGTAACCGATTTTGACTGCATTATAGCTACTTTGTAGTCCGTTAATTCAAGCTAAGTGTTACAATTGTTTTTTGTCTAGATTATGTCTACTCTGTAGTCTGTTAGTTTTTCAAGTGTTCAGTAACTTTATTCAGCAGCAGCATTATTACAAAAATATTATCTGAAAATGTACTGTGTAATTCCTATGGATTTTTAATATGCACAATATTGTATATGCTTCTTATGCACTTTAGGAAAACATGTAGAAATTTTTACCATTGATTTGGTGTCATAAATTGGGAAATTCAAATTCTCTAGATATGGTACCAGCTGCTGTCTTCATAGATTGCTTGCCAAAAGGTTTTGCACTACTAAATACACATAGTGTACCATGCCTTTCAGTTACGAAAGAGAATGGTTAAACCTAAAATGGAAGAGCACCAACAGAATTCAATTTGCACATATGACTGACTCCTCACATAGTTCCTTTCTAGGCTAAAATAACGTGCTGAGTAATAGAACTCAAGCTCCTCAGTCACTGGTAAGTGTGGGGAGATTTTACCTTTGACCACAGAAATCAGCATTTTAGAACAAATCATAACCTTTTACCTTGAATTTGGTACTTCTCTTTTTTGAATCTGAGGCTTTATTTTGTGAAATCTGGAATATTGCAAGAAGTTAAGGTGGACCCCAAAGTTTTAGTTCACTGGAGTCTCTCCTCCCACGGCCAGATCTACTCTTTTAAGAGCTGGATCAAGGCAGCTATATTCAGTGAGAGAATTTTTCTTTCAATTCCTGGCTTCCTATGAAACTACCTGTCTTTATACCCAGCTTGCAAAGAAATGAAAACTCATTACGTTACATTCTTCTCATGCATCATTCCTTAACATGAAAGAATAGATGTATTTAAATGATAATCACATCAGGGCAATCTCTATTTCTGTTCTTGTACTTTTTGTGAATGTCTATAACCCTGCAATCAACATTTTCAGATCTAGTTCTATCTAGTATCCAATTTTCAAAAATTTTGATTGCCCAGTAGCTCCTTTTTAGCTTCCTGATGAAACATTTGCATACTTACTACCCCTAAATATCAGACCACATACTTAAGTACTTCATTATGGATTTGTAATTTGAAACCTAAGATAGAAGTGATTAGCAACCTATCATTGCAATAAGGCAAAATGATAGACAGAGATAGCATGCAAGGACAGGATGAGCAGTAGACACACATATCGGAAACGATTAGATCCAGGTGTGACCTGCATTTAAAATACTTTCCTTTGAAATGTTTGGAAATAGAGGACATAGATGTTTATATGGGATGCATTACTGTTCTCTATCTCTAAAAAAAATCCCAAAACCCCAAAAATGTCAAATAAACAAAGGCCATCAATATCTCTTATTCTGGCCTCCCACCCTCCTTGACATACCTGCATTTGAGCTGAAAGTTGACAAGAAACTCCTGAGTACCTGCCAGAATCAGTGGGAACTATGAATCTGCTGTGGACTTTCTTGATCATAACAGGGAGGAACATAATTTTCTCATCTCCTGTGGATAAAAATGCTATAAAATTATATCTTCAATAGAACTATTATGATGGGCCATTATAAGTAAGCCCCTGCAATTGCATCCAGTTGAACTAAGTACACAATAGACCACAGAAATACCTACACTGGCCTCCTACAATTAACATCATAAGCCTCAGTCAGTACCCTCCACCCCTCCATCCTTCTCTCCCGTTTCTCCTCACCTTCTTTCAAGCAGCATATTTGGCTTAACTTTGGGACTGTTGTGCGCATACTTCTTTATGTTCAGTTTCTCTATTATTTGGGAAAGAACACATTTGAAAAATGCAGCTCTTTGTAGAGCACAATACCCCTGGAGAAAAAGGATTTCATGAGAGAAAACTGAAAGATACTACTCAAAAGAAAGAGACCTTGTTTACAGTGACAACAGAAAATGATGAGAAGCATTGAAAATTAAGGAGGGATTTTAAGAAAAAAGATTGAGCTACAATAATTACCAACAGCAATTTATTGTTTAACCACTGTCTAGTGACACAGCTTTGCTGGCTGGAGTGAGAAATGGGGAGTTAAAAGTCTACTGACTCCATGCCTCTTTTTTTCTGGAGAAGTTTCTGGCACATTTTCTTTTTTTTTTAGTAACTTTCAGGGTCTGTGTAACATGTATGGGTATTAATGTATAGACGAGAAATGTTATACTTTATCTCCAATTAGACAATTTTGGCCAAATAATTGTGTAGCTGTGTCCTTTTTATTTTCTTTCTGATGAGATTATTTTCATTTTGGAATAGAAGAATTTGATGCAGTTTTCCATTTCCTGTTGTCCTGAGATACATAATGAGCTTAATTCTTTGAGAGCATGGGAGGGGAAATACAGCTGCTGAGAAAGAAGGCGACACAGCAGCTTGGCCCATACAGCAAGGGGCTTCAGTGAAAGCAGTCCTGCTTTGAACAGTGCTTTCTTTTGTTCTTACTGGGTTATAGGTAGCTGACACTGTTAAAATCATTGACTTCATTAACAAATTTACTGCTAGAATTTGTGGCAATTTTTATTCAAAGTAAATATGTCAGAAATTTTTGTGCTATCCTATTGATCATGGAGAATAAAAAAGAACTTAATGCCTAGATTATTCTTATAGTGAAAGTTCTGACTGTCCTGGAGATGAATCACATGTATTTATAAAAGTGCTATAGTTTTATATATAAGTGCTATAATTGTATCTGTTTTGTACTGCTAGACATATTTTAAACCTGAATTATAAAACCGAATTAGTAGACACTGTGTAAATAATGAAATAGTTTTAAAGTTTGTGCTGAAATAGTGCTATAGGAACACAGAAACTCTGCTGAAATGCTTTTGAGAGGGATTTGAGAGCAGTGTTAAAAATTTGAAGACTAATCTCATCTTTACATATAATTGGAGGGGGGGGGGACAGGAAAGAAGGCAGCAGATGGTGTTTATTAACAGAATAAGATTTCCATCTAGTGACTTCTAGGGACACATCTTGTATTTCTTTCAGCAATATTAAGAAAAATTGATAGCTGATGTACAAGATTATTGAAGCAAGCAAGTACATCAGAAATATTACTAGGACTTAAATATGCCAGAGTGCGGATGCTAAAAATAATCTTGACAGCTGGTACAGAGTTAGAGAATATTAACAAATAGGATAAACTATTTTAGCTCTCCTGCATATCAGAATTCAGAAATGTGGCTACAAGTAATCTATATCTTGCATTTAGGTAAGGTTCATGAAGCTGTGTGGAGCTATATTAAGCTAATAATATCATTACTAACTTCATATAAAAATTTCAGAGTGTTAATGAATTATTGTGTAATGTTGGAGTGAACCTCTATAAAAGGTCCTCTCAGAAAGTGTTTCTCAGGTTGGATTTGTAAAAGCCGCAGACTTTCAGCTGTAAATTTGTCACCAGGCTTACTATCTGAAAGACACTACAGATTTTTTTTTTTTGTTCACATTTTGCCGTAGCTATTTTGGGCATGGCTACTCTCTGTCATAAGATTGGTTCAGCAAGCCATTAATAAAAACAGAATTAAAATGAATTTTCCTAGTGTTGCTGAAAGAAATGTCAACAAAGAGAAAAAAATAATTAAAATAGAGAATGCTTAAATTACCTAAATTGCTGTTTTGAAAATGAAACATACTAAATTTAACAAGGAAACATACTAAAGAGAAGACGACAATCCAAATTCTGAAGTTTTACTTCCTTTCCACCTGTTGAATAACAAGAAAAAAAAAAAGTGCCAGAGTACCTTTATTTTGGCTCGGTGTATGAGTATCTTCCATATTGTCTAGGAAGTCATATAAAATCATCTAGCATATCCAGATCTTGGAATGGTAACTCTGGATGGAAAACATCCCAACAATGCCTCTTAATAGACTTGTACCTACTATCCATAGCACGTGATGCGGAAATAAAATGGCTGTATATTCAGGGAAACAGAAAAAGTGAAAGATGCTTATCAGGCTTTGACTTCACTGTACGATTCTTCAAGACAGTCATTAACATGCTAGGTGGTTCTGAGCTCACTTGGCATAGGAACGGCAAGGGAAAGATAAGATTTACAACATTTGAAAATTAATTTAGTAAATGAAGAGGAGTTATCAAATCATAACAAAATTTAGAGAAAGAATAAACATGTAAGCTATAAAATACGGTGCTAGATCTTCTTGCAAAGTGATTTATTAATTTAAAATATTTTGCCTATATTGTTCCCACTAAAGACTAAAGAAAAACAGTCCTATGGACTTAATCTGGTTAATTTTTATTTCATTTCACACCATTTTCTTGATATTGCAATCAGTAATTTGGATTTGGCTAAAGAGTAACTTCTGGAAAAAAATTCAACTAGTAAAGACATTAGGATTTAAGAAACTATCACTTTGATTTAACTGATCACTCTGCCTCACTTAAAAGTAAGACTTTTTAGCTCTGATTTTTAAACTTCCTGTCACTGGCTCTTCTGCTTTTATCTGCTATATTTCAGAGCCCTTGGTATTAGCATCTGTTAGTACTTTTTCAAGGTTCATATGCACTGCAATAAAATCACACACTTCAGAATATTCTTTCTCTTTAATATGGGCTTTTAAAGTCTTAACATAAAGTATTTTGTTCCAAATCACCGTCACTATTAAGAGCAGGGCGGCAATAAACAGAGTGGCAGATGCTCTCTATTAACCCCTTCCCTCCCACCAGGGGAAGGGAAAAAGGAGGAAAAGGGAGAAAGACTTTAAATTAAATAGTAAATATCTTTTTTTTTTTGTTATTCTTTTGCATTTTCATTTGATGAGTATTTGTTGCGAATCCTGATTTAAGATCCTGCTGACTACGCCAGTTTGTAGTGAATCCTGACTTAAGATCCTGTCGCGTTAAAGGGGGGGGTAAGGGAAGTCTGATATTCAACTAGCCTGCCAGAGCCCTTCCAAGGACTTTCACTGAAACAGTTTCGCAAAGTTGAAACAATAGGTAATTTATTCAAGCGACAGTTATCACAGATTCGGAATTGCCGTTGATAAATT